>JABLTH010033605.1_pt1 | contig 30666 bp, 30 predicted proteins | sample 7875711 | NCBI WGS metagenome assembly JABLTH01 (sample SAMN14941262, study PRJNA633318) | bioreactor metagenome | isolation source: bioreactor | place: China | collected 2019-03-05 | reverse complement strand
GACATGAAGATGCTGAGAGGTAAAAGAGCCGTCATTACTGGCGGCGGCGGGGGATTTGGACAGGCGTTGTGCGTGTGGTTGGCACGAGAAGGTGTCGAGGTGGATTTTTGCGCGCGGCGCGCTGATGATATTCAAAACACCTGCAGCATCATCACTGCTGAAGGCGGCATGGCAAAAGGGTATCTCTGTGATTTAACCCAACCTGATTCCATTTCTCAGTTTTCTTCACAGCTGTTAACGTCAGACAAGCCTGTAGACATTTTAATCCTCAATGCTGCTCAGTGGTTGTCAGGAAGGTTAGACGATCAGCCAGACACAGAAATTATCAATACCATCAGTTCAGGTCTGACGGGTTCGATTCTCTTGACTCAGGCATTACTGCCCGGATTAAGACGTTCAGCCAGCGCTGATATCATCTCGATTATCTCTTCCTGTGGGATCCCGAATTTCACCGATTCAATTGCGCATCCCGCTTTTTTCGCCAGTAAACATGGGCTGAGCGGGTTTATAACGAAACTGTCGCGGCAAATGTCTCAAGAAAACATACGTGTTACTGGTCTGTATCCACCCGATTTCGAAAATACCGGATTAGAGCCAGCTTTTGATGATCAATCCAGAATGGGGGACGGTCTGCTGAACGGGCGCTCGGTCTGGGAAACCATTCGTTTTGTACTGATGCAACCTCGCAGTTGCCATATCAGCCACATCTATTTTCAAGGCCCAACGCGCGAAGATCTGGTTAGCAGGGGCTGAATTGATTGACATTGATGTGATAAGTACGTGCACGTCGCGCACACAGCCAACCTTCACCATCCACGCCAGTACCCGCAGCATGTTACACTTCCTCACTTTCATCATCTACACGACAGGGAAGCGATGACAAATAAAATTCTGGTCAGTGCGTGCCTGATGGGGTTCAGGGTGCGTTACAACGGCAGCGAAAAAGCGAAGGCGATGGCGCAACTCTCCCACTGGCAAGCGGAGCAGCGGTTAGTGATCCACTGCCCTGAACTGGCTGCCGGGTTGCCGGTACCCCGACCACCAGCAGAGATTTTGTCGGCCGACGGTCGGGATGTCATGCGCGGGCAGGCCAGAATCATTGAGAATACGGGCCAGGATGTCACCGAGCACTATCAGCTTGCCGCCTGGCTGGCGCTGCGTACCGCACAGGAGCATGGCTGTCGCGCGGCGCTGCTCACGGATGGCAGCCCAACCTGCGGGAGCCAGCATATCTATGATGGTTCTTTTACCGGCGTGCGCAACACGGGGATGGGTGTCGCGGCAGCATTACTCGCTGAACATGGGATCGCGGTATTCTCAGAAACGCAGCTTCCGGAATTGATGCGCTGGATAGAAGAAAGTGAAAGGGTGAATTAACCGACCCGATCGTCATTTAACGTAAGCCCGGTATATTACGGGTTTAACCGCCGCCTTGTTAAGGGAAACGATGTCCTTACCACCACTCTATGCCCTGCGCGCCTTTGAAGTCGCTGCGCGAGTAAACTCCTTCAGTAAAGCCGCTGAAGTGCTCAATATTACGCCGGGCGCGGTCAGCAGACATGTCCGCACCCTTGAAATGTGGTTCGACTGTGAGCTGTTCAAACGGCAGGGGCCGAGAGTGGAGATCAGTGAGGCGGGGCGTGTTCTGGCCGGGCAGCTTCACGAAGGGTTCAGGAGTATCGAGTGGGCCTGTCGGGCTTTCAGAAGTGAAAACCACCTGTTGCGGCTGAAGGCACCCAGTACGCTCACCATGAGATGGTTGCTTAACGTCCTGCGATCGTTTCGTGAACATCATGAAAAACCCAACGTTGAAATAGCCAGCGTCTGGATGGACATCGATACCGTTGATTTCACGCGAGAGCCCTATGATTGCGCGATCCTGCTGGGCAACGGCCATTTTGGCGAGTCAACGGAGAGCCGATTGCTTTTCAGTGAATGGCTTATTCCGGTCTGTACCCCCGCTTTACTGGAATCTGCCCGAGAGCAACTTTCGCAGTGCGATCTGATCCATCCTTCCCCGGACAGACGCGACTGGCGGCGGTGGCTGAGAAGGACGGGGTTATTCCCCGGGCTTGATATGAGTCGCGGAGCGGTTTTCGACACCCTTGAACAGGGGAGTAGTGCCGCCATGAACGGCCATGGCGTCGCGATTGCCGACCTGCTGCTTTCGCTTGACGCGCTGAATAGCGGCCTGCTTGCGCTGCCTTTCAAAGAAGCCATCGCCACCGGAGACGGTTATTACATTGTCTGGCCGAAAAATTCACTCAGGAAAAAGAGTATTGAATGTCTGCTGGACTGGCTTAACCTGCATGCCCCGGTCATTCCTTCTCTTGATATCATCTGTCTGGAATACGACGAGCATCGGCTGTAGTTATCAAAAGCAGGATATGCCGCGGGCGTATCCTGCTCTATAAACTTCAGGCGTAAGGAATATTTGCCATTTTTTTATACCTTTCCGGCAATGCACCGTTCAGGTTGAGAAGTTTATCGAGAATAGCGATCGCAGGCGTATTGTTTGCGCGCTCTGAATCTACTATCGCTGCACGCAATATAGTGGCAGCCGACGTGACGTTCTGAAAGTATGCCTCGGACTCGGGCGTTTGTAATTCACCTGAAAGGGCGTAACGCACCAGCGGCCATCCTGAAAAATCCAGTACGGGAAGGGGCTCACCTTCTTTTGGCAGATTAGCGGCGAGCAACGCTTCAGCTTGCATGGGGTCGTTGTGAGCGGCACACAGAATGTGAAGGCGATGCACAAAGGCCGCAAGGGTGACATCGTTCTCTTTTTCTGCTGACAGCGATTCCAGCAGTGCCGATAAATTGGCGCCGGATGAATATTCATCTAGTGAGACCAGCTTCATTAAATGAAATATAACGTCAAGCGTCATGTTTGCTCCCTGAACATTTATCAATTTTGAAGGATGATATTTCAGGGACGTCGCGTTTGAAAAACGACAAATAGTGAGAATCAATGTGAGTTTAACTCAACATCACAAAAAGGCCCCGTCAGGGGCCCGATCTTGATTAACCACAACAGGATCAGAATCGGTATTGCAGACCCGCGGTAATGGTATAGTTGCGGTTTGAAATACCGGCAGCGTCTCCGCCAATAGAGCCCGATTCGCCAGTATTGGTATCAATAATCTGCGTACCGCCTTTACCTTCTTCGTAACTGCTATAGGTAAATTCTGCGAACACTTTGGCGTTCGGCGTGACGTAATAACCTGCGTCAACCGACGCACCGTAATAGCGGGAATCAGAGGTCTTCTCACGGAAGGTCAGATCGCGCATATAGTGCTCGTCGTTGTCATGCGCGCGTACCCAGTCACTGAATTTAAACAGGGCATTGAATTCAAAATCATTGAAACGGTACTGACCCGCCAGACCAATATACGGCATGGAGAAGCGCTGGCTATAGCCAATACCGCGTTCACCTGCCGGGAAGTTGCCCGTATTGGTGCCGTTATCATAATTATAAGAGCCACCGGTCGCCGTCCAGCTGAAGCGCGTTTCCTGATAACCTGCGGTTACGCCAGCTTTATAGTTATCGCCCTGGAAGATCCAGCCTTTAACGTTGAGATCGTATTCATTGGCGTAATTGACGTTGGTCGCAGGATGGGATGAATGGTCTGTCCAGGAGGATTGTTTTGCATTCATCCAGTCGTAGTCATCCATATGACCCGAGCCTGATGCCAGAGACGTCCAGCCGCGGGCGTTCAGTGTCAAAAATGAATAAGCATCCCAGGAAATATCGCCTTTCAGAATGGCGACATTTTTGATTTTCCAGTCGAGCTGGCTGATTTTTCTTCCTGTGACTTCGTCGTACACCATTTCATGGGATTTTCCGCTCAGCATCCCGGCAGAGGCTGAAACCGATAAACTTTCCGGTGAAAAATCCGGTATGGCTTGTGCGGATCCTGCATATACTGCCCCTGAAAACGCGGCCATCATCATTCCGGCAACAATATTTTTTGTCATTTTAATTTCCCTAAATCAAATTTTATCAATGCCTTGCAGACAAATCTTAAAAGTCATACAAATAAGAATCAACTGCCAGTTTTGGTATTTTTTTTATTATTTGACCCAGGGAGCGATATTTAACTTTGGGCCGCCTCAGTGAGGCGGCGAAAGGTGGGATGAATAAACATTGAGTCGGTGCAAAATAGCTGTCGGTAATTAAAAATGCACTCCCGGATGTAATAAACTTAACGTATTCTCCCCGTTAATTTGAAACGCTACTCGCAGGACGGATCCTGAACCAGATCGCATACATCGCCGGCAGGAAGACCAGGGTGATGATCGTTCCGCCCAGCGTCCCGCCAATCAGCGTATAGGCCAGCGTCCCCCAGAATACGGAATGGGTCAGCGGTATGAATGCCAGCACGGCAGCCAGGGCTGTCAGTAACACCGGCCGTGCCCGCTGGACGGTCGCTTCGACCACCGCATCGAACGGGGCGAGACCTTCCTTCTGGTTATGCGTAATCTGCCCGATAAGGATCAACGTATTTCGCATAAGAATGCCCGAAAGCGCAATCAAGCCGACAAGTGCATTGATCCCAAAAGGTTGATTGAACAGCAGCAGCGTGGGAACCACGCCGACAAGGCCCAGCGGGGCAGTCAGAAAGACCATCACCATCGCCGAGAGAGATCGCACCTGCACAATGATGATCAGTAACGTCAGGGCTATCATTATCGGGAACAACGGCACCATGGCCAGTGTGGCTTTACCTGATTCCTCAATTGAGCCTGCCATCTCAATGCGGTATCCGGGCGGGAGCGTATCAATAATCGGTTTTAGCTGTTTCATGATCGCCACCGACACATCCGGTGGCTGAAGATTGTCGGCGATATCTCCGCGCACGGTAATGGTGGGCGTGCGGTCGCGACGACGCAGGAGCGGGTCTTCCATTTTGACCTCAATCTGACCGATTTGCGACAGCGGCACCCGCTGTCCCGCACTGCCAACCAGGGTAAACCCGTCGATCTTCGCCGGATCAAGACGAATATCGCCCGCAGCGCGTCCTGTAACCTGTACAGCGCGAATATCTTCACGCACGGCGGTAATCGGTACACCCGATAACAGGAACTGGAGCTGCTGAGCCACGCTATTTGAGGTCAAGCCGGTGGCCTGCAGACGGTTCTGATCGAGGGTGAAATGGAGTGTGGGCACCCGTGAACCCCAGTCGGTGTTGACGGTTCTCATCATCGGGCTGGCCTGCAGAACGCCTTTAACCTTATCGGCGATGTCGCGAAGCGTATCGACATCGGGCCCCATCACACGCCAGGCAACCGGGAAGGGGGAGTAGGGGCCAAACACCAGTTGTGTGACACGCACGCGCGCGTCCGGCGCAAGTCCACCGGCGACCGCTTCCCGGAGCCGGAACTTGAGCGCCTCGCGTGACGTCTGGCTGTCCGTCATCACCACGATTTTCGCAAAAGAGGGATCGGGTAATTCAGGTGCCATGGCCAGGTAAAAACGTGGTGAACCCTGCCCGACGTAGGCGGTCACGATGCTGGCTTCCGGCTGCTGTTTTAACCACGCTTCGATTTTCGCCGTTGCGGCGCTGGTCTGCTCAATTGAGGTGCCATAAGGCATCTGCACTTCCACCAGCACTTCAGGGCGGTCGGACGTTGGGAAAAACTGTTTTTTTACCAGTCCCATACCCACTACGGCCAGGGTAAAAATGAAGACCACGGAACCGGCCACGATCCACTTTCTGGCAATCACCCGGGCCAGCAGCTGGCGAAAGCGGTTATAGCGCGGGGTGTTATAGATGGCGGCATGGCCCCCTTCGACTTTGGCGATATCTGGCAGGATCTTAACGCCAAGATAGGGCGTGAACACCACCGCAACCAGCCAGGAGGCAATCAGGGCGATACCGACAATCCAGAACATATTGCTGGTGTATTCCCCGGCGGTCGACTGGGCGAACCCGTTTGGCATAAAGCCAATCGCCGTCACGAGGGTACCGGCCAGCATGGGGGCGGCGGTATGGCTCCAGGCGTAAGCGGAGGCTTTGATTCGGTCGTAGCCTTCCTCCATTTTCACCACCATCATCTCAATGGCGATAATGGCATCATCAACCAGTAAACCCAGAGCAAGGATCAGCGAGCCCAGCGTTACGCGGTCAAAGTTTATCCCCGCCGCCTCCATCACCACGAAGACGACCCCCAGCGTCAGGGGAACCGCCGCCGCGACCACCACGCCCACGCGCCAGCCCATGCTGACAAAGCACACCACCATCACCACAAGCAGGGCGACGAAGAATTTGATCATAAATTCATCCACCGACGAGCGGATATTCACGGACTGAACGGTGACTTTGGTCAGGGTCATTCCCAGCGGCAGGTTCTCGTTGATCTTAGCCGTTTCGGCATCCAGCGCTTTCCCCAGCGCCAGACCGTTCCAGCCCTCCCGCATCACAATACCTAACAGCAGCGCCGGTTCACGCTGGTTACGGATCTGCAGAGTCGGAGGATCTTCATAACCGCGTTCAACCGTTGCCACATCAGACAGCCTGAGCGTTTTACCCTGAGCGACCAGCGGCGTATCGCGGATCTTCTGCAACGTATCAAAAGCACCATCAAGGCGAATAAAGATCTGTGCACCCTGTGTTTCTATGGAGCCTGCTGGCGTGAGAACGTTCTGACTGTTCAGCGCGTTGAAAATATCCTGCGGTGCCAGCCCCATCGTCGCCAGACGGTCATGAGAGAGGGCGATATAAATCCGCTCGGCCTGTTCGCCGATGATGTTCACTTTTTTGACGCCAGGCACATGCAGGAGTTGCTGGCGCAGGCTTTCAGCATCACGCACCAGCAGACGCTGCGGTTCACCCTTTGCCTTTAGCGCAAAGAGGGCAAAGGTGACATCCGCACACTCGTCATTGATCATAGGGCCCATCACACCCGCCGGGAGATTTTTGCTCTCATCGCCAAGCTTTTTGCGCGCCTGATAAAACTCTTCCTGCACCTCGGAGGGGGGCGTCATGTCCTGTAAGGAGAGGGTGATAAACGCCATGCCCGGGCGGGTATAGGTTTCGGTACGGTCATACCACTTGAGTTCCTGCAGCCGTTTTTCCAGCGGTTCAGCAACCTGATCCTGCATTTCCTGTGCGGTTGCGCCGGGCCAGACGGTAATCACCGTCATTTGCTTTACCGTGAAGGGCGGATCTTCAGCCCGTCCCAGTCCAAAGAAGGCGTAAATACCGGCAAGCGTCACCAGAATAATCAGAAACAGCGTGATGGCGCGCTCGCGCACGGCCAGCGCTGAGAGGTTGAAGCGTCCGTCGCTCATGGCTGACTCCCCGCCAGAGCCGTACCGCGTTGTTCAGCCAGACGGACAGCTTCACCGTCATGCAGAAGATGCGCGCCCAACGCCACAATTTTCTCGCCCGGCTTGACGCCGCCCGTCACCTGCGCGGCATCATCGCTCACACTCAGCACGTTGACGGGCTGCCACATCACTTTTGCGGGCTGCGCGGAGATCCGCCACACGCCGGGCCCTTTGCCTGCATCGTACAGAGACGCCAGCGGAACCTGCATTACCTGACGTTCAGCATTTTGTTCGATATGCAGGGTGACGGTCGCACCCAGCGGCGCGTTAGCCAGCGAGCCTTCCAGCACATAGCGTGCTTCATAAGTGCGGGTGGTGGTATCGGCTGCATCAGAGAGCAGGCGCAGTGTCGCGGTAACAGGCTGTGCCTCGCTGCCATAACGCGTTGCCAGCGCTTCACTACCGACGGCAGGGCGCAATGTCTCTGGCAACTGAACGAGCGCCTCGCGTTGCCCTGAGCGGGCCAGTCTGATCACCGCCTGACCTGCACTGACCACCTGGCCGGGTTCTGCAAGCGTTTCCATGACCACGCCGTCGGAATCGGCCAGCAGCACGGCATAGCCGGTCGCATTTTGCGCGACGGTGGCCTGAGCGCGGGCGGCACTGAGTTCAGCTCTGGCGGCATCCGCCGCCGCTTTTATCTGGTCATACTCCGAGGCAGAGACAGCACCTGTTGCCACCAGGCCGCGATAGCGCGCCTCATCGCTGGTGGCTTTTCTCGCCCGGGCCTGGGCGGCATCCACCGCCTGCTGCTGTGATTGTGCCTGTAACTTCAGGTCAACCGGATCCAGACGCATTAACGGCTGACCCTGCTTAACGGTCTGTCCCGTATCAACAAGGCGTTCAAGGATTTTGCCCTGAACCCGGAAACCGAGATCGCTTTGCGTTCTGGCAACGACCACACCCGTAAACGCGCGGGACGCATCGTTCGCCGGTTCAACGGAGGCGGATCTGACAAGCGGTGGCTGGGTGCGCGGATCGTCGGTGGCGGGGTTATCACCGCATGCCACCAGGGCGAAAGGGAGGAGACAAACGGCAAAACGGGCGGAATGAAGCCTGAGCATGGGGAAACCTTATCGTATCAAAGGACGGTTTCCGCATTCTCAGACCAGTGACCAATAAAGTCAATGGTCACAAGTCAGGGGGCCAGGCTTCGTAAAATCAGGGAAGGGAGGAGGAGTGCTGCGGTCGGGGCGGTTTCGAGGTTATATTGCAACTGCACGGGGTTGATGAAAGGGCACATCACCATGTATATGGCGTAGGTCACCTCATCCAGGGGCGTTTTTCTTTCGAACTCCCCGCTTTGTCGGCCTTCAACAATGATGCTCTCAATCAGCTTCATCAGGCTCTCGGTATACCGCTCGGTAGACGGCCACTTATCCCGCGCGGCAACGGCGGCGATATCATAAAGTTTACGATCGTGGAAAAAGAGTTCGCTGCCAGCCTCGGTTAACGCCCGGAAAAGGCGGCGCATTTTTTCACTGGCCGACGGCGCGTCGGCGATGGCTGTTTCCACTGCCGTCATGATCAGCGCCAGGCGGTTAGCGCAGATAACCTCGCCAATTGCCTGTTTGGAATCGAAAAATTTATAGATATAGGCTTTTGAAAAACCGATGGATTTAGCCAGTTCTGCCACGGTGGTTTTTTCATAGCCGTAATGGCCGAAGTGCTCAAAAGCCGCTTCGACGATTTGCTCGCGGACAGAGTGGTCAAGGGGACCACGCGTGGATGGGGTGTTTATATTTTTCGTCATTATTTCAGCTTAGCGCGACGGGCATCAGTTGACAACGAGTGACCATTATATTATTTGGTCACTCTTTTAATCATGCATTTTTCAGTGCTGTGAGCCAGAGTGTATCACTCTTTGCCCGGAGTTATTGCACAAGCCCGGAGAGATGAAAAATCCTATAACCCCAGATCGCTCAGGGACGGGTGATCGTCCGGGCGTCTGCCCAGCGGCCAGTGAAACAACCGTTCAGATTCCTTGATGGGCATATCGTTGATACAGGCAAAACGCCGCTTCATGAGGCCGTCCGGCTCGAACTCCCAGTTTTCATTGCCGTAAGAGCGGAACCAGTTCCCTGAATCATCATGCCATTCATAGGCATAGCGTACGGCGATGCGGTTGTCGGTAAATGCCCAAAGCTCTTTTATCAGGCGATAATCCAGCTCTTTCTTCCATTTCCGCTCAAGGAACGCCTGCGCCTCCGCGCGGTTCGTGGCGAACTCCGCACGGTTACGCCACTGCGTGTCCAGCGAATAGGCCAGTGCGATTTTTGCCGGGTCGCGGCTATTCCAGCCATCTTCTGCCAGCCTGACTTTTTCAATGGCGCTTTCACGGGTAAACGGCGGTAAAGGGGGGCGTGTGTTCATCTCGGCTACCTCGGGTTGATAGTATGTAGACAGGTCTGTCTACTTGCGTTAATCTATGCCTGTAATTACCGTCTGTCAACACACTGTTTGAGGCCAGATAAGCGTGAATACTCTCACTACGAATAACGATCAAAAAGTCAGCGTCAGGGATAAAATATTGCTCACCGCGCACGAACTCTTTTATTCCACCGGGTTCAGAGCAACGGGCGTTGATACGCTTATCAAACAGGCAAAAGTGATTAAAGTAACGTTTTATCGCCATTTCCCGAGTAAGAGTTTGCTTATTCTTGCCTATCTGCAATATCGGCACGAGCTGTGGATTACCTGGTTTGAAACCACGCTTCGACAATATCTCGAAGAGGGGCGGGCTGCATCGGACGCATTAGCAGCAACGCTTAACGGGTGGTTTATTTCCCCGTTGTTTCATGGCTGTGCGTTTATTAATGCCAGCGCAGAAGCAAAATCAGAAGACAATGAAAGTGAAATAAAAGCCATTTGCCGCAACTATAAATCTGAAACCCGGGAAAAAATTGCCTCCCTCAGCGGTATTGCCGATGAGGCTATTAACACGCAGATTTTAATGCTGATAGACGGTGCCATCATACATGCGCAAATGGGCATGGATACCAAAGAGGTGGTCAGTCAGTTGCGAAGGGGACTTGAAGCGCTGATACCGCGCTAATTACGGCTTTGCGTGCGCAGCCAAACCTCGGGAATGGCTGCGCCGTACGATTCAGATCTTAGTGAGGCTTTGCAGGAATTCGTCCACCCGCTGAGGAGTGGCTGAATCGGCCTGATAGAGGATATCGAGCGTCACGTTTTTAAGGCCACAGAAGCCAAACACCCCTTCAACAATCTGGGTCTGAATAGCTCCGGAATAACCGTGCTTATCGAACCCGGCCAGATCGCTGCCCGCCGTTGCGACCAGGCGCACGGGCACATCACGTAAATTACCCACGATGCGACCATCTTCAGCCACTTTATAGGCCCAGTTCACGGTCAGCACCCGATCAAACCAGCCTTTCAGAAGGGCGGGAACGGACCACCAGTAAATCGGGAAGACAAATACCAGCATATCCGCGCGCTCGACACGCTGCTGCTCGCGCAGCACCTCGTCCGGCAGCGCGCGGGCATCGCCGTGGTAGAGGTCAAGGTCGGGTCGAATCATGGTCGGGGAAAAACCTTCGGCATGCAGATCGGCTATTTCAACCTGCGTACCCTGTTCCTGTAACTTCCCGGCAATTCGCTGCGCGAGGGATTGGGATAACGAATTTTCGACCGGGTGAGCCGTCACGATCAGGGCAGTATTGATGACGTTTGATGCAGACATAGAGACCTCAACAGGGTGAGTGAAGATGTCTCTATGTTACTATTGGTAACTTAACTGTCAATCTGGCAGGGCACTCATTTTGTGCTGTCCAGATAGGTATTGAGGACGCCGGTCATCGCGCCGCTGAGCATCTCTTCGGCAACGTTACGCGCGAGGATCCCATTTCCGGCAGCCGTACTGAGCGCATCCGCGGCTCCAATAATGGCCGTCAGGGCCGCTTCACCTGTTACCCCTTGCAGCACGATAAAAGGGGAAAGCGCCATCCGCAGGCAGTCTGCGCAGTCGGCCACGCAGGCCTCGCGGAAAATCTGCAGCGCCCGCGAGCCGGACAGAGCCGCCGCTATGGGGCCCGTTTCGGGGCCCGCAGAGATCGCGCAGTCGATATACGCGGCGCTGAAAAAACGGATCGTCTGTGCCAGCGTTTTATTGTCTCTACTCAACGTCTCGCGAAATTTCTTAAGCTGCCTGTCGCTGAAGTCCTGGTAGAGTGCCATCAGCAGCCCTTCACGATCGCCAAAATGATCGTAAGGAATGGGTTTGGTGACGTTGGCGCGCTCGGCCAGGAAACCCAGCGTAAGGGCCTCAGTGCCTTGCTGGCGCACAATTCCGCGCGCGACTTCCAGCAGCTGTGCGCGGCGTTCTTCTTTTCTTAAGCGCTTAACAACCATCTTGTCCTCAAATCAGTTAACTACTAAAGGTAGTTTACACGTCTTACTGAACGGATGAGAAGCTCATTGCGCGGCTTTTTCCTGCTGAGCCATGTCGAGCACGCTGGCGCTTGCCGGGTCGAACAGCGCAAGGCTCTCAATCTGGTTGAGCATAATCACCTTTCTGAAATCCATCGCACTTCTGGGCTCAGAGTCGAGGGTGATATCATGCCCGTCATACCATTTGCTGTAGTTATTTTCGATGCGAAAATTCATCGTCTGGCGATCGCGATAGCCACTCAGCATGGGAATAAGCACGATATTGGCCGTTTTCTCATACTCCAGCGTCGCCGTATGGATCATGCCGACATAGATACGCCCCGACCGTAGCGTCACCTGCGCCAGCTCGCCTTGCTCCATGCACTGATAAAGCAGTTGTTCAATCCCGCTCGCCTGCGCCAGGCGCTTATAGAGCTTTTTCCTGCCTTCACCGTCCAGTCGGGCGCTGCCCGCCCAGTTTGAGCGGTAAAGACAAAACAGGATGGCGAAGGCCAGCATCACCACTACGGGCGCCTGGATGCCCAGGAAACTCCAGTTCATAAAGTCCATTTGCCAGTCGGCATAACGCTCTGACGTAAAGTGGAAGGTGTTGTCAGCCGCGGAGAGGGCGAGCAGCAGCAGCCAGAGCAGCCCGGTGGCGATCACGCCTTGCAGAACGAAGATCGAGCCGTAAAGGGCAACCAGAAAATAGACATCCCAGCCGAAGGATCGCTTGATTTTGAAGCGGGTAGAGAGGTCGCGGCTGGTGTACCAGTACCCGCAGACCATCAACACCATAAATATCGCCGTTCCCATATTACGCCCTCTTTAACGCATTGACGTGGCGCAGAAAATCCTGGCGTACCTCGTTGCTTTTGTAGTTCACCGAGGCATTACCATCCTGGTCGATGATAATCCGGTCGCCATCCTCAACGGCTTCAATGATTTCCTGCTGACTCATCACCTGAAGTAACGATTCCGGGCTGGAGAAAAGGGAGAGAAAGAAACGTCTCATGGCATGTCATCCTTATGAATAAAAAGAATAAGCCTGGAAGAGAACGGGGGAATTTACCTTAGGGTTAACCTGAAAAAGTAGCCCGATGGCGGTCAGCCCTTATTGCGCCTCAACTTCTGGCACGAAAGTAACTTATCCAACCAACTGATAATTAAAATAATAAAAATATATTTCTGCACAAACTTGGACAAATAACTCGAATTGTGTAAGTTTTAATTATGCGCTTACGCTACGTTGTTTACCGCCAGGATGTGACCCATGAACCTTGTGCCTGACGTCATCAGTCGGTTTGTTGATTACTACACCGCGCTGGATTCCCAGCCGCCCTCGGCGCTGGCGGGGCTTTACCATCCCGATGCCACGCTTATCGATCCGTTTGGTGAACATAACGGCCTGTTCGCCCTGCAGCGCTATTTCACCCATCTGCTGGCGAATGTCGAACACTGTCGTTTCACGCTTGATTCCCCTTTGATCGGCGAGCATCGCTTTGTTGTCACCTGGGTCATGCACTGGTCGCACCCGCGCATTGCCGGTGGCGAGCCTCTGGAACTGCCTGGCTGCTCCGTGGTGGACGTGGAAAAGGATCGGATTATTCGTCAGCGGGACTACTACGATGCCGGAGAGATGATCTACGAACATCTGCCTTTGCTTGGCTGGGCGGTTCGCGGCGTGAAGCGGAGGGTGAAATCATGATGACGGTCCTGATCACCGGCGCCAGTTCAGGCATTGGGGCGGGGCTGGCACAATCTTTTGCCCGTGACGGTCACCATGTCATCGCCTGCGGGCGGGATCCGGCGCGTCTGGAAGCCCTGCATCAGCACAGTTCAAACATTACGGTACGCCTGTTCGATATGACAGACAGGGACGCCTGTCGCCAGGCGCTGACGGGCTGCGCGGCCGACCTGACAATCCTCTGTGCCGGAACCTGCGAATATCTGGAACATGGCGTGGTGGACGCCGCGCTGGTAGAGCGGGTGATGACCACTAACTTTCAGGGGCCTGTCAATTGCCTCGCCGCGCTGCAGCCGCAGCTTGTGGCCGGTAACCGCGTGGTGCTGGTGAGCTCTATGGCTCACTGGCTGACGTTTCCACGCGCTGAAGCGTACGGCGCATCCAAAGCCGCGCTCACCTGGTTTGCGCAGAGCCTGCGTCTCGACTGGGAGCCAAAAGGGATTGCAGTCACCGTGGTATCGCCCGGTTTTGTCGACACCCCGCTGACCCGCAAAAATGATTTCGCCATGCCGGGCAGGGTGAGCGTTGAAGAGGCGGTAAAAGCCATTCGCCGTGGCCTGGAAAAAGGGAAAAACCACATCGCGGTTCCAGCGGGATTTGGTCTGACGCTGCGGCTGCTTTCCGGGCTGCCAGCGTTCTTACAGCGTGCACTGCTGCGCAGGATGGTGCGCTCATGAAGATCGCCATTATCGGCAGCGGCATCGCCGGGCTGACCTGCGCCTGGCGCCTTGCCGGCCATCATGAGGTCACCCTGTTTGAAGCCGGTGCCACCCCCGGCGGCCATACCGCCACGGTTGACGTGCCGACGCCACAGGGTACCTACGCCATCGACACCGGTTTTATCGTCTACAACGACCGCACCTATCCGCGCTTTATGGGGCTGCTTAGCGAGCTGGGCATCAGCGGGCAAAAAACGCAGATGAGCTTCTCGGTACACAATCCGCAAAGTGGGCTGGAGTACAACGGCCACACCCTGACGACGCTCTTTGCACAACGTCGTAACCTGGTGAACCCGGCGTTCTGGCGTCTGCTTGGGGAGATTGTCCGTTTTAATCGCCTGGCGAAACAGGCTCTGAAAGAGGACGTGGAGCCCGGCGCGACGCTGCAAACGTTCCTGGAACAGCATCGCTTTACGCCGTTCTTTGCGCGTCATTATATTCTCCCGATGGGGGCGGCCATCTGGTCGTCGTCGCTACAGGAGATGAAACGTTTTCCGCTGCCGCTCTTTTTACGCTTCTTTGAGAATCATGGTCTGCTGGATATCACTCAGCGCCCGCAATGGTACGTGGTGCCCGGCGGCTCGCGGGAGTATATCCGCGCTATTCTGGCACAGCTGGGTGACCGGCTCACGCTGCACCTCAACGCGCCGGTGCAGCGGGTAAGCCGTGATGCACAGGGGGTCACCCTCCATCTTGAAGAATCGAGCCACCGTTTTGATCAGGTGATTTTTGCCTGTCACTCAGCCCAGGCGCTGACCATCCTCGACGCACCTTCCGCCGCTGAGCAGGAGGTGCTGGGCGATATTGGCTGGCAACGTAACGAGGTGGTGCTGCACAGCGATCCGCGCTGGCTGCCGGTGCGTCAGCGCGCCTGGGCCAGCTGGAACTACCGCCTGAGCGAACAGGATCAGGCCAGCGCCTGCGTAACGTACAACATGAATATCTTGCAGGGGCTGCCCGCCGGTAGCCCGCTGTTCTGCGTCACCTTAAACCCGGAAACGCCAGTGGACGAACGCTTCGTGCTGCGGCGCTTCGTGTATGAACATCCACTGTTTAACCCGCAAAGCTGGCGGGCACAGGCGCGCCGCAGCGAAATCAACGGTCACCAGCGGAGCTGGTTCTGCGGCGCGTACTGGTACAACGGCTTTCATGAAGATGGCGTGCGCAGCGCGCTGGACATCGTTAATGCGATAACAGCCGGGGAGGGAAACCGATGAACAGTTGCCTCTATCACGGCGTATTACGACACCGCCGTCTCCAGCCGAAAACGCATGAGTTCAGCTACGGCGTCTTTATGGCCTGGCTCGATCTCGACGAGCTGGATAAGTTGCCCACCGTTGGCGTGCGGCGCAACCGGTTTGCCGCCGCATCGTTCCATGATGCGGATTATCCGCTGGGTTCGCCGCTTAAAGAGAACGTGCTGAATCGGCTGGAAAGCCTGACCGGCGAACGTCCTGAGGGGCGGGTGATGCTCCTGACGCAGCTGCGCTACTTCGGCTTTCATTTTAATCCCGTCAATTTTTACTACTGCTATGACCCGGCAGAGACGCTGCGCTGGGTGCTGGCTGAAGTGCGCAATACGCCCTGGAACGAACGACATTATTACGCCGTCAATGGTCAGCACGCCCAGCCCACGTAGAAAGCCTTTCACGTTTCTCCGTTTAACCCCATGGACATGATTTACCACTGGCGCTTCAACAACCCGGATAACACGCTGCATATGCACATGGAAAATCATCAGGCGTCAAAGGTATTTGATGCCACGCTGGCGCTTCGCCGCGCGCCGCTGACCCGCCCGGCACTGCGTGGACTGCTGCTGCGTATTCCGCTGATGACGCTCAAAACCGTTTTCGCGATTTACTGGCAGGCGCTGCGGCTGTGGCTTAAGCGCGTGCCTCTGTATAACCATCCTGTCAGCAGGAGTGAACGCTCATGACCGATCCTGTCTTTGCGCTTGAACCCGATATCCCGCGCAACGTTCGCGTCGCGCGCTGGCTGCTCTTTCGCGTGCTGAGCGGCCTTCGTGGCGGCTCGCTCACGCTGCGTGAAGGTGCGCAGACCTTTCATTTCGGTGAGCTGTCTGCCGCGCTGCATGCCGACGTTGAGATCCTCAGCCCGGGCGTCTACTGGCGCGTCCTGACCGGGGGCAGTCTGGCCGCGGCGGAAGCCTGGATGGACGGCGAATGGGAAACCACGCAGCTCACGCCGCTTCTGCAACTGCTTGCGCTAAACAGCCAGGTACTGGGGCGGCTCGAAAACGGGTTCCGCCTGCTTGGCAGACCGCTGGAGCGGCTTCGCCACTGGACGCGGCGCAACTCCCGGGTGCAGGCGCGGGAAAACATTGCGGCGCATTACGATCTGGGTCACGCGTTTTATGCCCATTTTCTGGACAAGGAGTTGCTCTATTCCAGCGCGCTGTTTAGCGGGGAGGAGCAGGATCTTGGCGACGCGCAGCGGGCGAAAATGGCGCGTCTGTGCGAACAGCTGGCGCTGAACCCCAGCGATCATCTGCTGGAGATTGGCACCGGCTGGGGGGCGATGGCGGAATACGCGGCCCGTCACTACGGCTGCCGGGTGACCACTACCACGCTGTCGCAGGAGCAGTATCGCTGGGCGACAGAGCGGATTGCCCGGGCCGGTCTGCAGGACCGCGTTGAGGTGTTGCTCTGCGACTATCGCGATTTAACCGGCGAGTACGACAAGCTGGTGTCGATTGAGATGATTGAAGCCGTCGGGCAACGCTATCTGCCAACATTCTTCCGCACCTGTCAGGCGCGTCTGCGTCCGGGTGGGCGCATGGCGATTCAGGCCATCACCATTCAGGATCAGCGGTATCGCGATTACAGCAAAAGCGTGGATTTTATTCAGCGGTATATCTTCCCCGGCGGCTTTTTGCCGAGCATAACGGCGATGAACGCGCTGATGACGCGCCACACCGATTTTGTGGTGCGCAACCTGTTTGATATGGGGCCGGACTACGCGCGCACGCTGGCGCACTGGCGTCAGCGTTTTCTCCATGCCTGGCAGGAGATTGAAAAACTGGGATTTGATGAGCGGTTTCGTCGGATGTGGCTCTATTACTTTGGCTACTGCGAAGCCGGGTTTAACGCCCGCACCATCAGCGTGGTGCAACTGACCGCCGAGCGCGTATGAAACGTTACGTGCAGGTTTTCGCCCTGGCTATCGCGTTCGATCTCTACTGGACGCTGGTGGTGCTGTTTCGCGAGCGTGGCCTGATTATCTGGTGCGTGCTGGCGATCTTCGCCTGCCTGATGTTGCCGCCTGCACACCGCGTTTATGCCATTCTGCTGGCACTCGCGGGCACTCTGCTGGATGCACTCTGGGCGCTGACGGGGCTGATCGCCTTCACCGGTGAATCGCTGATGCCCGTGTGGATGGTGGCGCTGTGGCTGATGTTTGCCACCGTCTGGACGCAGCTCACCCGCACCACAACGTTACCCGGCTGGATGCTCACGCTGCTGGCTTCCGTGGGCGGTCCGGTGGCGTATCTTATCGGTGAGCGGCTCGGTGCCATCGCCTTTCTGGAGCCAACCTTTATCGTCGTCAGCTGGATGGTGCCGGGCTGGCTGGTGCTGATGCTGTTTTACCACTTGCTGACAGGGAGGCAACAATGAGAGCCGCACTCCTGTTCCTCTGGCTCATCACCCTGACGCCTTTCGCCCAGGCAACCGACTGGCTTGGCTGGCGCAAGGTGGGGGATGCCACGCTGACCTGGGGGCCTTTCACCGTTTATACCTCCCAGTTGCGCACCCCTGAAGGGCGCTACACCGGCAAGATGCAGGATCAGGCGCTCATTATCACCTACGCGCGTGACATCGACAGTGAAGACCTGGTCGAGGCAACCCGCGACCAGTGGCGAGCACAGGGGGTTTTGCAGCAAGAACCGCAGAGCGAAGCCTGGCTGCGAATGCTTGCCTCGCTGTGGCCGGATGTCGGGCCGGGGGCGCAGCTGGCGTTCGTGCTTAACGATAAGCAGGGACAGTTCTGGTACCGCGCGCCTTCTGCATCGGGCACTTTCAGACCCCTGGGGCCGCCTCAGTCGCAAGCGTTCAGCACCCGTTTTCTGGGGATCTGGCTTGATCCCCGTACGCAATATCCTGAGCTGCGTCAGCAGTTAATCGGAGGACAACAATGAAACGTTTTTTGATCATGGCGCTGGGTGTGACGATGTTGCTGGCAGGCTGCAGCACGGACGTGACGGAGTACCGCCAGCAGCAGCCGCGGCTTGATATATTCCACTATTTCCAGGGCAAAACGGAAGCGTGGGGGATGGTGCAGGATCGCAGCGGGAAGCAGCTCCGCCGCTTCCACGTGGAGATTGCCGGGGACGTGATTGGCGACACGCTGACGCTGAATGAACATTTTGTCTACGACGATGGTGAAAAACAGCAGCGGGTATGGCATATCCGCCGCGTGGCGACCAATCGTTATGAGGGCACGGCGGGCGATATTGACGGCGTGGCGACGGGGCAGGCGGCGGGCAATGCCTTCAACTGGCGGTACAGCATGAACGTGAAGGCCAACGGCAGCACCTGGCTGCTGCACTTCGACGACTGGATGTACCTGCAGGATGGTACACACCTGTTTAATAAAACCGAGATGAAGAAATTTGGCGTCACCGTCGCCACGGTGACGCTGTTCTTTACCCGCAAGGCGTAACGTTACTCGTGGGGAGGGTCGTTTTTACTGCCTGAGTAAATGAAAAACAGCGCAATACCCAGGCAGAGGACGGCGGCCAGTCGGCTCATCGAAAACGGAATGGCCGCATTGCCCAGCCAGCCAAAGTTATCAATCAGCATACTCATGGTGAGCTGACCAAAAATCACCGCGACCGTGGCGACGGCGGTGCCGATGCGCTGCACCGCCAACACCATGATCACAATGTACGGCACGCCAAACATCGCCCCGAGAAGCTGCCATTTCGGCACGTCCAGCAGGGTGACTGTCTGTTTTGGTTCAAAGAAAAAAATCAGCAAGGCGGTGACCAGCGCGCCAACGGAGAACGTCAGGAACGCGCTCTTGAATACGCCCACGCGGCTGCCGAGTTGCCCGTTGATCGCCGCCTGAATGCTCAGCGTCGCGCCGCCGCACACGGCCAGAATAATCATCATCAATGTCATCGTGTTACCCCTGTGCGACAAGAATCAGTGCCGCAATAATAAAACCCAGCGCGACGACTCGTTTCGCGTTGATCTTCCTGTGCGGTGTGCCCAGCAGACCGTAATGGTCGATCAGCAGGCTTTTAAAAACCTGCCCCGCCAGAATGCCAATCATCGTCAGGGCGATGCCGATGGCCGGGGTGGCGAGGGTCAGGATCACCACGTACACCGGGCCAAGTACCCCGCCGAGCAACTGCCAGCCAGGTTGGGCAAAAAACGACGGGCTGTTGCGCGGGCTGAAGAACAGCATCAGCAGAAACGTCAGCGCGGCGCCGACGCCAAAAATGCTGAACGTGGCCCATAAATCACCGACTTTTCCACCCAGCGGCCCCAGCAGGCCAGCCTCTACGGAAAGCCCCATCCCCCCGGCAATCACCAGTAAAATCAAAACAAGCTGCATTGTTATTCCTCCGTTTTGCAGGCGGAGAAGATTACGTCGGTCTGGTCATGAGAAAAATGCCATAATGCAGGAAACACCTTTGCAGGATATGCACGAATGTACGACGCCGGGAGCATGAACCTCCGTTCGCTGAAGATTTTTATCGCGGTTTTTGAAGCCGAAAATTTTTCCGTGGTCGCGCGCCGCGAGGGCCTTTCCGCCTCGCAGGTTTCGCGCATTATCCACCAGCTTGAGGACGCACTCGGCCAGCAGCTTTTTTACCGCAATACCCGGGCGGTGATCCCCACAGAAAGTGGTCATCTGTTTATCCGCTATGCCAGGGAGATGATGACGAGTTTTGAGGAGGCTCGTCGGGAGCTGGATGCACGTTCAACGGAGCCTTCCGGCACGATCCGCATTAATGCACCGGTCTTTTTCGGCCAGCGGCACATTGCGCCAGGGCTGCCTGGTCTGACGGCGCGCTATCCGCGGCTGAATATCGAGCTGACGCTGACCGATGATTTTATCGACCCGCACAAGAATGCCGCCGACGTGATCTTTCGCATCGGCGTGCTGACGGACTCCACCTTTCACGCGCGCATTTTTGGTCAGCAGCGCTACCATCTGGCCGCCTCGCCGGACTATCTGCGACAGCACGGCGCGCCGCAAGGGCCGGACGATCTGGCGCATCATAAATGCCTGGTCTACCGTGGTTCGTCGGGGCCTAACCGCTGGCTGTTGCGCGGTGCGGGGGAGGAGTGGGTGCACTACCCGGTGATGCCATTAATGACGTCAAATAATGCGGAATCGCTGCTTGCTGCCGCGCTGGGCGGGATGGGAATTGTGCTGTTTCCGGACTGGCTGATTGGCGACCGCGTGCAGCAGGGCGAACTGGTCGCACTCCTGCCAGGGCTGGAGTGCGCCATTCATACGGAGCCCCTGAATATTGCGGCGATCTACCCAAACGCGCGGCATCCGCCCCTTAACGTCAGGGCGGTGATTGATCATTACGTCGGGTGTTTCGGTACGCCGCTCTACTGGCAAACGCAGGGCAGGTGATTACGCGCCAAGCTCGTTGCGGATAATCGCGGCTCCGGCGCTCAGCGCCTTCAGCTTACCGTTGGCAACCTGACGGGAAAGCGGCGCCATACCGCAGTTGGTTGACGGGTAAAGCTTGTCGGCATCGACAAACTGCAGTGCTTTACGCAGTGTGCCAGCCACTTCTTCCGCGGTTTCAACGGTGTTGGTTGCCACGTCGATGGCACCTACCATCACTTTTTTGCCGCGGATCAGCTCCAGCAGATCCATCGGCACGCGGGAGTTGTGACACTCCAGCGAGATGATGTCGATATTCGATGTCTGAAGCTTAGGAAACGCCTCTTCATACTGGCGCCATTCTGAGCCAAGGGTCTTTTTCCAGTCGGTATTGGCCTTGATGCCGTATCCGTAACAGATGTGCACCGCTGTTTCGCATTTCAGCCCTTCAATGGCACGCTCCAGCGCCGCAATACCCCAGTCGTTGACCTCATCAAAAAAGACATTAAATGCCGGCTCATCAAACTGAATGATATCGACACCTGCGGCCTCTAAATCTCTTGCCTCCTGATTGAGGATTTTAGCGAACTCCCAGGCCAGCTTTTCGCGGCTTTTATAGTGCGCGTCGTAAAGGGTGTCGATCATGGTCATTGGCCCCGGCAGGGCCCACTTGATTGGCTTATCCGTGAGCTGGCGTAAGTATTTTGCGTCGTCCACGAACACCGGTTTTTGACGCGCCACGGCGCTGACCACCGTCGGCACGCTCGCATCGTAGCGGTTACGAATGCGCACGGTCTGACGGTTTTCAAAATCCACGCCGCTGAGGTGTTCAATAAAGGTGGTCACAAAGTGCTGGCGCGTCTGTTCGCCATCGCTGACGATATCAATCCCCGCGCGGATCTGCTCATCAAGCGATAAACGCAGTGCATCCTGCTTACCGGCCAGTAACTCCTGATCCTCTAATGTCCACGGTGACCACAGCGTTTCAGGTTGTGCAAGCCAGGTGGGCTTAGGCAGGCTGCCAGCGGTTGACGTCGGGAGCAATGTTTTCATATGTATAACCCTTTTAAATTCGATTAATTAACGCGCGTAGTTATCAGACCACTGCTCGAGTACGTGTTTGTAAGGCTTAATAAATTGTTCTTCCGTGAATATACCCTGCTCAATGGCCAGCTGGCTGCGTTCGACACGGTCATAAACAATTTTGGTTAATGAGTGATCCTGCTGATTCAGGTCGGGGCGATAGCAGTGTCCTGCTGCCGAGTTAGCGTTATAAATTTCCGGGCGATAGATCTTCTGGAACGTCTCCATCGTGCTGATGGTGGCGATCAGTTCAAGATTGGTGTAATCACTGAGCAAATCGCCGGTGAAGAAGAAGGCAAACGGCGCCACGCTGTTTTCAGGCATGAAATAGCGTACCTTCAGGCCCATTTTCGCGAAGTACTGCTCCGTCAATGACTCGCCATCCGGCGTGTACTCAATGCCCAGCACCGGGTGCTGGTTACCCGTGCGACGATAAGTGTCTTTGCTGGACACGCTCAGGCAAATCACCGGTGCTTTTTTGAAATTCTCCCGGTATTCCGGCGAATTAACAAAATGGCGGAAGATATTGCCGTGCAAGACACCAAACTTCTCCGGAATGGTGAAATGGGGCTGGTTTTTATTATGCTCCAGCAGCAGGACGCTGAAATCGTAATCGCGCACGTAAGAGGAGAAGTTATTGCCGACAATACCGTCGATGCGTTCATTGGTTTTTTTATCGACGATTGTGGTTTGCAATATTTCAATGGCCGGGAAGGTTTTCTCCGCACCAATATTCAGATCCACAGAGACGATCTCAAGCTCGACCGCGTAACGATCGGCATTGGGGTTATCCCAGCGCGCCAGGGCATTAAAGCGGTTATTGATCATCACCAGAGTATTACGCAGGTTCTCCTGACGTTTTTCCCCGCGGGCGAGGTTGGCAAAGTTGGTGGTCGTACGCGTTTTCTCTGACGGGTTATAATTTTCATCGAAGCAACTGCGCTTAAGGGTAAATGTAAAAGCTTTACTCATCTTGGTTATGCATCCTAAGTTCATGTTGCCAGGAAGTTATCAATGCATAATTTATGCCTGACGCGGTGGCGCAGGGGAAGTGACTTAATTTCACAGCAACATGAGCGAACTTCATGAAGGCTCAAGGGGCATGCGCCCCTTGATGTCAGGCTGAAGGGCGTTCGTTCCAGGCGTCGCTGTGCATGATGTTCCCATCGACGATACGCCAGGTAATTTTTTCATACTGCAGGCTTACGCTTTCAACATGGTTCATTTTATCGTTGGCCGCGATTTTCACGTTCGGCACGCTGCAGTTAACACCGGTGACCTTTACATTCTCCATTAATACGGTGTAATAACAGACCTCCTGTCCAGCATCATTAATATGATAGAACTTAATGTCAGCACTTTTTAGCGCTTGCCCGGTAGAAGCTGCTTTATAGAGATAGGGCGTGGAGCTATCAACTTCCTTTTCAATCCGCATGGATGAATGTTGACGCGTGCCGGTGATCTTACCGTTAGCACTATCTACCGGGAGATTTAGACCATGACTTAGCCCTATGATCTCAATGCTACCTTCGCGGTCCTGAACGTCTACGGATCCTTTAATATGTGCTCCGCCATCGTCTTTTAGCCACATATAGGGGGGAATTGGCATTCTTTATTTCCTTATTCTATTGATTAGCAGCATTGTTAATCGGTAAATAACCGTAGTAAGGGTAAATACAGTTAAAATATCGATATACGTATATGTGTCATATAGTGTTTCAGCATTAACATCACCATAAATAAAATCACATACGGAAGAAGCCACGTCATGATTAAGATAGAATTCAGCAGGCTCCAGCGTGCAACCTACCATCAGGCTAATGAGTAGAAACCCGATCGTTTTGAATAGCCTGATGCTCCATTTACGGGCAGGTGTTGGTATAGCCACTTTCAATCACCTCAACCCAGCCGCGTGCCATAAGTGAACGCATACAGGGAACCTGAATAAGTTCGGTACTCATCAGAGCGTTACGGATCAATGCGTAATCAGAATTATGGGCAATCGTGATACATCCTTCTGATTGCGTCCCCGGATGCAGACGAAATAATCCACGATATATGTTATCAATCCAGGTTCCATCGTCGATACCCCAGTCATCCTTGTACAGAGCAAACCACTCATCACGGCCAAACTCTGCACCGGATCGGACTTTGTTCCACTGGTCCTGCAACTTAGCTTTTAACCCTGATATGAAGCCTCCGGTTCCTCTGTCAACTATCCAGTATTTTCCCGGAGGAATAGGTCCCGAGCCTTTAACAGCGCCACATAGTCCATTGTTTCGATAGATTCCCTGCCCGGAATGCGCCATAAACACGCCTACACCGTGCAGGTTAAAAGGCGCATAGTCAGCACCGTTAAGCAGCATTGTTCCTTTTAAGGCCATATTTTCTCCGTACCCTTATAATAAGAGAAAGGCAGCCTACGCCTGTAGAGGGTACAGATACTGAACTCACATCATATTTATGAGTTGCTCATTTTTTTTTAAGAAAATGACCTGACAATTTTTAATCACTCGTTAGGCGTTAACGTTAATAAATGCTGAATGAATAATGAACCAGCCTCAGGCAACTAAACGCCATGCCTACTTCTCTAACACACGCTCCGCAATTCCCGCTATAATCCCCAAAATTTCCAACCGGTTTAAACACACTCATGACAAAACTCACCTTACAAGAGCAGATGCTGAAAGCGGGCTTAGTCTCCAGCAAGAAAATGGCCAAAGTTCAGCGCACGGCCAAGAAATCCCGCGTGCAGGCGCGTGAGGCCAGAGAGGCGGTAGAAGAGAACAAAAAAGCGCAGCTTGAGCGTGACAAACAGTTGAGCGAGCAGCAAAAACAGGCCGTGCTCGCCAAAGAGTTTAAGGCGCAGGTGAAGCAGTTGATTGAGATGAACCGCATCACGGTGGCAAAAGGCAACATCACCTTTAACTTCACCGACGGCAATCTGATCAAAAAAATCGAGGTGGATAAGGCAACCCAGACCCAGTTGATTAACGGTCGTCTGGCCATCGCACGTCTGGTGATTAACGTTAATGGCGACTGCGAATACGCCATTATCCCGGCGGTGGTGGCAGATAAAATTGCCCAGCGCGATGCCGACAGTATTGTGTTAAACAGCGCCCTGAGTCAGGAAGAGCAGGATGAAGACGATCCGTATGCTGATTTCAAAATCCCTGACGATTTGATGTGGTAAGACGGTTCAGAACGGTGCGGCGTGACGGGCGTTAACCGGCTCGCCGCTCACCGGATGAATAAAATTCAACTGACTGGCATGCAGCATCAGCCTCGGCGTTGTTCCGCTGCCAGGCCACGTCCGTCCTCCATATAAATCGCAGCCTAAAATCGGGTGGCCCAGCAGCTGACAGTGAATGCGCAACTGGTGGGTTCGCCCCGTTTCAGGCGTCAGTTCTACCCGCGTGAACGGCATCGCCGCGTTTTGATGCAGGCGTTCCACCACCCGATAGCGGGAACGGGCGGGTTTGCCGTTAACGGCACAGATCGACATCAGCGGAAACAGCGCCGGATCTTTGGCAATCGGCGCATCAATCACCCCTTCATCGTTTTCCAGGTGGCCGCAAAGCAGGGCGCTGTAGACTTTTTCCACGCTGCGCTGGCTGAACTGCTGGCACAGCGCGGCGTTGATCGACTTATTACGTGCAATCACCATCAGGCCGGACGTGCCAAAATCCAGGCGATGCACCAGCGTGCAGCCAGGAAAGTTTTGAACCAGACGATAGTGCACCGAATCGAGATTTTGCGGATTTTTACCCGAGAGGCTAAGCAGACCGGAAGGTTTATTGATCAGCAGCAGATGTTCATCCTGCCAGAGGATCTCAATGTCGTCATGACACGGTGGGGCTATAAAAGAATCAATAATCGCAGACATCAGGCCGCCCGGCTGGAGAGTGGGAGCGGATGATAACGAAATGCGGGAGAAAAGAAAAACCCTCTCACCGGGCGGTGAGAGGGGGAAATCTTAGGCAGCCACCAGGCTGTCGATCGCGGCTTTCGCGTCGGTCTGTGCTTTGGTCGCCACTTCAGGACCGTAAGCGATACCTTCTGCAAACACGAAGTTCACGTCGGTGATCCCGATGAAGCCCAGGAACAGGCTCATGTACGGCGCAACCAGGTCGGTTGGGGTATCTTTATGAATACCGCCACGGCTGGTCAGCACGATGGCACGCTTGCCTTTCACCAGACCTTCCGGGCCATTTTCGGTGTAACGGAAGGTAACACCAGCGCGAGCCACCAGGTCGAAGTAGTTCTTCAGCTGGGTTGGGATGTTGAAGTTGTACATTGGGGCGTTGATCACGATTACGTCGTGCGCCTGCAGTTCAGCAATCAGCTCATCAGAGAGCGCCAGGGCTTCCTGCTGGCGTGGGCTCAGCGGTGCATCGCTTGGACGCAGCGCGCCAACCAGCTCGCCATCCAGCACAGGAATTGGGTTTGCAGCCAGGTCACGCACGGTGATTTGGTCTGCGGAATGGTGTTCACGCCACTGTTCAACGAAGTAATCAGACAGCTGACCAGACTGAGAGTACCCTGCCAGAATACTGGATTTCAAAACTAATACTTTGCTCATGGGTGATTCCTGTTTTGCATTTGATTGAAGGGGGTTGCCCCGTTGCTTGTTGACACTTTATTCACAATCCTGCCACAGAGATAGCGCAATATATCGAAGCCTATGTTCGAATTTTTTGAATAAGGCGTGGGAAGCGCTGATGTGGTACTCTATAGCAATCATTACAAAGAGATTTTATCCGGCAGTGCACTGCCCGTTAATGCTATGACAGAACAACAAAAATTGACCTTCCCGATGCTCCTGCAACAGCTTGATTCACTGATGTTGCGCGATAAACAGCGCTTTGCTCGCCGCTTGCACGGGGTGAAGAAGGTTAAAAATCCTGATGCACAACAGGCCATTTTCCAGGAGATGGCGAAAGAGATTGAACAGGCGGCAGGGAAAGTTGTGCTGCGCGAAGCGGCTCGTCCGGCAATTACCTATCCGGAAAATCTGCCCGTCAGTCAGAAGAAGCAGGAGATCCTCAACGCCGTGCGCGACCACCAGGTGGTGATCGTGGCGGGGGAGACCGGCTCGGGGAAAACCACACAGCTGCCAAAAATCTGTATGGAGCTCGGCCGCGGAGTGAAGGGCCTGATTGGTCATACCCAGCCGCGTAGTCTGGCGGCGCGTACCGTGGCGAACCGTATTGCCGAGGAGCTGCAAACGGAGCCGGGCGGCTGCATCGGTTATAAGGTGCGTTTCAGCGACCATGTGAGCGATAACACCATGGTCAAGCTGATGACCGACGGTATCCTGCTGGCGGAAATTCAGCAGGATCGTCTGCTGATGCAGTACGACACTATCATTATTGATGAGGCGCACGAGCGCAGTCTGAACATCGACTTCCTGCTCGGCTACCTGAAAGAGCTACTGCCGCGTCGCCCGGATCTGAAAATTATCATCACTTCCGCGACCATCGACCCGGAGCGTTTCTCAAAACATTTCAATAACGCACCGATTATTGAAGTTTCCGGTCGTACCTATCCGGTAGAAGTGCGCTATCGCCCGATCGTGGAGGAGGCGGAGGATACCGAGCGCGACCAGTTGCAGGCTATTTTCGATGCCGTTGACGAACTGGGCAATGAGAGCGCGGGCGACATTCTGATCTTTATGAGCGGCGAGCGTGAGATCCGCGATACCGCCGACGCGCTCAGCAAGCGCGATCTGCGCCACACGGAAATTTTGCCGCTTTACGCACGTCTCTCCAACAGTGAACAGAACCGCGTGTTCCAGCCACACAGCGGGCGCCGCATCGTGCTGGCAACCAACGTGGCGGAAACCTCGCTGACCGTGCCGGGCATCAAGTATGTGATTGATCCGGGTACGGCGCGTATCAGCCGCTACAGCTACCGCACCAAGGTACAGCGTCTGCCGATTGAGCCGGTTTCACAGGCGTCGGCCAACCAGCGTAAAGGGCGCTGTGGACGTGTGTCGGAGGGGATCTGTATTCGTCTCTATTCAGAAGACGATTTCCTCTCCCGCCCGGAGTTTACCGACCCGGAAATCCTGCGCACCAACCTGGCTTCCGTCATCCTGCAGATGACCGCGCTGGGGCTGGGCGATATCGCCGCTTTCCCGTTTGTCGAAGCGCCGGACAAACGCAATATTCAGGATGGCGTACGCCTGCTGGAAGAGCTGGGGGCGATCACCACCGACGAGCAGGCCACCGCGTATAAACTGACGCCGCTGGGACGGCAGCTCAGCCAGTTGCCGGTGGACCCGCGTCTGGCGCGCATGGTGCTGGAAGCGCAAAAACACGGCTGCGTGCGCGAGGCGATGATCATCACCTCGGCGCTCTCCATTCAGGATCCGCGTGAACGGCCAATGGACAAACAGCAGGCGTCGGATGAAAAACACCGTCGCTTCCACGACAAAGAGTCGGATTTCCTTGCCTTCGTGAACCTGTGGAACTACCTCGGCGAGCAGCAGACAGCGCTGTCATCTAACCAGTTCCGCCGTCAGTGCCGCGTGGATTTCCTCAACTACCTGCGCGTGCGCGAGTGGCAGGATATTTACACCCAACTGCGCCAGGTGGTGAAAGAGCTGGGTATTCCGGTGAACAGTGAACCGGCGGAGTACCGCGAAATTCACATCGCATTGCTAACCGGACTGCTGTCCCATATCGGCATGAAGGACGCCGAAAAACAGGAGTATACCGGTGCGCGCAATGCCCGTTTCTCCATCTTCCCCGGCTCCGGGTTGTTCAAGAAACCACCCAAGTGGACCATGGTTGCTGAACTGGTGGAAACCAGCCGTCTGTGGGGGCGTATTGCCGCGCGTATCGATCCGGAATGGGTAGAGCCGGTGGCGCAACACCTGCTGAAACGCTCATACAGTGAACCGCACTGGGAGCGCGCGCAGGGGGCGGTGATGGCAACCGAAAAAGTGACCGTCTACGGCCTGCCGGTGGTGGCCGCGCGTAAGGTCAACTACAGCCAGATTGACCCGGCGCTGTGCCGCGAGCTGTTTATCCGCCACGCGCTGGTGGAGGGCGACTGGCAGACGCGTCACGCCTTCTTCCGTGAAAACCTCAAGCTGCGTGCCGAAGTGGAAGAGCTGGAGCACAAATCCCGTCGTCGCGACATTCTGGTGGATGACGAGACGCTGTTCGAATTTTACGACCAGCGCATCAGCCACGATGTCATTTCCGCCCGCCACTTTGACAGCTGGTGGAAGAAGGCCAGCAAAGAGACGCCGGATCTGCTCAACTTTGAAAAGAGCATGCTGATTAAAGAAGGGGCGGAGTCGGTCAGTAAGCTCGACTACCCGAACTTCTGGCATCAGGGCAACCTTAAGCTGCGGCTGACCTATCAGTTTGAGCCGGGAACGGACGCGGATGGTGTCACCGTTCATATCCCGCTGCCACTGCTAAACCAGGTAGATGAGAGTGGATTTGAGTGGCAAATTCCCGGCCTGCGCCGCGAACTGGTGATTGCGCTGATCAAATCGCTGCCGAAACCGGTGCGGCGTAACTTTGTTCCGGCCCCTAACTACGCCGAAGCGTTTTTAGGCCGCGTCACGCCGCTGGAGATGCCGCTGCTGGATGCGCTGGAGCGTGAGTTCCGCCGCATGACCGGTACCACCATTGACCGCGAAGACTGGAACTGGGATCAGGTGCCCGATCACCTGAAAATCACCTTCCGCGTGGTGGACGATAAAAACAAGAAGCTGCAGGAAGGCCGTTCGCTCACCGCGCTGAAAGAGGCGCTGAAAGGCAAAGTGCAGGAGACCTTGTCCGCGGTGGCGGATGATGGGATTGAGCAGAGCGGGCTGCACATCTGGAGCTTTGGTCAGCTCCCCGAAAGCTACGAGCAAAAACGCGGCAACTACAAAGTGAAGGCCTGGCCTGCGCTGGTGGATGAGCGCGACAGCGTGGCGATCAAGCTGTTTGATAACCCGCAGGAACAGCAGCAGATGATGTGGCGCGGGCTGCGCCGCCTGTTGCTGCTCAACATCCCGTCGCCGATCAAGTATCTGCACGAGAAGCTGCCGAACAAAGCCAAGCTGGGGCTGTACTTTAACCCGTACGGCAAAGTGCTGGATCTGATCGACGACTGCATCTCCTGCGGCGTGGACAAGCTGATCCACGAGGCGGGCGGTCCGGTCTGGTCAGAAGAGGGCTTTGCTCAGCTTCATGAAAAGGTACGCGCGGAGCTGAACGACACCGTGGTGGATATTGCCAAACAGGTCGAGCAGATCCTCACCACCGTGTTCAATATCAACAAACGCCTGAAAGGGCGCGTGGATATGACCATGGCGCTGGGGCTGTCGGATGTCAAAGCGCAGATGGCGGGCCTGGTGTACCGGGGCTTTGTCACCGGCAATGGCTTCAACCGTCTCGGCGACACGCTGCGTTACCTGCAGGCGATTGAAAAACGGCTGGAGAAAATGGCCATCGATCCGCATCGTGACCGTGCCCAGATGCTGAAAGTGGAAAACGTGCAGCAGGCGTGGCAGCAGTGGTTGAACAAACTGCCACCGGCACGTCGTGACGATGAAGACGTTCAGGCGATCCGCTGGATGATCGAAGAGTTACGCGTCAGCTTCTTTGCCCAGCAGCTCGGTACGCCGTATCCGATTTCGGATAAACGTATTTTGCAGGCGATGGAGCAGATTTCGGCTTAACACCCTGTTTTCTCCCTCTCTCTCCGGGCTGAGGGATCCCCATAAATAATGCCTGCACAGACGGCCCCCTCTCCCTTTGGGAGAGGGCTGGGGTGAGGGGGAACATACGGCT
>JABLTH010046206.1_pt1 | contig 30778 bp, 23 predicted proteins | sample 7875711 | NCBI WGS metagenome assembly JABLTH01 (sample SAMN14941262, study PRJNA633318) | bioreactor metagenome | isolation source: bioreactor | place: China | collected 2019-03-05 | reverse complement strand
TGCAGAGCGCGCGGCCTACGCTGCTGCGGAGGATGCCGCGCGTGCGGCGAAACGTGGGCTATGGGCCGATCCGCATGCCATGCCGCCTTGGGATTGGCGCAATGGCGACGGACCGGGTACCCAGAAGGGCGAACAGGCGTGGGCGCACAACGCCGGAGAGTGTGACTGCGACAGCGGCGGCGTATTCGCGGGCAAGCGCGGCGGTCAGCACTGTCTCACCGCGAGCGGAGCGCGCAGCTACTTCAAGCAGCGCCGGCGCTCACCCTGCCGGGAAAAAGTCCCGGATGTCGGCAATGACCGCTGTCGATGACGCGGTCAGCAAGTCGCGATAGGCGGCATCAACACCGCTCAAACCCATAAGCGGCATCTTCACCCCGCCAGACCGCGCCGGCGCGCACCAGTAGGCGCTGGTGTCAAAGCTGATGTGCTGGCGACAAACACGGGGGCGCTGGTCGTAGATGGAGCAGCGATCCTCCACCAGGAACGGACAGGCAACGCCACAGTAGGTCTCGATCGGATGCTGGATCGACCTTGTAACCTTCACGACGGCTCGACCGGTGTGCGCAGCGATCTGGCGCGCCTCAAGATCCGAAATGGTTACGTTCATCCTGCAGCAGTCGGCACAGCCGCTGCGGCACGCAACATACCCGGCGGTGTGTTGCCCTATCTGGTCAATCACTTGGTAGATGCGCTGCAGCTTGACTCGCGGTGAGGCGTTGAGCCGAGCCAGGGTCGTCGGCAGCGCGTCTTCCGCTGCGACGAGCTCAGGCGGCAGATTCGACAACATGGCCTGTCGGCGGCCCTCGGCCGCAGCGACACTCTGCGCGAGCTCTGGCGCTGGCGCGAGGGGTTCGGAGTCGACGTTGAGATTCACCATGCCTTGAAGCATACGACTTGTTCGGTGAACGCGACCGACCCTTCGGGCGCTCCGCACCCCGACCTAATCCGTCGTCCAAACCACTAATTAGCCCCGAAATTTCCGGACTTTGGCCGCTAAGCTTTTTCTCACAAGACAACAAGACCGAGAAGAAGCCGAGAGGGTCCGCTGCCACGCAGCGAAAGGATCGCGCGCCGTGGGCGCACCGGCTTGGTCCTGTCTGGTTGTCGTGAACCCAACACCCTGTACACGAAGGACCCTGACCATGAATGTCTCCCCGATCGGCGCCGCACTGCAGTCGCCATCGCAGACGTCGATCGCGCTGCGGCCTCTGGCGGCCACCTACGGCATCGAAGCCGATCTCGCCGGACGTGCGCCGGCCGAGCGCCAGTCGCTTTTTGCCGAACTACCCACCCTGCTCGCTCGCCACAAAGTGCTGGTGATCCGCAACGCCCACCTTGACCGCGCGGCCCTCTATGACCTGGGCCAGCAGCTCGGCGCGCCGATGCGCTACGCCTTCTCGGAGGGGGTCGAGGGCTTCCCGGAGTTAATCGAGATCCACCGCACAGCCGAGCAGAAGACTGCGCTGTCCACCATGTGGCACAGTGACTCGACCTATCTCGCGACGCCACCGGACGCAACCCTGCCCTACGGCGTGCTGATCCCCCCTTTCGGCGGTACCACGCTCTTCGCCGACACCGTCGCCGCGTTCGAAGACCTGTCGCCAGCGATGCGCGATACGTTGCGGATGTTGAACGTCGTGCAGCGCTCGGACACCCACGCCAACAACGAGCGGCTGGCGCACCTCTCCAAACCGAAGGACAACCGATCGCCCTTGAGTGCCGTGCACCCGGCGGTCAAGGTGAGTGATGGTGTTGAAGCCCTCTATGTGAGCCAGGAACACACCGCGCACTTTGACGGCATGACCCGCGAGGAGAGTCAGCCGTTGATTGACTTCGTGATGCGTCACATCGCCGCTGACAAGTACCGCCTGGAGATCGTCTGGCAGCCGGGCACGCTGGTGCTCTTCGACAACCGCAAGACCATCCATCGCGCAATCGACAACTACTACGGGCATGAACGCACCCTGTGGCGCTTGATTGTGGGCCTGCCTTCGGCACACAGGCAGCGCGTCACCGATTCCGCCCTGCTCGAAGCCGCGTGATGTTCGAGCAAGCGCTGGTGGTTGTCGCGTCCTTCTTCGCCGGTGGCATCGATGCCATTGTTGGCGGGGGCGGGTTGATCCTGGTGCAGGCCCTGTTCGTCGCGTTTCCCCGCGAGGCTCCGGCCACCCTGCTCGGCACCAACAAGCTGGCCGCGATCACCGGCACCACGGTGTCGGCGGCTCGCCTGCTGCCGCGCGTGACGGTGGAGTGGCGGACGCTCCTGCCGGCCACGGCGCTCGCGTTTGCCGGTTCGCTGGCGGGCGCCTGGACGCTCACGCTGATCGACCCGAGTGCGCTGCGCAAGGCGCTGCCCGTAGTGTTGCTGGCGCTCTTGATCTACACCCTGGCCAAGAAGCACTTCGGTGAGCAAAACGACCCACCGACGTCGGCCGCGGTTCGCATGGGAATCGTTAGCGCGGTCGGCGTCACGATCGGGTTCTACGATGGCCTGTTCGGTCCCGGTACCGGGAGCCTGATGATCTTCCTGCTGGTGCGCTTTCTGCGGGTGGATTTCCTGACGGCGTCGGCGGTATCGAAGGTGCTGAACGTCGCCACCAATGCGGCGGCACTGCTGCTGCTCTCGACACGCGGCGCGGTGTGGTGGCAGCTCGGACTGTGGCTCGCCGTGGCCAACATCGCCGGCGGGTTGGTCGGCAGCTATCTCGCGCTGCGGCTGGGGTCTGGTCTGGTCAAAAAGGTATTCATCGCTGTCGTGGCGGTGTTGATCGTCAAGACCGGTGTCAGCGCGTTTGCCTAAGTGTCGCGGGTCGCTCCCGACGGTGGCGAACGCGACTTGCATGCGCCAAATTCTGAGGCAAGGTGACTGTGTCGCTTTCCCCTTTGATGAGATTGCATGAAGCCCCTACCAACCCCCCGCACCCGCCGGGTTCCTCTTCTTGCCGGCGCCGCTGCGGCCAGCCTGGCGCTTGCCTTCGCGTGGGCGTCGCACTCGGCCATCGAGCCAACAGCGTCGGCCACCACCGCACGATTTGCGTCGAGCCGCATCGTCGTCGCCGGTGCAGACGGGTCGACCGTTCACCCGCCCGTGCCAGCGGTTCAGGAAGCGCTGCCCGGTGCTCGCGATGTCGCCCTGGCACGTCGTCGCTCCCCGCGAAAACGCTCGCCATGATGTTCGACCACGCGGCCGGTGCGACGGTGCCACCAGCGCTCGCCGAGGTATTCTCGCGGCCGACCGAGGCGCTCGGCACACTACGCCTGCCTTCGCTCAAGAACCCGTTGCGCTACTTCTGTCAGTACAGCGTGCGCGAGTCGACGCTTGGCGAGCTCGAAGCCCTGGCCATCGCGGGCAACGCTTCTGCGGCGGCCTTCTGGTTTGATTCGCAGTCCTACGAGAGCGACCCCACACTGCGCGATACGGCGCGGCAGATCATGGTACGTCGCGCCGGCCTGGGCGACCCGGCGATGTACGCCAACCTTGCCGGCTGGTATCGCGCTTCGCCTGACGCTACTGACGAGGATCACGCCACCGCACTCGCGCTCGACTATGCCGCGTGGCTCTCCGAGCTTTGGGGCGGGGAGCCATTCGAGAGCCCCGAACTGGCGACCCTCTCCCCAGCGGCTTGCCAGCAGGCCATGGCGCTCGGCGTGCACTTTTCGGCTCGCCACGGCTGGGACATGAAGGAGCGCGCACGGGAGGCGGTGAATGGCGTTCGCGCCCAATGGTGCTCCTCGGTCATGCCACGTTGAGGTCAGGGTCGGGAGCGGCGATCATCGCCGGGACATCCCGAAGCGGGCACCAGCCGCGTCATCGCGGCAATCCCGATGTCCCAATTGTCCCACCCGCACAGGTCGGTCCAGTGGCACAATTTTTTTGGTGCAATGAACCGGTTGACCACAGGAGGCTGTCATGACCCTATCCATTCGCGCCCTCGCCAACGCCGACGATTGCCTGGTCGTCTGGCGAGCGCCGACGATACCCGGCTGTCTTGGCTTTCAACTTGAGCGGGAGAGCACCCAGGACGGCGTCACCCGTATCGCCGTGATCGACAATAGACTCGGGTTGGTCGGCGATCCTGGTGCGCCGTTCGAACATCAGCCGTCGAGTCGCTGGCCATTCCGGCGCTACGCCTGGACCGACTTTCAGGCGCCGGTTGGTGCGTCCTTGCGTTATCGCGTGACACCGGTGTTCGATGTCGGAGGCAACAACCACGTTGACGTTGGACAACAAAGCACATGGTCAGCACCGGTCACCCAGACGGGCATTGCCGGGGACTGTGCGGCGTACTTCAATCGAGGCGTCGCGCTGTCGCAGTTCATGGCGCGTGAGCTCAAGGGCGACTATTCGCCGGCCGCATTGCGTGCGTTCAAGGACAGCCTCGCCGATACTGAAAACCGCCTGCGCACGTTTCTCGGCGGTGACATCCTGCACCAGCTGCTCAGCCTGCTGGACGCCGCGACGGCAGACCCCGGCTGCCACCTGTATGCCGCCTTGTACGAACTGACTGATGAGCAGCTGATCGGCAAACTGGAAGCACTCGGGGCGCGAGCGCATCTGGTCCTCAGCAACGGATCAAGCAAATCGGCCCCCGACGATGAAAACGAGGCTGCGCGAGAGCGCCTGAAGGCGGCAGGCGTTGAGGTCCACGACCGGATGCTCTATAGCAAGGGCCTCGGACACAACAAGTTCGTGGTGGTCACCGAGGGCGGGAACGCGACCAAGGTATGGACGGGCAGCGCCAACTGGATGCGCACGGGCCTGTGCACGCAAATGAACAATGCAATCGTCGTGTCCAGTGCCGACGTCGCGAAGGCCTATCTCGCGCAGTGGAATCGCCTGCGCGATGCCGGCTCGGACGTGACCGGCGGGCTCAAGCAGAGCAACAGCGTCGCCAAGCCGCTTGGCGCCGACAAGGAGCTCTGGTTTACCGCAACCAGTAACCGGGAGGACCTTGATCGCGTGGCCGCAATCGTGGGTGAAGCGACGGAGTCGGTACAGTTCCTGATGTTCATGCCGGGCACCAACGGGGTGTTGCAGTCGCTGCTGGCGCTGCGGGCGGCCAAGCCAGAGCTCTACTTCTACGGTGTCGTCAATTCGCTCACCCAAGCCGGGCGCAACGGCACCGTCGATCTCCTGTCCGGCGACGAGAAGAGACGCTACCCCTATTCGGTCATCGAGCCGGAAGGCGTCCGCGAGTCGCTGACCAGCTGGGCGGCCGAAATTACCCGGCGTGATTTTGTGGGCAATCAGAACAACCCGAACATCGGGCACGCGATCGTGCATTCGAAGGTGATCGTGGTGGATGCCTTTACAGATCACCCGATCGTCATCACGGGATCGCACAATTTCAGCGACTCCGCGTCGCGCAAGAACGACGAGAACCTGATCGTCATTCGCGGCAACCGAGAACTGGCACAGAAGTACGTGGTCAACATCGTGTCGGTCTACGAGCACTACCGCTGGCGACAGTTCGTCAACAGCCGGGTCGCGGCCGGGCAACCGGTGGGCGGAGCGCAGCCGCGCGACGACACCTGGCAGGCCAAGAAGCAGACCGAACCACGGCAAGTGGCGCTGTGGAAATTGCTTGCCTTGCCAGCGCCAGCGCCTTGATGCGCTTGCTCAGGCATTTACCGACTGGATGGCGCCGCCGGGTAGGTAGGACTCGCTGGCGGCGTAGTTTTCGAAGCGGGTGAATTCGCCGCGGAAGGTGAGGTTGACGGTGCCGATCGGGCCGTTACGCTGCTTGCCGATGATGATTTCGGCGACGCCTTTTTGCGCGGACTCCTGGTTGTAGACCTCGTCGCGGTAGATGAAGAGGATCACGTCGGCGTCCTGCTCGATGGCGCCGGATTCGCGAAGATCGCTCATCACCGGGCGCTTGTTCGGGCGCTGCTCCAGCGAGCGGTTTAGCTGCGAGAGCGCGATTACCGGCACATGCAGCTCTTTGGCCAAAGCCTTCAGCGAGCGCGAGATTTCGGAGATTTCGGTGGCGCGGTTTTCACCGCCGCTCGCGCTCTGCATGAGCTGGATGTAGTCGATGATGATGAGCCCGAGGCCCCCCACCTGCCGCGCCAGCCGCCGCGCGCGGGCTCGCAGCTCGAACGGGTTCAACGCCGGCGTTTCGTCGATATACATCGGGCTGGCATCAAGCTGCGAGAGCGCATCGGTGAAGCGCTGCCAATCGCCCTCCGACAGGCGGCCGGTGCGCAGCACGTGCTGATCGAGCTTGCCGACGGAGCCGATTAGACGCATCGCCAACTGCAGCGCGCCCATTTCCATCGAGAACACTGCGACGGGCTTCTTGAGCTTCACCGCGACGTGTTCGCCGATGTTGAGCGAGAACGCGGTCTTACCCATCGATGGGCGACCGGCGACGATGATGAGGTCTCCGCCCTGCAGGCCCGCCGTCATGCGGTCGAGATCGGTGTAGCCGGTGGCGGTACCCGTCACATCGCTCGGGTTGTCACGCCGGTAGAGCTCTTCCACACGGTCGATCGCCTGCGCGGCGAGATCTGAGAGCGAGAAGAAGTTCTGCTTGCTGCGGTCACCCGATTCGGCGATCTCGAAAACCTTACCCTCGGCTTCGTCCAGCAACTGCTCGCTGGTCTTGCCCATCGGGTTGAACGCGGCCTCGGCGATTTCGGTGGCCACGCCGGCAAGGCGCCGCATGACGGACCGGTCGCGCACGATTTCGGCGTAACGGCGGATGTTGGCCGCGGTCGGGACCGCGTTGGCAATAGCGCCGATGTAGGCGAGCCCGCCCACGTAGTCCAGCTTGCCGGCCGCGCGCAGGCTCTCAGATACGGTCACGGCGTCTGCCGGGTTGTTGTCGGCGGCGAGGCGATTGATGTGCTCGTAAATGAGCCGATGCCCCTCGTTGTAGAAATCCTCCGCCTTGAGCACATCCGCCACCTTGTCGATGGCGTTGTTATCAATGATCAGCGCCCCAAGCACCGATTGCTCGGCTTCGATCGAGTGCGGGGGAATCCGCAGTCGGTCGATGTCGGGATCACGCGCGATGCTTTGCATGTAGACATCTGCCACCAAACCCCTCCTTGATTACGTCGGACTCTCGCGCAGTCTCGCGCTAACGCGTTTGACACGCCCGCATCCGGGTGTACTTTGAATATAGCCCCGCCCGCCGCTCTGCGGCCCCCGGTCACTCCCCACCGAAGAATCCGATATCCACGATGCCCATCGATCTGCTGAAACCAATCCGACGCCGCGCCACCGGCCGCTTCCATCGTCAACCCTTCACCGTCGGTCTGCTCCCAGGTGATGTGCTGGAGTTTCGTGAGCATCGCCGACGTTGTACCTACACGATCGAACTGGTCACTGTGTTCGACATCGCCGTGAAGCGCACGGTGGCGGCAGAACGGGCAGCAAAACGGCTCGCTCGACGCAATGGACATCAGCAGGTTCGGTCATGAACGAAGCCCGTTTCGAGACACCGGACATCGCAGCCGTCGCCGGCGAAGCGCCAGACCTGCTGCCTGTACTGATCTCCCGCGAATCGGTCGAAGCCATGACGTATGAGCCACTACTGAGTCGGCTACGCGCGCTCAGCGCCGAGCGGGAAACGGTGCTACGGATGCGGGGCCGAGTGGTACTTGCGGTTCACGGCTACGATGACGATCCAAGGCCACTATCGGTGATAGCCGAGTTCGAGAGCTTTTCGGTGGGCATGCTGGAGCGCTGGCCGGAAATGGCCTGGTATCTGCTGCTGCTGGACGATCTGCCAGACGGCCTGGCCGTCGAGGCGCCCGAAGCGTGGCGACCCCACGCTGATGGCGCGGCGGTACCGTGGTTACTCGGCGACACCTGCACCCCCGTGGCGTCCGGGCAAATGGCCGTGGTCTCCCTGCTCAATCCGCGGCAGCTCGACCTGCTCGATCGCCGCTGGACGCTGGCGCTGGATGGGGTGGCCGCCCTCGCCAGCCGTAACCGGCTGCCGTTCGAGGTGGTCACGGCGCGCGGTAACGCGTTGCGGCGCCGCAAGCCGTGGTAGCGATGGCGACGAATTCGCAGGCCACGATCGCGGAAGCGCAAGGCGCCGGGGTAGCCCCGCCGTCGCGGTCGCCGATGTCGCCCACGCATCCGGGGCCACTTCCCGGCCTCTCGCTCGCCGACGAAGCCGCCCGCTTTGATCACTGGCTTGGTCAGCGGGTGCAGATCGGCACCATCCCGCGCGTGGGTTCGCCTCCGCTCGCCGCGCACAGCGGCCGGTGCGGTCGGGTCGTGGCCACGCACTTTGCCGGGGTCTATGTCGCGCTCGATCCGGCGCCGCGCGAGCGCACTCACAAGCAGGTGCTCGTGCTGCTGGAGCGCTCGGGCGGCGTGGACGACAGCGTGTTGACGCCGCTCGCGGAGCCAAGTCCTGCTGAAATGCAGTGCATGTATATAGGCGCAGTGGAATAATGACAGCCTGTACAGCCGCACAGTTTCGACCTCGATCCTTGGGATCCTGGTTCGCGACGAGGCCTGTGCCCTTTCTGGGAGACCTTCGATGACCCGTTCCCGCAATCCCCTGATCTTTCCGGCGATCGAGCAGCTGGATCTGATGCTTGGCGCCAACGATGCCACCGAGCAGGAACTGCTGGGTAATCAAGCGCTCTTTGAGACGTACTACGCTATCCGGCGCGAGGCGAAGCGACCGGCATCGACCGAGACCTTGCACAAGGATCGCATGCAGTGGGGGGCGCTGTGCAAATGGTTCGCCAGCGAGCGCATTCGCGCCGAATCCGCAACCGAGGCGACCTTCAATGCCTTCTTTGCCTCACCGGAGCGACGCGACAACCATATCCGCAATCACATGAGCTACCTGCGGCTCTACAACCGCGTGATGTACGCCAACGCCCTGGCGGCGCGACGCGCTGAGCGCTGGAGCGACGGCGAGCCCCCCGCGGCCAACCCATTCGACGCCGACCTCGACGCGAGCGACGCCAAGAAAATCGGTGCCAACGAATCGCTGGGCACTGGATTGCAGTGGAACCGCGTCGCCGAGAAAATGATGGCCAGCGACCGCTTCCGCTTTGCCGACATGGCAGAGAACAAGCGACCGCCGGTGTTTCTGAGCCCGGCCGATGACCGGCGGTTGCGCGATCACCTGTTCCAGATCCCGAAACAAGGTAGCTTCGCCAGTCTGCGCACCTTCGTGCTGATGGCCGTCATTCGCGGCAGTGGCGCTTCACCGGGCGAGATCCGCACGCTGCAGCTGGACGAGATCGACCGCGACGCAGCGGGTCGCCCGGTTCGGCTGCGGATGTATGGCCGCAGCGGCAATCAGGGGCATGTCTATGCCCTGGAGGACTTCGCGCAGCGCGCACTGCACTACTGGCTCGCCTTCAACCTGTCGTCGAACCTGCCGGAACGCTTGGTGCGGGGCTTTCCCGAGGTGCAGCATGCGACAGAGGCGAAGCGCGCTCGCTTCGTGTTCCCGAACCTGCACCTAAAGGATGATCGCCACGGCCAGCCGATCGACGGTGACACGGCCACCCGTGCGGTTCGCGAGGCCCTGCACAAGCTCGGCTTGCGGGTTGCGGGGTCAATCACGCAGATGCTGCGCACGCAGTACGCGACCACGGCGCTGCTGGACGGTGACACCCCGGCCGACGTGGTCGAGAAGATGGGTTACTACGACACCCGAAGCGTCAAGGGCTTCGTAGCCATTGCGCGAGGGGAGCATGGGACGGGGGTACGGTTATGAGTCACGCTTGTCCTGCTCTCCGCCGTCGATGGGAGGTGCGGGAGATTCAAAGTGTTTGCCAGGAGCACGCCTTTTCAGCGCGTTGAATCAATGAAAGACCCGAGTTTTTCCAGGTCGTGAGACCAAAACAATGACAGGCCACGCTCCTGAGCCTGTTCAAGGTTCAGCACCTTAAAAACGCCCGCCAGAGCCGCCGCCGGCACCACCTGCGCTGTGCCAAACTGCTTGATCCAGTACTCCGCCTTGACGGCTGCGTCGTTGTTCAGACGCTTGACGCTGTTGGTCGCGCTGTTCGACACCTTGCACTCGATCGCCATGAGGCGGGTGTCGTGCAAGCGCACGACGACATCGGCCTTACGCTCGCCGAGTTGGCATTCAGCGCAGAACTGCATCGGCTGCGGCCCCTTAACGATCGTGTTGATGGCCACGGCCGGGGCTTCGGCAAAGCCGAGGGTGCGCAGGTAATCCTTGACCGTCTTTTCCTGGTTGTCCTTGCCGTCGGTGCGTCGCTCGGTGGCAATGCGCTGCGCGGCCAGAAGCACCGAGGAGGCCAGCAAGGCGGCTTCGCGCTGTTGTGCGGTCGGTGTGCCACCGGCCTCGATCCACGGAAAACGGTAAGGATCAATGATCCGCTCGATCACCCCGAACACCTTGCGTAATGCCTCGGCGTCTTTCCTCAGGACGCCTGGGGCGATCGAATCGACGTCAGCGATTACTTGGAGATCGTCGTCAGAGATCGGTGGGCCCGCCAAGTACCTCAAGGCCTCGCCCAGGCCCAACCCGTAGGCATCGGCGAGGTTGTCGTCGGTGATGGCGCCTGGATTGAGGTCGCTCAGCTTCGCAAACAGCAGATCAAACTTGCCGCGCGCCTGTTTGTAGTGGATTGCCCAGGAGTCGCTCACGGCGAGGCGCTCAGCTCGGAAATGGGTCGCCGCGGTCGCTGCGTCCTCGGCCAGTTCGGCAGTCGTCCAGCGAGGCGGTGAGCTTGTCATGCCGGCAATGTTTCCAAGCGTGGGATGCGCAGGCGCTCGATTTCCTTGGGCTCGAACTTGGTCAAGCCACCGGCATAGGTTCTACCGCTGCCGGTGTTGATGTTGCTGTTGAGCCACGTCACCAGGCGCGCCATCACCACCGCGTCCAGGGGCTGTCGGGGGTAGAGGCCGTGGGCGACGTTGATGTGCCGCGCGTTGCAGGTGTTGAGTGTGAACTGCGGCGGACGACGCGCCATGTAGGTGCAGAGGATCGGCGCCGCTGCCTTGAGCCCGACGGACCACCATGTCTTGCGGTGTCGGGCAATGTAGCTTTGATCTGCCCCTTGGAGCTTGGCCCAGGACAGGAACGCCGCGATGCGTCGCCGCTCCTCCCTGTCGAATTGGTCGAGGTCAGCCGGCAAGTCGACGACACGGCGGAGAACCTCGGACGATTGCAGATGGGCGCCAGCCTGCAGCAGGTCCTTTGCCTTGGTCACCGTTGGCAGCTTGACGCTATCAGGGAGGCCTTCGGCGTGCTCACCGGCAATCCAGATGGCATTGGCCCCCGTGACCTGCCCGCGATGCACCCGGAACAACTCACCGATCTCGATCACGCCTGCCGCGGCGGGTTCGGAGGGACGGACGATGATCGACCAGCGCGGTGCCACATGCAGCCGCTCTCGTGGGATATCGCTCCCCTTCGACAAACCGTTGAGGTGCGCCAGTTTTCCGACGGATCGTACCCGCACCGGCTCGACAGTTTCGCCGACCCGGAAGCAGGTGATCGCAGCAGTCGTCGCGGTGCCTGGGAAGGCTTCAATGCTCGGTTCAAGTACGTGAAGCGCGATTCCGCCTAGCTCATCGAGCAGCAGTCGGCGCAGAGCAGCCCCGTAGTTCACATCCATCCATTCGGCCGATGTGATGAAAGCGCCGACATCGCCCGCTTTCGCCAGCAAGCGTGTTTGCAGGAAGAAGTGCAAGTGCAAGCCTGCCAGCGCACTTGCCTTGATGCCAAACCCAGCAAAGTTTGATGTGTACCAGGCTTTCCAGTCTTCGGCGATGGCATGGTGTCGCACGTAGGGCGGATTGCCGATGAAGGCCGTCATGCCTGCGCAACGCGGCAGCTTGATCGATCGAAAGTCCTTGACCAGAACCGTCGCCCGATCCGCCCAGCCGCAAGCGGCCAAGTTCGCGCGCAGTATCAGCGCGGCCAGCGGGTCCGACTCGACCGCCACCAGCTGCGCCCGTGGGAATGCTTTGCCTGCCGCCAAAATGAACCGACCAGACCCTGCGCCGGGATCGACGATACGTGTGGGCGAGCCTTGCCGTGCCAACCAACGCATCATGCCATTGACGATGGCGAGTGGCGTGTAGACCGCTCCAAGTTCGCGTCGGGCATCAGCATTTCGGATGCCGATGAACGCTTCACCTAGCGGATCCGCGCCATCCGCGATGAGGCGCCTTAGAGCCGCCGCTGGGCCAACCAGCTTGCGCGCTGCTTGGCCCTTGGCCACGCGCAGCTCGGCCCGCGTGAGCCCCTGCGTGTCGCCAATAATGGCGATGCACGTGGCCGCAAGGGCGGTCTCGGTAGGGATCTCGTGCATCTGTGGCGGGGTTGCAAGTTGTGCGGAAAGTCTAGCATGCCGAACGCCAAGTTTCGCTTTTCGGCGCGAAGGATCGAAGTGCCTCGCGCGGGTGGTCTACCACGCGATGCTGGATACCCTTGAGCAATGCACTTCGCGGGAAGCCAGTACCGTAGCGCTGTCAATGCGGTGCCGGCACGCGAGCTCGATCAGGATAAAGAGTCGGGACCCGAGACAGAGGACACACCAAAACCGGACTGCCGCAGTGTCCTATTTGTAACAGCGCCACCGACCGCCCACCGCCGCGGCTTGTACCAACGAATCGGTGACTTTCCGTGCATACACCGCAAGCGCCGCGATGCAATTGCCAGGCCCTTCAATCCCCGCTATTCACCAAGACCACCCCAACCCCCCCGCCGCCCTGACCCTGAAAACAAACTTTCAGTTGTCTCTTGCAGGGAGGTGGGGTGCGGGCGGGGCATGGTGAATAGCGGATATCTCGTCTGCAAGCAATGTGGCCGTTTATCCTTCCGCGAAATCCACGGAGCCCCATCCTCAAACACGCGTGCCTCACTTGATGACCTCGCAGTGGTTCGGCACTACCGCGATCCCGGCGAATCCGCGTTGACCGCAATAGATGCGATGGTGGGCGGAGGAGATGGCGACACGCGAGGCCTCGAGGTGTGTGGACACATCACAGTGACGCGCGATATTCGTAGTACCGGTCGCACAGCAAGCACCCCACCCAAGGGCAGCCAGACGAGCGAGAGGCAAGTGTTGTCGTAGAGCGAGACGGGCCACGCACTCGGATCGGGCCGGCAGTACTTTCAGACGACTGGCGATCGGGACGTCCGGCCCTTTTGCTTGGTGTGGGTTGGTGCTGCGCTCGGCGCGGGTCTGGCGACCCCGCCTTGAGCAGCTTGCCGTCAATGTGCGCTGAAATCCACTCCCTCAGAAATCGTGAGTGGAACTTTCACGCCCGGCGGCAGTTCCAGGAAAAACTGGCGGCGAGCGGCGAGGTTCTTGTGGATCTGGTCGCGCACGACCTCGAGCGGCAAGAAGCGTAACTCGAGCTGTCGCTGCAGGGCGCCGGTGATATCGCCCCGCTCGATATCGCGAACAAAAAGTCCGGCGTCGCTGCGCTGTGCCTGACTGATCTCCGCGCGATCGCGTTGTTTGGCAAAACTGCCAAGGTAAGCATCAAGTTTCGTCGGCCGCGAGTGGCCGAGCCGTTCGATGTGGATACGCCGATCGACTTCGCGAAGCGCCAGTCCCACTGCGGTCATTTCTGATTCGCTAAGCGGGGCACGGTGCGGGGATGCGTGGCCCATTTGCGACCAACAGCGCAGCGCGAATTCGTGACGGAACGAATGCGCCGTGACACCAAGCTCTTTCTTGGTGAGCCCCGCCTTTCGCAAGGCCGCATCGACCCAGTCAAGCGCCTGATCGATGCTGCGCGTGCGGAACAGCGTCGCGTCGATACGATCGCATAGCGCAGCCGCGCGCTCCAACGCTGCGCGGGCCGCCGCGGCGAGCGAGTTTTCCGAATCGAGAAAGAAGACCCATCGACGGCGCCCATTCTTCGCACCAATCGAACGAATCTCGACGAACTGACGCTCCCCCAGGTTTCGCAACTGCAATCGCACCTGCATGCTCACGGCTTCGCGAATTCGCACGCCGAGCGCCAGCGACAAATGCAGCGCGGCTGCGGCCTGCGGCCCGTGCCGTTTGACCTTCGCAACGCGCTCGATCAAGTTTTCGGCGACGTGCGGATTGCCGTCGGCATCCCGTTGCGCAGAGACGCTGCGATCAACGCTCGACTCCTGCGACCGGCGCGACTCGGCCGGAAAGAAATCGGAGAATGCCCCGATGCAATTCCGCTTCCCGAGGGCGTCCTCGAAGAAGGCGCGCAACGCGCAAAAATTGTTGGCGAGCGTCGACGCAGACACCGCCGTGCCCGCCTCGGACAGGTGCGCAACGTATTCGCGAAAGTGACGCACCTTGAGTCGCGTGACGTCGTTCGGGAGATCGTTCCGCGCAGCGAGAAAACGCAAAAAGCGACCGATCAGTCGACAGTGGTAGTCGCGGGTACCAAACGAGCGCGGCTTGCGCGCGTTGCGACGGCTGCGTGCGCCTTCCACCCGGTGGCGCACGGCGCCCATTAGTCGTTGAACTTGGGCTTCCGCCTTCGCCGCGAGGCGGATTCGCCCGGGTGGGACTTGCGGCTTGCCGGGCGGCCTCTTCTCCCGCGAGCCCGTCACATTGTTACTGCCTGCTTGGTTCGCTAACGCGAACTCGCTCACTACGTGGTGCTGTTTCATTTCCATCTCCAATTTATTTGTTAACTCTGCGCTACCGACGAGCGTGTCGCCACCTGCGCCGCGCGCAACCCAACCACTCCATCGCCCTTTTCCCATGGGGGTGCTTGCCGCCGGGCCAGCGGCAACCACCAAAAAAATTCGATCCATTCGCACCGTGAGTAAGAACTAGAGCCATCCAGCTGCCTTTTCCCGAATGGGAACTCAGCGTCGGCGCTGCGTTGGCCCTCGATGGAGGCAACGCAGCGACGGTCAGCGAACACGTCGCCGCCGTCAGTCTCTCGTCGGGGTCGCGCCTTCGGCGCACAACGCAAAGCCTTGGCCAACGCCATTGGCACCAGCAGTCAGGGGAATCGCGTTGCAAGGTCGCCCACGCGCCTTGCCACCGCATCACCTTGCGCCGCAGATCGGAGCGGCGTTGGTTTTTTCGATGGCCCCGCTTGAGGCTCGAGTGCTCACCTTTCCGCGCTTCAGAAAGGGCCTGCTCGCCTGCACGCTTACTGCGTGCGGCACCGCGCGAGGCGCCGTTGCCGCCGGGGGAAAACCGACGTGACGTGCGCCCCGCTCACCAGGGGTGATCCGGGTCGGGCCCATTGCCCATGGTCCAGTTTGTCCGCGTCGTCAAACGACGCGTTGGGGTGCGGGGTGGCGACCGCCTCCGGCCGCTTCCGCCTTTCTTGTTCGCGGGTGTCATCGCGGTCCCGGTACGGCGGACCCGCGGTCAATTGCGCCCTTTTTGCCCTCTCGGGGCCATCAGCCGCTGAGCGCGTTGCTGCTTGATGAATGCCATCGTAGCGCGTTTTTTTCTGAATTCACGAATTGCGCGCTAATCCGTCGTCCAAACCACTCATTAGCCCAATTTGCCCAGCCAATACACCGCAAACCCCGCGTTTCACCCACCGCTTCCAACCGAAATCCAATGTGCTGTCGCCCCGCGCTGCCTTGCTCTATGCGGCCCTTCACTCTGCCTCCAACTCGAGGTTGCAAGTCGGTCCGTCAACCTCGGTTTTGTGCATTTCGGTGTCACAGCCTCCAAAATTGCCGTCGATTCAGGCGCACGGCGCACGCCCGTGGCACTTGAGTGGTACTCAAGTGCCACTTGCGTCGGGCATGCTTCTGTTAAGCCCGTCTAGTGGGCGTTGTGGCGCAGTCCGTCTCGCACGAGCGCAGTGATTCACCTGTGAATCAGGTGGTGTCCGCTTGCAGCGAAGGACTGCGACGCAGGATGAGACAACGTTTTCGCCAGCGCACTCCAATGGGGTCGAAACCAACTCGCCGTGCCTTTTGCCGCGCCAATTCCGACCCTTTCGTCAACGAAGCACTGGTTTGTTCACGCGTGGCGCAACGTTGATCGATCTCATGAGAGATCAGGGTCGAGGCCGTCAGTTGGGCACGCGGTCGTACATGGGAGCGCTCGACTGCAGGCAAATTTGAGGCATGCACTCGGTGAGCGTTAACCTAGCCCGATCGATCTCACGTGTTTGCATGTCATGGTTTCGGCGCATGACGCGTCTAAGGGTTACCCGCTTATGCCTTTGATCGCAGGAGACCCAATCCATGAGTCGCCGAACCAAGCCCGTCGCCGATCAGGTCGTCACCCCATTTCTGCCGTCAGACGCCCGACTCCGCAAGCACCCGATCGACTTCGATACCGATAGTGATCGCCTCGAAGATGCGCAAAAAGCGTGGTTGCGCGAAAGCATCTGTATCACCAACACCGATGCGGCCTATCAGCCGCGTATCTTTGGCTGCGCTCAGAAGGACGGTAATCCAGGCTAGGACAAGGCGCTATCAATCACTTAGGCGCAGCAACCCCGTGCCCCACTTCACGCGGATTACACTCTCGCGCGAAGCACTGCGGATCGGTCCGGCAAATTCGCGAGCTCCGTGTTATGCGCCTACCTGACGAACGCACAACGACCCGTTGCCGTTTGCCTCCCAACAAAATCTGGCGCGGCATACCGATCGTCAATCGTAAAGCTCGGTGGGCGACGAACACACATCGAATTGACGTCAGCAAGTCACAAATGAGACGTTGCTTGTGACTGCTGGCGCTCCTACCATGTCACCCGCGCGATAGTGCTCAGCGTGCGTATCCTGCTGCCGTAGCCTACCGGGCGTCCCCCTCATCACCAGGCGAACGCACATGACATCCCCTGTCGCACCGGCCGCACCCCTCTTCGAAATCGCAACCTGGTATGACACCTGGAATCAGCTGGGTCTCGCCAACCTGACCAACAAACTGGTACCGCTGAACTACGCCACGCGATACAACCTGGCGTTCGGTCAACTAGTGGCGACGGCCGCGGGGGCATACACCGTCGACATGACCGGTGCCTACGCCGCTTCGGTCAAACAGCAAATCCTTTCACAGGCGCCGGGCGTCACCATCTATGCCGGGCTCGGCGACACCGGCATTCCGCAGGCCGTGCTCGACAACCAGAAGAACAACAATCGGTCGACTGCAAGCATCGTCAACTGGTTGCTCGCCAACAGCTATCAGGGCATTTGTATCGACGCGGAAGGCACTGGCATGAGCTCGGTGGCAACGTTTGTCACCCAGCTTGGGCCAAGTTTCAGGGCCAACGGGCTGGGTATCGCCGTTTCTGCCCCCTGGCCGGGCAACGGTCCCGGTCAGCTTTATGGCTCGAACGCGGTCAGCGCCTTTAACGCCCACGTCGATGCCATCGAGCTGCAGGACTATTCGTCCACCAGCACCCCGCAAGACATTCCGATTTGGGTGCGCGCGGGCATCAAGCCTGATCTCCTGATGGGTGGCGTTTGCACCGAAAACTCCGGAGCGCAGACCTCCCTGAGCGACACGCAATCCTGGACCCAGTACGCCATGCAACAAGGTCTGCGTGGGATGTTCAGCTGGCGTCTCGACAACGATCACGGCAGCAGTGGCACCAACGAAGATGATGGCCCCACCTTTACCGGTGCGCAGACGATTTACGACACGGTGTACGGCAACTAGATCACCCGGCGCATCGTAGCCCAGCTCGCGGCAAGCGACCCGCCGCGTTCACCCGTTACGCCGCGCCGCCCGTTTCACCGATCGCGGAAAAAAGCTCCTTGCCGAAGGCATTGCGGAACCTGCACTCCCTCCGGCAGCGGCAGCAATGTTTGGCGCCCGTCCTCAAGGTTCTGCGCGACGCGCGTCTTCACAACGTCGAGCGGAAAGCAGAGCAGTTCGAGTCGGCGATGCGCCGCGCCGTACACGTCACCGCGCGCGAGGTCGCGAACCAGGTAGCCAGCGGCGACCCGCTGACTCTGCGGCACGCCGGCGCGGTCGCGTTGTTTCGCGAACGACCCCAAATAGGCGTCCAGCTTGGAAGGTTTTGAGTGGCCGACTTTTTCGATTTCGGCGCGTCGGTCGACCTCAAGGAGCGCGAGCCCGAGCACGGTCTGGTCCGCTTCGTTGAGTGGCGCACGGTGCGGCACGCTGTGGTCCAGCGCCTGCCATGCGCGCGCGATTGCTTCGTGACGGAACGAGTGCGGTGTGATGCCGAGACAGGCTTTGGTCACCCCCGCCTTTTCCATCATGTAATGGAACGCACGCTTGGCTTGCCTCAACGACTTGCCACGAAAGACGGTCCCATCGTTTCGCTCGACAAGCGTCCCCGCACGTTGCAGCGCGGCCTCCGCCGCGTTCGCGAGCGGATGCTCCTTCGACGGGAAATAGACCAATCGCGGGCGTCCGCCCTTGGAGCCAGTCGCTCGAATATGGACGTGGGCACCATCGCGGAAGTTGTCGAGTTCGATCGCAGGACGGAGACAAAGTGCTTCGCCAGAGCGCGCGCTTACGGTTAGCTGCAGGGCAAGGACTGCCGCTGCCTGGGGACCGTGTGGGGTGATCTGCGCGACGCGCTCGATGATTTCTTCGGGAACCAGCGAATTGCCATCGGCGTCGAGTTGCCGCGAGACACTATGGTCGACGCTTGGTTCACGCGACCGCTTCCAGTCTGCCGCGAAATAATCTTCGAAGCACTCGATGCAGTTAAGCTTCTTGATCCCGAACTCGAAGAACTTCTTCAGTTGCGAGAACGAGTTGGCCACGTGCGAACGGGAATAGGCCAACGCAGGATCGCCGAGGTGAAGCATGTATCTGCGAAAGTGCCGTTCGCCGAGTCCATCAAGTGTACCCGGCAGGCAGTCGCGCGCCGCGAGGAACGAGAAGAAGTGCCCGATCAGTCGTACCGACTCCTTGCGCGTGTCGATTGCACAGATTCGTTCGCGGTGCCGCCGGTTTCGAAGCTGGTGGACCATCGGCTCGGCCGCGTGGCGCAGCCGGTTAACCCGCTCCTGCGTGCGCGCATCGAGGACGATCACACCGCGTCCGACGACGCGTTGACCGTTTGCGTCGCGGGGGAACTTCCTACGTACGGCGCGCTCTTCTTCGCGACGCGCGGCGTTACGCCGCGACGAGAGCGTCGAACGCTCCGCACTTTTCGCCTGCTTTGCGGCGACTTTGATGAGGCCGTGTTCGCTACCTATGTACATGGTTGTTTCCTTCTTCGGTTTCTATTTCGTTCGAATGCCGCGCAGCGCTTCGCCTGCGCCGCGCGCACTCCCTCTCTTCGACCCTCACCGCATCCACCGACCGGCGGGTCAGCCGGACGGTTTCTTTCCCTTTGTCTTTCACTCAGATCCTTCGTAACAATCTCAGCAATCTCTCTGAGGCCATCCATTGCCTTTTCCCATTCGGGGACTGAGCTCCGGCTCGGCGGGTCGCGTTTGCGCCGCCGCGATGCGCGCTTGCCGCGCGCATCAGCCTCTCGTCGGGTCCCCGTTGCCGGGGCAGGGTGCGGTGACGCCTGACATCTGGGCAACGCTTACGCGTTGGCCAGGAAACAGGGTCCGCGATCCCGCCGGGGCGCCCGCGCGCCCGGAAGACCGTCCCTCTCTCTCGCCGCAGGATCGCGCGGCGCGGGTTTCCTCGATGGTCCATCGGACGCGAGTGCTCGCGTTGTCGAGAACGACAACGGCCTGCTCGCCTGTGCGCTCGTTGCGCCCAGCACCGCGCGCGACGTCACGTGCGCGAGGGGAAAGCCCGCGTCGACAACTTCACGCATCACCCAGAAGGGGGTACGGTTTGGGCCCCGTTGGCCCATGGTCAGGTTGAGTGGCGAGACGCTGCTCGCCGGAGGCGCGGGGTCTCGGCAGCCTCCTGCCGATGGTCGCTTTCTTCTTCGCGGGGGCCTCTGCCGCAGCAGTCCGGTGCTGAGACAGGGATCTTGCGCCCTTTTTCTCCTTTGTCGGAGCATCCGTCGCCGAGCGCGCGCTACGTGATGGAAGCATCTTATCGTGCCATCCGCGCCATTTAACAAAATTTCTCTAATCCGTCGTCCACACCACTCATTTGATTGACGCATGATTTGGTGCGTCATTACTTCGAAAGTGTCCCCTTTGGAACGCCTGTTACTGGACGTTACTGGTTCCGAATGCGTCGCCTCGCCGCAGCCAGTCTGGCGCTCCGCGTCTCTTCCTGTTCCGTAGGGCATGGCCGACTCAAGTGCCACCAATGTCGCCGTTTTTGTGCACGGACACTCAAATTCTGCGTCCCCGGGGGTGACGCCCGCTGCACGTGCCACTTTGGTGGCACTCGCGTGGCACTTGAGTCCGACATCACGCTGGGAGGCCCATTGGATGCGGGTTCCGAAGGGCATGTTTTGAGCACTCACGCAAGCATGGCATGTCGAACCCGATGAGTCGTCCACCCGCAGCGCATCGTCGAAGTCATGTCGCCACGACAACTTCGCTCCCTGCGACGCGCGTTTGACAGTTCAAGAACCGGGTGTAGCGTGAATTCATCCCCACTCGACGATGAACAGGACACGCACGCCATGACAAGCCCATCCCTCAACGAATCCTTCTGGCCCGACATCCAGTCCCTGATCGACCGCCGCAGCGTGGTCGAAGACGCCTGTCGCCAGCAACGCGAACGCGCACTCGCGATCTGCGGATCGCAACTCGCCGAGCACCTTGGCCGTCTCCTCAAAGCGCTTGACGTCACTGCCCTCCTCCACCGCTGCCGCATGGCGCAGCCACCGCTCGGCACCGATCGCGCGGTGGATCTGCTCAACACCACCCAATGGCGGCGGCAGGACGGACTCTTTCTGCGCGCCTTCCATGTCTTGAACCGCCTGAACGCGGACGGTCGCCGCTGTCTGGCCCTCGCTACCGGTGACGTCTGGACCGAGTCCTGCATCACCTGGCATTGTGATGAGTCGTCGTTTCGGGGCTTCCTGCCAAACATCATGCTGGAACTGGTCGAACCGGATCGCCGTGACCAGCGCTGCGCCACCGGGCAGCGCTACACCCTCTTCGTGCATCCCGATCGCATCCGCTTTGCCCACAGCGACCTCGTTGTGCGCGATGCCCCGTTGCTGCAGGTGCTCGGAGGCCTGCACGCCGTAGCTGACGATCTGCCCTGGCTCAACCGACTCGCCCGTCCCGCGCTGCCAGGCGCCCCGCTTCTGCCAGCGCAGATCCTGAAGTCGCACTGGTCATCGCTGGTGCTGCCGCCGTCCCAGAAAGAAGCCTTGGCGCGCCTGCAAAGCCGCTGCTGGGTGAACGAACCCGGCAGCCCACGAAGCCTTCTCATTTCAGGGCCGACCGGCGTCGGCAAGACACGTGCCGTGCAGTGCCTGCTCTCCAGCATTCGCGATGCTGGCACTGGCATCATTCGTCTGGATGACGTGCTCAACCGCCACGACACCGTCAACGTCGCGGTCGAGCAGATGGCGTCGCTGTGGACCCGACCAGAATCCCTCGGCGCCGGACAGACCGGCACAGAGCCACGAATCTTGCTGCTCGACGACTGTGAACACTGGTTCGGGACGGGATGGGACGGATCGGCATCGGAGCCGCTAATCGCCCCCGCTGTACTGCGCGCCTTCCTTCACCATTGGGATCAGGCGCTCGCGTGGCGAGATGAACCGATCGGGGATTGCGACGGTGGTCGCAGCGGCGAGGCCTCACCGCGCGTGCTGCTGGTGGCGACTACGCGCCACCCGGAACGGCTGGACCCAGCCCTGCGTTCGCGCTTTGATGCCCATGTTGCCTTGAGCCTTCCCGATGCTGCCTGCCGACAGGAACTGCTGCTGCGCGCCCTGAGTGGCACCATTGGCGCGGTGGGCGGCGAAGTGAGCTACCCAACGGCTGAGCAACTGGGGATTCCTACTGACACGCTGACGGCATTGGTCCGCGTGAGCCAGGGCCTGAATGGTCGGGAGTTGGTAGTGGCAGTGCAGCAGGCGATGGACGGACGAACCAACACCACGGCCGCCCTTGTCGAGCAGGTGCTCGCCCGGCTGCAGCACCAGCGGCAACAGGAGAACCCAACGGTGGATAATTCCGCTCGCTGGGATCGACTGGTGCTGCCCACCGCCACGCGGGAGACGTTGCAGGATCTGGTGTTTCAGCTGCAGGAAGCGCCGGCCCTTCGCGCCGCCGGGTTCAAGCCGGCGACGGCGGTGCTGCTTTACGGCCCCCCCGGTACCGGCAAGACCCAGAGTGCGCGAACGCTGGCCAATGAAGCGGGCATGGCGTTCGTGGCGGCCAGTACGGCTGAGCTGAAAGCGGGCTACATCGGCCAAAGCGGTGAACGCGTGCGAGAGCTCTTCGCCACTGCTCGCCAGCGGGCTCCGTCTATTCTGTTTCTCGATGAGATCGATGCCGTGGGGACGGACCGGCGCAGTGGTGGCACGGATAGCTTCAACCGCGAGGTGGTGACGCAATTGCTTCAGGAGCTCGATGGCGTGCGTGACCACAGCGCGCAACCAGTGTTGGTGATCGCGGCGACCAATTGCATGGAGACGCTGGACCCGGCCCTGCTGTCCCGCTTTCGTGAGAAGGTACTGATGGATCTGCCGACCCCAAGCGAGCGACTGCAACTACTGGAGATTCTGCTGGCCGCCGTGACGGTTGAAACGGACGCCAGGGAATTGATGTGTGACTGGGTTCGCTCTGGCGTGATTGACGGTCAGGTCGCGGGACCAAACCGAGGCCCCACGGAGACGCCGCGTTCGCATCGGGATGTGGAGCAGTGGGTCAACCGGGTGCTCGCGCTGTCCGTGCGGCGCTGGCGGATCACGCGATCTGAGCGTGAGGGGCTTGTCGATACCGTCTCGCTCACCCAGGCCTTGCGGGTGACGTCGGCAGATGTACTGGCGAGTCTGGGCATTCAAGCGACAGCCTTCGCGACTTCTAGCCAGAGAGACGGCATCGACGGCAAACCGTGGAGAGCGGCCGCATGAGCAGTTGGACAAGTTGGCAGCCTCTCGTCGATGGCTGGGTCAGCAACGCGCTGGCCTTGATCTATGCGCTGATTTGCGTGGCCCTGCTCGTGTGTCACCTCTGCCCTGGACCAAGAGCATGGTTTCGAGCACGACTGCCTAAGCGTTGGATCGCGATGTCTGAATCGGATCCAATGCATGCGGCGTGGCGTGATCTGGCGTTAAGCGCGGGCGGTCTTGCGGGTATCGCCTGGATCATGGACTTGCCGGTGGCGGCACTCGGGATGATGGCGCTAGCGGTGTTTGGCCGACTGGTGATGCGCGTGGCGGGCTGAATGCCCAGCCAGTTTCGGAGCGTGTTCCATTGCCATCGGGCAAATTGGGAGGTAGTCCCGGAGATAGGCACTGGCGATGTCCCCGCGATAGCATTCCCGCAGGGTTGCCCTGCACACTTGCGTGCGGCTGTCTGCCCGACGTCGCCTCCTATTTCCGTCAATGGGTACCTCACCGTGCTTGCCCGTCTTTCGTCCGCGATCCTGTTCATTTTGCTTGCCGGGCCACTGGCCGCGCTTACTCCGGTTTGGGACACCTACGCACCAGCGGACAGCTTCCTGCGGGGCCTGGCCGCACAAGCCAACGCCGAGCCGTACCCGTGGACGCTCAATGGTGATCGGATCTATGTGCTGCAGAGCCGGTCGCTGGTGGCGTTGTCGGCAAGCACCGGATCGCTGCTGTGGCAGCGCGAGGTCGGCAAATCCGCGACGCTGGCGCTGCTGACAGATGGCGGCGTTGCTGTTGCATCCGATGGCCAGTACCCCGCGTCCGTTGGGGTTGTCCAGTTGCGCCGCTATTCGCCCTCGGGAAACATCCTCTGGCAGCGCGCGGTGACGACCCGGGGCGCGATTCCAGCATTGATCCCTACCCCGATACCTGCGAGCGCTATCACCGTCGCAAGCCACGCCGAAGTAGTGAGCATCGATTTTGACGGGAACGAGCGGTGGCGCCGCCCTTCAGAGAGGTCGGGACAAGTCTGCGTCGCTGGCGCCACCGGTGCCCTCGGCTGCACCTACGGCGACCAGACGTACGTTCTCAATGCGACTACGGGCAAGGCGACGGAGTGTGAACTTGACATCATCTATGAGTTCACGGCGGCGCGACTGATTAGTCCGAACACCGACGGCTCCTTCACCTGCTACAGCACCGCGCAAGGAACGGCCGCGTACCGATATGCGGCGGATGGTTCCCTCGTAGCGCGCCTCACGCCGGACTCCCCTCGCTCCCGCTGGTATCCCCGTCGCGATGGCGGCATGATCGCCTACGAGCCCCTGTCTATCTCGATCCTGCGCGTCGTTTCCAGAGCACCATCGGGCGCTGTCGAGTGGGAGCGCAACGACGTGCCTGGTTATGGGCGCGATCCCATCAAGGCGGCGATCGCTGGTGCGGTTCTCTTGACGCAAGACAGTTTAACGTTCACCTGGGCGACGCCGGCAGCGATCGGGCAGATCAGCAACGTTACTGGCGCTGAGGGGCGGGCTCCTGTCTTCGTGACGCCGGACCTGGTCGTCGTCGGCAGTCGACTGGTGGCCCTGTCACTTCCCGCGAGCGGCATCATCTGGCGGCGCCCGGATGTGGTGTTGATTGACAACGTCAACTCGTTCGCCTGTCAGGCGTCATTTCGTCCGGAAGCACTTGCCATCGATGCGCCTCGCGTCGCCCAGATCTATGGCTCGCCGCCGGCGCTGGATAGTTTCTCGCTGGCAACGGGCGCCGTGAGTACCTACACGATGCCTCCGGGCGACGCGATTCGGGACTTCATGCCTCCGCAACGCAGCGTCGCCCGCGATACCGCAGGTCACTTCTATTCCATCTGGATAACCGGGGAACCCGGCGCCTACTGGTGGCGACTGCGCGAATACGATGCCACCGGCAGTCTGCTGCGAGCGAGCGACGCGCTTCCACTTCCGGCCCCCTACTCGATTGATTCTCGTGAGGTAACGGTCGCCCCCGGCGGTGAACTCTACGCGCGTATCGATGGCACGGTGACCAGGTTCGACGCCAATCTCAACGTACTCTGGACCTACCAGCGCCCGGATGCCTACTACTTTAGTACCTGCCCGGGTGAGATCGTCGCAACTGACGGCGCGGGGGTCGTGGTGAGTTTTCCGGATCGGACGACACCGACATTGACCAAACTCGCACACGACGGAACGCTGCTTTGGCAACGCGCCCTGACTGGCCCCGCCAAACTGGTGACGGTTGGTGCCGGTGGTCATATCGGCTACGCCGTCACGAACTCCAGCCGCGACCTCGTCAGTGTCATCGCCAGCGACGGATCACTCATATGGGAGCAACCATCCGGCGGCAGCACCGTACAACGCACCATCAACCAGGTCGCGTTTCGACCGGATGGGGGACTGCTGGTGGTGGGCCAACACGACAGTTATCCGAACGGCACAGCGTTTGTTGAGAACTACAACGCCCTCGGCCAGCAAACATTTTCTGTGACGCCGGTCGTGGGCAACGACGTTGCGACAGCAGCCAAGGCCGTGTTGTTGCGGCCCGATGGCAGCGCCCTGGTCGCAGTGGGTCGATATTCGTGGACTGACGAAGTCAACGGGTTTGCCAAACGCTGGTCACATGCAACGATGTCCTTCTCCGCAACGGGCGCGGTTCGCGGAATTTGGGTGGACGCGGATCGCCAGAATCGGCGCACCGCTGCTGGTTGGACAACGATGGTCGCCGACCCGAGTGGCGATGTGATTCAGGCAGGGCGCTTCGCACCACCGGACGGCTACTACATTACCGCTAACGTGCGCCGCGTGCGGCTCGAACCGACCGACCTTCAGCTCTTTGCCAGCATCGGTGGCAGCACGGTCGAAGCCGGTGCGCCGTTACCGGTGACCGTGTCTCTGCGTGACGCTCAAGGGGCGACGGCCGTCGCGCCGTACGATATGGATATCTGGGCAACACTGGCCGCAGAACTCTCGACCACCATGTTTCCCCGTAAAGTGTGCACGATCACCGCCGGCACCAGCGCCTGCTTCTCGCAGGCCATCCGCCCGGATTTCATCGGCACACTTCCGCTGATGATTTCTGGGGATGGTGTGCGCCCCTTTGTGCTTCCTTCGATCACCGTCGGTCCTGCAACGATGGTGATGTCCATGCGTTACATCGATCCACCTCCGTATCGCGCCGGCACCAGCATCACGGTCGAGTACCAGATACGCCCCAGCTATCTGCCTGAGGGGCAAACCTTGCAGCTCAGCCGCATTGACGGCCAGCCCTCGTCGAGGGTCAACTTGGCCATCGCTCCGTGCGATCTGCTGTCGCCGGGAAATCAATTTCCCGTCGTGCTGCGCTGCCGCGGGGTCTTGCCAGGCGCGGAGTCGGCGCAACTGACTTTTTCGTGGGAAAGTAATCTGTCGTATGCAATGACTACGTTGACGACGACCGTCGCACCGATTGCACGTTCATCCGCCTCGATCGTGCTCGAGAGCATCTGGCCCACCGGGGTGGTGCCGGTCGGCACATTTGTCGCGCCCGTCGTGTCAGTACGTGTAGCGGGACAGTCCGAGCCACAGAAGCTGACAGCAGGTTCGCTGGTGTTCACGCTCGGCAATGTCTTCTGCGTCGCGACCCCGGTGTTGTGGGCTGCGGCGTCAATGAGCCCGCAGGAAACCAACTACTACACCTGCGACCTGCGGGTGATTGCTGCTGGGCCGTTGACGCTCAGCATCGCGTTTGCGGGCTCAACGCAGCTTGAACCGGCCACCATCACAGCGGCGACGGTCGTCAATGCTGCCCCGCTTTCTGCGCTACTGCTGACGCATCGCACGCCGTCCTCGTCCGTTGATCAAAACTACCTGCCAACCTCGGTGTGCTCGGTCGACGATTCGGTGCGCTGCGAACCCAGCCCCGATGGCACCCGCTCGCTCTGTTTGGTGCCTGACCGCTGGCAGGGTACGCTGCAAACTCGACCGGCCAACCCGCGTCAGTCTTTCATTCATACGTCGCCACCGATGGCCTTCGGCCCGGTGGAAGGATTGGTTGGCCCAATCACGGTGAACGACATCCAGCTCGGAAGTTGCCGGCTTGATCTTGATCGTGATGGCTACATCACCGCTGATCGAGATGGTGTGCTCATGCTGCGTGCGATGCTTGGAACCAGCGGCGCAGCGCTCACCGCCGACGCCGTCAATCGCTGTTCCAGCCGAACAGACCCGGTGGACATTGCGTCCGTGGCGCAGCAGAGCATCGCCTCCGGGGCGGTGAACTTCAACGGCGCAGGGACAGCAACGATCACGGCGAATGGACTGATCTTCTTGCGCTACGCTCTGGGCCTGCGTGGTGAAGCGCTGTTGATGGGGGCGACTTCCGCGCCAGTCAACGCGCAATCGGCGCAAGCTGTCTTGAATCTCGTTGCAAACGTCTGCCAGTGAATACGACCACGTGCCTGGCTTCCTTGATCACCCGGTGCACTACGCACTGTGACCAATAGCGCCCAAGCGAGTCGGCACGTCACGGCGAAACCGCAAGGTCGTTGACCACTTTATCGATCGCTCGCTCCAGCACCTGCGCCAGCGCCAGTGACTCCTGCGTGCTTGCCAGCCGCTCGCTCTGCGTCAGCTGCTTCGTCGTACCGCCGCAACTCACCTCGCTGATGACCTGCGCCTCGCTCGGGTTGGCATCTCGCGCCATGCCGGTCGCCGCGCCATAGGCCATCGCCCCAAGCACCGGGCTGATCATCCCGGCGAAGGCGAACGTCGAAGCCGTGGTGAGCTCATCGGGACTGCCGCCCTGGCGGTAGCGCACGTCGAGCTGGTTGACCGCGCAGCCGCGGAGGTCCGGGCGCTGCGCGGCCAGCTTGCGATCGAGCAACACGATAGGCGGCACCTCGAAGCGTTCATCCCCAAGTAGCAGGATCGGCCGGACGCCAGACTTCTCCACGCGGGAGGACCGTGCGGCGGGCGGCCGTTGGTCCTGCACCACCGTGAGTGTGAGCGTCCGGTTGGCCGATGGCACGTCACCCACGCGCGGAACCGTCTCGCAACCGACGGCGAGCGCTGCGGTAAGCACCAGGACAACGGCGGCGACAGGTCGCCGCCGTTCGTTGCTACACGGCAATTACTTGGTCCCGCTCAGCTCGGCGGCAGTCAGATCGGCGAACTTTTCGTAGAGGTAGTTCAGGCGCACGCTGTCAATGCCGCCGGCGAAACCGCCGAAGGCGTAACTGGCGCTGACCTTGAAGGTGCGTAGCACTTTGCCGTCTTTGTCCAGTACGTTGACGTCGCCGTCTACCGAGTCAGCACCTGCCAGCGCACCAAACATGACCGCCGAGAAGCTGCCGCGCACGCGCACGCCTGTGATGGTGACGCCGATCGTGTGTACCGCAGCTGCATCGACCAGTTGGGCCGCGGTCAGTTTGGCACGAACCGTGCGACCGAACTGGTCAAGATCGAACTTGAGGTTGTCGACGAGTTGCTTTTGCGCTTCGTCGTTCAGGGTGAGTTTGACGTCACTGAATTTGCTGATGCCGGTGGCAGCGGTTGGCGTGGCGCCGTCGGGTCGCTTTACCGAGCCGCCGCAGCCGACGAGGCCTACGGCGAGGCCAATGACGATTAGCAGGTTACGGAGCGATTTGTTCATGACGTTGAGGACCTTTCTCGTTGTCTTCGTGGTGTTGTACCGCAATGCTCTGCGGCGGATTGGAATGCTGATCTTGCGCGTGACGACCGCACGGTAGATGCTTGTATGGCTTTTGCGGGGATGCCATGCTGCATCGGGCTTCGTCGTACTTTCTTGGAATGGCGAGTTTACGGATGACCAGGTCGCTGCCCCATCGCGGATGCCGTCCTTGTGGGAAAGCAGATCAACAAATTAACTCTCCCTTGATAGTTCGGCGCCTTCGATTGCGCGACGCTAGCCTCTTGAAACCATCTTGGGCCGCCCCGTCTTTTCACCTTGAGTAATTCAAAGTCAAGATTCTTCTGTACATGACTTGAGCCGCCAATTCCCATGCCCAGCACAGAAGGCACAGCTCTTGTGTCGATTCGAACACGTTGTAAGACGACCAGCGCCCGGGCAAACCTAAATCCAAGTGCAGCAGAACCTGTTCAAGGGAACCTTGATCCAACAGCCTAAAGCCAACACGCATGGCGCCCGTTACCGGCATCCTCTGTCCGACCTTATTGCAACTAACTATCGGGACCAAGAGAAGGGAGGAGTCTCGAATCGACGGCGACAGGTTCACAGCGACGCAACGATCACCGTTTTCGGTAGACGTGAAAAGCGAAGCGTCATACGGAAAACACCTTCCTATGTGACTTGCAATACATTGCTGCATCTCCGCCTCTGACGCGCAACCGACCAACTGTCGCTCCCATCGAGCGATTTCTTCCCTGAAAACAACATACTCGGTATGCCGACGAGCTTCGAAGTCAACAGATGTCGGCCCACTTCCGCTCGCCCGAGCCGCAACCAATTCACGCTCACAGGGAGAGAAGTGGCCGCTACCAGAACGAAGCGGAGCGATTTCACGTAACAACGGCGACAGGAAGCGATAGCTATTGTCGTACGTTAGTGTTGCGATAGAAGGAGCGTGTAGTGCTTCTACAAACAGGTCGCGGGTGACTTGCGCATGAAGCATCAATTCGTCGGCCGAGCAGTGCTCTGCAAACCAGTCGTCGCCGGCAAATGCTGTCACGAATCCTCGCTCTCGCAACTCCACTGCGATACCGGGAATTTCGTCGGCAAGTGGCGTGAGTGCGGCTCGACGCCGAATCAAGTCAGTCGCTAGTGACATACTTCTGGACCGTTAAAGTAGATAGAGCAGGCCCGATTGATCGACAGCATATTCTCCGCTATCTGCGCCAATCCAATGAAGTAGAGACCACGAACAAACGCCTGCCGGCCTGCTGTTAGCCCTCCGAAGCGTTCAGTCCAACCGGCGACTCGGTTAACGAGATTTGAAATTCTCGGATCACGCGAACCCTTTACCAAGTCAATGAACTCATGTGCTTCGGCAGCAGTCATCTTCGCAAGATTGATTCCAGAATCTTTGGCGTGCGTTTTCAACAAATCGCGAACAGCGTCGTTGTACTTTGTGTGACCAGGTAGATGCTCTTCGCTTGGCAGCGATATGCCATTAGTCGCCAATCCAAAAACTGCCCGAGCTTCTGTTGAAATATCCATGTCGGCCAACGCTCCAAACGGGATCCAATGGTGTCCTTTAGACTTCCCGGAATACTTTGCGCGCCCGTCCGCCGCGCTCAGCACCTCATTAAAGAGATACCCAAACGCCGCCGACATCGCCCCATTTTCAAACGTACCACCGCTAAGTCGAGAGGCAATCCCTCCCACAATTGCAGAGGCGACAAGTTTGCCCGGTCCGTTCAACCCGTTCAGCGCTGGACTCGCAAAAGCACTCACGCCGCCACCGATTGCGCCCGCCCTGCAACTGCCTCCCGCCGCCGCACTCTGCGCACAACCCACTGCCGAGTGCAACGCCATCTGTCCGTAGAGCTTCGGATCGCTCCAGCCAGTCGCTGCTCCATGCAGACCGAACTCGCTGGCAAGACCGAAGGTTACGCCAGCGAAGAACGCGCCCTGTAGCGCCGATTGGATGTTGCCACCTGCGATCCCACCCGCAGCGAACCCAGATGCGGCGGCAGTGATGGCCTGCCCTGCGGTCGCGTAGATGCCGCACTCGCCGAATGCAGTACCGAGAAGCAACTCCGGCATGATGTACCACTGCATGAGCGCAGCCGCCGCGATGGACAGGATCGTACTGCGGTTCTTCGTCCACCAGCTAAACCCGCTTGGATCCGAGAAGGAGAGCGGGTTATTGAGGACATAGCTGTATCGGTTATGCGACTGCGCATTGTGCGGCGCCTGAATGATCGGATCGGCCTGTAGGAAGCGTCCAAGCACCGGGTCGTACAGCCGACCATTCATGTGAAT
>JABLTH010036170.1_pt1 | contig 30814 bp, 21 predicted proteins | sample 7875711 | NCBI WGS metagenome assembly JABLTH01 (sample SAMN14941262, study PRJNA633318) | bioreactor metagenome | isolation source: bioreactor | place: China | collected 2019-03-05 | reverse complement strand
GTAGCTGTACACCTCCACCTTTTCCTTGGACTTCTTGCCCTCACGGATCACGTTGCGCGAGTAGTGGTGGGCAAAGCTGGGCTCGATGCCGTTGGAGGCATTGTTGGCCAGCGACAGCGAGATCGTGCCGGTGGGCGCGATCGAGGAGTGGTGGGTGAAGCGGGCACCGACCTCGGCCAGCTCCTTCACCAGGTTCGGGGCCACGGTGGCCACCCGCTGCATGTAGCGGCTGTACCTGGCGTGCAGCTTGGCGCCGGTGATGGAGTCGCCGACCTTGTAGCCGTCGGCCGCCATTTCCGGACGCTTGCGCAGCATGTCGCCGGTGACGGTGAACTCGCGGGCCAGGATCGGGGCCGGGCCCTTTTCCTTGGCCAGGTCCAGCGCCATTTCCCAGCCGGCCACGGCCATCTCGCGCGAGACGTCCTCGGTGAAGCTGACCGCGTCGTCCGAGCCGTAGCGCATCTTGAGCATGGTCAGCGTGCTGCCCAGGCCCAGGAAGCCCATGCCGTGGCGGCGCTTGTTCATGATCTCGTTGCGCTGCTGCTCCAGCGGCAGGCCGTTGATCTCCACCACGTTGTCGAGCATGCGCGTGAACACCTTCACCACGTCGCGGTACTCGTCCCAGTCGAAGCGGGCCTTGGGGCCGAACGGGTCACGTACGAAGGTGGTGAGGTTGATCGAGCCGAGCAGGCACGAGCCGTACGGCGGCAGGGGCTGCTCGCCGCAGGGGTTGGTGGCACGGATGTGCTCGCACCACCAGTTGTTGTTCATCTCGTTGACCTTGTCGATCAGGATGAACCCGGGCTCCGCGTAGTCATACGTGGAGACCATGATCATGTCCCACAGGTGGCGGGCACGGATCGAACCGTAGATCTTGCAGGCGACCAGGCCGTCCTCGCGCTCGATGTAGTTGTCGTGCGTGGGCCACTCGCGCCAGACGACCTTGGCCGGGTCGTTCAGGTCGAGGTCGCCCTGCTCCTTGACGTGGATCGGGAACACCAGCGGCCAGTCCTGGTCGTGCTCGACCGCTTCCATGAAGCCGCCGGTGACCAGCAGCGACAGGTTGAACTGGCGCAGGCGGCCGTCCTCGCGCTTGGCGCGGATGAATTCCTTCACGTCCGGATGGCTGACGTCGAACGTGCCCATCTGCGCGCCGCGACGGCCACCGGCCGAGGACACGGTGAAGCACATCTTGTCGTAGATATCCATGAAGGACAGCGGGCCGGACGTGTAGGCGCCGGCGCCGGACACGTACGCGCCGCGCGGCCGCAGGGTGGAGAACTCGTAGCCGATGCCGCAGCCGGCCTTCAGCGTGAGGCCGGCCTCATGCACCTTCTCCAGGATGTCGTCCATCGAATCGCGGATGGTGCCGGAGACGGTGCAGTTGATCGTGCTGGTGGCCGGCTTGTGCTCCAGCGCGCCGGCGTTGGAGGTGATGCGGCCGGCCGGGATCGCGCCGCGGCGCAGCGCCCAGACGAAGCGCTCGTACCAGTGCTCGCGCAGTTCCGGGGTGGCTTCCACTTCGGCAAGCGCGCGCGCAACGCGACGGTAGGTGCCGTCCACGCTGTCGTCGACCGGTTCGCCGGCCTTGTTCTTCAGGCGGTACTTCTTGTCCCAGATGTCGTAGGACGCCGGCTGCAGAGGAATCTGCACGGCATCGCGACCCACTGCTGGCGCGCGAGCGGTACTCATCGGTTTACTGACCTCCGGATGCCGCCTCACGACGGCATGTAGTTGCTTATCGACTCGACCGTTCGCAACGACTCGCCGGTGCTGCGTCGGGCCCGCCCCCGGGCCACAGGCAGGTCGCCTGGCGGCATCGCTCGTTGCAACGGCCGCCCCCTCGAGAGACAACCATTACCACACCAGCTTTGGGGTGAAACCCCAGGACGCGCACACAAGATGTTGTGGTTGCGAACGGATGGAGACCGTACTGCCGGGCGCGCGGGAAGTAAAGAATTTTTTGCGTTTGCCGGCGTCGCAGCGAGGGCATGGCGGAGCATGTCGCGGCAGGCATCGGCGGCCAGGCCGCGGCGTGGCGCGGGATGGCCGGAAATCGCCCGTGCGCTGCCGCACCCGCCCGGTCCGGAACCCTCGCGGCCGCCGGCAGTCGAAGCCCGGTTCGCGATGCGCGATGCGCACCGCTCCCCTTGAACCACTTCGAGTTGAGGAGGAATGCATGAAGCTCCCGAATCGCCGCCTCGGGCGCGCGCTGGTCCTGTGCGGTGCCCTGCTGCTGGGCTCCCTGCCGCTGGCCAGCCAGGCCACCCTGCCGCCGGCGGTCGACGGCCAGCCGCTGCCGTCGCTGGCGCCGATGCTGAAGAAGGTGACGCCGGCGGTGGTGAACATCTCCACCAAGACCCGCGTGCAGGTGAGCGACCCGTATTTCAGCGATCCGCTGTTCCGCCAGTTCTTTGGCCTGCCCGACGTGCCGCGCGAGCGCACCGAGCAGAGCCTGGGCTCGGGCGTGATCGTGGACGCGGCCAAGGGCTACATCCTCACCAACAACCATGTGGTCGGCGGCGCCGACGACATCACCGTGACGCTGCAGGACGGGCGCAACTTCAAGGGCACGCTGATCGGCACCGACCCGGACACCGATATCGCCGTGGTGCAGATCCACGCCAGCGGACTGCAGGCGCTGCCGCTGGCCGACTCGGCGAAGCTGCAGGTGGGCGACTTCGTGGTGGCGGTGGGCGACCCGTTCGGGTTGGGCCAGACGGTGACCTCGGGCATCGTCTCGGCGCTGGGTCGCTCGGGCCTGGGCGGCACCAACTACCAGAACTTCATCCAGACCGACGCGTCGATCAACCCGGGCAACTCCGGCGGCGCGCTGGTCAACCTGCGCGGCGAGCTGGTCGGCATCAACTCGATGATCTTCTCGCCGTCCGGCGCCAGCGCCGGCATCGGCTTCGCGATCCCGACCAACCTCTCCGGCGAGGTGATGAAGCAGCTGATCGCGCACGGCCGGGTGCAACGCGGCACGCTGGGGCTTCAGACGCAGGACATCACCCCGCGTATCGCCCGGCTGCTCGGCGTGAGCGGCACCGAGGGCGCGGTGGTGACGCGCGTGGCCGAAGGCTCCACCGCCGATGCGGCCGGCATCCAGCCGGGCGACGTGATCACCGCGCTCAACGGCAAGCCGTTGCGCGACAGCGACGAACTGCACAACAGCGAGGGCCTGCTGCCGCTGGGCAGCAAGGTAACGCTGGGCGTGGTGCGCAACGGCAAGGCGCGCGAGGTCGGCGCGATACTGGCCGCGGAGAAACTGGCGACGGTAGCCGGCGCGCGGCTGGATCCGCGCTTGGCCGGCGTGGACTTCAGCGACCTGGGCCAGAGCGACCGTTCGCAAGGCCTGGCCGGCGTGCGCGTGACCAACGTGCAGCCCGGCAGTCTCGCTGCCCGCAACGGCCTGGAGAAAGGCGACGTGGTGATCGGCGTCGGCAACCGCCGCGTCACCAGTGTCCGCGGGCTGCAGGGGCTGGCCGGCGTGCACCCGCGCCAGCTCGCCCTGGCGGTGGCCGACGACGACGGCATGCACTACGTGGTGATCGAGTGAGCATGCCGGGCCGCGCGGGCGTCGCGCGGCCCGGCCCTGACGACCGGCGCACAAACGCACAGTGAAGCGGCGCACAGCCGCGGCGCTTCCTTAACGCCAGCCTTTGCGTGCGCTTGATGTTTGCCGGGTGGACCGATGAAATAGCCACCTTGCTGCCATGCGATGGACCGCAAGGCGCCGCGTCGTGTCACGACGCCTTCCCAAAGCACGTCTCCGAGGTAGTCCGCCGTCATGTCTTTCCGCCCCGTCCGCCTGTTGCCGGTCGCCCTCGTCGGCCTCTGCCTCGCCACCTCCGTCGTCGCCAAGACGAAACACGCCTCCAGCCACCATGGCTCGGCGCATGCCGGCCCGGCACTGATCTGGCGCGGTGACGTCACGGTGGCCCACGGCGTGGTGGACGACATGGCCAAGGCCTGGCAGCACGCCGGCCACGGCAGCATCACGGTGCAGCCGTTCAACACCGCCTCGGGCCTGGACGCGGTGCGCATGGGCACGGCGGACATCGCCGGTGCCGCACGCGGCGCCACGATGGATCCGAACGAGGCCGGCCTCACGTTCACGCCGGTGGCGTGGGACGGCCTGGTGATGATCACCAACTCGGCCAATCCGGTGAGCAGCCTCACGCTGAAGCAGGTGCATGACATCTATCTCGGCAAGATCACCAACTGGGCGCAGGTTGGCGGCCGCAACGAGCCGATCAACGTGAACGCGGTGGCCAGCCCGGCCGACGGCGTGGAATACAGCATGCGCACCCTGCTGTTCGGCCGGGGCAACCAGCCGGTGCTCGCACCCCGCCAGTACTTGAACACCGCCTCGCTGCAGCAGGACATCGCGCTTGACCCGAAGGGCCTGGGCGCAACCACTCTGTCCAACGTGGTCGGCAATCCGAAGTTGAAGATGCTGCGCATCGACGGCATCGCCCCGACCACCGCCAACGTCGCCAACGGCAGCTACCCGCTGTACACCCCGCTGTACCTGATCACCCGTTCGGCCAGCCCGAAGGCGGCGCAGTCGCAGGCCTTCGTCGACTTCGTCAACTCCCCGGCGGGGGCCGCGGTGATTCGTCGCCACGACCTGGTGCCGTACCAGGATGGCGCGATGCTCGCCTCGATGGACGCATCGCGCCGCGGCAAGATCCTCGCCGAAGTGGGCGCGCGCGCGGTGGCGCAGCCAGCGACCACGCCGATCGCCGCGCCGGGTGCGACCTACGCCGCCGGTGCCGCGCGGGCGCCGACCTCCGAGCGCACCCTGGCCGCGCGCCAGGCGCTGGAAGAGCGCCGCGCCCGCGACGCCCAGGAGAAGGCGAAGGCCGCCGAGGCCAGCCGCGCCAGCCTGGCTGGCGTGGATGGCCAGGCGACCACGGTGGAGTCCTCGTCGGACAAGCGCTTCGCCAAGGTCGATGCGAGCGCCTCGCAGCCGCAGCTCAAGGGCAAGTCGTACAAGGTGGGGCGTGGCGACACGCTTTCCTCGATCGCCCACAAGCACTCGGTGACGGTGGCCGACCTGCGCCGCTGGAACCACCTGCGCAGCGACAGCGTGAAGCCGGGCCAGGTGCTGGTGGTCAGCCCGCGCTGAACGTGGCCGGCGTGGCCATCCGCGCGCTGACGCTGGATCTGGACGACACCCTGTGGCCGGTGCTGCCGGCCCTGGAACGCGCCGACCACGACGTCGACGACTGGTTGCGCACACATCATCCGGCCGGGGCCGAGGCCTGGCCGATCCCGGCCATGCGCGAGCTGCGTGCCCGCATCGCCGCCGAGCGCACCGACCTGGCGCACGACTTCACCACCCAGCGCCACCTGACCATGCGCTACGCCTTTGCCGCCTGCGGTATCGAGGAGGCACCGGTGGAGGCGCTGTGGGAGGTGTACTTCGCCGCACGCAACGCGGTGGAACTTTACGAAGACAGCCTGCCGGCACTGCGCCGCATCGCCGAACGCCTGCCGGTGGCAGCGCTCACCAACGGCAATGCCGACCTGGGGCGCGTCGGCATCGCTGCGCATTTCCGTCACCACGTCAGCGCGCGGGAGATCGGCGCACCCAAGCCGGACCCGGCGATCTTCCGCGCGGCAGTGGAACGGCTGGGCACCGCTCCGCACGAAGTGCTGCACGTGGGCGACGACCCGGCACTGGACGTGGCCGGCGCCCGTGCGGCCGGCCTGCGCGCGGCGTGGATCAACCGCCGCGGCGAACCGTGGCCGGCGGCGCTGGGTGCGCCGCCCGAGCTGGACCTGCCCGACATGGGCGCACTGGCCGACTGGCTCGACGCCCACGCGTAGCCAGCGCGGGCTGAAAGCGCGCATCATGTCGCGCGACCCTGTACGCGCCTGCATCGCCGGCGCGATCCCCGCCATGCAGGGACACCGTTTTCGCCAGCGCGCCTGCACGGCACGCGACGCCAAGGAGCCATCATGTCCGTCCTGATCGAACGCAAGCGCGGCGACCGCCGCAGCCTCCCCATCGAAGCCGTCACGCCGGCCACCCTGGCCGCTGCGCGCAAGCGCCTGAGTGCGGCACAGAAGCGGTGGCTGGAGGAATGGACGTTTGAAGCCGCCCCAGGTTCGCAGGTGCTGCTGGCCGATGCCGGCGGCAAGCTGGCCCGGGTGCTGGTCGGCGTGGACCCGGCCGACCCGCTCGCCGCGCTGGCCGGCCTGCCGCTGACGCTGCCGCCGGGCACGTATCACCTCGCCGACGACGGCGTGGCGCTGGATGCGCGCCAGGCGGCACTGGGCTGGGCACTTGGCGCCTACCAGTTCACCCGCTACCGCAAGGCGCGCCGTGCGCCGGCCATGCTGGCCGTGCCGGCCGACGAGCTGAAGGCGCTGGTGCCGCTGGTGGAAGCCACCGCGTTGGTGCGCGACCTGGTCAATACGCCGACCGAGGACATGGGGCCCGGGCAGCTGGGCGACGCCGTGCACAAGCTCGGCAAGGCGCACAAGGCGAAGGTGCGCGACTGGGTCGGCGACGAATTGCTCAAGCACAATTTCCCGACCATCCACGCGGTGGGACGCGCCAGCCATCGCGCGCCGCGGCTGATCGAGCTGAGCTGGGGCAAGTCGAGCCACCCGAAGCTGGCGATCGTCGGCAAGGGCGTGTGCTTCGACACTGGCGGGCTGGATCTCAAACCCTCCGACGGCATGCGCTGGATGAAGAAGGACATGGGCGGCGCCGCCCACGCCATCGCGCTGGCCTCGCTGGTGATGGAAGCGAAGCTGCCGGTGCACCTCACCCTGCTGGTGCCGGCGGTGGAGAACTCGGTCAGCGGCAATGCGATGCGCCCGGGCGAAGTGATCACCACCCGCGCCGGCATCACCGTGGAAGTGGACAACACCGACGCCGAGGGCCGGCTGATCCTGTGCGATGCGCTGGCCTACGCCAGCGAGGGCAAGCCCGACCTGATCGTCGACTTCGCCACCCTCACCGGTGCCGCTCGCGTGGCGCTGGGCCCGGACCTGCCGGCGCTGTTCGCCAACCGCGAGGAGTTGGCCGATGCCGTGCTGGCCGCCGGCAAGCGTACCGCCGACCCGCTGTGGCAGCTGCCGCTGTGGCGGCCGTATCGCAAGATGCTCGACTCCTATCTGGCCGACATGGCCAACGCGGGCGGCTCGCGCCATGCCGGCGCGATCACCGCAGCGCTGTATCTGGAGCGCTTCGTACCCGAGTCCACGCCATGGATGCACCTGGACACCTACGCCTGGAACGACGGCGACCGCCCGGGCCGCCCGCGCGGCGGCGAGGCGATGGGCCTGCGTGCGTTGTTCGCGTTTCTGCAGGACCGCTACCCGCGCTGAACCCTGTCAGCCGATCGCTAGCCATGCCGGTCGGATACGCTGCGCCCATGGACACGCCGATGGACCACCCAGCAGAGGGCCCCGCCGCGCGCTACCGCGCGCAGGCACTTGCGGCGTTGCAGCGCGGAGAGGTCGCCCTCGCCGAACAGGCCTTCGCGCGCCTGCTTGAACAGCTTCCGGGCGACGCCGAGGCGTTGCTGTTCCTGGCCTCGCGCGAACTCGACCGGGGCCGCGTGACGGATGCGATCGAACGATTGCGCGCCGCACGGCTGGCGCACCCGCGGGATGCGGCCATCCTGCATCAGCTGGGAGCAGCGCAAGTACTGGCGGGCGACCGAAGCGGCGCCGAGGACAGCTTGCGCGAGGCACTGCAGCTGGCACCGGGCATGTTCGTGGCGCAACTGCGCCTGGGTGTGGTGTTCGAGCAGCAGGGGCGACAGCACGAGGCGGCAACGGCCTACCTGGGCGCCATCAACGCCGCGCAGGCGCAGGGGCGCTGGCTCAGCGACGACACCACCGCCCCGGGGCTGCGCGATGCGGTGAAACATGCCGCCAGACATGTCGCCGCGACGCGCCGGGAGGTGTTCGATGCGGTCATCGAGCCATTGCGCCAGCGCTACGGACGCACGGAGCTGGCGCGCGTCGACCGGTGCCTGGCCATCTACCTGCACGAACAGCCGCCCCCTCTGCCCGATCCGCGGCAGCGCCCGTTGTTCCTGTATTTCCCCGGCGTACCCAGCCAGCCGTTCTATCCGCGCGAGCGCTTTGCCGAGCATGCCCGGCTGGAGGCGGCGATCGAGTCCATCCGGGGGGAGCTGCGTACCGTGCTGGCGGGCGCCGACGATCCGCTCGAACCGTTCCTCGGCGCCCCCTCGGCCGAGGCGGTGACGGCCCGACTGCTGGAGTCCACCGGCGCGCAAGAGGCCGGCTGGGATGCGTTCTTCTTCTACCGGCACGGCGAACGCTACGACGCCAACTGCGCGCGCTGTCCGCGCACCAGCGCGTTGCTGGATACCCTGCCGCTGGTGCGGATTCGCGACCACGCCCCGGAGACCCTCTACTCGGTGCTGCGCCCCGGCACCCACATCCTGCCGCACCGGGGCGTGACCAACACCCGCCTGGTCACGCACCTTCCGCTCATCGTGCCGCCGGACTGCGCATTGCGCGTGGGCGGCCAGACCCACGTGTGGGAAGAGGGTCGCTGCGTCACTTTCGACGACACCTTCGAGCACGAGGCGTGGAACCGCAGCGGACAGACCCGCGTGGTGCTGATCCTGGACAGCTGGAACCCCGACCTGACCGAAGTGGAGCGGCTGGCGGTGACCGACCTGGTCGCCGCCATCGGGGATTTCAACCGATCCGCGCCTGAGCGCTGATCCGGCCGTCAGCGCGAACCGTGCCCACCCGGCGCGCTGACCCCCGGCCCAAGCCTTTCCCACGTTCTTGCGCAGCGGAGGCCTGGAGCTCCGCCCCCTACGTCGGAACAGGCGCCCGGCACTTGTTGGGCGATCAGGCCTTGCTGGCATACTCGGGACGCTTGAAAAAGCAGGGGGATGGCAGGGATCACATCACCGGGGAGAACACATGAAAAACGACTTGAATCGCTTGTCTTCGGCAGTGCGTCTGGCGTTGTGCGCGGGAATCTTCTCGGTGGCTGGAGCGGCGCAAGCGCAGGCCACGACGCCGGACAACCCGCCATCGACCGGCCAGACGGCACCGCCGTCGAAGAAGGACGCAAAGACGTTGCAGTCGGTGGTCGTGACCGGCTCGCTGATCAAGCGCGTCGATGTGGAAACCGCCAGTCCGGTCGTGACGCTGGATCAATCGACCCTGCGCAATTCGGGCAAGCCCGTACTCGGCGACGTGCTGCAGCAGCTGCCGAGCATCTCCGGCAACGCCACCAACCCACAGAACAACAGCAACGGCGGCGGCGTGGCCAGCCCGTTGCTCGAGGCAGGCGACGGCGCCTCACGCGTCTCGCTGCGCGGCCTCGGGATCAATCGCACGCTGGTGCTGGTCGATGGCCAGCGCATGTCCAACCCGGACATCAACCTGATCCCGCCGGACATGATCGAGCGCGTCGACGTGCTGGCTGAGGGCGCGTCCACCGTCTACGGCTCCGACGCGATCGGCGGTGTCGTCAACTTCATCCTGCGCAAGAACTACAAGGGTGCGCAGTTCAGCCTGAATGACGGTATCTCCAGCCATGGCGACGCCAAGCGGCACGGGTTCAACCTCACCGCGGGCACCACCGGCGACCGGTACAGCATTGCCGCCGGCCTGGACTACAACAAGTACGACGCGACACTCGCCGCGCGGCGCAGGTTCTCCCGGCAGCAGCTGTACCTGTCCAGCGGCGCCGTGGTGGCAGCCGGTTCCAGCTCGATCCCGACCGGGCGCATCCAGGTGCCCGCCTCGATCGCCGCCCAGTACGGCTGTGCCGTCAACTCATCCGGCACTTCCCAGGTGACCCTGGCCTCGGGCGACGGCTCGGCACTGGGCGACTACCGTTGCCGGCTCGCCTCGGATACCTACAACTACGCGGCCCTCAACTACATCCAGACCGCGCAGAAGCGCACCAATGGCTTCGTGCTGGGCAGCTTCAACGTCACCGACAACGTGACCGCGTTCGTCGATGCGTTCTACAACCACACGGTGTCCAGCGGACAGGATGCGCCCTCGCCGGTGGGCACCGGTGATGGCCTGATCATTCCCTCCAGCAACCCGATCAATCCATTCGGCATCACCTTCAGCCAGAACCCGGTCGCCGGCGACCCGAACAGCGGCTACAACTTCCAGACCCGCCTGACCGGTGCCGGCACGCGCGTGCACAGCTACACCACCAATACCGGACAGGTGAACGCGGGGTTGCGCGGCAACTTCGGCGAGACCAGCAGCTGGATCTGGGACGCCTCGATCAACTACAGCCACACCAAGCGCGACCAGCGGGATACCAACGAGGTGGATATCCCCGCGCTGCAGGCTGCGGTCGACGGTGGCGCGAACATCTTCAACCAGGCCGATCCATCGGTCGGCTCGCTATTGAGCGCGGGCGTGAAGACGCCGATCTATGTGTTCACCCAGTCGACCAAGCAGGCCCAGGTCGATGCCAGCGGCGAGCTGTGGGATCTGCCGGCCGGCGCGATGCAGCTGTCGGTCGGTGCGCTGTATCGAAAGCAGTTCATGAACTACACCGTGAGCGACTTCGCGGTGCTCGACCCGGTCACGACCACCTGCCAGATCCTGCAGGAGGCCTGCGGTTCGCCCGGGCGCGGCAGCTTCGACGTCAAGGAGCTCTTTGCCGAGACGCTGATCCCGCTGCTTTCGGACAAGCCCTGGGCCCGCTCGCTGAACATTGACCTGGGCGTGCGCAGCTCCAACTACAGCACCACGGGCACGACCACCAACGGCAAGGTGGCGATCGAATGGCGCCCATCCGACGACCTGCTGGTGCGCGGTACGGTGTCCCAGGTGTTCCGCGCGCCTAATCTCAACGAGCTGTACGACGGCCGTACGCTGGTCCAACCCAACCTCAACGACCCGTGCGTTGGACTGAGCGCAGCCGAGCTGGCGGTCCATCCTGTGGCCTGCCAGTACGTACCGGTGAACTGGGCAGGCAACTCGCCGGCGCAGGTCAATACGTTCTACTCCGGTGCGGCCACGGTGGGTGCCAAGCTGAAGCCGGAAAAGGGCAAGTCCATCGATGTGGGCCTGGTGTACGACCCCGACTGGTTGCCGGGCCTGTCCACCAGCCTCGACTTCTGGCACATCTACCTGTCCGATACCCTCACGGCCATCCAGGCCGATACGGTCGTCAGCTCGTGCTTCAACAACAGCGCCAGCCCGTACTGCTCGTTCATCCATCGCGAGGACAACACCAGCCGGCAGCCCGGCCAGGTGTTCCTGATCAACACCCCGGTGGTCAACCTGGGCAACCTGAGCACCAGCGGCATCGACTACACGCTGCGCTACAAGCTGCCGCACTTCAACGTGGGCAGCATCGACCCGGGCAACTTCCGGGCGGCGCTGAATACCAGCTACACCTCCACCTATAACGTCAATGCCACCCCCGGGCAGCCGGGAGCCAAGACCATCAACTACGCCGGGACGTTCACCCCGCAGTTCGGCAACATCGCGCGTTGGCGCGGTACGGTCACGCTCAACTGGGACAAGGGCAACTGGAACGCCCAGTGGCAGTCGCGCTACATCAACCACCTGACCGCCCTCAATGCCGATGCCGCCATTTCCGGCGTAAACATTCCGGTGGCCTCGGTGATCTACCACTCGTTCCAGGTGGGCTATGCGGTGCCGTCGATCCACACCCGCTTCGACATCGGCGTGGACAATATTTTCGACAAGCAACCGCCGCTGCTGTACCAGAACGGTTCCAACTACAACGTGGACACCGCCACCTACGACGTGCTCGGACGCTACTACTGGGCCCGCGCGACGGTGACGTTCTGATGGCGTAGACCGGCGGCAAAGGCCGCAAAGCCTGGATGGCTCCAAGAGGGGTCGCGGATCGCACCGCGGCCCCTCTTGCATAATGGCAGTCGCATCATTTCGAATGAGCGATGTATGCCGTCCCCCGCCGCCAACCTTGCCAGCGCCATGGCCGGCGCCTACAACGCCGGGGACATGGAGCGCGTCATCGAGCTGGCCGCGCAAGCCGACGCCGCCGCCGATGAAGCCATCCTGGTGCTGCGGGGGCTCGCCGAGCAGGCCACCGGCCGCTACGGCCATGCCGTAGAGACGTTTCGCACGTTGGCCCATCAACGGCCGGAGGTTTCCGCCTACTGGAACAACCTGGGCGTCGCCTGCCGGCTGCGCGGCGATGCGGAGGCCGCCGAACAAGCCCTGTCGATGGCCAGGTCGATCGCTCCGGACGACGCCGAAGTGCTCTACAACCTGGGCCTGGTCTATATCCAGCAGCGACGCTGGCCGCTGGCGCGGGAGATCCTGCTCGACGCGGTGGACTGCTCGCCTGGTTTCGTCGAGGCCCGCCTGCAGGCCGCTTACGCCTGTTACGTCTGCGCAGACAACACCAGTCAGGAAGCGATGCTTGCCGGAGCCGTCGACTGGCCCGCCCAGCCGGCGGAGCAGGCATTGATCCTGGCTGCGATGTTGTCGACCCAGGGAGAGCTGGACGCGGCCCTGCACACGCTGGCAAGGGCGCGGTTGCCGGCGCCCCCGGAAGACGAGCGCCTGCGGCTGCGCATCGCCGCCCAGCGGGCCGTGCTCTTCGAGCGAAGCAACCATCTGGACCTTGCACGGCAGGAGCTGAAGCTGGTGCCGCTGGCCGCCCTCGATGCGCTGCCGGACGATGCGAGCCAGGCACGCGCAGAGGGCTGGCGCGCGCATGCTGCACTGGCGATGCGTGCCGGCGCCTGGACCGACGCCGCGGCGCTGTACCGGCGCGTGCTCGCGCTGCATGCGGATGCCGAAGCACGTGCCAGTGCCGGCTTCGGCCTGGCCACCTGCTGCGATCGGCTGGGGCAGCATGACGACGCGTGGCAAGCCCTCAACGCTGCCCATGCCGCGCAACTGGAAGTGGCGCGCGAGGTGGTGCCGGAATTGCTCGCGCCGGACAGCCAGCCGTTGCAGGCGGCCGAGGTCGACCGTGCCGCGCATGCCCGCTGGCGGCCGCTCGCCGCCCCTTCGAGCCGGCAGAGTCCGGTCTTCGTGGTTGGCTTTCCTCGCTCGGGCACCACGCTGCTGGAGCAGATGCTCGATGCCCATCCGGAGTTCCGCTCCATGGACGAGCGCGCCTTCATCCACGAACTGACCGAACGCATGGAGCAGGTCGGCCAGCGTTACCCAGACGAGCTGGCGAACCTGAGCGAAACCGAGGTCGAGCAGTTGCGGTCGACGTATTACCGGATGGTAGGACGCGTGCTGCCGGATCTCGGGCAGCACCGGCTGGTCGACAAGAATCCGCTCAACATGCTGTGCCTGCCGATGATCATGCGGCTGTTCCCGCAGGCGCGCATCGTCCTGTGTCTGCGCCACCCCTGCGACGTGCTGCTCAGCTGCAGCATGCAGTCGTTCCGCTCGCCGGCTTTCATGGTGCTGTGCTCGTCCCTGCAACGGCTCGCGCGGGGGTATGTCGCCGCCTTCGAACAGTGGTTCCGGCAAATGGAGGTGTTCGCGCCCCGGGTGCTCGAGTGGCGCTACGAATCGGTGGTGGAAAATCTGGACGACCACCTCGCGGGGCTGGCTGCCTTTCTGGAAGTCGCCGATGCATCGCCCATGGCCGGATTCGCGGACCATGCACGGACCAAGCGCTTCATCAGCACCCCGAGCTATGCCCAGGTCACCCAGGGCATCCACCCCCGGGCAGTCGACCGCTGGCACGGCTATCGCGAGCAATTCGAGCCGGTACTGCCCCTGCTGCAACCGATGATCGACCGTCTCGGCTACAGCTGCTGAGCTGCCGCTCCAATCCCGCGGACCAACGTGACTTCCGGCCTAGTCGCGCCGAGCGCGCACGGGGCATGCTTCCGGATTGGAATGCCAAGGAGCCCTCATGTATCCACGCCTGCTCTCGCTGGCGCTCGGCGCAGCACTCGGCCTCACCGCCTGCACCAGCGCGACTGCCGCCGAACCCTCCACGGTCCAGCAGCCGAAACTGACTGCGCAGACGCTCGCCTCCGGCGGTCCCATGCCGGTGGAGCAGACGCGGGTGCACTTCGACCACGCCGACCTGCACTTCACGCTGGACATTCCGCACCACCGCCTCGCCGGCGACGCGCGGCTGACCTTTACCGCTACCGCGCCGACCGACGCGGTCGTGCTGGATCTGGACCGCAACCTGGCGATCTCGCAGATCACCGTAGACGGCAAGGCAATGCCGGCCAGCGCCTGGAGCAATCCGGAAGGTCGCCTGCGCATCGCCCTGCCGCGCGCGCTGGCCAAGGGCGACAAGGTCACCGTGGGGGTGCGCTACGCCGGTGCGCCGCACGTGGCGAAGAATGCCCCCTGGGACGGCGGTTTCGTCTGGGCCACTGCGCCCGACGGCAAGCCCTGGGTCGCCACCGCGGTGGAGGGCGAGGGCTGCGACCTGTTCTGGCCGTGCATCGACCAGCCCACCGGCAAACCGGACCTGGTCGACACCTGGGTGACCGTGCCGAAGGACCTGGCCGCGCCCGGCAACGGCGTGCTGGTCGGCATCGAGGACCACGGTGCGACGCGCACCTGGCACTGGCGCATCAAGCGCCCGGATACCTACGCGATCACGATCAACGTGGGGCCGTTCAAGGAGCTGAAGGCCAACTACGCCAGCCGCTACGGCAACACCATCCCGATGCAGTTCTGGTACCTGCCCGAACACGAGGCACAGGCGAAGGAGCTGTTCGCCGGCTTCACCCCGATGCTGGACTTCTTCGAGCAGGAGATCGGCCCATACCCGTTCGGCGACGAAAAGATGGGCGTGGTGGAAACCCCGCACAAGGGCATGGAGCACCAGACCATCAACGCCTACGGCAACCACTACGTGAAGGACGGCTTCGGCTTCGACCGGCTGCTGCAGCACGAATTCGCGCACGAGTGGTTCGGCAACCAGGTGACCAACGCGAACTGGGACGACATGTGGCTGCACGAGGGCTTCGGCACCTACATGCAGCCGCTCTACAGCCAGTACCTGTACGGCGACATGGACTACTTCGACTGGCTGCACCAGTTGCGGCTGATGGTGCAGGACCGGAAGCCAATGGTGTCGGGCGAGCCGCGCACCGAGGACGACGTGTACAACCCGCAGACCGGCCCGGGCCAGGACATCTACAACAAGGGCGCACTGGTCCTGCACACGCTGCGCCAACTGATCGGCGACGATGCGTTCTTCACCAGCATCCGTGAGCTGGTCTACGGCCGCAGCGACCCCAAGCCCGGCAACTTCCAGCCGCGCTATGCCACCACCAGCGATTACATCGGCATCGTCGACAAGATCACCGGCAAGGACTACGGCTGGTTCTTCAAGGTGTACCTGTACGATGCCAAGCTGCCGAAGCTGGTCCAAGAGCGCCGCGGCGACACGCTGGCGTTCCACTGGCAGACCGAGCACGGCGAGCCGTTCCCGATGCCGCTGGACGTGCAGGTCGGCCACACGGTGCAGACGCTGCCGATGACCGATGGCCATGGCGAGGTACACGCCGCACCGGGCACGCTGGTGATCGCCGACCCGCATTCGAAGGTGCTGCGCGAGATGCCGCACATCGAAGCGTTCCAGCAGTGGCTGGAGCAGCAGAAGCAGGCCCGGGCGAAGGCTGGCGCCAAGTCCTGACGCGATGCTCTCCTGGTAGGAGCCCGCTTGCGGGCGATGCTCCTGCTCCTGATCCACATCGTGGCAGAAGAGCATCGCCCGCGAGCGGGCTCCTACAAGGGCCAACGAAAAAGCCGGCGCATGCGCCGGCTTTTTCGTTGCGAGGCCCTGCCTTACTGCTTGGTGCCCGGCGAAGCCCCTGCGGTACCCGTTGCGGGGGCCGCGGCCACCGCTTCGGAGAACTTGCCGCCGTAGGGCAGCACCTCGGCGGCCAGCTTCGGGTTCGAGCGGATCAGGCCGATCGCGTCGAACAGAATGTGCGCGGTCTCGTCCAGTTGCACGTCCTTGGCGTCCTTGGCTTCCTTCTCCGCCTTCAGCTCGGACTTCAGGCTGCGCTCGTTGGCATTGAGGCCATCGTCGAGCGTGCTGTCCGGATTGGACGGCACGGCGTCGCCGTCGATCGCCTTGCGCCGGGCCAGGAAGTTCGCCTGGATCTTGTCCAGCTCCTTCCGCTCGGCCAGGCGCTTGTCGTAGTTGAGCGAGATGGTGGTCTGGTCGCGCATCTTCTTGTACTGCGCGAGCTGGTCGAGCATCAGCTTCCACGCCGGCGACTTGGCCACGCGTGCATCGTGCATCTGCGTCAGCTGCGGCAGATAGGCCTTCAGGTCCGCCACCGGCTTGTAGTCGGCCGGAGGGATCTGCGTCCACGGCAGCGCGTTGTCGTAGGTGGACTCGCCGAAATCCTTCTCGTCGCCGTTCTTCGGGAACTGGATGTCCGGCGTGACCCCCTTGAGCTGGGTGGAGCCGCCGTTGATGCGGAAGAACTCAGCGATGGTCATCTTCAGCTCGCCCATCTGCGGCTTTTCGCTGTCGGTCTGGGCAAAGCGGTCCAGGTCGACCAGGTTTTACACGGTGCCCTTGCCGAAGGTCGGCTCGCCAATCACCAGGCCGCGACCGTAGTCCTGAATCGCCGCGGAGAAGATCTCCGATGCCGAGGCGGTGCCACGGTTGACCAGCACGGCCATCGGACCGCTCCAGGCCAGGCCCGGCTGGTCGTCGCCTTCCACCTCGACGTCGCCATCGGCCTTGCGCACCTGCACCACCGGGCCCTTGTCGATGAACAGGCCGGTGAGCTCATTGGCCTCGTCCAGCGAACCGCCGCCGTTGTTGCGCAGGTCGACAATCACGCCCTGCACGCCGTCGGCCTTGAGCTTGGTGAGCAGTTTGGCGACGTCGCGGGTGGCGCTCTTGTAGTTCGGGTCGCCCTTCGCACGAGCGGCGAAGTCGGCATAGAAGGTGGGCAGTTCGATCACGCCGATCTTGCGGCTGACGTCACCGTCCTTCACGTCGATGACCTTGGACTTGGCCGCCTGCTCCTCCACCACGACCTTCTTGCGCACCAGCGTGATCAGCTCGTGCTTGCCGTCGGGGCCCGCGTCGGCCGGCAGGATCTCCAGCCGCACGGTGGTGTCCTTCTTGCCGCGGATCTTGGCGACCACGTCATCCAGGCGCCAGCCGATCACGTCGACCATCGGACCGTTGTCCTGGCCGATCGCCACGATGCGGTCGCCCACATGCAGCTTGCCGGATTTGGCGGCCGGGCCGCCGGGGACGATCTCGCGGATCTGGGTGTACTCGTCGCGCGCCTGCAGCACCGCGCCGATACCCTCCAGCGAGAGCTTCATCGAAATGTCGAAGTTCTCCGCCAGGCGCGGGCCGAGGTAGTCGGTGTGCGGGTCGGTGGTTTCCGCGTAGGCGGTCATGAAGCTCTGGAAGGCATCCTCGCCGTCGAGCTGCTTGATGCGGTCGAGCAGCGTGTTGTAACGCTTGGTGAGGGTCTTGCGGATGTCCGCATCGTCCTTGCCAGCGAGCTTCAGGCGCAGCCAGTCGTTCTTCACCCGCTCGCGCCACAGCGTATCGAGCTCGGCCTGGTCCTTCGGCCAGTCGGCCTTCTCGCGGTTGACGACGTAGCTTTCGTCCTTGGAAAAATCGAAGCCCTTCGGCAACAGCCCGAGCGCGTAATGCATGCGCTCCTTGGCGCGCTGCACGTAGAGATTGAAGATCGAGAACGGGCCGCTGAGGTCCTTGTTCCAGATCGCGTCGTCCAGCCGGGTCTTGAGCGGTGCGAACTTGGCCAGGTCCTGCTGGGTGAAGAACACCTTCTCGCCGTCGAGCTGGTCCAGGTACTTGTTGTAGATGCGCGCCGACATGGCATCGTCGAGCGGCTGCGCGTCGTAGTGAAAGCGGGTGAGGAAGCGCGCCGACAACTGCGCGGCATCGGCCTCGGTCGCGGTCGGGTCCAGCGGCAGCGTGGCGTACTTCGGCGCCGGCGCCGTGGTGGCAGCGCCAGCGGGGGCGGTGCTGTCCTGGGCATGCGCGCCCGGAACGCTGCCGACGAGGGTAAGGGCGATCAGCAGGGCAAGCGCGGGGCGGAGGGTCATGCAGGTCCCTTTAGGCAAGTTCGGTGACGCCCGCGGCATGCGCCTGCAGGTCGGCGTGGTAGGAGGAACGCACCAGCGGGCCGGACGCGACGTGATGGAAGCCCATCGCCTCACCCTCCCGACGCAGCGCGTCGAATTCGTCCGGCGTCCAGTAACGCACCACCGGGTGATGGTGCGGCGTCGGTTGCAGGTACTGGCCGATGGTGATCATTTCCACGTCATGGGCGCGTAGATCGCGCAGGGTCTCGATCACCTGGTCCCAGGTTTCGCCCAGGCCCAGCATGATGCCGGACTTGGTCGGCACGTCCGGATGCTGCGCCTTGAAGCGCTTGAGCAGGTCCAGCGACCACTGGTAGTCGGCGCCCGGACGCACTTCACGGTACAGGTGCGGGACGGTTTCCAGGTTGTGGTTGAACACGTCCGGCGGGAAATCCTTCATCACTTCCAGCGCCCGCTCCATGCGGCCCTTGCCGCGGAAGTCGGGGGTGAGGATCTCGATCCGGATGTCCGGGCTGGCATGGCGCACCGCGCGGATGCAGCTGGCGAAATGCTCGGCACCGCCGTCGCGCAGGTCGTCGCGGTCGACCGAGGTGATCACCACGTACTTCAGCCGCATGTCGCGGATCGTCTCGGCCAGGCGCGCCGGCTCCAGCGGGTCGGGCGGCGCCGGGCGGCCGTGGGCCACGTCGCAGAACGAGCAGCGGCGGGTGCATACCTCGCCGAGGATCATGAACGTGGCGGTGCCCTTGGAGAAGCACTCGTGGATATTCGGGCAGGAGGCTTCCTCGCACACCGTCACCAGCGCGTTCTGGCGCAGGCGCGACTTCAGCTCCTGCACGGCGTTGCCCTGCGGCAGGCGCACGCGGATCCAGCCCGGCTTGCGCAGGGCCGGCGCCTCGGTATCGAAGCCGGCGCGGTTGCGCGCGATCTTGTCGTTGCCGAGCTGCTTGTCGACCGTCGGCGCGGACACCGTCTGGATCGGGATGGTCTTGCTGGGGGTGGCGGGGGATTCGCTCATGTGCTCGGGCCTAGACCGCGGCGCGCGCGGGGAGTTCGGGGAGTTGGGGGGCGGCCGGCTCGGCGTCGAAGCCGAATTGGCGACAGAACTCGCCGATCAGCACGTCTTCGACGTCCGCCAGGCGCGACGGACCGCCCAAGTCTAGCACCTGCGTCACCGCCAAACCCTTGTAGCCGCAAGGATTGATGCGCTGGTAGGGCTCCAGGTCCATGGCCACGTTGAAGGCCAGCCCGTGGAAGCTGCAGCCGCGCCGCGCGCGCAGCCCCAGCGCCGCCACCTTGGCCCCGGCCACGTAGACGCCAGGGGCGCCTTCCAGCCGCTCGGCGCCGATGTTCCAGTGCGCCAGCGTATCGATGATGGACTGCTCGATCCGGTGCACCAGCTCGCGCACGCCCACGCCCACGCGGCGCAGGTCGATCAGCGGGTAGCCGACGATCTGGCCCGGGCCGTGGTAGGTCACCTGGCCGCCGCGATCGACCTGCACCACCGGTATGGCACCCGGCGCCAGCACGTGCTCTGCCTTGCCGGCCTGGCCCTGGGTGAACACCGGATCGTGCTCAAGCAGCCACAGCTCGTCGGGCGTGTCGGCGGTGCGCCGGTCGGTGAACTCGCTCATCGCCTTCCAGGTCGCCTCGTAGGGCTGGCGGCCAAGGCGGCGGACTTTCAGTGGCAGGGACATGGGGTGGAACCTGGGCGGACCGGGAGAAATGGGGGTGAGATCAGGGGCCCGCCGGGACGATTCAAGGGTGGCGGGGGCCAAAACAAACGGGGAACGCGCCCGGCACGTTCCCCGTCCGAAGGCTCAGCCGCTGCGGCTCACAGCGTGTAGCGGATGTCCGGATCGGCCCGCAGCGCCGTGTGGGCCGAGTCGTACTGTTCCCGCGTCTGGGCGCGGAAGCTGACCGTCACCGAGACGTAGTTGCCGCCGGCCGAGTGCTTGTAGCGCACCGTTTCGTGCAACACGTGCAGGCCGGCGCCCTCGAGCAGCCGCGGCACGTGCACCGGCAGATCGGCACCAGCGTTGCCCATGGCGGTGATCTCGAACTCGCCGGGAAACTGGAAACCCTTGCCGTCCTTTTTCGCCTGGGTGAAGTCGATCTCTTGCATCACTTCGCGTCCGCATCGGCCTTCTTGCCGCTGCCATGGAACCACAACAGGATCGAATCCCAAAGCCGCGAGAAGAACCCGCCCTGCGGCGCATCGGCCAGCGCCACCAGCGGCACGCTTTGCACCGGCTGCCCGTCCAGGCTGATGCGCAGCGTGCCGACCTGCTGGCCCTTCTTGAACGGGGCGATGAGGGTGGCGGGGATGTCCATGGTGGCCTTGAGTTTGTCGTACTGGCCGGTCTTCACGGTCACCAGCACGTCGCCGGACACGCCGATCGGCAACTGGTTGGCCTCGCCCTTCCACAACCGCGGCGTGGCAAGCGCCTTGCCAGCCTCGTACAACTTGTGGGTTTCGTAGAAGCGGAAGCCGTAGTTGAGCAGGGCCATCGCCGCATCGGCGCGCCCCTTGTCGGTACTGGCGCCCATCACCACCGCGATCATGCGCTCGTCGCCGTGCACGGCCGAGGCGTCGAGGCAGAAGCCGGCAGCGGCGGTATGGCCGGTCTTGATGCCGTCGACCGCGGGGTCGCGCCACAGCAGCGCGTTGCGGTTCTGCTGCTTGATGCCGTTCCACTCGAACTCCTTGATCTTGGAGATCGCGTAGTCCTCGGGGAAGTCGTGGATCAGCGCGCGCGACAGGATCGCGATGTCGCGCGCGGTGGAATAGTGGTCGTCCACCGGGTAACCGGATGCATTGGAGTAATGCGTGTTGACCATGCCCAACTGCTTGGCATACGCGTTCATGAGGTTGGCGAACGCGTCCTCGGAGCCAGCTGCGTGCTCGGCCAGTGCGATCGCCGCGTCATTGCCGGACTGCACGATCATGCCTTTGAGCAGGTCCTCCAGCTTCACCTGGCTACCCAGCTTGAGGAAGCTGGTGGAGCCGTCGGTGCCGCCGCCGCCGGCACGCCAGGCGTGCTCGCTGATGGTCACCGTGTCCTCGGGATGGATGCGACCGGCGCCGATCTCGGCGGAGATCACGTAGTCGGTCATCACCTTGGTCAGCGAGGCCGGGGCGCGGCGTTCGTCGGGGTTCTTCGAGGCGAGGATCTGCCCGGTGGCGTAGTCCATCAGCACCCAGCTCTGCGCATCCACGTCAGGCGGCGGCGGCACCGGCATGTCCGGAACCGTCGGCCGCGGCACCGGCATCGTGCGCGGCGGGGCCTGCTGGGCGATGGCGGCACCGGCCACGAGGGCGACGGCCGCGAACGAAACCAGGGTACGGCGGAAAAAGCTCATCGTTGTGTTCAATCCCGTGTGGCTGGAGGACGGCGGAGGTGGCGCCGTCGCATGAGAAATACCGTTCAGTCTACCGCGACCTGAGGATGCGGCAGGCCCATGGCCTCGATCCGATGCGCAATGACGTCGGCCTGTTCAGCATCTGGCAGAGGTCCGATGCGCACGCGCCGGATGCTTCGCCCACCGCTCTGCGCCTCGATCACCTGCACGTCGCCGAGGTTCGCCGCGCGCAGGCGCTGGGCCAGGCGCTCGGCATTCGAGGCATCTGAGAAGGCGCCCACCTGCAGGTAGATCGACGGCTTGCTGCCGAGCACAGGGACCGGCGCACCGGGCGCAGGTGCCGTGGCCGCCGCAGGTGCGGCGGGCTTTATCTGGCCGTTGACGACGGCGGCCGGCGGCGGTGTTTGCTCCGGATGGGCAGGGTCGATCGCGCGTACTTCGACCAGCCCCGTGCCCCTCGGCCAAATGCCGATCTTCACTGCGGCGGCGTAGGAAAGATCGATCAGGCGGTTGTCGTGGAACGGGCCACGGTCGTTGATCCGCACGATCACGCTCTTGCCGTTGGCCAGGTTGGTGACCCGCGCATAACTCGGCAGTGGCAGCGTCTTGTGCGCCGCCGAGAACTTGTACATGTCGTAGTTCTCGAGGTTCGACGTCTTGTAGCCGTGGAACTTGTTGCCGTAGAACGAGGCGATGCCGCGCTCGTCGTAACCCTTTGCGCTGCGCAGCACGCGATAGGTGTGGCCGAGCACCGTGTAGGGAGACTTGTTGCCGTAGGCCGAACGCGGTTCCCAGTGCGGCACCGGCTCGGGCAGCTTGTTCACGTCCGGCGGCGGACCGGACGGCACGCTGTCGTCGAGCTCGCGGTAGCGGTCTGCCTGGTCCTTGCTGATGTCGTCGTGGAAACGGTCGCCGCGGTGCGGCGCAGCTTCGGGCCCAGGCCCCGCCGGGGCCTGGCCGACCGCTCCTCGAGGCGCCGCCGGACGGGCGCGATGACCCGCACAGCCCGCCAGCACGAGGGCCGCGAGCATCGGCAGCAGCGCCGCGCGAAGCAGCCTCACGGCTGGCGGTCCGCCGCCTGCACACCCGCGTCGATCGCTTGTGCCAGCTGATCCACGGCCATGGCGTAGAGCGGGCTACGGTTGTAGGTGGTGATTACGTGGAAATTCTGGAAGGTGAACCAGTACTCCGGCCCGTTCGCGCCTTCCAGCGTCTGCAGGCCGGTCAATTCGCCGGGATTGGCCGATTGCAACGGCGCGTAGCCCCAGGCCTCCAACTGCTCCAGCGGCCAATGCGGTTTGGTATCGGTGGCGGCGATCGCCTTGGCCGCGGCATCGGGCTGGGCGCGCATCGCCACCGGCCCACCGCGGACCCAACCGTGCAGTGCGAAGTAATTGGCCACGCTGGCGACGATGTCCGGCAGCGAGTCGACCAGATTGATATGCCCGTCGTGGTCGGCGTCCACTGCGAAGTCGCGGATGCTCGACGGCATGAACTGACCCCAGCCCTGGGCACCGGCATAGGAGCCCATCAGCGTGTCGACCGGCCCGGCCAGGTGATTGTCCGGCAGCTCCAGCAGCACCTTCAGTTGCTCGCGGAAGAAAGGCGCGCGAGGCGGGTAGTACATGCCGAGGGTCACCAACGCGTCCAGCACCTTGTACTTGCCGGTGAGTCGACCGTAGTTGGTCTCCACGCCGAGGATCGCCACGATGTATTCCGGAGCCACGCCGTACTGCCGGCCCACCTGATCGAGCAGGGCACGATGATCGCGGTAGAACGCCACGCCGTCGGCAATGCGTTGCGGGGTCAGGAAGATCGGCCGGTAGTCGCGCCAGGGCTTGGCCTCCGCCGGGCGGCTGATCGCATCGAGGATGCTTTGTTGCTTGCTGGCGCCATCCAGCAGGCGGTTCAGTGTGGCCGGATCCTTGCCGGTATCGCGAGCCACTTCGCTCACCAGCGCGGCCTGGCCTGGATGGGTTTCGGCATGCAGCGGGATGAGTGCCGGGGCGACGAGCAGTCCCCACGCGATGACCAGGCGGAGGACACGGGTCGCGTTGCGGACAGTCATCAGGACACAGCTCGTTTGGCGGTGGGCGCGAAGAGCCTAGCATGCGCCCCGTGGCCTACCGGGAGGACATTCGTCGGGGCGCTCGGCCGGCTCACTGGTGCATCTTGCGGTTGGCGTGGATCGACATCAGCACGCCGAAGCCGGTCAGCAGCGACACCGCGGACGTGCCGCCATAACTGACCAGCGGCATCGGCACGCCGACTACCGGCAGCATGCCGGCGACCATGCCGCCGTTGACCAGCACGTAGACGAAGAAGCTCATCCCGATCGCGCCGGCGAGCAGGCGCGAATAGGTGTCGCGCGCCTCCATCGCGATCCACAGACAGCGGCCGATGATGAACGCGTACAACATCAGTATGCCGATCACCCCAACCAGGCCGAACTCCTCGGAGAACACGGCGAAAATGAAGTCGGTGGTGTGTTCGGGCAGGAAGTCCAGCCGCGATTGCGTACTGTGCAGCCAACCTTTGCCGAATACGCCACCGGACCCCACCGCGATCTGCGACTGGATGATGTGCCAGCCATTGCCCAGAGGATCCGACTCCGGGTTCAGCAGGGTCATCACACGATCGCGCTGGTACTGGTGCATGAAGTGCCAGCCCACCGGCACCATGGCCGCCGCGCCGGCCAGGAGCGTGCCGATGCGCCACCAAGCCATGCCGGAAAGGAACAATGCGAACGCGCCGGCAGCCGCCACCAGCAGCGCGGTGCCGAGGTCCGGCTGCTCGGCGATCAGGCCGGCCGGAACCGCGATCAGCAGGCCGACCACGGCGATGTCCTTCCAGCTTGGCGGCAACTGGCGTGGATGCAGGTACCACGCCACCATCATCGGCATGGTCAACTTCAGCAGCTCCGAGGGCTGGAAGCGCATCACCCCCAGGTCGAGCCAGCGGTACGCGCCGCGCCCCTCGCCCAGCGCCGCGACGACCACCAGCAACGCGGTGCTGCCGGCATACAGCCACGGCGTCCAGGTGCGCAGGGTCGACGGCGGAATGCGCGACACCAGCAGCAGCAGGACTCCGCCCATCACGAAGCGCGCCGCCTGCCCGCCAACCAGCGACAGGCTGCGGTCGCCGGCGCTGTAGAGCGTCATCAGGCCGATGCAGGCGAGCAGGAAAAGGCCGAACGCCAGTGGCAGGTCGATCCGCGGCCGGGTCATCAGGCGCCGGACGAAGCGGCGCATGCGCATGTAATAGGGACGGATCATGGCGTGTCTCCGTCTGGGGGAGCGACCGGGACGTCTTCCGCCGGCAGCGGCGGCACGTCGCCGAGCGAGGGGTCGGTATAGGGTGTAAACGGCGGTGCCTGGCTGCCCTTGGTGGCCAGCCAGGCATCGAGGATGTGCCGGGCGATCGGTCCGGCCGAGGAGTTGCCCCATGCACCGGCTTCCAGCACCACGGCAACCGCGATCTGCGGATCGTCCGCCGGTGCGTACATCTCGAACCACGCGCGGTGCCGGGTGGCGAGATAGGCAAGATTGCGGCGGTCGTCGTAGGTGTTGGTGGTGCGCGAGTAGCGTTCCGCGGGGCCGCTCTTGCCGGCGATGCGGTAGGGGAAGCCGACGGTCAATGCACGCCCGGTGCCCTTGTCGCCATACATCACCATCTCCATGCCCTTGTCGACCGCAGCCCAGTTGGCCTTGGAGCTGACCAGGGTCGGACCCTCCGGCGGATTGGGCAGCGGCACGACCTTGGCATCTACCCCATCCTGCGTGGCCATCACCAGACGCGGCCTGTACGGCACGCCACCGCCGGCGAAGGTGGCGATCGCGTGGGCGAGCTGCAGTGGCGTGACCGCCCAGTAGCCCTGGCCGATGCCGGCGATCATCGTCTCGCCCGGGAACCACGGCATCTTCGAGTGCGCCGCCTTCCACTCGCGCGACGGCAGCACGCCGTCGGACTCGCCGACCAGGTCGATGCCGGTCTGATGTCCGAAGCCGAACTGGCTCATGTAGTGACTGAGGCGGTCGATGCCCAGGTCCAGCGCCAGCTTGTAGAAATAGGTGTTGACCGACTGCTCGATCGCTTCGGCCAAGTCCACCCGGCCGGCGCCGCCGCGCTGGTCGTCGCGGCGGCAGAAGGTGGTGCCCGGGATGCAGTACTGGCCGGTGGAGACCACCGTGTCTTCCGGCGTGCGCAGTCCCGCCTCCAGCCCGGCCAGGCCGATCAGTGGCTTGACCGTGGAACCGGGCGGATACACCCCGCGTAGTGCGCGGTTGTACAGCGGCTTTTTCGGATCGGTGGTCAGCGCCCTGTAGTCGGCCGAGCTGATGCCGTTGACGAAGAGGTTCGGATCGAAGCTCGGTACGCTGACCATCGCCAGTACCTGGCCGTTTCGCGGATCGATCGCGACCGCCGCGCCGGGGCGCCCGGCGAACGCATCCTCGGCCGCCTTCTGGATACGGGCGTCGATACTCAGGTAGAGATTCCTGCCGGGAACCGGCGGATGGGTTTCCAGCACGCGCTGGGTACGCCCGTCGGCATTTACCTCCACCAGTTCGTAGCCGGGCGTGCCATGCAGCACGTCCTCGTAGGAGCGCTCGATGCCGCTCCGCCCCACGTGCGTAGCCCCTTTGTACTTGGCGGGATCGAGGCGCTTGAGGTCGTTGTCGTCGATACGGTTGACGTAGCCGATCACGTGCGCAAAACGGGCCCCGAACGTGTAGCGCCGGGTCAGGTAGGGCACCACGTCCACGCCAGGAAAGCGCCAACGGTTGACCGAGAAGCGTGCGATGTCGTCCTCGGACAAATGCATCTTCAGGGGGATGCTGTCGAAGCGGCGGCTCTGCGCGAGTTGCTTCCTGAACGCGTCGACATCGTCGTCGCTGAGGGGCACCACCGAACCGATCTGTGCCAGCATCGCCTTCATGTCCGGCACCTGCTCGGGCACCACCTCGAGCCGGAACGCCGGCACGTTGTCGGCCAGCAGCACGCCGTTGCGATCGTAGATGAGCCCCCGGGCCGGTTGGAGCGCCCGGGGCTTGATCCGGTTGGCATCCGAGCGGGTGGCGAACTCGTCGTGATGCAGGACCTGCAGGAATGTGTAGCGCCCAACCAGGGTCAGCAGTCCCAGCAGGATCAGCGCAAACCCGGCCACGGCACGCGCGCGGAACAATGAACTTTCGCCTCGCGGGTCCTTGATGGCGCGGCGCGGGCGGTGGATACGACGCTTGCTCACCGGCGGCCCGATCAGGCGATGCGCAACCGGATGCGCAGGTCATCCAGCAACAGGAACAGAACTGGCCAGAGCGCGGCGCCGACGAACGGAGAGAACCACCAACTGAGGGTAGGCGAAGCCTCCCCGGCGAATGTGCGCACGATCAACAGAAGGATACGGTCGTTGAGCAGCAACGCCAGCACCGCCAGGGTTTGCTGCCACATCGGGAAAAAGCGCAGGCGCGAGCGGAAACGCAGCGCAATGAAGACCAGCGCGGTCAGGCGCATCGCCTGCTCGCCCAGCAGCACCCCATCGAGCAGGTCGGCGAACAGGCCCACCACGAAGGCCAGCCCGAGGCTAACCCGCTCGCCGGATTCCAGCGCCCAATAGAGCAGCACCAGCGCCGGCCAGTAGGGCTTGAAGGGCTGCAGTACCGACGGCAGCGGCACCAGCATGGCGATCAGCGAGGCCGCCACGGTGGCGCTGAACCAGAACAAGGCCACGCGCTGGCGGTTCATCGCGCGTCTCCCTGGCCGCCATTCGGCGTTGTCGATGCGGCCCCGGCAGGGGTGGCAAGGTCGGCCGGCGGTCCCACCGATGCGGCAGGTGCGGGTGGACCGACCGGCTCGGCCTGGTCGTGCAGCAGGAGCACATCCTCGCTGCGATCGAGGTCGGCGGCCGGCTTGGCACTGGCCTCCAGGAACATCCCGGTAGCCGCAGGCTGCACCTGCCGGATCGTGCCCACCGGAAACCCCGGCGGGAATCGCCCGCCGAGGCCGGAAGTCAGCAGCCGGTCGCCAGCGCGGACGTCTGCGGCCATGGGGATGTCCGGCAGCACCAGACCGTTGCCGTCACGGGTTCCATAGGCGACCGTGCGCAACCCCGTGCGCTCCACGGTGACGGGAATCGCGTGCGCCGGGTCGGTCACCAGCATCACTACCGACGTACTGGGAAGCACGTGCACGACCTGACCCATCACGCCGCGGGCATCGATCACCGGCTGCCCCACGTGGATTCCGTTGTTCGCGCCGACACCAAGCATGATGCGGTCTTCGCCCGGTCCGAGGTCGACCCCGATCACACGTGCCAACTGTACGTTGAGTTCGAGACTGTGCTGCGTGTCGAGCAGCTCCTTCAGGCGCTGGTTCTGTTCCGCGACAGCAGCCATGCGATTGAGCTTGGCGTTAGCCAGCAACAGGTCCTCGCGCAGACGCTGGTTTTGCTCGGTGAGCGTCCTGCGCTCGGCAAACGCGACCGTCAAGGCATGCAATCCGGCGCTGGGCGCGCCGGCGAGCCGATACAGCGGCTCGACCACGACCGCGGCGGCGTAGCGTACCCGCCAGGTCCAGCCGTTGCGGTGATCCAGCACCATCAGCACCATCGCCAGCGCGAGGTAGGAGAGCAGACGCAGCGTGCCGGCAACCGTGCCGGCGAACAGCGGCGAGGGTTCCTCGCGGGTCAGCGGCATGGCGCCACTCCGTGGGGGATGCTGCTGCGCTGTTTCAACGCCGGGACTCCTCGGACCGCCTCACGTCGGCCCGGACGGTTTTCATGCCTGACGCCAGGGACCGGGCACGCGGCCCCGGCAGGCTCATTCGGGAGCGAAGAAATCGCTTCCGTGCTGGTCGATCAGCTCCAGTGCCTTGCCACCGCCACGGGCCACACAGGTCAGCGGATCGTCGGCAACCTGCACGTGAAGGCCGGTTTCCTCGGAAATCAGGCGATCCAGATCGCGCAACAACGCACCGCCGCCGGTCAGCACGATGCCGCGCTCGGCCACGTCCGAGCACAGTTCGGGCGGCGTCTGCTCCAGCGCGGACTTCACTGCGGCGACGATGCCGGCGAGCGGCTCGTGGAGCGCCTCGAGGATCTCGTTGGAATTGATGGTGAACATCCGCGGCACGCCCTCGGCGAGGTTGCGACCGGAGATCTCGATCTCCTTCACCGTGCCCTGAGGGAACGCACAGCCGATCTCCAGCTTGATTCGCTCGGCGGTGGATTCGCCGATCAGCGTGCCGTGGTTGCGGCGCACATAGTTGATGATGGACTCGTCGAAACGGTCGCCACCGACGCGGACGGACTGCGAGTAGACGATGCCGTTGAGCGAAATCACCGCTACCTCGGACGTGCCGCCGCCGATATCCAGCACCATCGAGCCGCGGGCCTCGTGTACGGGGATACCCGCTCCGATCGCAGCGGCCATCGGCTCCTCGATCAGGAACACGTCGCGGGCGCCGGCGCCTTCGGCCGACTCCTTGATCGCGCGGCGCTCGACCTGGGTCGAACCACACGGCACGCAGACCAGCACACGCGGGCTCGGACGCAGCATCCGCGATTTGTGCACCTGTTTGATGAAGTGCTGCAGCATCGCCTCGGTCATGGTGAAGTCGGCGATGACGCCATCTTTCATCGGACGCACGGTGGCGATATTGCCCGGCGTGCGGCCCAGCATGCGCTTGGCCTCGCTCCCCACCGCCGCAACCGCACGGGGACCTCCTGGACCGCGGTCCTGGCGGATGGCAACCACCGATGGCTCATTCAGCACGATGCCCTGACCACGCACGTAGATAAGCGTGTTGGCGGTGCCGAGGTCGATGGAGATGTCGTTGGAGAAGATCCCGCGAAACTTCTTGAACATGGGCTGCGCCGCGCGTCCGACTGGCTAAAAAGTAAGCGCGCCAGTCTAGTCAGGCCGGTCGAGGGGTGCAAGGACTGTAACGTTAAGAAAGCCTTGTGCGACGGGACGATATCGACATTTTCTGTGGCGGTCGCGCAGCTTTTGGATTGCCTCCCGAGTCGCCAAGCCCGCCCGTTCACGGTACGATTCACGACTTTGCCGAGACCCCGGTCGCGGCCGTTTGCGTGGTCGCCCGTGGTGCGGCCCGAACATCTTGCCGAGGCATCCAAGCATCATGTCAGCCGTCATCTGCGGATCGTTGGCCTACGACACCATCATGGTGTTCCAGGACCAGTTCAAGAACCACATCCTGCCGGACAAGGTACACATCCTCAATGTGTCCTTCCTGGTGCCGCGGATGCGTCGCGAGTTCGGCGGCTGCGCAGGCAACATCGCCTACAACCTCAAATTACTTGGCGCCGATCCGTTGCCGGTGGCCGCCGTGGGCCAGGATTTCGCGCCCTATCGCCAGCATCTGGTCGAGTGCGGCATTCGCCTCGACCACGTCCGCGAGTACGGTGATCAATTCACGCCGCAATGCTTCATCACCACCGATCTGGACAACAACCAGATCACGGCCTTCCACCCGGGTGCGATGTCCAGTGCGCACGAAAATCATGTCAAGGACATTCCCGAGATCAGTTTCGCCATCGTGGCGCCTGACAGTCGCGAGGCAATGCTCCAGCACGTGGAGGAATTCTCGGCACGCGGGGTGCCCTTCATCTTCGATCCGGGGCAGGCGATGCCGTTGTTCGACGGGGCCGAGTTCCGCGCGATGATCGAAAAGGCGACCTACGTGATCGTCAACGACTACGAGTCGCAGTTGCTGCAGACGCGCACCGGCTGGACGGCGGAGGAGATCGCGTCACGGGTCACTGCGTACATCGTTACCCAGGGCCCCCGTGGCTCGGTTATCCATGCCGATGGCACGACGCACATGATTCCTGCAGCGCGGGAGCGGCGCATCGTCGACCCGACCGGCTGCGGCGACGCGTACCGTGCCGGGCTCATCTTCGGCATCATGCAGGGGCGCGACTGGCCGACCGTCGGACGCATGGCTTCGCTGATGGGTGCGCTCAAGGTGGAACATCCGGGCACGCAGAACCAGCGCTTCACGTACGAACAGTTCCATACCGAATTCAAGGAGCAATTCGGTTATTCGCTGGACTGATCCCGGGAGCCGGTAGAGCAGGCGATGGGTTACGAGAGAAGCGGGATCATCCCGCTTTTTTTGTGGTCGTGGCATGTCCAGCCGGACTGGCCGCATCGCGTCGATTCAAGTGAGCCGGCGAGCAGGATGGAGCCTCCAGGGACGAAAGCCGTTCCCCGGCACAACGGCGATGATCCCGGGGCGTCGAAATGCCCGAAACCAGAGCTTCGCCGAGTGCGTGCCGCAAAAAAAACCCCCTCCGTAGGGAGGGGGTTTTCGTAAAAAGGTCCCTGGCAGTGACCTACTCTTGCATGCGGATGCACACTACCATCGGCGCGGCTGCGTTTCACTT
>JABLTH010046741.1_pt1 | contig 30840 bp, 28 predicted proteins | sample 7875711 | NCBI WGS metagenome assembly JABLTH01 (sample SAMN14941262, study PRJNA633318) | bioreactor metagenome | isolation source: bioreactor | place: China | collected 2019-03-05 | reverse complement strand
GATCGTAGGGGCGGGTTTAGCGAGCGAAGCGAGCGTAACCCGCCCGCGCCGGCAAGCACCGCAGGAACGAGCTCGTTGACACGGCCTGTAGGGGCGGGTTTAGGCGCCGCAGACACCGTAACCCGCCCGCGCCGCCCGCGTCAGGACGGGTACCCGTCGGGGCGACGGCGGATGAACTCCCACGCCGAGGCGACGATCTCGAAGAGGTCCTGCTTCTCCGGCTTCCAGCCCAACTCGCGGCGGATGCGGTCCGAGCTCGCGACGAGGCGCGCGGGGTCGCCCGCGCGGCGCGCGCCGTATTTCACGGCGATCTGCTGACCCGTCACCTCGCGCGCGACGTCGATGACCTGCTTGACCGAGTAGCCGTCGCCGCCGCAGCCGAGGTTGTACGTCACGCTCTTGTCGCCGAGGACGCCCAGCGCCATGACGTGCGCGCGCGCCAGGTCCGACACGTGGATGTAGTCGCGCACGCACGTGCCGTCGGGCGTCGGGTAGTCCTCGCCGAAGACGGTGACGTCGGCGCGCTTCCCCAGCGCGACCTGCAGCACGAGCGGGATCAGGTGCGTCTCGGGGTCGTGGTCCTCGCCGCAGCGCGCGGTCGCGCCCGCGGCGTTGAAGTAGCGCAGGCTCGCCGAGTGCAGGCCCCACGCGCGCTCGGCCCACGCCATCGCGCGCTCGAAGGCGAGCTTGGTCTCGCCGTAGGGGTTCGTCGGCTGCGTGGGATCGGTCTCCTCGATCGGCTGCTTCGCGGGCTCGCCGTACACGGCCGCGGTCGACGAGAAGACGATCCGCCGCACACCGCTCGCCTGCATCGCGTCGAGCAGCGTGAGCCCGGCGACGAGGTTGTTGCGGTAGTACTTCGCCGGCTCCTGCACCGACTCGCCGACGAGCGAGTATGCGGACATGTGGATCACGGCCTCGATGCGCTCGCCCTTCAGCGCGGCGCTCATCGCGGCCAGGTCCCCCACGTCGCCCTCGACGAAGGTCGCGCCTTCCGGCACCGCGGCGCGGTGGCCCTTCACCAGGTTGTCGTACACGACCACGTGATGGCCGCCCGCGACCAGCTGCTCCGCCACCACGCTCCCGATGTAGCCCGCGCCGCCCGTCACCAGCACTCGCATCCGGTACTCCTTCGTCGGCGGGAGGGCTGGAGGGCGGGCGGCACTTTGCCGCCGCATGCGCCTCGACCACCTGCCTGCCGGTAGAGGATAGTGACTCGGCGCGTCCCGGGCACGTGGTCGAGCTTCCGAATCGCCGGCCGACCGGCGACGCCACGCCGGCGCGGCCTGCTTTCCGGTATTCTCCCCCCATGCCCGAGAAGTCCTACGTGCCCGCGGAGTACTGGGAGCAGCTCCTCGCCGAGTCCTTCGACCTGCGCAAGGTCGGCTACCCGGAGCTGTCGCTGGCCTACAACCGCTGCCTGTACCGCGCGATGGCCGCGTCGGTCTCGCGCGCGATCCGGCGCGGCTCGTGGAAGGGCACCGACTGGGCGAACGTCGACGTGCTCGACATCGGCTCGGGCACCGGCTTCTGGATCGAGTTCTGGTCGCTCCTGGGCGTGCAGCGCCTCGCGGGCATCGACCTCACCGCGGCCGCCGTGCAGAACCTCACCGCGCGCTACCCCAAGGTCACCTTCACGCAGCGCAACGCGGCCGACCCGCTGCCGCCCGGCGCGGCGGCGAGCGTCGACGTGATCTCGGTGATGAGCGTCCTGCACCACATCCCCGGCGACGACGCGTGGCGTGCCGCGCTCGCGAACCTCGCCACGATGCTGCGCCCCGGCGGCAAGCTCGTCGTGATGGACCCGATCCTCGTGCGCACGTGGTGGGGCCCGCCCTTCGACGCGACGCACCACGGCCGCCCGCGCTCCCTCGCCGAGCACGAGGCCGTGCTCCGCGCGTGCGACGTCCAGATCGAGCGCGTGCTGCCGACCGTGTCGCTGCTCGCGAACCCCGTCGACACGGGCACCCACTTCGAATACCGCCTGCTGTGCCGTCTCTGGAACTGGTTCGGCCGCGCCATCGCGAAGGACGAGTCGACGATGACGCGCTGGGCCGGGCCCGCGTACGCGCTCGACCGCGCGCTCACACGCCTGGGCTACGCGCCGTCGAGCAAGCTCCTCATGTGCCGCAAGTCCTGACGCGCCGCCGTGTCATCGCGAGGACCGACGCCGCCTTGCGCCGCACGCGCGGGCAACGCCCGCGGGCGGGTTACGCTCGCTTCGCTCGCTAAACCCGCCCCTACAGCCCTCGCCCGCACGGAGAGGGGCGCGCAGCGCATGTCTCTTGTAGGGGCGGGTTGAGCGAGCTTTGTAGGGGCGGGTTTAGCGAGCGAAGCGAGCGTAACCCGCCCTCACGCCGGGCGCGCCGGGCGCGCCGGGCGCGCCACAATCGCACCGATGGTGAGCACGACGTACACGATCACGAGTGCGGCGTCCGCCCACGGCGGAATGCTCTTCGCGACGAGAAGGCGCACGAGCCCCAGCGTGATGGCGAAGAGCAGAACCAACTGGCGCGCGATCTCTCTCCCACTGAACTTCTTGCGGCGCAGGAACAGCTCCAGCACACCGCCGACGATGAAGAGCAGCCCTACCGTGACGAGGATGTTCATCGAGGCGCCCCCCTTGGCCTGTTCATTCTAGGGCCGGCGCGCCATCGTCGAAACGGGTCACGAGGGCCCCGCCGGACGACGTTGCATGCGCTTGTGCAATGTAGTTTCCACCGCCGAAACCCAGGATGACCGTAAACGTCGTCGCTGTTACGACCGTGCCGATCGGGCGGGTTACGCTCGCGGGCGGGTTACGCTCGCTTTGCTCGCTAAACCCGCCCCTACAGACCCGGTCCGTACGAGTCCCGCCCCTACGCGGGGTCCGTGCTCGTGTTCACGCGCGACCCCAGGCGCCGCGCGATCGCGTCCTTCACGGCGCGGTACTCGTGCGGCTTGATCGAATACGCCGCGAGGGCGGCGATCGGCACGAGGATCAGGAGCTTCCACGGCAGCGCGAGGTCGCGCGCCAGTGCGGCCACCGTGATCAGGAGCAGCCCCTTGACGAGCAGCCACACGTTCGAGGCCCACAGGGTCACGCGCTCGCGGCGGTAGATCGCGACGGTCATCGCGATCGCGTTGAGCACCCAGCCGATCGCGTACGCGGCGACGGCGCCCGCGGCGCTCCAGCGCGGGATCAGCGCGACGGCCGCGACGAACACCGGCACCGCGAACCACAGGTTCGCCAGCACGTAGGACAGCCGGTGCCCGCGCGCGATCACGGTGCTGCCGAAGACGACGGCGCCGATGCGGATCAGCTCGACCGCGGTGAGCACGGGCAGGTAGCGCGTCACGGGGTGGAAGTCGCGGGCGAGGAGGAGGCGCACCGCGTCGCCCGCGAACAGCACGAGCACCGGCCCGAGGATCGTGACGGCGAGGGTCCCGAGGCGCCACGCCTGGTTGGTCTCGCGCTGCAGTTCCTCGCCACCCAACCCTTCGCTCATGCGCGGCAGGAGGTACATCGTCAGCGCCTGGGCGAGCACGTAGAAATATCCGACCAGCGTGAGCCCGCCGTGGAAGAAGCCCGCGGCCGCGTCGCCGTGGAGGAGCAGCACGCGGCTGCGCAGGACCTGCATCACCGCGTAGAACAGGATGCCGGACGCGAACACCGCGAACCCGAGCAGGAACGTGTCTCCCAGGAGGCGCCGGTCGATACGCGGCAGGACGCGGAGACGTTCTTCGCGCCACACGCGCCAGCTGAACGGCACCGCGACGGCGAAGGCGGCGGCGTTCGCGGCGGGGATCGACCAGATCGCGCCGTCGGTGCCCCAGCCCCACACGAGCGCGGCCGTGACGAGAACGCCGGCCGCCGTGCCGGCGAGCGACTGCCCCGCCATGCGCGGCAGCGCGGAGACGCCCTGCAGCACGGAGCCCGCGAAGGTCGAGAGGACGCCGAGCGGCACCGCGAGCGCGAGCGCGAGCATCGGCAACTTCAGCGTCTGCTCACCGACGAGCCAGCGCGTGAGCGTCTCGGGGAACAGGGCGAGCGCGGCGACGACCGCGACGGTGAGCGCGGCCTGGGCCCAGAACGCGCCCGACAGCGCGAGGTTCATGCGGGTCGTGTCTCCGGCGCCGCGCGCGTCGGCGACGTAGCGCACCATCCCCGTCGACAGGCCCAGCGAAGCGAGCACGAGCAGGAGGCTCAGGAGGTTCGAGAGCGTGCCGAACGTGCCGATGCCGCCGGGCCCGATCAGGCTCGACAGCAGCTTGGTGCGAAGGAGGCCGATCGCGACGCTGCCCAGCCCGGAGAGCCCGAGCAGCAGCACCGCGCCGAGCATCTTTCTCACGGCCGCGTCCTCACCGCGCCGAGCGTCCTTCTCATCAGGCGTCAGCGCGCCCGGGCGCGGCGCGCCCAGCGCTTCTCGCCCAGCCACGTGCGCGGCCGGCGGTAGAGCTGCATGCGCAGCCAGCCCAGCGCCGCGGCGGCCGAGGGACGGAACGCGAACGAGCGCGCGTAGTGCCGCGCCGCGAGCACGGGCTCGGTCCAGCGCGTCTCGAGCGCGTGGGCCACGATCGCGTGCGCGCGCGCCCGGTCGCCGCGCGCGGGCGGGCGCGGGAGGCCCGGCACCAGCTCCTCGGGCGGCTGCAGTTCAAGGAGGCGCGCGAAGGCGAGCCGCGTGTAGCGGCGCATCGCGGGCAGGTTGTGGCTCTGGTTCGCGGGGTGCCAGCGATATTTCACCAGGACTTCGGGCAGGTGCCCGAACTCGGTGTGCTGCAGCATCCGGAACCACGCCTCGCCGTCGGCGACGTACTTCATCGACTCGTCGAAGAAGCCCGCGCGGTCGAACACCGCGCGCCGGATCATCATCGTCGAGCCGTTGATGAAGTTGCCCTCGGTGAGGATGCGATAGAGGAATTCGGACCGCGGGTACCACCGGCTGCGGAACGTCTCCGTGACCTCGCCGGCCGCGTCGATCGTGAGGCTGTCGGTGTAGCTCGCGCCGAACTCCGGGTGCGCGTCCATGAACGCGACCTGCCGGGCCAGCTTCCCCGGCAGGAACAGGTCGTCGTGCGAGAGCCAGCAGACGAGATCGGCGCGGGCCTCGCGGATCCCGCGATTGAGGGCCGCGGGCGCGCCCATGTTGCGCGGCTGCTTGACGAAGCGGAAGCGCGGGTCGGCGACCGACGCGGCCCACGCGTCGAGGCCGTCGGACGAGCCGTCGTCGACGAGCAGGAGCTCGAACGGCGGCCCGTCCTGCGCGAGGACGCTGGCCACGGCCTCGCGCACGTAGTTCATGCCGTTCCACACGGGGACGACCACGCTGACGCGCGGCCGTCCCGCGTCGGGCTGCGGCCCCGCGGGGCTAGAACCCACTCGCCGCCTGCCAGTCGCGGAGGGCGACCAGGCCCTCGCGCAGGCTGACCTTGGGCACGTAGCCCAGCGCCTTGATCTTCTCGATCGACGCGCGCTTCTTCGGCGAGAGGAAGTTCTTCGGCGGCGCGATCACCTGGATCTGCTCGGGCCGGCCGCCGCAGACCTCGATCGCGGTCCGCGCGACCTCTTCCATCGTGTGGTACTCGTCGGTGCCGATGTTGTACGGCTCGTAGCGCTTGCCCGCGCCCTGTTCGACGAGGAGGCGCACGCCTTCCACGAAGTCCGACATGTAGCACCACGCGCGCACGGTGCCCTCGTGCACGACGATCTCGCCGCCCGTGCGGGCCGCGTGGACGAAGTTGCAGATCGCGCTGCGGTACTTGGACGGCGCCTCGCCCGGCCCGTAGACCATGAACGGCCGCACGCCCGCCGCGTCGAGCCCGTAGTTCTCGACGTAGTGCTTCACGAGCGCCTCGCCGTAGAGCTTGCTCATCGCGTAGATGTTGGTCGTCACGAAGGCCGACGCGCTGTCGGCGATCTGGTTCTCGGTGACCGGCTGGTCGCTGTCCAGGAGGTGGCCGTAGACCTCGGAGGTGCTGAAGTAGATCAGCTTGGCCTTGTGCTCGAGGCAGAGCTGGATCACGTTGAGGACGCCGACGTTGTTGACGTAGACCATCCGCTGCGGGTGCATCTCGCCGACCATGCGGCCGACCTCGCCGGCCATGTGGATCACGACGTCGGGGCGGCGCTCGCGGAAGATGCGGTACAGGTCTTCGAAGGCGGTCACGTCGGCGCGCACGTAGTCGGTGTAGTCGCGGATCGCGAGGTCCGCGCCGACGACTTCGTGGCCGCTCGCGCGCAGCGACTTCGTGAGGTGACCACCGATGACGCCGAGGGCGCCGGTCACCAGGACGGTCTTCATCGGGCGTTCTCCTTGAGCAGCAACTCGAAAGCGGAGCGCAGCGAGCCCCGGACCTCGGGGAACGCCGCACCGCGGGCTGCCAGTTCGGCGGCGAGCCGGGCGGTCCGGCCCCGGAAGAGGACCGGCCACTCCTCGCCGCCTTCGGTCACCTGGCAGGGGAAATCCGTCAGGGTTTGAAGGTAGTGCACGACGTCCAGAACCGTCCACCGGTCGGGGTGGTTGAGGTTGACCGCCTCGGGCCCGGACAGCCCGGACATCCCCGCGGACCCGGCGGCAAACTCCCGCGCCGTGTCGGTCAGCACCCGGGCGACGAAATCGACCGGCAGCGGGTTGAGGAACGAGCGCCCACCCCCGACGAGGTGCAACGCGTCACCGCCCCGGGCCGCGGCGGCGCAGCGGGCGACCAGCCGCCGGGGCAGTTCGCCCGGTCCGAACGCGTACATCAGGCGGTAGATGCGCAGGGCCGCGAGGCGCCCCGCGGCGCGGTGCCAGCGGGCGTAGGTCTCGGCCGCGAGCTTCGCCGCGGCGTAGGGGATCGGCGGCGCGTGGTCGACGTCCTCGTCGACCTCGCCGGAGAGCCCGAAGTACGTCGCCGCCGACGAGAGCATGCACAGGCGCGCGCCCGCGATGCGGGACAGCAGCTCGAGCAGCGCGCCCGCGGTGAGCGCGAGGTCGCGCGCGGGCTCGCGCGCGGCGAGTCCGTGGTCGCTGTTGCCCGCGACCCACAGGACGGTCCGCGCCCCGCGCACCGCGTCGGCCGAGGCGGGGTCGAGCAGGTCGACCCGCAGCGCGTCGAGCCCCGGCCGCACGGCCGCGGGGTGCGAGCGGTACGCGAACGTGAAGCGGTCCGCGTCCCCCGTCGCGAGCACGTGGTCCTGGATCGCCCGGCCGACGAAGCCGCTGGCGCCGACGACGAGGATGTCGTTCATATGACGAAGCATATCCTCCCGGAAAGGGGGCGCGCGGTGTAATCTTCGCCCGCCGATGAAGCGCTTGCGCGTCCTCCTGCTCTCGTCGTGGTACCCCGGCGGGACCGACCGCGTCTCCGGCGTCTTCGTCCAGGACCAGGCGACGGTGCTGAGCCGGGTTGCCGAGGTCCGCGTCCTGCACCCCCGCTCGACGAGCCTCCACCGCTGGCTGCGCCGCCAGGCCGGCCCCGCCGCGCGCGAGGACGTCGAGGGCCCGGTCGTCGTGCACCGCACCCGCGCCGTCGCCGCGACCCCGCGCCTGGCGTGGCTCGCGCACCGCGCGGCACTGCGCGCGGCCACGCGCGGGATCGAGGGCGTCCTGCGATCCGGCTGGCGCCCCGACCTGCTGCACGCGCACGTCGTGCTGCCCGCCGGCCTCGCCGCCGCGGCCGCGGGCGCGCGCCACGGCATCCCCGTGCTGCTCACCGAGCACTCCGGCCCGTTCCGCGTCCAGCTCGAGCCGTCCTGGCGCCGGGCCGCGACCGAGCGCGCGCTGTTCGGCGCGCGGCGCGTGCTCGCGGTCAGCCCGTCGCTCGCGGGCGAGATCCGCGCCGCGTTCCCCGCGCTCGCGCCCGAGGTCGTGGGCAACGTCGTGCGCGACGACCTCTTCACGCCCGCGCCGGAGCCGCGGCTCGCCGCCGGCCCGCCGACGCTGCTGTGCATCGCCGCGCTCGTGCCGGGCAAGGGCGTGAGCGTGCTGCTGGACGCGTTCGCGACGCTCGCACCCGACACGCGGCTCGTGATCGTGGGCGAGGGCCCCGAGCGTGCGGCGCTCGAGGACCGGGCCCGCGCGCTCGGCGTCGCGGAGCGCGTGCGCTTCGCCGCGGGGCTCGATCGCGCGGGACTGTGCGAGGCGCTGCGCGCCGCGGACGTCTTCGTCCTCCCCAGCCTGCACGAGAGCTTCGGGCTCGTCGTGGCCGAGGCGCTGGCCTGCGGCAAACCGGTCGTGGCGACGCGCTGCGGCGGGCCGGAATTCGTGGTCGCCGAGGGCTGCGGCACGCTCGTCGCGCCCGGCGACGCGGCCGCGTTGGCCGCCGCGCTGCGCCCGCACGTCGCGCGCGAGGTCCACGTCGACCCCGCGGCGCTGCGCGCGTCGGTCGTCGCGCGCTTCGGCATCGACGCGTGGACGCGCCGCATGCGCGAGGTCTACGCGGCCGTGGCGGGCTGGCCATGAGCCGCGCGCGCGTCGTCGTCGTCTCGTTCTCGGACCTCGCGCGCGACCCGCGCGTGAACCGCCAGGTGCGCTACCTCGCCGAGCGCTACGACGTGGTCGCCGCGGGCTACGGCGACCCCGGCGCCGACGGCGTCACGTTCGTTCCGTTGGGCGCGCGGCCCAAGGGCACCGCGGGCCGGCTCGCCGCCGCGGCGCGCCTCGCGGTGGGGCGCGACGACGCGTACTACCGCGCGCGGGCCGACGTGACCGCGGCCCGTGCGGCCGCACCGCGCCTCGCGGGCGGCGACCTGTACGTCGCCAACGATCTCGAGACGCTGCCGGTCGTGCTCGACGTCGCCGCGGGCGCGCCCGTGCTGTTCGACGCGCACGAGTACGCGCCGCTCGAGTTCGAGGACAGCGTCGTGTTCCGCCTGTTCATGCGCCGTTATCGCGAGGCGCTGTGCCGGCGCTTCATGCCGCGCGCGGCCGCGGTCACCACGGTGTGCTAGAGCATCGCGCGGCGCTACGAGGCCGAGACCGGCGCGCGCTGCGAGGTCGTGTGGAACGCGCCCGATTTCGAAGAGCTCGCACCCGGTGACGCGATGCCGGGCGGCGCACTGCGGCTGGTGCACCACGGGGCCGCGCACCCGGGCCGCCGGATCGAGACCATGATCGAGGGCGTGCGCGCGGCCGGGCCGCACGTGACGCTCGACCTGTTCCTCGTGCCCGCGGGCCCGGGCTCGATCGAGCGCCTCGTGGCGGCCGCGGGCGGCGACCCGCGGGTGCGCGTCCGGCCGCCGGTGCCGATGCGTGAGCTGCCGCGCCGCCTCGCCGCGTACGACGCGGGCGTCTTCGTACTCGCGCCCGCGAACTACAACTGGGAGGTCGCGCTCCCCAACAAGTTCTTCGAGTACGTGCAGGCCCGGCTGGCGCAGGTGATCGGTCCTTCGCCCGAGATGGCGCGGCTCCTGCGGGAGTACGATCTTGGGCTCGTGACCGACGACTTCTCCGCCGCCGCACTCTCCCGCACGCTCGGCGCGCTGACGCCGGACGGGGTGGCGCGCTTCAAGCGGAACGCACACGCGGCCGCGCGGCGGCTCTCGGCGGACACGGTGCGTACGCAGCTGCACGCGCTGGCCGAGCGGCTGCTCGCCGGCGCCGCCGCACGGGGCCGCTGAGATGTGCGGCATCGCCGGCCTGATCGCGCCACCGGGGCGCGCCGCCACGCCGGAGACGCTCGGCGCGATGGTGGCGCGCCTCGCGCACCGCGGGCCCGACGACGTCGGCTTCGGCGGCTGGGACGGCACGCTCTTCCGCGCCGCGAAGGACCCGGACGCGGCCGCGAACGCGCGCGTCGCCTTCGGCCACCGGCGGCTGTCGATCCTCGACCTGTCCGCGTGCGGCTGGCAGCCGATGTCCTCGCCCGACGGGACGCTGCACGTGGTCTACAACGGCGAGATCTACAATTTCCGCGAGCTGCGCACCGAGCTCGAAGCGCTGGGCCGCACGTTCCGCTCGCATTCCGACACCGAGGTGCTGCTCGCCGCGTGGGAGCGCTGGGGCCGCGCCGCGCTGCCGCGCTTCACGGGCATGTTCGCGTTCGCGGTCCTCGACACGCGCGCCCGCACGGTCACGCTCGCGCGCGACCCGTTCGGGATCAAGCCGCTGTACGTGGCGCGCGGCGCACACGGGCTCGCCTTCGCGTCGGAGATCAAGGCGCTTCTCGAGATCCCCGGCCTCCCGCGCACCGTCGACCCGCGGCGGCTCTACCGCTACGTCCGCTACGGGCTCACCGACGACGGCGACGGCACGCTGTTCGCCGCCGTGCGTCAGCTGCCGGCGGGCCACGTGCTCGAGATCCCGCTCGACCCGCCCGGGGACGCGGCGCCCCGGCGCTGGTTCGCGCTCGACGCGGCGCGCGAGCGCGACATCGCGTTCGACGAGGCGGCCGGGCGCGTGCGCGAGCTGTTCCTGCGGAGCGTGGCGCTGCACCTGCGCAGCGACGTGCCGCTGGGCGCGGCGCTCTCGGGCGGCGTGGACTCGTCGGCGATCGTCGCCGCGATGCGCGCCGTGGAGCCCGGGCTCGAGATCCACGCGATCTCGTACTTCGCCGGCGATCCCGCGCTCGACGAGGAGCGCTGGGCGACCCTCGCAGCGGAGTCCGCGGGCGCGACGATCCACGCCGCGCGGCCCGAGCCGCACGAGCTGGTGCGCGACCTCGAGGCGCTCGTCGCCTCGCAGGACGAGCCGTTCGGCAGCACGAGCATCTACGCGCAGCGGCGCGTGTTCGAAGCGGCGCGCGCGGCCGGCATCACGGTGATGCTCGACGGCCAGGGCGCCGACGAGACGTTCGCGGGCTACCGGCCGTACGTCGCGGCGCGGCTCCTGTCCGAGCTGCGCGCGGGCGACGCGTTCGGCGCGCTGCGCCTCCTCGCATCGGCCGTGCGGCAGCCGGGCGCGGGTCTCGGCCCGATCGCGGCGTGGATGGGCGCGCAGCTCCTGCCCGCGGGCCTCGACCCGTGGGCGCGCGCGCTGACCGGGAAGCCCCGCTACCCCGCGTGGCTCGACGGGGCGTGGTTCGAGGCGCGCGATGCGGCCACGCCGTTCCCACGCCCACCCGCGACGAAGCGCGCGCTCGCCGAACTGCTCGCGTTCACGATCGCCGAGAGCAGCCTCCCCATGCTGCTGCGCTACGAGGACCGCAACTCGATGGCCAGCTCGATCGAGAGCCGCGTGCCGTTCCTCGAGCCGGAGCTCGTACGGTTCGCGCTGTCGCTGCCCGAGGAGCACCTGCTCGGGCAGGACGCCACGACCAAGAACGTGTTCCGCGCGGCGCTGCGCGGGCTCGTGCCCGACGCGATTCTCGATCGCCGCGACAAGATCGGCTTCGCGACGCCCGAGCTCGACTGGCTCACCCGGGTCGGGCCGTGGGTCGAGGACGTGCTGACCTCCGAGGCCGCACGGGCGATCCCCGCGCTCCACGCGCGCGCGATGCTGGCCGAGTGGCACGCCGTGCGCGATCGCCTGCGGCCGTTCGACTGGCGTGTGTGGCGCTTCATCAACCTCGTGCGCTGGTCCGAACTGACCGGCGCGGTGTACGCGGGCTGACCGTGGAACGGCGCCGGGTCCTGATCGTGTCGTACTTCTATCCGCCGGTGCCCTCCGTCGGCGGGGTGCGCGCGGCGGGCCTCGTCCGCTACCTGCCGCAGTTCGGGTGGGATCCCGTCGTGCTCACGCCGCGCGCGCCCGGCCGCGTTCCGGCGGGGTCGCTGATCGAGACCGGCGATCGCGCGTTCGGCGCGCGGCTCAAGGCCCGACTCGGCGCCTCGTCCGACGCGTCGCTCAAGGACGTGCTCGACGTGCGCGAAGGGTCCGCGTCGTTCGGACGCCGCGCGGGCGCGCGCGCGATCGAGCTCGCGAAATCGTTCACCGCCGTGCCCGACCAGAACCGCGGCTGGGCCGGCCCGGCGCTCGAGGCGGCGCGGGCGGCGCTCGCCGCACGTCCCGTGCACGCCATCGTCTCCACCTCGCCGCCCGCGACCGCGCACCTCGTCGCGCGGCGGCTCGCGCGCGAGGCGGGCGTGCCGTGGATCGCGGACTTCCGCGACCTTTGGGCCGACAATCACAACTCGCTCGCGCCGCCGTGGCGCCGCCGCATCGACGGCCTGCTCGAAGGCCGCACGCTACGAACGGCGACGGCGCTCGTCACCGTGTCGGAGCCGCTCGCGCGGACGCTCGCCCGCCGCCACCCGGGGGCGCGCGTCGCGACGATCACCAACGGCTTCGATCCGGACGAAGTGAATCCCGGAGTCCCGCTCACGCGCGAGTTCACGCTCACGCACACGGGGACGTTCTACCAGGGCCGGCGCGACCCGACGCTGCTGTTCGAGACGCTCGCGGCGCTGTTCGCGGACGGACGTCTCGCACGCGAGCGCGTGCGGCTGCGCTTCTTCTCGCGCCACGAGGACTGGATCGCCGGCCTGGTCCGCGCCCACCGGCTCGAGGACGTGGTCGAGGTCCGGCCGTGGGCGCCGCGCGCCGAGGCCCTCGCGGCGCAGCGCGAATCGCAATTGCTCCTGCTCCTGCACTGGGGCGGCGCGGCCGAGGAAGGCGTCTATACCGGGAAGGTGTTCGAGTATCTCGCGGCCCGGAGGCCGATCCTGGTGTGCGGCGGCGGGCCCGGCGTCCTCGACGGCCTTCTCGCGGAAACCGGCGCCGGGCGCCACGTTGCGGACGGTGCCGCGCTGCGCGCGACGCTGATCGAGACGTGGGACGAGTACGTGCGGACGGGGCGCGTCACGTTCGCCGGACACCCCGACGCGATCGCGCGTTACTCCCACGTGCGCATGGCGCGGGAGTTCGCTGCGCTCCTCGACTGACGCGGAAAGACGAAGATATTTCGCCAACCGCCCTTGCCCCCGGCGCACGAGTTTTATATTTTTACCACGGACGAGGAACCGCCGTGGGGGAGGATTCCGAGCTCGCGGGTCGCAAGGCCGCCGCGCCACGCTTTCCGGGCGCGCTGCGGGTCGCCCTGCTCTACGCCCTGTTCTCCGCGCTGTGGATCGTCGTCAGCGACGCCGCCGTCGAGATGTTCGTCCACGATCCGCACGCCGTGCGCACGGTCTCGATCGTCAAGGGCTGGGCCTTCGTGCTCGTCACCGCCGTCCTTCTGTACGGCCTCGTCGTGCGCGAGCTGCGGCGCCGCTACCAGGTCGAGAGCGCCGCGCGGCCGCAGCGGGCGATCCTCGAGACGCTGATCCAGGCCTCGCCCCTCGCGGTCATCACGTTCGACGCGGAGCACCGCGTGAACCTGTGGAACCCGGCCGCCGAGAAGATGTTCGGGTGGACGTGGGAGGAGGTGTACGGGCGAACGCTGCCGATCATCCCGCCCGAGCTGCGCGACGCCGCGATCGACATCCGGCAGCGGGTGCTGGCGGGCGAGAAGCTGAGCGGGATCGAACTCGAGCGCGTGCGCAAGGACGGGCGGCGGATCTCGGTCGCGGCGTGGGCGGCGCCGCTGCGCGGGGCGACGGGCGAGGTCGAGCACGTGATGTCGATCCTCGAGGACGTCACCGAGAAGAAGCGCGCGGACGCCGCGCTCCGCGAGAGCGAACACCAGCTGATCCAGGCGCAGAAGATGGAGGCCATCGGGCGGCTCGCCGGCGGCCTCGCGCACGACCTCAACAACCTCCTGACCGCGGTGCTCGGCTTCGCGGAGGTGCTGCAGGAGGACCTGCCGGAGGGCAGCCTGCCGCGCGCGCACGCGTGCGAGATCACCAAGGCCGGAACGCGCGCCACCGCGCTCACGCGCCAGCTGCTCGCGTTCAGCCGCAAGCAGGTCATGGAACCGCGCACGTTCGACCTCCGCGCGGTCTTGACGGACCTCGCGCCGATGCTGCGCCGGCTCATCGGCGAGGACGTCGAGATCGTGACCGCGCTCGGCACCGAACCGCTGCCGGTGCTGGCGGATCCGTCGCAGATCGAACAGGTCATCGTGAACCTCGTGGTCAACGCGCGCGACGCGATGCCCGGCGGCGGCCGCATCACGATCGAGGGCACGCTCCTCCCGGGCACGCCCGAGCGCGCCGCGGACTGGGTCCGGCTCGCCGTGTCGGACACGGGCACGGGCATGCCGCCCGACGTGCTCGAGCACATGTTCGAGCCCTACTTCACGACGAAGGAGAGCGGCAAGGGGACGGGCCTCGGGCTGTCGACCGTGTACGGCATCGTCACCCAGAGCGGCGGCCGGATCACCGTCGACAGCGCGGCGGGCCGCGGGACCATGTTCGAGCTGCTGTTGCCGCCGGGCCGGACGTCCGCCCCCGAACCGGCCCGCGCCCCGCTGCCCGACAGCGAGATCTCGCCCTCCCGCGCGACGGTCCTGGTGGTCGAGGACGAGGAGAGCGTGCGACGCCTCGTCACCGCCACGCTCCGTGCACGCGGGTTCACGGTGCAGGAGGCCGGGAACGGCCAGGCGGCGCTCGAGTACCTGCGCGACTCGCGGCAGGTCATCGACCTTTTGCTGACCGACATGGTGATGCCGGGAATGCACGGCCGCGAACTGGCGCGGCACGTGCGGTCCGCGTGCCCCGAGGTCCGCGTGCTGTTCATGTCGGGTTACGCGGCCGAACTCGAGGCCGAGATGGGGCCGGGCGCGGCGTTCCTCGGCAAGCCCTTCACCTCGCGCGACCTCCTGAACGCGGTCCGCGACCTGCTCAGCGGTAGCTCACCGGTTTGAGCGCCGGCGGCGGCTCGCCCGCCGCGTCGACGACGGTGAAGTTCGACACCGCGATCACCTGGCCCGACTCGGTCTCGACGGTCACGCTCCAGCGCCCGGGCTGCAGGTGGTCGGCGTACGAGTGGACGCGGTAGCCGTCCTCGCGCCCGCCCGTGATCGTGACGGGGATGCGGGCGCGCGTCACCCAGCCCTGCGCCGGGTCGCGGTAGTACCACCGGTGTGCGATCCGCACGCTGATCCCCGCGGGCGCGAAGACCGAGCTGTAGCACCAGATGCGCTCGCCGGGCCGCCAGTGGACGGTGTGCTCGGAGCGCTTCCAGAACCACCACGGGGGCGGCGCCTCGACCTTCGCCGTCGCGAGGGGCAGCGTGCGCACGAGGTCGCGGCAGATCGCCATCTCGCGCTTGACCAGCGGCACCGGGGGCACCCAGTTGAGGAGGAACATCACGGCGAGCGCGCCCGCGGCCACCGCGGCGGGCTTCATCGAGACGCGTTCGATCGTCGCGAAGCGCCGCAGCGTGTACGTGAGCCCGAGCCCCGCGGCGGTGCTGACGTAGAACCACACGGGGCGGACGCTGCGCAGCACGACCGGGAACGCGAAGTTGAGGTACATGACGACCGACAGCGCGTACATCGTGAGCGCGATCGTCATCTCGCCGTAGCGGTGCTCGAGGTACTCGTTGGCGACGAGCACGACCGCGACGAGGACGATGAACAGGAGGCTCGGCCACGACGCGGCGCTCGTGAAGTACAGCACGGTCAGGGACGCGAACGTGCCGCCGAAGCAGAACTGCAGTGCGAAGTTGAACCAGCGCTCCTGCCTGGGGCGGATGCCGCGGCCGAGGAGCGCGATGACGATCGTCGACACGACGAGGTAGCCGAGCAGCAGCCACAGGTCCCAGGCCTTGAAGCCGCGGCCGAGGGCGATCGTGTCCCAAATGAAGCCGCCGAAGAAGAACGTGGCAGGCGCGGCGTCGCGCGCGGCGTGGTGCCAGGCGCGGCGCGGCGGGGCGGCGTCGGGGGGCGCGGAGGCGGAATTCGCGGGGGTCGTCATGGTCGGCCGGGCATGTCGGGAGGGCCAAGGATAGCCGCTCCGTGTGGCGTATGCTTCCACGTCCACGCCGGACGGGCGGGGCAATGACGGAGATCGCCGTGCAGCTCCCCTACCTTTCGATGCCCCTCGTGGACACGTTCGACGCGTGGCTGACCGGCACGCTCGGCCGGTTCGTGCCGCCGCTCACGTTCACCGAGGTCCGCAAGGGCGTCCAGGCGCTGTCGTCCCTGTACGTCGAGCGCCGCGGCGAGGGCCGGCTCGCGACGCGGGCGATCGAGGGCGCGGGCAAGCGCGCGGCGCTGGCGACGTACTACGCGGCGATCCACTTTCTCACCGCGCACCACGCGCTGCGGATGATCGAAAAGGAGCGCCTCGGGCCGGTGCGCCGCGTGGTCGACCTCGGCTGCGGGACCGGCGCGGTCGGCGCGGCCGTGGGGGCGACGCTCTCCGGGGTGCGCGAGGTCGTCGGCTGCGACCGCTCCGGCTGGGCGCTCGAGGAGGCCGAGCGCACGTGGGCCGCGTTCGGCCTCAAGGGCCGCACGATGCGCGAGGACCTGCCGGGCGCGGTGCCGCGCGGCGGGCCGGGATCGCTGCTCGTCTTCGGCTGGTCGGCGAGCGAGCTCGGCGAGGAGGAACTCGCCGGCCTCCTGCGCCGGATCATCGGCGCGCTGCGCAAGGGGTCGACGCTGTTCCTGCTCGAGCCGCTGTCGACGCGCGTGACGCCGTGGTGGGAGACGTGGCGGTCCACGCTCGCGCCGCACCGCGTGCAGGAGGAGCTGATCCGCGTCGCGATCGACCGGCCGGGCTTCGTGCGCGACATGGACAAGGCCGCGCGGCTCGACCACCAGGTGATCGGGGCCCGGCTGCTGTACGGCGGGGCGCGCGTCGGGCGCGCGGAGGCCGGGCCGGAGAACGGAGATCAGGACGGAGAGGATTGATCCGTCCCGCGCCCGGGACGCGATCCGCCGATCGAAGCCCCCGCAGGCGGTGCGGCGCGCTACGTTCGTCGCATGCTACACATCGCGATCCTATCCGTCCGGAACACCTTGCTCTTCCACACGTGGGCGGAGGCGAAGGCCCTCTGGGACCTCATCGTCCAGCGCGTCCGGCACCATGGGATGGCGCTGATGCCGGACCATCTGCACGCGCTGCTCGGTCACGCGGCGCAGGTCGAGGCGCTGCACCGCGCGATGCGCGCGTTTGCACGCTGGCGCAACGCGGAGCGAGGTGAGCGCGGACCCGTTTTCTGCCACGGCGCCCTGCCGGATGAAGTTCCCACCGGGCAGCACCTCGATCGCACGCGCCGCTACATCCACCTCAACCCGTGCCGCGCCGGGCTCGTGAAGGACCCGCTCGCGTGGCCGTTCTCGACGCACCGCGATGCCGTCGGGCTTGCACTTCCACCGGTCATCCAGCCCGTCGCGGACCCCGAGCGGTTTCACGCCTACGTTTCGAGCGACCCGAAGGTCGCAGTGCAGGGAACGCCCCTGCCCCGCCGCGCGGCGCTCGACGATCGGGCGCGCCTTACGCTCGCGCAGGTGCGTGCGGCGGTGAGCGCGCTCACGCGCGAACCGGCCTCCGCGCTCGCACGCCGCGGCCCGGCGCGTTCGCTGCTGATCGATGCGGCGGCCCACCTCCTTCCGCTCGGCACCGACGAACTGGCGACCGCGCTGGACGTGGATCCGACCACGGTCCGGCGCCACGCCGAGCGGCTCGGTGACAAGTCGGCCGACGCGCGCATCACCCTGGTCGCCACCGTCGCGTCGGATCCGCGCTTCGCACTCCCCGCGGAGAACGACCTGCGCCGGACCGCCGCGTGGACCGCTTACCGAGCCCGCGTCAAGCCGGAGCCGCAACCGCGGCGCCGCCGGCGGCGCCGTCGCGGCATGCCCTGATGCGTGGCGCGCCAACGGACCGCGCTCGAATGCCCGAATTTGGGAACGGAGCGAACCTGAATGCCCGTCCGGCCGCGGCAGCCGGCCCGAATGCCCGAAGACAAGCCCGGAGTGGCCTCGAATGCCCGTATTGCGGGCATTCACCCCGACTCCGTTTCCGGGTTCGGGCATTCGCCCCAGCTCCGTTTGCACGGCCTTCGGGACCACGTGAAACGGCCCGGGCGCAGCGCACCCGGGCCGGGAGACATCCGGTGTGATACGGCGCGCGCTACATCACCGCCGTCGGCGGCGCCGGTTCGTCGGCTGCGCCGGCCTTCGAGAGCGGCACGAAGACCAGGTACAGCGCGAGGATCGCGAACACCGGGATGGCGAGGTAGCCCGCGACGCCCTCGAACGCGGCGACCGAGGGGAACTTCTCGAAGAAGAACACGACGGCCGCGACGGCGAGCCCCATCAGGGCCTCTCCGGCGATCAGGCCCGAGGCGGCGAGCACCCCCGCGTTCTCGACACGCGCCTTCTGCGCGGCGTTGTAGTCCCGCTTCGCGGCCATCTTGTCGACCATGCCGCGGATCAGGCCGCCGATGAAGATCGCGAAGGTCGTCTCGAGCGGCAGGTACATGCCGACCGAGAACAGCATCGGGGAGCGCACCTTGATCAGGATCAGCGAGACGCCCATCGCGATCCCGACGATGACGAGCGGCCAGGCCATCTCGCCGCCGACGATGCCCTGCGACAGCGCGGCCATCAGGCCGGCCTGCGGCGCGGGCAGGTTCTTGCCGCCGAAGCCGCCGGTCGCCGGGTTGGTCGCGAGGTCCGAGTTGTGCAGCACGTAGAGCGGGAAGAACATCACGAGACCCGCGACGATCACGCCGATGATGTCGCCGATCTGCATCTTCCACGGCGTACCGCCGAGGATGTGCCCGACCTTGAGGTCCTGCAGCATCTCGCCGGCGACCGCCGAGGACACGCACACGACCGCGGCCACACCGAGCACCGCCGCCACGCCCTGCACGCCGGACACGCCGACGATCACCATCGTGAGCGCGGCGACGATCGTCGTGGCCAGCGTGAGGCCGGAGATCGGGTTGTTCGACGAGCCGATCATGCCGACGAGGTTGCCGGACACGGCGGCGAAGAAGAACCCGGTGATCAGCATCACGATCGCGGCGAGCACCGCGCCCGAGATCGACTGCGTGAAGTAGAAGTACAGCGCGATCATCAGCGCGAACACCGCGACGATGCCGAGCAGCACGACCTTGAACGACAGGTCGCGCTGCGTGCGCTCGGACGGCGCGCTCGCGGACGCCGACTTGCGCACGTCCTGGATGCCGCGCTGGATCCCGAGGATCAGGTTCTTGCGCATGCGCCACAGCGTGAAGCACGCGCCGACGAGCATGCCGCCCACCGCGATCGGCCGCACGATGAACCGGTACAGGTGCCCGGTGATCTGCGCCCACGCCTTCAGCGTGTCGCCGCCCGCGGCCGCGGTGTACTGGTCGATCAGGCCCGGCCCGAGGAAGAACACGAGCAGCGGCACGAACAGGCCCCACGCGAGCAGGCCGCCGGCGAAGTTCAGCGCGCCGAGCTCGGGGCCGATGATGTAGCCGACGCCGATGTACGCGGGCGTCGCGGCCGGCGCCGAGATCGTCGTCACGCCGCCGCCGGCGAGCGTGTGCGATTCCTTGGTCAGCCCGAGGCGGACGAGGCTCTCCTTCACCTTGCCCACCCCGACCTGGAAGTCGTTCGACGAGCGGAAGATGCCGAGCCCGTCGAGCAGCCGGATCAGCGCGCCCACGCCCATCGCGCGGAACAGCTGCAGCGCCGCGTCGGCGCCGCGCTGGCCGGCCTTGTGGATCTCGCTCGCCGCGACCGATTCGGGGAACGGCAGCGAGGCGTCCTCCACCATCACGCGGCGCAGGATCGTCACGAACATGATCCCCAGGATGCCGCCGAGGATCATGAGGCACGACGCGGTCAGGTACTCCTTCCAGATGCTGCCCGGCTTGAAGCTCCAGATCTGGAGGATGACGAACGCGGGGATCGTGAAGATCGCGCCCGCGGCGACGGATTCGCCGATCGAGCCCACGGTCCGGGCGAAGTTCTCCTCGAGGATCGATCCCTTGACGAGCTTGAGGAGCGCCATCCCGATCACCGCGGCCGGGTACGTCGCCGCGATGGTCATGCCGGCCTTGAGGCCGAGGTAGGCGTTGGCCGCACCGAGGATCACGCACATCACGAGACCGATCACCAGCGCCCGCGCCGTGAACTCGCGCATGCTCGAGTCGGCGGAGACGAAGGACCGGGACCCCTGCTCACTCATCGGCAACTTCCTCCCGTGGGTCACCACACCCGCGGCCCGCGATGCGCGCGACGACCTCGTGGGAGCGCGCACCGGACGTTCGGGACGGCGGGATCGCGGCATTCTACACAGGTCGAGTGCCCGGTATTCCCCCCCGCGGGACGTCCCCCCTGCGGGACGGGTCGCGCCCTTTTCACGCGACTTTCCGGGGCGACCGGCTGCCGGCTGGGTTATCCTCGGGGCGCTGGTCACGCTTCATTCGGAGTCAGCCATCGTGGACAAGTACCGGGACCGAGACCGGGACCGCGACCGCGACCGGGAACGCAAGGACCGTCCTGCCGCCCCGCCGCAACGCCCCGACATCGGCAACGAAGAACAGGTCCGGCGCCTCAAGCGCGCCATGGAACGCTCGGCCGCGGAGGTCATCCGCTGCCAGAACTGCGGTCACCAGCAGCACGCCGAGGTCGCGTTCATCGGCCCGCGGTCGACCTGCGACAAATGCGGTACGGCCCTGCACTCGTGCCGGCACTGCCAGTACTTCGACTCCGCCGCGCGCTTCCAGTGCCGGAAGCCGGTGCCGGCGGCGATCGGGGACAAGTGGGCGGCCAACGAGTGCACCGTCTTCGAGCCGCGCCTGGTGCTCGACGCCACGGGCCGGCGGCTCGAGGGCCGCGCCGCGAACAACCCGAAGAACGCCTTCGACGCGCTGTTCAAGAAATGAATGGGATACGGTAGGGGCGGGGCTTGCCCCGCCCGTTCGGGAGCCCGCCCCGGCGCCCGAACTCGTACCGCGCGATTCTCCGGATTAGCCGCGCGGGAGGAGGCCGGATGCCGGCACGAGTGCGCACGATGACGCCCCACGAACTGAAGGCGCGCCTGGACCGCGGAGACGCCCTCGTGCTGCTGGACGTCCGGCAGCCCTGGGAGCACGACCACGGCCACATCCCGGGCTCGGTCCTGATGCCGCTGCCCGAGGTCCCCGAGCGCTACGAGGAACTCGACCCGCAGGCCGAGATCGTCGCCTACTGCAAGATCGGCGAGCGCAGCGCGGCCGCGGCGGACTTCCTCGTCCGGCGCGGGTTCACCAACGTCGCCAATCTCGCCGGCGGGATCCTCGCCTGGGCCGACGACATCGACCCGAACGTCTTGCCCTGAGCGGCGTTGCGGGGGCCCACAAAAGGGCCCACAAAAAGTGTTGTCGGGGCGCCGCGACCGCGCTATATGAAGGGCGGAGGCCGCGAGCGCCTCGTACCAGTCCCGCGCTCCGGACACTCCCACCGGTCGCTGCCGCCACACGAGACGCGGCACGCGATCACGACACCGGAGGACATTCCTCCGGGCTGAATGTGGGGCCTCGGGCTCGTCCGCCCACGCGCGAAAGAATCGGAGAGCCCAGAACCGGCGCGCAGCGACGCGCCGGTTCGCCTTTTCGGCCCCCCCGGATCGACGTCAACGGACCGTGACCGGCTCCCCGTGCGTGTCCGGCACCGACCAGTTCGAGTGCGGCGCGCGGTTCAGCACGAACCAGTGCCACAGCAGGCTGCGGTACGTGGTCGGCCGAAGGCCGGCCTCCGCGTAGAACGGCCGCAGCAGCATGTGCAGCCGGCGCAGGTTGTAGAACGGCACGCGCGGGAAGTAGTGGTGCTCGAGGTGGTAGTTCGACCACAGGAACGCGAAGTCCCAGAACCGCGACGGCTTCATCAGCGTGCTCCACTTCGCCGGGTCCTCGGGGTCGATGTTGTAGTGCTGCCCGAGGCGGTTCAGCGTGAAGGCCACGGGGAACACGAGGAAGTACGGCACCATGTAGACCTTGAACGCGATCCACCAGCCGGCGAGGAACCCGATCGCGGCGAGGATCGAAAGCTGCCCCACGACCGTGATCAGCCGCTCGCGCTTGACCATCGCGCGCAGCTCCGGCGGGTACGTCGCGGTCTCACGCGCCGCCGCGCGGAAGTAGATGAAGAACAGCGCCGGCGTCATGTAGAGCGCCTTGTACCAGCGCGCGTTGCGCTTCGGCGACAGGTGGTGGCGCTTGGGGTCGGCCTGGCCGTCACCCAGCTGCGCGTGGTGGTCGAGGTGCCACTTCGTGAACTGCGTGCGCGAGATCCCGCTCGGGAAGGCGTAGAGCCACCCGAGCGCGCCGTTGCCGCCGTTGCGCTTCGACGCGAAGACCGCGTCGTGCACGACCTCGTGCAGCATCACGGTGAAGTCGAAGATCGTGAAGCCGGCCACGATCGAGCACGGGAGCCAGAGGTACCAGCGGTCGAGGAGCGCCGCGCCGGCGAACGCGGCAGCGAGCACCACGACCTGCCGCGCGAGCACGAGGAAGTGGCGCCACGGCCGCGCGCGGTGCAGATCGCGCAGCGTCTCCTGCGGGAGCGCCCCGGCGAGCCGCCGCCGGAGGCCGACCGATGCCCGGGCGTAGTAGGAGGTGTCGTTCACGCGAGGCCCCATTACCGAGTGGTATGCCGAACCCGTGTCGTGATGCCCCAGAAACTTACCCCGAGCGTGACGCCCGTGCGAACGCCGGCCGTCCCGTCACCAATATTTCTCGGTGTGGATCTGCCCGTCGGGGTCCTTGCGTGCGTGATGTTCCTTGAACCCTTCCGCGGCGAGGGTCTCGAGCATCGTCTCGACCATCGCCGGGTTGCCGCACAGGAACACGTGGCAGTTGTCCGGCGCGGGCGGGAAGCCCCAGGCCGCGGTCACCGAACCGCCGGTCCACAGGTCCTGCACGTAGCCCACCGCCCCGTGCCACGGCACCGGCTCCTCGGCCGGGCGGCTGATCGTCGGCTCGTAGCGCACGTTGGGGCACTCGTGCTGCAGCGCGCGCAGTTCGCCGTGGTAGCCGAGGTCCCACGAGTGGCGCGCCCCGAGCAGCACGTGGAAGCGCCGCGGCCCGCCGCACACCAGCCGCGAGCGCAGCATGCTGACGTACGGCGCGAGCCCGGTCCCGGTGCCGACGAGCACGAGGTGCTTGTCCTCGGGCACGCGGTCGATCGTGAACATCCCCACGATGCGCGGCGAGAGGAACACGGGATCGCCGGGCGCGAGCGCGAAGAGGCGCGGCGTGAGCGCCCCCGAGTGCACGAGCGTCACGTAGAACTCGGCGTACTCGCGCGCGAGCGAGGACGAGGCGACCGAGTACGCGCGCTTGATCAGCTTCTCGGGATCGGGCGGCGCCGGCTCGGGATCGGAGTTCGGGCAGCGCGGCGCGCCGGCCGGCAGGCCGAGGACGCCGTACTGCCCCGCCTCGAACGCGGGCAGGTCCCACCCGCGCGGCGCGACGCGCAGGATCATGAGCCCCGGTCCGACGTCGAAGCGTTCGCTGACCACCGCGTTCAGCGTGTCGGCCATGCGTCCTCCATTCGCCCTCCCGTCAGAGGTCGATCGGCTTGCCCGCGGCGAGCGCAGCGCGCAGCGCTTCCATCGTCGACACCGCGTGCCGCAGGTGCGGGATCACGATCGACCCGCCCACGACCAGCGCGACGTTCAGCGCCTCGAGCAGTTCCTCGTCGGAGTACCCGTGCTTGACGGCCTGCACGAGGTGGTAGTCGATGCAGTCGTTGCAGCGCAGCACCGCCGAGGCGCACAGCCCGAGCAGCTCCTTCGTGCGCCCGTCGAGCGCGCCGTCCTCGTAGGCTTTCGTGTCGAGGTTGAAGAAGCGGTTGATGCCGAGGTGGTTCTTCCCGGCGATCTTGGCGTTCATCTCGCGCCGCCAGGAGAGGAACTCGTCGAGGTCGAAGCCGCCCATGCGATGTCTCCCGGGCCGAGCGAGCTCGGCCCCCGCGCCGCCACGTGCGTCCGGTGGACCCACGGGCGCGGCCGACCGATGATACGCTTCGCGTCGCAACCGTCATGCGAGCACAAACAGGAGGCACGGAGATGGTGAGCCGCTCCCGCTGGCACCTCGTCGTTCTGGTCGCGCTGCTCGTCGCCGCCCCGTTCGTCGCCGGCTCCGCGTTCGCGCAGGACAAGGTCCGGATCGCGGTCGTGGACTTCGATACCGAGGCCCTGCAGGGCAGCTGGCGCTACTCGTGGTCGATCAACAACCTGCAGCGGGCCGCCGCGGACAACCTGGCCTCCGAACTGGTCAAGACGGGCAAGTTCCGCGTCATCGAGCGCCAGCAGCTCGACAAGGTCCTGCGCGAGCAGCACCTCGGCGCGAGCGGCGCGGTCGACCCGTCGACCGCGGCCAGGATCGGCAAGGTCCTCGGCGTGCAGCTGGTCGTCGTGGGCTCGGTCGTCGAGTTCACCGTCAACGAGAAGAGCGCCAAGATCCCGCAGCTCGGCAAGTGGGGCGGGCTCGGCGGCGTGGGCGGCGCGCTCGTGACCGGCAAGGCGGCGCTGACGGCGCGCCTGGTCGACACCACCACGGCCGAGATCCTCGGCGCGTTCGACGGCTCGGGCTCGCACAGCTTCGCCAAGGGCGAATACGCGGGCGCCTCGCTCGGCACCGACTGGAACTCCGGCATGGCGAGCCAGGTGCTGAAGGAAGCCGTGGGCAAGCTCGCGCGCGACATCTCCGAGAAGGGCGGCGGCCTCACCCCGTCCACCGTGCGCGACGGCATCGAGGGGCTCATCGCCAAGGCCGACGGCGGCAAGATCTACGTCAACGTGGGCGACGCCAGCGGCGTGAAGCCCGGCGACCGGTTCGACGTGAAGCGCCTCGGCGAAGAGATCAAGGACCCCAAGACCGGCGAAGTGCTCGGCGGCGACGAGACCGAGGTCGGGACGATCGAGATCGTGAAGGTGATCAGCCCGAAGCTGTCCGAGGCCAAGGCCGTGAAGGGCTCCGGATTCCAGGCCGGCGACAAGATCGTCATGAAGTGATCGGGCGCGGGCGGGTTGCATCATTGGCCGAAGGCGGCGCAACCCGCCCGGCGGCATAATCGGGCGCATGACCACGACACCCGCCGAGGCCGGCCGCGCCGGGCGCTACGAGCGCATCGAGGCCCAGCTGCGCGACCTGTTCCGGAAGACCCGGGACCCGGTCGCCCGCATGGCGACGATCGCGGCGCTCCTCCACCACAAGCAGCCGCACTTCTTCTGGACCGGCTTCTACCGGCTCGTCGACGGCGACCTCGTGGTCGGCCCCTACCAGGGTTCCCTCGCCTGCCAGGTGCTCGAGCGTGGCAAGGGCGTCTGCTGGGCCGCCGTGCAGCGCGGCGAGGTCGTCGTCGTCCCCGACGTCCACGCCTTCCCCGGACACATCGCGTGCGACGCGCGCTCGGAGAGCGAGATCGTCGTCCCCGTGCGCGACGCGTCCGGCACGATCGTCGGCGTGCTCGACGTCGACAGTGACAAACTGGATAGTTTCCACGAGGCCGACGCCCGAGGTCTCGCGGCCATCACGTCGCTCATCCACGGCACCTGAACGCGCCCGGGTTGGGGTAGATTCCCCGACCGGGAGGCGTCCATGCGCACCGGCATCCTGATGCTCGAAGCCGATCACCCCGGGTTCAACGACCTCGACTACCGCCGCCGCCGCGGCGAGATCGCCGACCTCGCCCTGACGCACGCGCCGGGCCAGGTCCCGCCGCGCTGCGACTACCTCCCGCACGAGCACGCCACGTGGGGCGCCGTGTTCACCGAGCTGCTCGGGCTGTTCCCGACGCACGCCTGCCGCGAGTACAACGAGGCGATCAAGGCGATCGGCTTCACGCCGGACGCGGTGCCGCAGCTCGCGGACGTCGACGCGTTCCTCCGGGCGCGCACGGGCTTCCGCGTCGCGCCCGTCGCCGGGCTCGTCAGCTCGCGGGACTTCTTCGCGTCGCTGGCCAACCGCACGTTCCCGGCGACGCAGTACCTGCGCCACCACTCGGTGCCGCACTACACGCCCGAGCCCGACATCTGTCACGAGCTGCTCGGCCACGTGCCGATGCTCGCGACGCAGTTCTACGCCGACCTCACGCAGAAGATCGGCGAGGCGACGCTCGGCGCGACCGACGAGCAGATCGAGCAGTTCGGCCGGCTGTACTGGTACACCGTCGAATTCGGCCTCGTGCGCGAGAACGGCGCGCTCAAGGCCTACGGTGCGGGACTCCTGTCGAGCTTCGGCGAGCTGACCCACGCGCTGGCCGGGGCGCCCGGCGAGCCCGAGATCCGCAAGTTCGACCCGGACGCCGCCCGGCAGATCGAAAACCCGATCACCAAGTACCAGCCGCTCCTGTGGGAAGTCGACTCGCTGCGCGAGGCGTTCGAGCTCGTGAACGTCAGCATCGAGCGCATGCGCCGCGGCTGACGAGAGGATGCTGCATGTCGAGTGCTGAGCCCCGCCCGGACGGCCTGGGCATCATGGGTTGGGACACCTACGAGTTCATCGTCACCGACCTCGAGCGGAGCCGCCGGTTCTACACCGCGATGATGGACGTGCCCGAGGTCGCCGTGCTGCCCCCGGACGAAGCGGCGCGGCGCGGCGAGGACGCGGTGCTGTACCGCGCGGGCAAGGCCACGTTCGCGTGCACGACGCCGCGCGACCCCGACTCGCGCGCCGGGCGCTGGCTGCGCCGCCATCCCGACGGCGTCGCCATCGTCGGCCTGCGCGTCCGCGACCTCGACCGCACGCGTGCGCTGCTCGAAGAGCGCGGCGCGACGTTCGTCACCCGCGAGGAGCGCGGCGCCGACCACCGCGGGGCGCCCTACCGCTTCATGGACATCGCCTCGCCGCTGGGCGAGGTGCGCTTCCGCTTCGTCGAGCGCCCGCCCGACGCGCTGCCGCCCGGCTTCGTGCCCGTCGACGGCTCCGAGCGGCAGAACCGCTTCGGCTTCCAGGTCATCGACCACGTCACGTCGAACTTCCTCACGCTCGAGCCGTTCACGAGCTGGACGCGCGACGTGCTCGGGTTCGAGGAGTACTGGCGCGTCCACTTCCACACCGCGGACGTGAACCGCAACACGACAGGCGGCTCCGGTCTCGCGTCGATCGTGATGTGGGACCCGGAGTCGGGCATCAAGTTCGCGAACAACGAGCCCGCCGCGCCGAACTACGAGGCCAGCCAGATCTTTACGTTCTGCGCCGCGAACCGGGGCGCGGGCGTGCAGCACGTGGCGTTCCACGTGCCGCAGATCATGCCCACGGTGGACGGGCTGCGCGAGAACGGGATCCAGTTCCTCGACACGCCGGCGACGTACTACGACATGCTGCCCGAGCGCATGGCGGCGCGGAAGGTGCCGCACCTCAAGGAGCGGATCGACGACCTCAGGAAGCTGAAGGTCCTCGTCGACGGCGCGGACGAGCGCTACCTCCTGCAGATCTTCATGGTCGAGGGCGGCGTCCTGTACCGCGACGACCAGGCCGGGCCGTTCTTCTACGAGGTGATCCAGCGCTGCGGGGCCCGCGGTTTCGGCGAGGGCAACTTCCGCGCGCTGTTCGAGGCCATCGAGCGCGACCAGGTGCAGCGCGGGGTCGTGCAGGCGCAGCTCGACGCGGGCGCCGGTTCCTGACCGCACCGGTGGGGACCGGGCGGGTTACGGCGCCTCCGGCGCCTAAACCCGCCCCTACAACGCACCGTGACGCACGACGGCGGGACACGAACGGCGGAACACGAACGGCGGGACACGAACGGCGGGACACGAACGGCGGGACACGAACGGCGGGACACGAACGAATGTAGGGGCGGGTTTAGCGAGCGCAGCGAGCGTAACCCGCCCATGGGAGGCGACATGATCCACCGGCTTCAACGCGGCACCGTTCCCGACAAGCCCCACACCGTGTTCGCGCCCGAAGGCGAGCTGTCGTTCGAACACTGCATCACGCGGCAGGGCTTCGACGGTGCGTACACGATCGTCTATCACAAGCGCCCGCCGCACTGGGTCGCGGCCGAGGAAGACCTCGGCCTGCACCCGGGCCTCGGCCGCAGCCTGACCGACCTGCCGCTCGCGCGCCGCCACTACCGCACGCCCGCGCTGCACGCGCCGGGCTCGCCGTCGATGGGCCGCAAGCTGCTCATGTCGAACGCCGAGGTCGGCGTGTGGATGGTCCACGCGGACCAGGACGACGAGACGCTGTTCCAGAACGGCGACGGCGACGAACTGGTCTACGTGCACCGCGGCTCGGGGCGGGTCGACTCGCCGCTCGGCGTGCTCGCGTTCCGCAGCGAGGACTACGTCTACGTGCCGCGCGGCCTCCCCGTGCGGTGGCGCCTCAACGAGCCGTCCGAGCTGTTCATCGTCGAGGGCCGCAGCTACATCGACCTGCCGCCGCAGGCCAGGAACCACACCGGCCAGCTGAAGATGGACGCGCCGTTCACGCACCGCGACTTCCGCCCGCCGGTGTGGCCCGACGGCGGCCCGGCGAGCCTGGGCGCGCCGCGCCGCATCGTGGCGATGCGCAACCAGCGCCTGACCGCGTTCGACCTGCCGCACGACCTGTTCGACGTGTACGGATGGGACGGGCAGATGTGGCCGTTCGCGTTCCCGATCCGCGCCTTCCAGCCGCGGACCGGGCTCGTGCACCTGCCGCCCACGATCCACACGACCTTCGTCGGCGGCGGCTTCGTGGTGTGCTCGTTCGTGCCGCGCATGACCGATTTCCACGAGAAGGCGATCCCCTGCCCGTACCCCCACTCCGCGCCCGACTGCGACGAGATCCTGTTCTACGTGGCGGGGAACTTCACGAGCCGCAAGGGCATCGACGCGGGCTCGATCTCGCTGCACCCCGCGGGCCTGCCGCACGGGCCGCACCCGGGGACGTACGAGGCCTCGATCGGCACGCGCCGCACGGACGAGATGGCCGTCATGGTCGACACGTTCCGTCCGCTGGTCCCGACCGATCACGCCGTGGCGATCGAGGAGGCGGGCTACAACCTCGGGTGGGTGCGCTGATACCATTCCCCCATCATGTTTGAAACGGGGGACGCGTGACGCATCGCGAGATCATCTGGCGCCCGCGGCCGGACGACCTGGAGCACTCCCACGTGGCGCGCCTGATGCGCCGCCACGGCATCGCGACCGCCGCCGAGCTGCGCCGGCGCGCCGCGGCGGAGCCGCACTGGTTCTACCCGGCGCTCCTCCAGGACCTCGGCGTCGAGTGGTACCGCTGGTACGTCGACCTCGTGGACGGCTCGCAGGGCCTGCCGTACACGCACTGGTTCCGCGAGGGCCGGCTCAACGTCGTCCACAACGTGCTCGACCGGCACGTGCTCGCCGGCCACGGCGACGCGCAGGCGGTGATCGCCGAGGACGACGACGGGAACATCGTCACGCTGACCTACGGCCAGCTCGACGAGCGCGTGCAGCGCTTCGCGGCCGCCCTGCAGGTGCTCGGCGTCGGGGTCGACGACGCGGTCGGCTTCTACCTCCCGATGTGCGCGGACGTGGTCGTCGCCCTCCTCGCCTGCCTCAGGATCGGCGCGGTTCCCGTCCCCGTGTACGCGGGCTTCGGCCCCGAGGCGCTCGCCTCGCGCCTCGTCGACGCGGGCGCGAAGGTGCTGCTCACCGCCGACGGCATGCGCCGTCGCGGGAAGTTCACGCCGCTCAAGCACGCGGCCGACGTCGCGCTGCAGCACGCGCCCAGCGTGCGGCGCGTGATCGTGCTCGACCACGCCGACGCCCCGATGCCGTTGACGCCCGGCGTCGACCTCCTGTGGGCCGAGCTCGAGGCCGCCGTGCCCCTCGGCCTCAACACGGTGCCGCTCGACGCGAGCGCGCGGGCGCTGATCCTGCACACGTCCGGCACCACCGGGCGGCCGAAGGGCGCGGTGCACACGCACGGCGGCGTGCAGGTCGTCACCGCGAAGGAGCACGGGTACCACCTCGACGTGCGCCCCGGCGACGTCGCGTTCTGGGTCACCGACATCGGCTGGATGGTCGGGCCGTGGGCGATCCTCGGCACGCTGTTCCACCGCGGCACGATCGTGCTGCTCGAGGGCTACGCCGACCACCCGGGCCCGGAGCGCGTCTGGGCGATGGTCGAACGCCACCGCGTCACGCACCTCGGGCTCCCGCCCACGGTCGTGCGCACGCTCGCCGCACACGGCGCCGGTGTGCCGAAGCGCTTCGACCTGTCGAGCCTGCGCATCCTCGCCTCGACCGGCGAGCCGTCCGACGACTCGAGCTGGCGCTGGTTCTTCGAGAACGCGGGCGGCGGCCGCTGCCCCGTGATCAACGTGTCCGGCGGCACCGAGCTCATGGGCTGCCTCCTCGCGCCGCTGCCCGTCGAGCCGCTCACGCCCACGACGCTGCAGGGTCCCGCACTCGGGATGGACGTCGACGTGGTCGACGACGCCGGGCAGAGCGTCCGCGGCGAGGTCGGCTACCTCGTCTGCCGCAACGCCGCGCCGAACATGTCGCGCGGGTTCCTCGACGACGTCGAGCGCTGGCTCGAGACGTACTTCAAGCGCTTCGGGCCGACGATGTGGTTCCACGGCGACTGGGCCGTCGTCGACGAGGACGGCTTCTGGTACCTCACCGGTCGCGCCGACGACACGCTCAAGATCGGCGGCAAGCGCATCGCGCCCGGCGAGGTCGAGGCCGCGGCCGTCGCGCATCCCGCGGTGCGCGAGGCGGCGGCCGTCGGCGTGTTCGATGCGGTCACCGGAATGCGGCTGGTGCTGGTTGCGGTGCCGGGGCCGGCGTTCGCGCCCTGCTCTGCGCTCGGAGAGGACGTGGCGGAGCATGTCGCGGCGCAGCTCGGGGCGGCGATGCGGCCGTCGGAGGTGCGCTGGGCGCGGGCGCTGCCGATGACGCGGTCGGGGAAGATCCTGCGGGGGGTGATTCGGAAGGCGTTGGCCGGAGAGGATGTGGGGAGCTTGGCGCAGTGTGCCAATCCGGAGGCGGTGGAAGAACTTCGCACGTCGTGACTCGGAACGTTAACCGTTATCGAGACCCCCATGGCCTGCCCTCAATCGCATGGGTCCTCGTTACCCCCATGAAGTGGTGGAAAGACCCAGCCCAGCTACCCCCAAAGTAGGGGGCAAGGAGGGCCACCACAGAGGCCGGGCAGCCGT
>JABLTH010067181.1_pt1 | contig 30988 bp, 18 predicted proteins | sample 7875711 | NCBI WGS metagenome assembly JABLTH01 (sample SAMN14941262, study PRJNA633318) | bioreactor metagenome | isolation source: bioreactor | place: China | collected 2019-03-05 | reverse complement strand
GCGACACAGACGCGCGCCGGCGGCACGCAATCCGTGGCGATCGGTGCGGGCGCGCAGACCAACGACAACAACCAGGTGGCGATCGGCTCGGGCAGCGTCGGCGCCAACAACGGCGGCACGCCGGTGTTCGGCGGCACGGCCGCGCCGGTCGGCGGCGCGGTGTCGTTCGGCGCGATCGGCGCCGAGCGTCAGCTCAAGAACGTCGCGGCGGGCGCGGCCGATACGGATGCCGTCAACGTCCAGCAGCTGAAGAACGTGAACGGCACGCTCAGCACGAGCATCGCCAACGTCGACGCACGCGTGACGTCGGTCGGCAATTCGCTGTCGACCACGATTTCGAACGTCGACCAGCGTGTGACCAGCGTGGGCAACAGCCTCAGCACCAGCATCGTGACGGCGACGAAGAACGTCGTGAAATACACCGACGATTCGCACGCGGCGATCGCGCTCGACGGCAGCAACGGCACCACGATCGGCGGCGTCGCGGCCGGCGTCGCCGACACCGATGCGGTCAACGTCGGCCAGCTGAAGGGCAGTGTCGCCCCGCTGCAGACGTCCATTTCGACGGCGGCGTCGAACATCACGAACCTGCAGACCAGCGTTACGGGCATCAATACATCGCTGAGCACGGCAACCACCAACATCAGCAACCTGCAGGCGGCCGACGCACGCAACGTCAAGTACGACGGCCAGAGCGGCTTCGATTCGGTGACGTTCGCCGGCACGAACGGCACGACGCTGCACAACGTCGCGGCCGGTGTCGCCGATACCGATGCGGCGAACGTCGGGCAACTGAACGGCGGCCTGTCGTCGCTCAGCACGAGCGTGACGAACAACCTCAGCACGACCCTCGGCAACCTGAGCACGTCGATCACCAGCCAGATCGGCAACGCGACGAAGAACGCGGTGCAGTACGACGACGACGCGCACAGCGGCGTGACGCTCGGCGGCAAGGGTGCGCAGTCGCCGGTCGGCCTTCACAACGTGGCGGACGGCGTTGCCGCGAGCGACGCCGTGAACGTCGGCCAGCTCGGCAAGGCAACCGATACGCTGAACCAGTCGATTACGAATGTCGGCAACCAGGTCACGACGAACACGGGCAACATCGCGGCGCTCCAGCAGGACGCGCTTCTGTGGAACACGAACCTCGGCGCATACGATGCGAGCCACGGCGGCAACGGCCCGCAACGCATCGGCAACGTCGCGGCCGGTGTCGCCGACACCGATGCGGTCAACGTCGGTCAGCTGAACGGCAGCGTCGCGCCGCTGCAATCGTCGATCTCGACCGCCGCGTCGAACATCACGAACCTGCAGAGCAACGTCACCGGCATCAACGCATCGCTGAGCACGGCGACCACCAACATCAGCAACCTGCAGGCCGCCGACACGCGCAACGTGAAGTACGACGGCCAGAGCGGCTTCGACTCGGTGACGTTCGCCGGCACGAACGGCACGACGCTGCACAATGTCGCGGCCGGTGTCGCGAACACCGACGCGGTGAACGTCGGGCAACTGAACGGCGGCCTGTCGTCGCTCAGCACGAGCGTGACGAACAACATCAATACGACGCTCGGCAACCTGAGCACGTCGATCAACAACCAGATCGGCAACGCGACGAAGAACGCGGTGCAGTACGACGATGACGCGCACAGCGGCGTGACGCTCGGCGGCAAGGGCGCGCAGTCGCCGGTCGGCCTGCACAACGTGGCGGACGGCATTGCCGCGAGCGACGCCGTGAACGTCGGCCAGCTCGGCAAGGCGACCGACTCGCTGAACCAGTCGATTACGAACGTCAGCAACAACGTGACGACGCTCGGCAACCAGGTGACGACGAACACCGGCAACATCGCGGCGCTCCAGCAGGACGCGCTCCAGTGGAACGCGAACCTCGGCACCTACGACGCGAGCCACGGCGGCAACGGCCCGCAACGCATCGGCAACGTCGCGGCCGGCAAGAACGGCACGGACGCGGTCAACGTCGACCAGTTGAACGCGGCGATCCAGGACGGCACGAGCCAGCTCGATGCACTCGCCGTGAAGTACGACGACGCGAGCAAGAAGCAGGTTTCGCTCGGCGCGGGCAACGGCGGGAGCCCGGTGCGCCTGACCAACGTCGCGGAAGGCAACGTCGCGGCCGGCAGCACGGATGCGGTGAACGGCGCGCAACTGCGCCGTGCAACCGACGGCACGGCGGCCGCGCTGGGCGGCGGTGCGACGGCGAATCCGGACGGCTCGATCAGCGCGCCGGACTATAAGGTGGGCGGCGGTTCGTTCAACAATGTCGGCGACGCGCTCACGAATCTCGACGGCCGTGTTCTCAACAACACGACGACGCTCGAGAATCACGAAACGCGTATCGGCAATGCCGAAACGAACATCGCGGGCAACACGGCCGCGATCGCGGGGCTGCAGCAGGACGCGCTGCAGTTCGACCCGACGCTCGGCGCCTACAACGCGGCGCGCGGTGGTGCACCGACGAAGCTGACGAACGTGGCCGACGGCAACGTCGCCGCGGGCAGCACGGACGCGGTGAACGGCGGCCAGTTGTCGGGCGTGAAGTCGTCGCTCGAACAGCAGATCACGCAGGTGTCCAACCAGGCGGGCGAGGCCGTGAAAAATGTCGTCAAGTACGACGTCGACGCGAACGGCAACCGGATGAATTCGGTATCGCTCATTGGCGGCGACGCGAATGCGGCCGTCGTGCTGAAGAACGTCGCCGCGGGCACTGCCGATACCGACGCGGTGAACGTCAAGCAGCTGAAGGGTGTGCAGTCGAGCCTCAACCAGCTCGGTGCGCTCGCGGTGCAGTACGACGACGCGTCGAAAAGCTCGATCACGCTCGGTGGCGCGGGTGGCACGCGCATCACCAACGTGCAGGCCGGCACGCTCAGCGCAACCAGCACGGATGCGGTGAACGGCTCGCAGCTCTACGCGACCAACCAGCAGGTCGCGAAGAACACGACCGACATCACGAACCTGCAGGGGAACGTGAACAACATCGCGAACGGCAAGGCCGGCCTCGTGCAGCAGCAGGACCCGAACGGCGCGATCACGGTCGGGAAGGATACCGGCGGCACCAGCGTGAACTTCTCCGGCACGTCGGGCGACCGCGTGCTGACCGGTGTCGCGGCGGGCGTGAAGGACAACGACGCGGTCAACATGGGCCAGTTCAACAACGCGCTGAAGAATGCGGCGGCCAACGACCAGATCCGCGCGGCGGCGACCGATGCGAACACGACGTGGATCGCACGTGCCGATGCGGGTTCGATCGGGTCGACGGCAACCGCAACCGGCAAGAACGCGGTGGCGGTCGGCCAGGGCTCCGTCGCCGATCGCGACAATTCGTTCTCGGTCGGTGCGAAGGGCAGCGAGCGCCAGGTCACGAACGTCGCGGCCGGCACGGCGCCGACCGACGCAGTGAACGTGCAGCAACTGAACGACAACCTGTCGACCGCCACGTCGCAGGCGAAGGGCTACACCGACCAGCGCATCGGCCAGGTGTACAACTCGTTCAACGACCTGAAGAAGGACATGTACGGCGGCGTGGCATCGGCAATGGCCGTGGCCGGCCTGCCGCAACCGACGGGCGCGGGCCGCTCGATGGTCTCGGCGGCGACGTCGAACTATCACGGCCAGCAGGGTTTCGCCGCCGGGTACTCGTACGTGACGGAAAGCAACCGCTGGGTCGTCAAGGCGTCGGTGACGGGCAACACGCGTTCGGACTTCGGCGCGGTGGTGGGCGCGGGTTACCAGTTCTGACGTCGTCCGCGCAGTATCGATCGAACGGGGGTGTCGGGCAGCGGTCGTGATGCCCGACACCGGCGGGAGATACGTGGCCCGGGGTGTGTCTGTCGACCCCGGGCCGTCGACGCTTGATGAGTCGCGAGAAGCGGTGTGGTTATGCCGGGGCTGTCCGGCAGCCGATGCCGTCGATGGATGAATGATTCGCCGATTGTGGAGATAATCGGCGCTGGCGCAATGCACTCCGCATTGAGCGTGTCCGAGCACGCCTTCCAGTCCCGTATGGGCGCCGACAACGAAAAATGAAAACGATGAAACCCGAGAACAGGATGCTTCCCGCGCGGCGCGCCGCGTTGCCATCGGCTTTGCCGGCCGGTTACGACGGCAGGTGCCGCTAGCGCCCGGACAATCCGCGCCGTGGGTTCGACAAGAGAACCGGCGCCCGAATCGATCGGCCGGGCAACCGGTATCGAACGGCGATATCAATTGATGCACCCATGACCGTGCATCGGGTCACTTGAAGACGCATCCGGGGTAAAGGCACATGATCGGGAAAGTTGCTTGGTTGTCCGTCGTTTCGCTTCTGGTCGCGGCATGCGGGGATCGTTCCGGCCAGGCCGATACCGCATCGAATGCGCAGCCGGCGGCCGCGTCGGCGACGCAGGCCGTTACCTCGCAGCGCGAGGGGCGCGACTCGCCCGTGCCGCCCAGGCCGGGCCAGGTGCTGGAGGGCATTTACCAGAAGGACGCGCATGGCGAGGCGACGATGGAGATCGCCAATGGAAGCCAGGCCACATACTGGTACGGCCACGCGTTCGACCTGAACGGCGGCCACTACTTCACCGGCTTCGCCTACGAGACGCCGAACAAGTACGCCGAACAGGAGAACACCGCCGAGCCGGCGCACGATGCCAGGGTGACGATCACGGAGGCGACCTTCGAATGGGTCACGGACGGCGGCGTGGCCGGCTGGAACATGGTCGAGTCAGAGCGCTCGATCGGCGAGTTTGGCGGTGACGAAAAGGCCGACACGATCGACGACAAGGAATCCGCCGTGAGCACGACCCTGCCGGACGGGCGGATCGTGCTGGCCGTGCCGACCTGGCACCTGGCTTCCGATACCCGGATCAAGTCGTTCGGCCTGTTCGTCTATCGGCGCACCGATGCGTCAAGCAATCCTGACGATACCGACTGGACCTATGCCGGCAACGTATTTCGCGGCAACGACAGCGGCGCGGCATGCGATGCCGCGGGTACCGGCAACCGGATACCGTGCGTGGAAGGCTCGTCGACGCTGACGTTCCTGCCGGCCGACGGCCGGGACTGGCCGCGCCTTCGCGTGGCAATGAACGGGACGGGCATCGACAACGCCGGCCGGAAAAAGACCGGCGGCGCCGCGGATGTCGTCGAATACCGGTTCAACCCGAAGACGAAGGCTTACGAAGCGGCGAAGACGTAGGGCGGTATGGGGCATGTCGCTTTCAACGATGGTTCCACCTGTCCGGAAAGAGGATCCAATGGAGATGGCTCTCTCGAGAAACAAGGTGGGCGGATGCCGGAAGTGATGTGGTTCAGCCAAATCGCGGACAAATGCGAATGGTGCGATCCGCAGCGCTCACAATCGCGTCCCGATCCGCGATTTCTCGCGGGTTCGCGCGCTGTCGAGCCAGGCGGCGAATGCGAATTGTCGAATGCGAGCCGCGGCTCGTATTCTGGGTGCGTCGGGCGGAACGGCATGGGGCCTCCGCCGATCGACGCATGACGGAGACTCGCAATGACTGCCATGACGCAAACCATGAAGCTCAATCACCTGAGCTTCCCTTCCGCCGACACACTGGCGACGGCCCGATTCTTCGAGCGGCACCTCGGCTTCACGATCGCGGGAAGCTGGGACAAATCCTGGATCCTCAAACGCCCGGGTTTCGACGTGGTGATCGATCACGCCGGCGACGATGAGACCGCGTGGCCGACGAATTTCCACGTCGGATTCGAACTGCCGAGCCTCGATGCCGTTCGCACGACGTTCGAACGCTTCAGGGAAGAGGGCGTCGAGATGGTGACGGACGTCTTCAACAACGGGCGCGGTTCGCGTTTCTTCTGCCGCGCGCCGGGCGGCGTGATGTTCGAGCTGAACACGCGCGCGGATGCCGCGCCGGAATATCAAGGCACGTTCGACGACTGACGCCGGCAAGCGTCATACGGCGTTCGAGTGCCGGCGCGGGCCGCCGTTTCAATGACCGTGCAGGTCGGGAAGGCTGCGCATCTCCATCCCGTGCAGATCGCCGCAGCGCGCGACATGGCCGTGCCGCACCACCCGCGATGCCGTCGGACCGGATTTCAACAGCAAGAAACGGAGTGCCTGCCTGCAAACGGTCGCCTACATTGCCGTGACTGACCTCACTCACGGGATGTGAAGAAGATGACCGTACTCGAAGGGAAAGTCGCCATCGTCACCGGTGCCTCCACCGGAATCGGCCGGGCGATCGCACTGATGTTCGCGGCGCATGGCGCGTCAATCGTATTGGGCGCGCGAAGCGAATCCACGTTGAACGAGGTGGCCAGCGAGATTCGTCGTCACGGCGGCCAGGCGTTCGCCTGCGCCGGCGACGTCTGTCACGCCGATACGCATCGAAGGCTCGTCGCGACGGCGCTGCGCGAGTTCGGCGGTCTCGACATCGCGATCAACAACGCGGGAACCGTCGGGCCGCTCAAACCGCTCGCGGAGATCTCGCTCGACGATTGGCAGCACACGCTGTCTACCAATCTGACGGCGGCCTTCCTGGGCGCAAGCAACCAGATTCCCGCGATGCTCGAACGCGGCGGCGGCTCGATCGTCTTCACGTCCAGCTTCGTCGGCACCAGCGTCGGGCTACCCGGCATGTCCGCGTATGGTGCGTCCAAGGCCGGCTTGATGGGACTGGTGAAGGGCATCACCGCGGACTACGCGACACGGGGGATTCGGGCAAACGCACTGTTGCCGGGCGGTGTGGACACCGCGATGGGGGGGAGACCGCGAGCAGAAGGAATGGGCGGCCGGGCTCCACGCGATGAAGCGCATCGCCGGCCCCGACGAGATCGCGTCCGCGGCGCTGTTTCTGGCGAGCCCGATGGCCAGTTTCGTTACCGGCTCGGCCCTGTTCGCCGACGGAGGCAATACGGCCGTGAAGTGAGTTCGCGTCGGCGCAAACGCGCGTCGCGCCGCGCTCAACGGCCGGCGCGAGCCAGCATGTCGATGACCGTGCGGGAGCGCGAGGGCCGGGTGATCTCCGTCCAGTGCAGATGCGCGTATTTCGGGTCGTCGCGCAGGCTGGCGAACTTGACACGATTCCTGGCGAACGTGGTGTACGACCACAGCAGCACCGACTCTCGCGAAAATGCCATCCGCAGCGACTCGCGGTTGCCGTGCGAGAGCTCGGTGCGCATGAGCCCGCGGCTCAACGTGCGCCAGAGCACCCGGGAGAACACCGTCCGCCGCCCGAAGTTGAGCCAGATCACGTGGGTGGCTCTCGACCAGAGCACGTCGCGCACGGCGCCGTAGTTTCCGTCGGCGACCCATCGGTCGCCGGCCGTCGCGGCCCGCACGGCGCGCTCGAACTGTTCCGGCGGCACGGCTGTCCAGTCGGGGCCCCAATAGAGTCGATCCAGCTCGATGTACGGGCAGCCCGTTGCTTCCGCCAGTGCGCTGGAAAAGGTGGATTTCCCCGCCCCGCTGGTTCCGACGACGACGAAGCGCATGGGTTTGATCGCGGTTGAATGTTGAAGGCGGCTATTGTGCCTCATGCGCGAAGCGGTCGCTCGACGGCGGTTCGTCATTGAGTACCGGCCATGGCCCGGCTTGCCGCACCACACGTCCTGCATTGTCGCGCCGGGCGGCGCAGGGAGTCCCTCGCCGCTCCTCAACGGTCATTTGAATTCGGCGTCTACCACTCGTTTCCCGCACCTTTGTACAATCAGCCGCTTCAGTCTTGCCGCACACAATCGCGGCAAACCCCGAAAAAAACAACGTGAGAGAAGCGATGGCGACCGAACCCGGATTTCAGACGCGCATGTACGCGGATAGCGCCCGCGACGGGCGCCCGTCATGTGCGCCCGAATGGGTAACGACCGGATGTGCGTCCCGATCGGATCGAGGGCTGGCATGAGCGACAAACCCGTTCTTGCCGCCGGTGCGCCGTGCGAACCTGCGGCGTCGGCCGCTCCCCTGATGGCGCTGGCGTGCCTGGTCGTATTCATGGCGCAAATGGCGACGACGGTGTACCTGCCGTCGCTGCCTGTCGTCATGCGCGAGTTGAAGATGACGCAAGGCGGCGCCGAGTTATCCATCTCGGCCTATGTGATCGGTGCCGCGCTGCCGGTGCCATTCTGGGGCGCTGCCGCGGAACGCTGGGGCCGGCGTGGCCCGCTGCTGATTTCGCTGCTGCTGTTCATCGGCAGCAGCCTGCTGCTCGCCAACTGCACGGCCGCACCGGCGCTGCTCGTGTTGCGCGCCATCCAGGGCATCGGCGGCGGCGGCGCGGCGATCATCGCCCGAATCATCGTCCGCGACAACTGGCGCGGCGACGAACTGGCGAGACGCCTCTCCGTGTTGTCGATCGCCTTCATCACCGCCCTGGGCGGTGGCCAGTTCATCGGCGGGCTCATCGGCCGATACAGTCATTGGCAAACGGGTTTCGTGCTGATGGCCGCCGTCGCCGCACTGGCGGTCGCGCTGTCTTACGCGTTGCCGTTGAAGGCGGGAAGCCGTGCCGCCAAACCGTCGGGCCTGGCCGGTACTTACTGGCTCCTGCTGCGGCGCCCGGGCTTCCTGTGGCCAGCCTGCGCGGGCGGGCTGGGGTTCGCGACGACCGTCACCTTGCAGGAGGTGAGCCCGTTCGTGTTCCAGGAGCATTTCCAGCTGGCCGTGACGAGCTTCGGCAGTATCGGCCTGCTGCTCGGCGTGGCCTATTTCAGCGGGGCGATGCTGGTCAACCGTCTCGTCAGGCGGCTCGGCGGCGTCCGGCTGATGCATGCCGGCGCCGCGTTGCTTGCGTTCGCAACCACGTTGATGCTGGTGTCGTGGCTGAGCGGCCTGCTGACCCATTTCACCGGGCTGTGGATCTTCATCGCGCTGTATTGCCTGGCGATCTTCGGCCAGGCGGTGCTGTTTCCGAACAGCATGGCGACCGCCGTCAGCGATGCGCATGAACATGGCGCGCATGCGATGGCCTTGTGCGGTTTCCTGCAGCAGGGACTGGCGGGCATCGCCGCGACGGCCGCGGTGCTGCAGCACCATGGCGGCACGTGGACGCTCGCCGTATTCGTGCTGGGGGCGCTGACGTGGCTGGTGGTGCAGGCCAAGGTGCGGGGCAGGTAGGCGGCCGGCGTCGACGGATGGTTCATCGGCCGTATGCTTCTCGCGCGAAAACCGCGGTGTGCGGCCGTGCGTCCGCGTCACGCTGCTCGGACAGGGCGATGCGAGAGGCAGTGTGGCGTGCTCATGCTGCCGGCTGTGCTGTGCCGCTCAAACAAAAGATTCGTAGAAAACATGTTCTCGCGCATCGTTTGCGAGGCTTTTACTACGAATTAAAAGGCAGTGTCATCAAGGGCGAGAATCGGCAAAGCATTAAAAAGTCAGGCGGAGTGCCTGGAATGGCAATAATCAAAATCAATATTTAATAAAGCAAACAGCATCTGCCGCGTTACCGCGAGCTTCACATCTTCCGTCCGCTCGATCCACGCACTGCCTTTCCCCAATAACGGCGGGCTCGGCGTGCGTATTCCGCCGATGCAGCGTTGCCGAAACCGGCATCGCAACCGACGAGACCATTTCATATTTCTAACCAAATCATGGCTCGATTAACATCGCCGAAAGAAGTTATTAACCTGTCAGAAAATATCTTGTAATTATAAAAATGACCTCCTAGCATCCCTCTGCAGTTCGTGACATGTCCTGGATCAAAGTCTGTACTTGATGCATTCCTCGAACATCACCCATACATAACCGGGGGATTACATGAAGAAACTGTCTCGCCTGCTGTCCATCACCGCGATTACCGTCGCGAGTCTCAGTGCTTTTGCCCAGGCCGGCGACCAGTCGGCTACGGTCGACAAGGCACTGCAACTGATCCAGCAGAACCCGTCCGCCTTCAGTCTGGCCGCTGGCGGCGCAGCACGCACGTTGAAGTTCGCAGGGCCGCAGGCGAGTGCGGCGACGGACGGCGATCAGTTCGAGGTGCGCGACGTGATCGTCGATCCCGACGGCACCGAGCACGTGCGTTTCGACCGCTTCTACGCGGGCCTGCCCGTGATCGGCGGTGACGTGGTCGTCCATTCGAGCAAGGGGCAGTTGAAGCAGGCGAGCGTGACGCAGCTCGCGCCGATCAATCTCGCCGGCACGATCGGCAAGGTCGGAAACCGCTCCGTGGTACGCAACGCGCCCGACATCGGCAACGCCCGGGTCAAGCGCATCGCGACCGCGCGTTTCAACTCGGACGTGCGCCGCGTCGACGACGCGGAGCTCGTGGTGTTCGCACGCGACGTCACGCCGACGCTGGCCTATGCGGTGCGCGTATACGGCAAGTCGAACGACGTGCACGGCGATGCGGTGCTGTACTACGTCGACGCACGCACGGGCGCCGTGCTCGATGCGCAGGACCTGATCAAGACCGCCGCCGCGACCGGCACCGGCCGCTCGCTGTACTACGGCAACCTGACGCTGACCACCGACCAGACCGGCACGAACGCGTACCGGATGCTCGATCCGAATCGCGGCGGCGGCTCCGTGTACGACGGTCGCGGATTGATCGCGGAGGACGTCGAGCAGGCGACCGACCTGCCGATCTTCACGAGCAGCACGAACGTGTGGGGCAATAACGCGACCACCGACCGGCAGACCGTCGCCGCCGACATCGATTACGGTCTGGCGTTAACTTGGGACTACTACAAGACTACGCACAACCGCAACGGCATCTTCAACGACGGGCGCGGCGTGAAGAGTTTCGCGCACGTGGTGTTCGACACCGGCAGCGGCACGACCGGCGCGAACGCGGCATGGATGCCGTCGCACATCATGGTGTACGGCGACGGCCAGCCGGGCACGAGCCTGCCGAAGCCGGTCGTGTCGGTCGACGTGGCCGGACACGAGATGAGCCACGGCGTGACCGAGGCCACGGCCAACCTGAACTATTCGGGCGACGCGGGTGGGCTGAACGAAGCGACTTCCGACATTTTCGGCACGCTCGTCAAGTACTACGCGAACAACCCGAACGATCCCGGCAACTACGTGATCGGGGCGCGCGTGGTGAGCGGCGGCCTGCGCAAGATGTACAAGCAGGATCTCGACGGCCGGTCGTTCAGCTGTTACCCGTCCGGCGGATTCTCGTGGTCGAATCCGCGCCACGATCCGCATTTCACGTCGGGCGTCGGCAATCGCCTGTTCTACCTGCTGGCGGAAGGCCCGACGGTGCCGTCGACCGATACCGGCCTGACGAAGGCGAAACTGGTCTGCAACGGCGACACGACCTTCAGCGGGCTGGGCCGCGAGAAAGCCGGCAAGATCTGGTATCGGACGCTGACCGTGTATCTGAACGCCAACTCCAGCTACCCGAACGCGCGGCGTGCATCGATCCAGGCGGCGAACGACCTGTACGGCGCGAATTCGGCCGAAAGCGCGACGGTCGCTCGCGCGTGGAGCGCGGTCGGGGTGAATTGATGGCGTGTGGGCCAGTGCGTTGAATGCCCGAGGATCGATCGCGTGGCGGCATGTCGTGTCGGAGAACGGAGAGCCGATCGAGGCCACGCGACGCCCGGGCAAATGACGCACGCGTGTCGATCGACCGCCTGCAATTGCGGGCGGTCGATCTTTGGAATCCGGTTGTTGTCCCGCCAGCCACGTATCCCGTTCTTCGGCACGGCGTGCCGACATGGTTGCACCTGCCGCGCCTTCATCGATCACCGCGCCGCGTTCCCGGGCCGTCCGTGACGAACCCGGAAGAAACCCGACGGTGAAGCGCGGCGGAATCCAGCCGTATCACCCATCGCCCACACCCGGCGGTCGATCGGCAAACCATCGGCCGATCCTTCGATATCCCGCCCCGTCTGGTTCCGGCACTTTTTCCAGAAAAAATTTCTTCCGGGCAATCGTTTGCGTGCCGCCGCCCGGCGTTCAGTTTATTCATCGCATGCCGATATCCGGAAGGCGCGCCTGATCGAAGCGGCATCGCCCCGCGGTTTCGATCGGGAACGGCATCCACGCATGCGACGGATAGGGGAAGAAAGGTTTTGGCGACAGTTTTAGGGTGCATCGTTTATCGGCACAATCACTGGCTGGTCCTGCTTGCCGCGCTGTTGTGCGGGGCCGGTTCGTGGGTCACCGCGCGCCTGTTCCAGCGCACGGTGAACACCTCCGGCATGCAGCGGCTCGGCTGGCAGGTGCTGACGGCCATTTCGGCCGGCGTGGCGATCTGGTGCACGCACTTCATCGCGATGCTCGGCTTCGATGCCGGCGCGCCCGTGCAATTCGACCTGCCGCTCACGCTCGTGTCGCTGCTCATCGCGGTCGGCGGCAGCACGATCGGCTTCGCGCTGACGACCTGCCGCATCGTCAGGGTCGCGCCCGCGCTCGGCGGCGCGATCGTCGGCGTCGCGATCGTGCTGATGCATTACACCGGCATGCTCGCGTGGCGGGTCGAGGGCATCGTGTCGTGGGACATCGGCTACCTGGTCGCGTCGGTGCTGCTGGCGATGACGCTCGCGGCGCTCGCGCTGCACCTCGCGCTGCGGCCGTCGCCGTACGCGGTCAACCAGATGGCCGGCGTGCTGTCGCTCGCGATCCTCGCGCTGCATTTCACCGGGATGTCCGCGCTGCGCATCACGCCGTTGACGCTCGACGGCGCGTGGACCGACGTGAACACGCTGCGTCCGCTGGCGCTGGCGGTCGCGGGTACGTCGCTCGTGATCGTCTGCACGGGGCTCGTGAGCTACGTGATCGACGGCAACGTGCGGGCCGAATCGCTCGAGCACCTGCGTCGGCTGGCACTGAGCGACATGCTGACCGGCCTGCCGAACCGGGCGAGCTTCAACGAGCGGCTGGACCTCGAAATCGCGCTGGCGCAAGAGCAGGGCACGAAGCTCGCGCTGATCGGCATCGACCTGAACCGCTTCAAGGAAATCAACGACCTGCGCGGCCATCACGCCGGCGACGAGGTGCTGCGCATCCTCGCGCGGCGCATGTCGAACGTGCTGCGCGAAGGCGAATTCGTCGCCCGCATCGGCGGCGACGAATTCGCGGCACTCTGCCGGATGGGCGACGACACCCGCCTGATGGATCTGCTCGAACGGCTCGAGCCGGCGCTCTTCAAGCCGGTCAGGCTGGACGACTACGAGGTCGTGCCGGGTGCGAGCTTCGGCGTGGCCATCTACCCGGACGACGCCGCCACCAAGGCGATCCTCATCAACAACGCGGACCTCGCGATGTACCGTGCCAAGGGCAGCGTCGCGCAATCGGTCTGCTTCTACGAGCCGGCGATGGACCTGATCGTCCGCGCGCGCCGCAGCCTCGCGGCCGACCTGCGCCGCGCGGTGGCCGACAACCAGCTGAGCATCCACTACCAGGTGCAGACCTCGCTGACGACCGGCGAGATCCGCGGCTACGAGGCGCTGCTGCGCTGGCAGCATGCGACGCTCGGCACGATCCCGCCCACCGAGTTCATTCCGCTCGCCGAGGAGAACGGCGTGATCCTGGAGATCGGCGCGTGGGTGTTGCGCGAGGCATGCGCGCGGGCGGCCACGTGGGAGCCGCCCTATACGGTCGCGGTGAACGTATCGGCCGTGCAGTTCATGCACGCGGACCTGACGGCGCTCGTGGCGGACGTGCTCGAGGCAACCGGCCTGCCGGCGTCGCGCCTGCAGCTGGAGCTGACCGAATCGACGATCTTCGCCGGCCGAGAGCGCGCGCTGGATACGCTGCGGCAGATCAAGGCGCTGGGCGTGAGCATCGCGCTCGACGATTTCGGTACCGGCTATTCGTCGCTCGACACGCTGCGCTCGTTCCCGTTCGACCGCATCAAGCTCGACCAGTCGTTCGTCGCGGACGCGGAAGCGAAACCGCAGGATCGCGCGATCATCCGCGCCGTGCTCGCGCTCGGCAAGAGCCTGGGCATTCCGATCCTGGCCGAAGGCATCGAGACGCGCGACCAGCTCGTGCTGCTGGCCGACGAAGGCTGCGACGAAGCGCAGGGCTTCCTGCTCGGCAGGCCCGCACCACTCAACGAGATTGTCGGCAGCGGGCAGATCGCGCTGACCGGCAGCAACCGCGCCAGCGCGACGGTTCCCGCGTCCGGATCGGCCGTCACGGCCGAGCTGGATCCGGGCCCGCGCCGGTAACCGACGACGCCGGATACGGCAATCCGCACGCGGGTTGCAGCAGGCAGGCTCACATGAAAACCCACTACGCACGGATGGTCAGACTGGCAAGCATCGCGGCGCCGGCCCGGAACCCGGACCTGCTCGCGGCGCAATTCCGGGTATTCGCCGGCCAGCTCCCGGTGATGTACCTGATCCTCATCTCGAGCACCTGGAGCCTCGCCGTCACGCACCTGCGCAGCACGCCGTGGTGGCTGTCGGTCGCGATGCCGGCCGCGATGACGCTCGTGTCGCTCGCGCGGCTGCTGCACTGGCGCCGCGCCCGGCTGGTGGAGCCGACGCCGGACACCGTGTCGCGTGCGCTCACGATGACGAACTGGCTGGTGATCCCGATCGCGGTGACGTTCACCCTCTGGGCGCTGCTGCTGTTCCCGTACGGCGACGCGTGGCAAAAGGCCCAGGTCGCGTTCTACATGGCGATCACGGTGATCGGCTGCATCTTCAGCCTGATGTACCTGCGCACGGCCGCGCTGATCGTGGCCGTGATCGTCAACGCCGCGTTCATCGCGTTCTTCCTCTCGACGGGCCAGCCGACGCTCGTCGCCACCGCGGTCAACATGGCTTTTGTGTCGGCCGCGCTGATCGCCGTCATCTCGGTCAACTACCGGGGCTTCGTGCGCACCGTCGACGCGCAGGCCGAATCGCGGATGCGCGAGCAGGCGCAGACGCGGCTGATGCGGATGATCGACGACATGCCGCTGGCCGTGATGACGGCCGACCCGGAGACGTTCCGCATCAACTACCTGAACACGGCGTCGCGAAACCTGCTGCGCTCGATCGAACATTTGCTGCCGATCCGCGCGGACGATGCGCTCGGCGCGTCGATCGATTTCTTCCATCCGCACCCCCAGCATCAGCGCCGCCTGCTTGCCGATCCGGCGAACCTGCCGCATCGCGGCCGCGTGCGGCTCGGGCCGGAAGTGCTCGACTTCCAGGTCTCGGCGGGGCGCGATGCCGAGGGGCGCTATATCGGCCCGATGCTGTCGTGGTCGATCGTCACGCAGCAGGCCGAGGCGGAAGCGCGCATCCACCAGCTCGCGCATCACGATTCGCTCACCGGCCTGCCGAACCGCGCGACCTTCCTCGCCGAATTCGACGCGAGCCTGCGCCGCTCCGACAAGATGCTCGGGCTGCTCTTCATCGACCTCGACGGCTTCAAGCTGATCAACGACGCGTGCGGGCATTCGGCGGGCGACGAGGTGCTGCGCCAGGTCGCGGAACGCCTTCGCGGGCAGTGTCCCGAGCCGGGCATGATGCTTGGGCGCATCGGCGGCGACGAGTTCGCGGTGCTGCTGCGCGACACCGACGCGGACGGCGCGATGGGCGCGGCCGCGCGGCTCGTCGACACGCTCGTCGCGCCCTATGCGCCGTCGCCCGAGCGACAGTTCCGCATCGGCGCGTCGATCGGCTGCGTGCTGGCGCCGCATCACGGCAACGACGCCGGCGTGCTGCTGTCACGCGCGGACATGGCGCTCTATGCGGCGAAGAAAGCCGGGAAGGGGACGTACCGGATGTTCTCGCCGGACATGGAAACGCGCGCGCAGGAGCGGATCGCGCTCGAATCGAAGCTGCGCGTCGCGCTGGACGAGAACCAGGGGCTGTACGTGTTCTACCAGCCGATCGTCGATGTCCGGACCCGCCGGGTGACGACGCGCGAGGCCCTGCTGCGCTGGCATCATCCGCGCTCCGGCTGGATTTCGCCGGGCTACTTCATTCCGATGGCCGAGCGCGGCGGCCTGATCGACCGGCTCGGCCGCTTCGTGCTCGACCATGCCTGCCGGGAGGCGGCGCGCTGGCCGGATGGCGCGCGTGTCGCCGTCAACGTATCGGCGGCACAGCTCGGCCACGGCACGATCGTGCCGGCCTTCGCGGCGGCGCTGGCCGGCGCCGGCCTCACGCCCGACCGGCTGGAAATCGAGGTGACGGAAACCGCGCTGCTGCATGACGAGGGCAAGGCGATCGCGGACCTGCGCGCGCTGCGTTCGATGGGCGTGCGCGTCGCCCTCGACGATTTCGGCACGGGCTTCTCGTCGCTCGCGCATCTGCGCGCGTTTCCGTTCGACAAGATCAAGATCGACGGCAGCTTCGTGCGCGACGCGATCTCGCGACCGGACTGCGCGGCCGTCGTGTGCGCGGTGGCCGATCTCGGCAAGCGTCTCGGCGTGACGACCGTCGCGGAAGGCGTCGAGACGGAGGAGCAACTGGCGTGCATCACCGATGCCGGCTGCCGCGAGGTGCAGGGCTTCCTGATCGGCAGGCCCGCACCGGGCGAGCACGATGCGCCGGCCATCCGCTGGATCGAGCGGGCCGCGTTGGCGGCGCAGGCTACGGGCAGGCGGGCGTGAGGGGCGGCTGCAACCGGGTGATCGCGTGAGGGTAGCTGCGGTCACCGGTCACCGGTCGATTATCGGATCGTTTCGCGTCGACGAACCCGTGGCGTTGCTTGACGCGCCGCCTCGTAACGAGCGCAGGCGCTGGCATGCCGGGCGGCTGTCTGTCGCGAAGATCAGACCCGCGCGCGCACGTCTCGCACTCGCTGTTCCGCTGCTATTCGTAGCGGTTGATAAAACGATCAAAGACGGCCGGCGGGTTCAGGACTTTGGCAGATCGGTTCTCCAGTTCCTCGGCCCCGTTGTCATCACTGATCGTGACGAACAGCGTGATCTTCTCGCGCTCTGCGCCGGTGCCGAACAACCCTTCTTGATCGAGCTGTCTGAGTGCCTCGATCATGTCCCGTTGGAGTGCCTTGAAAAACGCGTCGAACCTCGTTTCGGGAATGGTCGAACCGAGTACCGTATCGGCCAGCTTTTTACAGAGCGGATTGAATGAATCGGCCTCGGCGGATTCATACGCCCACTCGGCGGTTGCCCATGTGAACTCCGGCGCTTTCTCGTCGTCGGCGACCTCCATCCGTTCGCGGATCCGCTTCAGCCCTTCGTCGGAATTGGCGGCGGGCACGACCGTCATGGCACCACTGTCGGTGTAGAGGGCGAACGCATAAAAATGTTCGTATGGATGCGCCGCGATAAGCGCTCGATATGTCACTCGCGCCGCGTCGGCAATTTCGCTCGCGAAATTTGGATGCATGCTGTCCTCAACCTCGTCGTATCGTTACCGGGTTTGGCTGGGGAAACGCATCAGGGTGGTGCGAAGCCGTTTCGTCAGCGCGGAGGCGTGGAGGCAGTCGATCGGTGCGGGATCATCCATTGCAGGCACCTTTTCGCGGATCCACTTCTTGTAGCCTGGACCGACCACTTCGTAGACTACCGTCGCGAGGTCGATGTCACCATTGAGTGACCGGGCGAGATCCAGGACTTCTTGTCTGGAGCTTGCCAGCCGATGCAATCGTCGAACTGGCGAGCCGCTATCATAAGCAACCGCGACGCTGAACGCCAACACATCACTCATCACAAGGAACTTCGATGGCGCATCGAATGTACATGTTCAATCTGCAAGACATCGGCCCGGCCGACACGCCATGCCTGAACATGGTGGAGTGGAACTATGACTTCCCGACCGTGTTGAGTCCGCTGCTGGCGGTGGCGCCATTCCTTGCGCGTAATCGTTGCAACGACACCGGCAATGACGATGGAATATATGCCGAAGCGGAAGGCGGCAAGGTGCTGATGGCCAGGTTGTATGCGTTCCTTGAGCGTCACGCCGACCGCCTGATCGACGATCTCGACGCCTTCCGGGAAGCCAAGCGCAAGATACTTGCATTCCTCGGCAATCGCGCGGTTCACCGCTACTTTCACCTGAACGGCTGGGACGTGTTCAACCTGTCGGCGGAGCCGCACGTCGAACTGGCCCGGGCGCTGCTGGCACGCATCGAGCGCGACAACGCGACGATCGAGCGCGCGATCGAGACCGACGATCCCGCCGTACTCGACCAGTGCGAGGGCCTGGCGGAAGAGGAGGTCACCAGCTTTCGCGAACTGATCAACCAGGATCACTACGACTACGGGTGGGAGCCGTTGACGTCGATTTACTACGAACAGGTCGAAGTGTTCGAGCAAGACGGGCAGATGGGCGTCATGGCGATCACGGGCGAGGTACTGGTGCCGCCTCGCTACGACGAGATCGGCTTCGATACATGGATGGAAGTTGCCGTCGTCCGACAAGGCGACCGCTACGGACATATCGACAGCCAGGGTAAAGAGATTACACCGGTGCAGTACGAGAGCGTATGGGCGTTCTGGCGCGGGGAATATGCGCGGGTGCTGCACGACGGCAAGTTCGGTGTGGTGGATCGCAACGGGGTACAGGTCATCCCGTGCCGTTATGCGGCGTTGGCCGTGCTGCAACATTCCCGCAGCAGGTGCTGGGCCGCCTGCGAAAACGAGCGATGGGGCGTGCTCGATGCCTCCGCGCAATGGCGTCTGCCGGCCGAGTACGAATCAATCGACGACTCGATCGGCCGGATCGTTGCGACGCGTCCAGGCAACGACGTGCCGGACATCTTTACGTGTCGCTTCGCGAGGCTCGGGACACTGCCGGACGATCAGATCCGGGCATACGAGGTCGAACAGGGCGAGGAAGGCACGGTGTTTCACTATGAAGTGACGCACGCGGATACCGGTGCGATCACCGTGTTCGATGAGGATGGCGTGCAGGTTCGCACCTGATTCAGCGGGGCGGCTACGATTGTTGGCGTAGCACGCGAATTGGCGCCTGGCGATTGCGTGCGCCCGGTGCGTAGCGCCCCAGGTCAGGAATACACGTCCGCGATCACGCGTCGAACGGCAAACGCCAGCGGATCGACCTCGTGCACCCCGACGCCGAGCCTCGCATCGAACGACGCCGCAAGCTGCTCGAGTTGACCGAAAGCGTATCCGGGGTCCGCCGTGACGATGTTCACGAAGGCCATACCCCGACGATATCCCGCCTTGACTTCGATGCGAACGCCGCCCGGAAAGCGCTGGTGAAGCGCGTCGCGAACCAGGCCGATATCGATCTCGCCGGGTTCCGCGCGCCGGCCTTTCCGGGGTGCGGCATCACGCACGAAAAACCAGGCGCTGACGCGCACTTCCGGGCCGTCGATGGCGCCGACATGCGCACCCTGCCGATAGGCGAGCACCGCGAGCCGCTTGCGGCGCTCGATTCCCGATACCAGCACACACGTGCCGGCGACGTCGGCCTGGCCTTCCGCGATCATTTGCGCGAATCGAACCGCGCGCTCGGCGGAATCCTCGCGCGAGCCGAAATGCAGTGCAAGCCTTGGCGTTCGACCGATTTCCGCGCCGAGCCGCTTCTTGACCGACAGCATGGCCGCGTCGTCGATGTCGTCGAACACGAGTTCCGCGGCGAGCGGGCGACCGGCGCAATAGTCGGTGAGCAGTTGCCGGATCTCGACCAGTTCACCTGGCGCGCCGTCACCCTGCAGCTCGAGCGTGACGAGGACGACCTCTCCATGCAGCCAGGTCCTGGCGGCGGGATGGGGCTTCCGGGCGGCCAGATCGCGTGCGTCATCCGCGCCTGACGCACGCACCGCGGCCAGCAGGAACACGTCGTGGGCATGGATGCCGCCGGGCACCACGTATGCGCCTTTCTTCCAGGCCAGCGCACGCAATTCCGGAAACAGGTCGTCTGCCTCGTATCCCGTCGCGATCACCGAGCGGCCGATCGCCACCAGCTCGCGAGGCGACCCTCCGCTCGACAAGCCTGGCCCCGCGACCGCTTCGTCCTTGAACAGGCGCTTCCACTCGGACGAATACTCGGCATCGGGCGCCCATGACGGCAGCAGTTGGGCGAGGTAGGCGTCCGCATCCGCGATGGTCTCGAATTTCGCGACCATCACGCACTCGCCGCTGTTGTTGCCGGAGAATGCCTGCCACACGCTGACCGGTGGCGTTGACCGGGTTCGACCGGCATCTGCGCCGCGACGTGCACAACCGCGCCGCGTGCTGGGTTGCTCCAGGTACGCACGCGCGTTGCGCCACCCGCGCAGGATGTCCTCCGCACTGGCGGCAGGCAGGTCGCCGTCCTGGAACGAACAGCCCTGCATGCGTTGATCGGGCGTGATGGAGACGAAGTCGAGCCCCGCGCCGCAGTCGCCACTGCCATCGGCACCGTCGAACAATCTGGATACGGGCACCGCGTCGCCGAAGCACACCGACAGGCGGCATGAGATCGGCGAATCCTGCACGATGGCCGCGAGCTGCGCGCGCCCCTTCGGCGAAAGGTGCCTGCGCAAATCGGGGCCGATGTAGGACAGCAACGAGACATCCTGACAACCCAGCGCGGCCAGTTCGGCCAGCAGTGCGGGGAGGCTCGGCAGTACCGCGTCGTCGACGATCAGGTTGGCGCCCCACCTTTGCCCGTATTCCGACAGGACCGCGCCCGCGTCGCGCCAGCGCACGTCGTCGTAGAGCGAGACGCGAACCTGGCCGAAGCGGCCCGCGTAGGGCGCAAACGTGTTGCGCCGGATCAGCGTTCCATTGGTCGTGACGTTCAGTGCAAGCGGCGTGGTGTGATGAAGGATGTCGATCAGCTCGGCGAATCCACGGAAGGCGAACGGCTCTCCGCCGCCGAAGGCGACTTCCAGCGTTCCCGCTGCGGCGAGGCCGCGGAGGACGTTAGCGGCCGACTCGACGGACCAGGCGCTGTCGCGCCGCACATCACGCGAGCAGAAATCGCAAGTCAGATTGCACTTGTTCGTTATCCCGAACATCACGACCCGGGGTGCGAGGCGCCGCAAGTGGCGGGTCGACGCATTCTCGACCCGGACGTGCGTTCCTGTCGCGGGGTGAAAGCGCAGCAGCGCGCCGTCCAGCGGATACGCCCTGAATGCGTTGCGGTCAAAACCAGTGGAAACCGGCATCGGCGAGGCCCTCTGTCTTTTTGTCGAGGATTCCCGTGAACCCGGTGGCATCACGGGAAACCGTCATATTTGAAGCAACTCGCGCAGTCACCATTCGTTGCCCGGCCGGGCACGAATGGCGGGCGCGGGGAATGGCGCACCGCGCTTCACGCTCGGGGAGAAAGGAATCCTCGAGCGCGTCGCGCCCGAAAGGGAAATCATCCCGGCGTGTAGCCGGCAGCCGACAAGCGCGGCCGCCGTAGAGTGGCACCGATTATAACGGCGGCCCGATCAAGGCCCGGCCGGCGAGGTCAGATGTGGTCGAAGTTGAACGGCGTCACGTCCGGCAGGCCTTCGACCTGTTGTACCTCGACGCCGCACCCAGTGCGGCGCGCATCGAGTGCCCTCCTTGAAACGACCCATCAAGCCGAACGGCAAGCGGATCGCGGAGAAGTGACCTGCGATGCTTGCTCGAAGTCATTGCGGTGCATGCGCCGCCGCCGTAGGATGGCGGGAGACGTGCGTTTCACATCACGTCATCCTGGCGACATCTTTCTCACGTACATCTATTGCACTTCGCCAGTCGGCGGGGTGCCGATTTTTCAAGGAAGACCGACCATGGCGGCAAAACGCCTCCGCATCAACATGATTACCCGTCGCCAGTCGACGTTCGACGGCCGTCATCTCGACACCGAGGCGGTACGCCGCCACGACGCGCAAGTGCAAGACGCGATTCCCGCCCAATTGAAAGGCACGCAGGGTGCCGAGGCGGAATGGCTGCCGCGCGTGAAGGTGAGCGAGCGCTAATCCGGATACACCGATTCCGCCGTCCGTCCGCGCGCCCTGTTTCGATCGATAGGAAACGCGCCCGCCGTGCGGCGGGCGCATGACGACGCGCGACGCGCGCGTCTCTTCGTTCGCGGATTACTTGCTGGTGGCCAGCTCCGCTGCGGGAACCTTCACGACGGGCCGCAACCCGGTCACGAGCGGACGCGCGGCACTGGACAGCGCGTTCACGTCGCCGCGATTGGCGCGCACGATCAGGCCCGCCACCGCATTCATTGCACTCATGAACGCGCCTTCGAGCCAGCCGCCGAGGTGGCTGTAGCTGTCGCTGGCAATGAAGAAGCGGTTGTCGAGCGACGCGGCGAGCGCATGCGTGTGATACCGGAAGCACAGGTTGCTCTGGTGATGGTCGCCGGTCATGTCGAGCTTGAAGCCGCCGGCCGTCTTGTTGGTCGTCCAGTCGAACACAAAGCGGTCCGCCGTGCGTGCTTCCGCGAGCAGCCGATAGAACCACCACGGTTGTGCATCCGACGCGCCCGCGTACTTCACGTACCGATACGCGCGATTCACCATCGTCCGGTACATCCCGTCCGCCGTACCGGCCTCGGTTGCCGGGTTTTGCGGATACAACCCGAAATCGTGCTGAAGCCGGGTCGAATCGTCTTCCCACGTGTAGCTGGCGAGCAGGCTCGAATACTCGGGCGCCTGGCCGTCTTCGACGATCGGGCTCGGTACCACATAACTCGCCGCGAGGCCGCTGTCGGAGACGACGGCCTTGATCGGTTCGCCGCGCCATTGCGGGACCCACGGCTGGTCGAGCGCGGCGGTCTTGACGGTGGCGAACACCTTCGACGAGCGCGCCATGTGAAGCTGGCCGATCGCCGTGACGATCCGGGCGTTCGCGGCGGCGCTGTTATCGCTCAGCAGCAGCGGCGGATAAACCTGGTTGTACGTATGCGTTTCGAGGCCCAGGCCCGCGTCCCCCAGATTCTGGCTGGCCGCATGTTGAAAGCCGCTGCGGCTGACGATCGGCGTCAACTGATCGTGCGGGACGGCGAGAATCACGAAATCGTAGGCTTCGGCGTGGACGGCGTTATGGCTGTCGTATGACAGCAGTTGCGCGCGCGCCGACGCGGTGCCGGAATGGCAGGCGTTCGCGACGCGTTCCTGACGAACCTGGACGGCCAGCTTGCCGGCGCCGACGTCCTGGGCCTTGCGGTACAGATTCCGGATGAACTCGACGTTTTCCGTGACCGGCAGCGTGTATTCGTTCGAATAGTCCCAGAGGATCAGCCGCATCATCTCGACCAGCGAGATGTTGTACAGCGGCTTGAAGCCGCCGGTGCCGAAGCCGAAGCGGCCGAACAGCTCGACGTAGTAGCTGATCGATTCATCGACGTCGAGCACACCGTCGACCGGCGGCAGCGTTCCCTTCTCGAACGCAACCGTCACGATCTCGCGGACGGCCGCGCCGAGCGTCAGGCCATCGTATTGCGCGATGAACTCGGGCCAGTACTTCGTCTGAATCCGCGCGAGGGCGTCGGCCGGCGGCGTAGCCGCATTCAGGATCGCCGCGATCTTGGCCGGATCCACGTTGGCGATCGGATACATCGCGACATTCTCGCCTTCCGGGTTGCCCACCAGCCCGCCGGCGACGACACCCAGTACCTTCAACGTCGGCGAATCCGGATCTTCCCAGTCTTTCGGATCGCTCCCGACATAACGATCGACCCGATTGCCGAACACGAATTCGGTCGGCACCTTGCCCGGATTCGGAAATACCTTGATCGGTGCCGCGTCCCCGAATGCGGCGGACGCATAATGCCAGGTCAATCCGGCGATTTCCGGAAAGCGCATCGCGCCGACTTCGTAAATCGTGTCGCCGCTGGCGGGATCGCCATTGTGGACGAGCGCCGCCGACACTCTTCCGGCCTTGAGCCCGCGTACCTTGATCGCCTTGATTCCCGGCCGGTCATGAAGAAACGAATCGGGATCGGCTTCGTAGATCTGCACGTCGATGCCGCTTCCTGCCGGCAGCGTCGCCGCGAGCCGGCCGAGTTCGTAGAGTGCGGCGATGCCGCCTGCTCCGCCGCCGACGATGGCGATCCTGTAGTTGCCGGCGGGCAGCGTACCCAACGGCCCGGCGGCGGCGACCGGATAGGACACCAGCGCGGAATCGGGGTGCCGGTAGTTGATCCCGCGCAACCGGGCTTCGCCAACGGTGGTGGCAATCTTCTTCTCGTTCTTCAGGCCGAGCAGCCGGGGAATGACGGTAACGCCCATGACGTTTCTCCATCGAGAGAGTGGAAACCGCGCGATATCGATCCCGATTGCCGCTGGCACAGCGCGTCGGGACCGATTCAGGACAACGACAACGCATTGCGAACGAAGCTTGCGCAGTATGCGAATGCGGTTTCGCCAAATCAATCAATTTTTGTTTGAGAAACGATTGGGGAGAATGAGCGAAATGATGGAAAAAAGGCACGTCCCCCTGTTTAAAAAATTCGTTCGTGGGGCTGGCCCCCAGAAGGGCCGATTGCCGCGTCGTGCTCCTCGCGAATACGTCGAGTATTCGCTTCGCCCCACGGGGACTTCCGTTGGTCGTCGCAATCCTTGCGCTCGGCCCTTCCGGGCCCAGCGCAAGCCCGCCATTGGCGTGAACAGGCGCTACCCTGGCCGAGCCGTCAAAATTCCGACCGCACGCAACGGTCAGTTCGACATCCCGAATCGCGGATCGATATACGCATCGACATTCTGCGACTGCTTGTACACGCCGTTGCGCACGTTGAACGCATTCGCGTTGCGCGTCGACCCATAGATCGAATCGAGACCGTCGCCCTTGCGGAACACACGCTTCGCGGCTGCTTCGTCGAGCAGGTGCGTGCCTTTCAGCAGCGGCAGGTATTGCTCCGGCGTGAGCCCGACGCGCGCGGACATGATCCTGACCGCATCTGCTTGCGTCTTCGGGTCGTTGATGTACGCGACGCAGCGGTACCAGACCTTGATCACCTTGGCCCAGTCGGCCCGGCGCGCGGCGAGGCTCGCGGGCGCGACCGTGATCGCATCGTAGATCAGCCCCGGCGCGTCGGCCGACGTGAAGATCGCGCGTGCGCCCGGTGCACGCTTCAACGCCTCGTTTGCGTTCGGCTGCCATGCGGCGACGGCGGCGATATCGGCCGACGAGCCGAGCACCTGCGGCAGTTCGTTGGTCTTCGCATTGACCAGCGTCACGTCGCCATCCTTCAATCCGTGCTTCTGCAGCGCGGTCTCGAGCAACAGGTGATCGACGAGGCCGAGCTCGACGCCGACCTTCTTGCCCTTCAGCCCCTCGACGCTGCGCAGCGGCGGCTTCGCGATGATCATGTCGTTACCGGCGGAATAGTCGGTCAGCAGGACCATCACGTTCTTCGCGCCGGATGCCCCCGTCACGAGCGCATCGCCGTTGGTTGCCGCGACCGCGTCGAGCTTGCCCGCGGAAAACGCGTCGAGCGACGCCGAGTAATCGAACCATTCGAAATCGACGTCGACACCGGCCTCCTTGAACCAGCCCTTGTCGAGCGCGACCTGGAACGCGACCCAGCCGGGCCAGTCGCTGTAGCCGATCTTCAGCGGCGCCGCCGCGTGAACGGCGGGCGCCGCGAGCAGCGCCGCAGCCGTGGCGGCGGCACCCCATGCACGACGGGCGGAACGGAAGGACAGCAGGCGGCGGAGTGCCGAGGCGGGACGGGTCATCGTGTTTCTCCAGGAGACCGGGATCGGGATCGTCGATACGGACCGTGCAGGGGCACGGTCCGGCTGCGTAGCCGGTTCCTGCGGATGCGGAACGAACGAAGCGGCCACGGAGAGGCGCGATGGCCGTTGCCATCGCCAGTCTCCCGGGCTTTTGTCCCGCCGTGTAGCGCGTGCGCGTCCGCTCTCGCGATCGGACGAACCCGTGCCGGGCTGCTCTCGGACCAGACGTTCGATGAACCGGAACCCTAGCACCCCTAAGATGCGACGCCGCCGCACCTCTCGGCGTCATGCCGAGCGAAAACCGTGCCAACGACGTGCGACGAGGGCGGCTCAGCGGCGGCGTGCGGCGCGTTGCAGTTCGATGAAGCGGGCGGAGAAGAGGGCTGTCAGCACGCGCCGGAGCAGGTCGAGCTTGTTCATGAGCGGTCGGATGTCGAGTGAAGGTGCCGCCATCGATGCAATGCCCATGCCACTGCGGATCGTGCCGTGCATGCGCATGCGACACGCACTGCACCGGTGCGGGATCGCGTTCGCCTGGTGCGCGGCACGCCCGCCGCGAGGGCACGGGGCCGCCGCCATGTCGTGCACGCGGCGCACGTGCGGGCCGCCGCACCGCGTTGTGCAGCCGTTTCGTCGAGGCTGGCACGCAACTCGCTAGATCGTTGCCCGAGAGGTGCGAAGCAATTTGCATCATCTTCAGGATCGCTAGGGTTCCGGTCATGCGGCGTTCGCGCCGCACGATGCCTGGTCCGAGAGCAATCCGGTCTTGCCTTCGCCTCGATACGAGGCAACGGCGAGGCTCCACGGAGGGATAAAAGCCCGGGAGGTCGCGATGTCGTTCGGTCGCCCTCTCACGCCTTTTATCCAACCGACCACGGAGCCGCCATGTCGCCGAGCCCCCAAGCCGTCCTCGCCCCACCACCGCACGTCGCGTGGGAAACGCTGATTCCCGCCGGGACCCACTGGTCCGGCATCCTGCGCCGCGGCCTCGCGCTGCGCATCGTCGATGTCGAAGGCGGCGCGAATCTGTCCGCCGTATTTCATCGCCAGGAAGACCCGCTCGAACGCTACAACATGGCCGATACGCTGAAGGCGCAGCACACCGCGCATCTCACGCGCGGCCATGCGCTGTACACGGACATGGGGCGTGTGATCGCGTCGATCACGGCCGACACGCTCGGCTGGCACGACCCGCTCGGCGGCGTCGGCGACGCGCGCCTGTTCGCACACAAGTACGGCACGACGACGTACCAGGCCGATCGCAACGCGATGATCCGCAACGGCCGCGACAGCCTCGTGCTCGAACTCGCGAAGTACGGGCTGTCGGCGCGCGACCTCGCCGCGAACGTCAATTTCTTCAGCAAGCTCGAGACGGCGGACGACGGCACGCTCGATTTCGTCCCCGGCCATTCGACGGCCGGCAGTGCCGTCGACCTGCGCTTCGAGATGAACACGCTCGCGGCATTCTCGACCGCGCCGCATCCGCTCGATCCGCGCGCGGACTATGCGCCGAAGCCGGTGAAGCTGATCGCGTACCGCGCGTATCCGGCGGACGCCGCCGCCCCCGAAGACGATCCGTGCCGGCGCGCGTGCGCCGAGAACATGCGCGGCTTCACCAACACCGACCGCCTGTTCGCGTAAGGAGCCGCACCATGCCGATCATCGAAAGCCGCCTCGACCCGCGCGACGCGATCCACGACATCACGCTGAACGCGGGCGAACCGTGGCTGCACGACCTGAAGCGCGGGCAGGTCTTCCGCATCCTCGACCTCGAAGGCAACCAGGCCGTCGACACGCTGTTCTACCGGTCCGACGACCCCGAGGAGCGCTACAGCGCACAGGACACGATCCGCGCGCAGCGCAACCTGTACCTGAGCGCCGGCAGCGTGCTGCTGTCGAGCCGGGGCAACGCGATGGCGACGATCGTCGCCGATACGTGCGGGCGTCACGACACGCTCGGCGGCGCATGCGCGGCCGAGAGCAACACGGTGCGTTATGCGCTCGACAAGCGGCACATGCACAACTGCCGCGACAGCTTCCTCAATGCAATCGCGCACTGCACGTGCGGCACGGGCGCGCGGCTCACCAAGCGCGACCTCGTCGGCAACGTCAACTTCTTCATGAACGTACCCGTCACGCCGCTCGGCGGGCTGACGTTCGAGGACGGTATTTCCGCGCCCGGCAAGTACGTCGAGATGCGGGCGGAGATGGACGTCACCGTGCTGATCTCGAACTGCCCGCAGCTGAACAACCCGTGCAACGGCTACAACCCGACGCCCGTGCGTCTCACCGTGTGGGAGGCCGAATGAGATTCGCCAAAGTCCTCGTTGCGAACCGCGGCGAGATCGCGTGCCGCGTGATCCGGACGCTGAAGCGGCTCGGCATTGCGTCGGTCGCGATCTACTCGGACGCCGACCGCGACGCGCGGCACGTGACGCTCGCCGACGAAGCCGTGCGGGTCGGCCCCGCGCCGGCGGCGGAGAGCTACCTGAACGTCGCGGCGATCCTCGCCGCCGCGCGCGAGACCGGCGCGCAGGCCGTGCATCCCGGCTACGGCTTCCTGTCCGAGCATGCCGGTTTCGCCGATGCATGCGAGGCGGCCGGCGTGCGCTTCATCGGGCCGCGCGGCGACCAGATGCGCGCGTTCGGCCTCAAGCACACCGCGCGCGCACTCGCGGCCGCACAGGGTGTCGCGCTGCTGCCGGGCACGGGCCTGCTCGACGACGTGGCGACGGCGCTTGCCGAAGCCGGTGCGATCGGCTATCCGGTGATGCTGAAGAGTACGGCCGGCGGTGGCGGGATCGGCATGTCGTTGTGCCGTGACGCCGCGCAGCTCGAGGCGGCCTTCGAATCCGTCGTGCGGCTCGGCAAGGCGAACTTCGCACATGCGGGCGTGTATCTCGAGAAATTCGTCGAGCACGCGCGGCATATCGAAGTGCAGATCTTCGGCGATGGCCGCGGCGGCGCGATCGCGCTCGGCGAACGCGATTGCTCCGTGCAGCGCCGTAACCAGAAGGTGATCGAGGAGACACCCGCGCCGGACCTGACCGATGCCGAGCGCGACACGCTGCACGCGAGCGCGGTGCGGCTCGCCCGCGCGGTCGGCTACGCGTCGGCCGGCACGGTCGAGTTCGTGTTCGACGCGAACGCGCGCCGGTTCTATTTCCTGGAAGTGAACACGCGGTTGCAGGTCGAACATTGCGTGACCGAAGCGGTCACCGGCATCGATCTCGTGGAATGGATGATCCTGCAGGCCGAAGGCGACCTGCCGCCGCTCGATACGCTCGCCGTTGCGCCGCGCGGCGCGAGCATCCAGGTGCGGCTCTATGCGGAAGATCCGCACAAGCAGTTCCAGCCGAGTGCCGGCGTGCTCACGCATGTCGCCTTTCCGGACGACGTGCGCGTCGACGGCTGGATCGACGCGGGCACCGAGGTCAGCGCGCATTACGATCCGTTGCTCGCGAAGCTGATCGTGCGCGGCGATACGCGCCGCGACGCGCTGGCGGCACTGCAGGCCGCGCTGGCGCGGACCGAGCTGTACGGGATCGAAACCAACCTCGACTACCTGCGCGCGATTGCCGGCTCGGACACGTTCGCGCGCGGCGCGCCGACGACGGCGTTTCTGTCGCGCTTCGCATTCGCGCCGCACACGATCGACGTGCTCGACGGCGGCGTGCAGACCACCGTGCAGCAGGCGCCCGGGCGCGTCGGTTACTGGAGCGTCGGCGTGCCGCCGTCCGGTCCGATGGACGATCGCGCGTTCGATCTCGCCAACGCGCTGCTCGGCAACGTACGCGACGCGGCCGGGCTGGAATTCACGATGGTCGGCGCGACGCTGCGCTTCAACACCGCGACGCTGTTCGTGCTCGGCGGCGCGCCGCTCGCGGCAACGCTCGACGGCGAGCCCGCGCCGTTCTGGCAGGTGCTGCGCGCTCGACCGGGCACGGTACTGAAGCTCGGCGGCGTGACGGGCGCGGGCGTGCGCGCGTGCCTGGCCGTGAAAGGCGGGCTGCAGGTGCCCGACTATCTCGGCAGCAAGGCGACCTTCACGCTCGGCCAGTTCGGCGGTCACGCGGGGCGCGCGCTGCGCAAGGGCGACGTGCTGCATCTGCACGCGGACGCGGGGCGCGGCGACGCCGGCGCGACGCTGGCCGAAGACGACATTCCCGCATTGACGCATGCGTGGACGCTCGGTGTGCTGGACGGCCCGCACGGCGCGCCGGACTTCTTCACGCCGGACGACATCGCGATGCTCTACGGCACGCAGTGGACGGTCCACTACAACTCGAGCCGCACCGGCGTCCGGCTGCTCGGACCGAAACCGCAATGGGCACGCGCGGACGGCGGCGAGGCCGGCCTGCATCCGTCGAACATCCACGACAACGCGTATGCGATCGGCGCGGTCGATTTCACCGGCGACATGCCGGTGATCCTCGGCCCGGACGGGCCGAGCCTCGGCGGTTTCGTGTGTCCGGTGACGGTCGTGCGCGACGAGCTGTGGAAGCTCGGGCAGTTGCGCCCGGGCGATACCGTGCAGTTCGTGCGCGCGGCCGCGTCGGCCGGGAAGCCGGCTGCTGCGATCGCGCAACCGACGCGCGACGTCGCCACTGCCGCCTGCGCCACGCCCGGCGAATGCGTGCTGCATCGCGACCCGTCGGCCGGCGGTATCGGTGTCGTCTACCGGCGCTCGGGCGATCGCAACGTGCTGGTCGAATACGGGCCGCTCGTGCTCGACCTGAACCTGCGCTTTCGCGTGCACGCCCTCATGTGCTGGCTCGACGCGCACCGGTTGCCCGGCATGCTCGACCTGACGCCGGGCATCCGCTCGCTTCAGGTGCAGTTCGATGCACGCGTGCTGCCGCTCGATGCACTGCTCGCGCATCTGCAGACCGCGGAGCGGGAGCTCTCCGACGTGGCCGACATGCGCGTGCCGAACCGCATCGTGCACTTGCCGCTGTCGTGGGACGACCCGTCGACGCGCATCGCGATCGAGCGCTACATGCAGTCGGTGCGGCCCGATGCGCCGTGGTGCCCGAGCAATATCGAGTTCATCCGGCGGATCAACGGGCTGGCGAGCATCGACGACGTGAAGCGCATCGTGTTCGACGCGCGCTATCTGGTGATGGGGCTCGGCGACGTCTACCTCGGTGCGCCGGTCGCGACGCCGATCGATCCGCGGCACCGGCTCGTGACGACCAAATACAACCCCGCGCGCACCTGGACACCCGAGAACGCGGTCGGCATCGGCGGCGCGTATCTGTGCGTGTACGGCATGGAAGGGCCCGGCGGTTACCAGTTCGTCGGCCGTACCGTCCAGATGTGGAATCGTCACCGCACCACGCGGGAGTTCGAAGCCGGCAAGCCGTGGCTGCTGCGCTTCTTCGACGAGATCCGTTTCTACGAAGTCAGCGAGGCCGAGCTGGCTGCGCTGCGCGCGGATTTCATCGCGGGCCGCGCGTCGCTGAAGATCGAGGAATCCGTGTTCGACCTGGGCGCGTACAACCGCTTCCTGCGCGACGAGGCGGAGTC
>JABLTH010036049.1_pt1 | contig 31016 bp, 18 predicted proteins | sample 7875711 | NCBI WGS metagenome assembly JABLTH01 (sample SAMN14941262, study PRJNA633318) | bioreactor metagenome | isolation source: bioreactor | place: China | collected 2019-03-05 | reverse complement strand
CTCGTGTTTGCGTGGACTCATGGTCTCTCCGGGTCTGGCGGCAGTGTCCTGCCTGGGACCCGGTTACACAAAATCTAGGACACGCCCCAGCCGGACTGCGCTGGACCGAAATCCACAAAAAACCCCAGGAAATCCCAGGGTTCTTGGATAAGTCTGGATTCTGACAGACTAGAAAATGGCGCGCCCGGAGGGATTCGAACCCCCGACCAAGGGCTTCGGAAGCCACTACTCTATCCGGCTGAGCTACGGGCGCTTGTGGGATGCGCGCCGCGGGCAGGGCCGCGGCGGACGCGCAGTATAGCGAAGTTGGCCGGGAATCGGGCGGGGGCGATGCGCCTGGATGGGACACGGCGAAGTGCCCTGGGTCACCTCGCCCTGCCCGGCCCCTCACCCCGGCCCTCTCCCGGGCGGGGAGAGGGAGCGGAGCGTGGTGGAGGCGATCAGCGCGCCTTGAACAGCTGGCTCAGCGTGTCCGGCTTGCTGGTGTCGCGCACCAGGTGCGGGTACTTCATGCCGTCGTGGTAATCGATGCGCACGGTCTTGTAACTGTCGAACTCCTTGACCAGCAGCTCGACCGGCTTGGACTTGTCCTTGGCCGAGGCGCCGATCGCGTCCTTCATGGCATCGGCGGAGTACTCGTTGCCGTCCACCGCGACGATCTTCATCGACGGGCCGATGCCGGCCTTGAACGCCGGGCCGTCCCACAGCACGTCGTTGATCGAGCCGTCCTTGCCGACCGACAGGCCCAGCGAGTAGGTCAGGTCGACGGTGTGGCGACGCGCCTCGATGGCCTTGGCGGCATCCGACGGCTGGTCGGTGTAGACCAGCTTCCAGCCGTGCTTCTCCAGGCCGCCGATCAGCGGGCCGTGGCCGTCCAGGCGGCTGCGCAGGAAGCTGGCCCAGTCGTACGGCTTGATGCCGTTGAGCGTCTTGACCACGTCCTCGAAGGTGTAGGTGTTGACCTTCCAGTCGCCGTTGTTCATGCCGAAGAAGGCCTTGGCGAAGTTGTCGATGCTGTCCTTGCCGCCGCTCAGTTCACGCAGCTTGGCATCGACATCCAGCCAGATCATCGCGCCGGCGACGTAGTAGTCCTCGCTGGCCTGGTAGTTGCGGTACGGCAGCGGCGCGCGCTGGGCAATGGTCGGGTCGTTGGTGGTGTCCTGCACGTTGCGCCAGGTGGCCAGGCCGGGGCGGCCCTTGTCGTAGGTGGCGGCGGCGTAGGCCCAGATGTCGCGGGCCTGCTCGGGCGTCCACAGGCCGGCGCGCGTGGCCATCACGTAGCCCCAGAACTGGGTCTGGCCCTCGTACACCCACAGCAGGGTATCGCTCATCGGCACGTTGAAGTTCGGCGTGGTCAGGTCCGCGCCGCGGCGGTACTTGCCGTCCCAGGAATGGTTGTACTCGTGCGAGAACAGGTCGCGGTCGAAGATGTTCTTCTTGGTGTCGGTGAAGTAGTCGGCGCCGACGCCGTCCTCGCTGGAGCGGTGGTGCTCCAGGCCGATGCCGCCGAGCTTGTCGCTGAGCGAGACCAGGAAGTCGTAGTGGTTGTAGTGGTGCGCGCCGTACAGCTTGTACATCTGCTGCACCAGCTCGCGGTACGGCTTGATCAGCTCGGGCTTGATCTCGAGGTTCTTCGGCGCGTCGGCGAACAGGTTCATGCGCACCGGCACGCTGGCCCCCGGATTGAGCTCGAACTGCTTGTAGTACTTGCCCGCGAGCAGCGGCGAGTCGACTAGCGCGTTGTAGCTGATCGGCTCGTAGCTGATGGTGTCGCCGCTCTTGGAGGCCACATGCAGCGCGGTGGCGGCCTGCCAGCCCGTCGGCAGGGTGACACTGGCCTTGGCGGTGATCTGGCGGATGTTGTGCCCGGCTGGATACACCGAGACCTTGTCCCACTGCAGGCTGAGCATTTCCGGGGTCATCATCACCCGGCCCTGGCGGCCGCCCTGCGAGGACAGGAACTGGAACTCCACGTCGACCGCGCTGGCGCCTTCCGGCACGTTGATGTGGAAGGCGTAGACGTTGAGCGGGTCGCGCGTCCACTCAATCACCTTGCCGTTCGCCTTCACCGTGAGGCCTGCGAACTTGTCGATCGGGCCGGTCGGCGAGTGGTTGCCCGGGATCCACTGCGGATACAGCAGGGTCAGCGGACCGGCCACGGCGGGCACGGTTTCCTGCACGCGGAAGATGCGCTGGGCGACGTCGGTGGCATCAACGTGGATGGTCAGTGCGCCAGGTGCGTACGGCGTGTCCTGCACCGGCGGCACGCCGTCGGCATGGACCGGAGCGGCGGTGAAGCCGAGGCCGGCGAGCAGCAGGGCGGAGGCGAGAGCGGAGGTCTTCAAGCGGGCATCTCCTCGATGCGGGGAAGGGAGTGGCCACCAGCCCGTTGCCGGGCCGGTGGCCAGGCGTTTACTTGCGGGGTGCGGCGATGGCGTCGAACAGGTCCTTGCCGGTGCCGCGCACCAGATGCGGATACTTAAGGCCGCCGTGGTAGTCCACGCGGTAGGTGCTGTAGGTGTCTTCGTTCTTCACCAGCAGCTCGATCGGTGTGCTTGCGCCCTTCGCTGCGGTGACTGCATCCTTCAGCGCGTCCGGCGAGAAGTCCTTGCCGTTCACCGCGACGACGGTCAGGCCCGGCACCAGGCCGGCTTCGAACGCGGGGCCGTCCCACTGCACGTCGAAGATACGGCCATTGCTGCCAACCGACAGGCCCATCGAGTAGGCCAGGTTGACGCCATGGCGTACCTTCTCCATCGCCTTGTCCATCGCGTTCGGCTGGTCGGTGTAGACCAGCTTCCAGCCGCTGCGCTCGATGCCGTGCTCGGGCAGTTCGGTGCCGACGTAGTCCAGGCGCTGGCGCAGGAACGAAGCCCAGTCGAACGGCTGCACCTGGTTGAGCGTGTGGATCACGTCGTCGAAGGTGTAGGTCCTGGTGACGTAGCTGCCGCTGTCCATGCCGTAGAAGGCGCGGGCGAAGTCGTCCAGCGAATGCTTGCCGTGGGAGAGCTCGCGGATCTTGGTGTCCACGTCCAGCCACAGCAGCTGGCCTTCCGGATAGAAGTCGGTGCCGCGGCGCCAGTTGATCCAGCCGCCACCGCCGAAGTAGGTCAGCGGCGCGGCGTCGGCAGTGTCCTGCAACGAACGCCAGCTGCGGCCGGTGCGATGCGCCATCGCCGCGGCGATCGAGGCGATCGAATCACGGTAGTCGGCGGCCGACCCCAGCCCGGCCCGCGCGGTGAGCACGCCACACCAGTAGTCGGTGAGGCCTTCGTAGACCCACAGCAGGTCGTCCTGCATCGGCTCCATGAAGGTCGGCGTCCACAGGTCGGCCGGGCGGCGGAACTTGCCGTTCCACGAATGCACGAACTCGTGCGGCATCAGGCTGGCCGCGAGCTTGTGCATGGTGTCGTCGGTGAAGAAGTTGGCCGGCAGGCGGTCGTCGCTGGACTGGTGGTGCTCCAGGCCGAAATGGCCGGTGTGGTCGGACAGGGTGAGCAGGAAGTCGTAGTGGCCGTAATGGTGCGCGCCGAACAGCTTCAGTGTCTGCTGCACCACCGCGCGCGGGCTGGCCAGCTGCTTGTCGGTGAGCTTGACGTCGTCGGCGCCGTCGCCAACCACGTTGAGGTGCACCGGCACCTTGGCGCCCGGGTCCAGGTCCACCCGGTTGAAGTGCTTGCCGGCGATCAGCGGCGAGTCGACCAGGTTGTTGAGGGTGACCGGCTTGAAGGTGGTGGTGTCGCCGGACTGGCTGGCCACCTCCAGCGCGGTGCCGAACTTCCAGCCGGCCGGCAGCGTGACGCTGGGCGCGATGGTGATCTGGCGGGTGTAGTGGCCGGCCGGGTAGAACGCGGTCTGGTTGAACTCGATGTCCACCAGGTTCGGTGTGGACGAGGCACTGGCGCCGAACTCGCCACCGTCACCCGGCGAGAGGAACTGGAACGCCAGGTCGAGCTGGCTGACACCCGCGGGTACGTCCAGGTGCACCGCGTACATCTCGCGCAGGTCGCGGCGCCACGCCAGCTGCTTGCCGTTGGCCTTGATCACCAGGCCGGTGACGTTCTGGATCGGGCCGGATGGCGCGTGCTCGCCGGGGATCCACTTCGGGTAGTACAGCGTGAGCGGGCCGGGCGCGACCGGGATGGTCTCGGCAATGCGGAAGATCTTCTTCGGCGCGCCGGTCAGATCCACCGCAAGGGTGAGCGTGCCCGGATAGGGCTGGTCGACCGGCGTCGGCAGCTCGGCGGCATGGACGACCGGTACGGCCACGGCGAGCAGCAGGGCGGAGGACAGCAGGGAAAGGCGAGGAGAACGGCGCACAGGATTCACTCCGGACAGATGCCGGGACCGCGATGGCCGCTCCCCCGGCGACAGCCACGCCGGCAACCCGTCACGTCCTGTGGCGCGGGGTCGGTGTGGATCGAGCGGTCGATGGTAGGCCGAAGGTCACGGCCCCTCCCCCTGCCATTGGTCACACTGGCGTCACGGGTGCGTGCCGTCCTCCGCAGGATGCTACGACCGACCTCGCCAAAGCGAAGCGCCCGCCACGCCTTGCGGCGTGACGGGCGCATGCCGGCGCACCGCGCGAGCGATGAATTACGACTTTTCCAGCTCGCTGTGGCGCATGCCGTAGCCAAGGTAGATGACCAGGCCCAGCACCATCCAGGCGATGAAGCGCCAGATGGTGATCATCGGCAGGCCCCCGAGCAGCTGGAACTTCCCATCGGCGAACCACGGCCAGCCGATGATCAGGAACAGCGAGAACAGCATGCCGGCCGGCGCCACCAGCCACAGCATCGGCGTGCGGAAGCGGCGCTCCACGTTGGGCTGGCGTACGCGCAGGATCAGCACCGAGCCGCAGATGATGATGAAGGCGGCCAGCGTGCCGATGTTGACCAGCTCGGCCACCTCGCCGATCGGCAGGAAGCCGGCGACCAGCGCGGTGAACACGCCGAGGATCATCGTCGGGCGCGCCGGCGTGCCGTACTTCGGATGCACCTGGGCGAACCATTTCGGCAGCAGGCCGTCGCGCGACAGCGCGAACCAGATGCGTGCCGCGCCGAGCATGAAGGCGAACATCACGCTGGTGATGCCGGCGATCGCCGCGATCGAAATGATCGCGCGCACCCAGTGCAGGCCCAGTGCCTTGAACGCGGCGTCCACCGGCGCGGCGCCGGCCAGCTCGGTATACGGCACCATGCCGGTGAGCACCAGCGAGACCGCCAGGTACAGCGCCATCGACACCGCCAGCGACAGCAGCACCGCGCGCGGCAGGTCGCGCTGCGGGTTCTTCGCCTCTTCCGCCGCGGTGGTCAGCGTGTCGTAGCCGAACACGGCGAAGAACACCACGCTTGACGCGGCCAGCACGCCGCCCCAGCCGAACGTGCTGACGCCGTCCTTGATCACGGTGGGCGGGATGAACGGGTGCCAGTTGGCGGTGTTGACGTAGAACACGCCGACGCCGATCACCAGCGCCACGCCGATCACCTTGATCGTCACAATGGCGGTGTTGGCGCGCGCGCCCCACTCGGTCTTCACCGTGAGCATCCAGGCGATCAGCAGGGTGATCGCCGCGGCGATCACGTTGAACACGTGGCCGTTGTCCGGGTGGTGCGGGTCGTAGGCGCCCTGCGCCCACACCGGCAGGGTCACACCGAAGAGCTGCTCGACCAGCGCCTGCACGTAGCCGGACCAGCCGATCGCCACCACGCCGACGATCAGTGCGTACTCGACCAGCAGGTCCCAGCCGATGATCCAGGCGAACAGCTCGCCGAGCACGGCGTAGCCGTAGGTATAGGCGCTGCCGGTGACCGGGATCATCCCGGCGAACTCGGCGTAGGCCAGCGCGGCGCAGGCGCTTCCCAGGCCGGCGATGATGAAGCTGAGCACCACGGCAGGACCGGCGTTGGCCGCGGCCTGCTGGCCGGCGAGCACGAACACGCCCACGCCGATGATGGCGCCCACGCCGATCGCGGTGAGCTGCCACAGGCCCAGCACGCGGCGGAAATCGCCGCGCGAACCGGCCTCCGATTGGAGCTGCTCGATCGACTTGTGGCGCACCAGCTTGGCAAGAAAACCCATCATGTATCCCCTTGATACCGACGCATAACAGCCGATGACTATAACAACCCGTTCCGCGAATTTCTTCACGGAAGTCTAACCAGATCAGGCATTTAGACGGCTATACGGCCAAAATTTCCGCACTCAGGCGAGGCCGGCAGCGGGCCTCCGGGGTGCATTGCCGCCGGTGCGCGAGACCCAGGCAAGCGCCAGCACGCTGAGTCCGAACACCGCCGCGAACGCCACGCCGACCAGCATCCCAGGCAGTGCAAACCAGCCCCCGGCGAGCAGCGGCACCATCGCCAGCGCGATCACGCGCAGCCCTTCCAGCCACGTCGCCGCCGGCCGCCCCTCCCACCACGCGCCGAGCACCGTGAGGCTGACCGCGATCACCAGCGCGTAGCCGATCAGCACGCCGAGCCCGGCCTGCGTAGCCAGGCCGAGGAAGTGCGTGGTCATGCCAAGCAGCAGCGCGAACTGCACCAGGCCATAGACAGTGCGCCGGCGCGACAGCGGCGGATCGAACTGCTCGCGCCCGATGTCGAACGCCGGCTTCGGATAACGCGCAGCGACGTCGGCTGGCCGCCAGCCCGGCGGACGGAACCAGATCTGCAGCCTGTCGCGCCAGCGGCTCGCGCGGCGCGCATCCTGCCAGGTCGCCCAGTACACCTCGAGGTTCGCCCACAGCGGATTGAAGCTGCGCAGCGGCGCGCGGGTGCCGTATACCGGCCGATCCGCATCGTCTTCCTCGACGAAGGTGCCGAACAGCCGGTCCCACAGGATCAGGACGCCGCCGTAGTTGTGGTCGAGGTAGCGATCGTTCACCGCATGATGGGCGCGATGGTTGGACGGCGAGCAGAACACCCGGTCGAACCAGCCGAGCTTGCCGACCTGCTCGGTGTGCACCCAGAACTGGTACAGCAGGTCGATCAACGCGACGGCCACGAAGACACCGACCGGGTAACCGATCAACGCCATCGGCAGGTAGAACAGCCAGCCCAGCAGGCCGCCGGTGGCGGTCTGCCGCAGCGCAGTGGAGAGGTTGTAGTCCTCGCTCTGGTGATGCACCACGTGTGCGGCCCAGAGGATGTTCACCTCGTGACCCATCCGGTGCAGCCAGTAATAGAGGAAGTCGTACAGCAGCAGCGCGCTCACCCACACCCACCACGCGCTCGCCGGCAACGCGAACAGTGCCAGATGCTCCACGCACCATGCGTAGACGCCCACCGTGAGCACCTTCAGGAAGACCCCGGCCAACTGCGAGATCACACCCAGGCCGATGCTGGTGACCGCATCGTTGCTACGATAGGCGCGGCGGCCGCGCAGCTTCGCCACCAGCAGCTCGACCCCGATCAGCGCGAAGAACGCCGGCGTGGCGAGCGTGATGACGGTCTCGGCGGAAATCATCGGGTCGCTCCGTCGGGGCGGCGGCAGGCGCCCGGGATACGGGCGGTGAGCAGTCGGCGCATGGGGTTGTCCGTCATGGTCTGTCCCCGATCATAGCCAAGGCGGGTACCCGGCAACCCGGCGTGTCGAAATAGCCGCCGACGAATCGTCGCCCTGTTGCGTAGAACCACCGTGCAGGGCCAAGGCGCCCGGGCGGAGTCGGCTACGAAATCACGATTTTTCCGCTGCATGACTGACAGCACGCATATCTAAACTGATTGGTGTGGTATTGTCCCGCCCCGCTTCTCGCCCCTACTCCAGGTAGCCATCTTGTCCCGCCAACCCGCTCTGCCAGCGTTCCGCCCGCTCGCCCGCAGCCTGCAAGTTCTTGCGCTGACGGCTCTCCCCTTCTGGCTCGCCGGCTGCGCGGTGGGTCCGGACTACCGGCGCCCCGACGCGCCGACGGTCGATCGCTTCACCCATGACGCCCTGCCCGCAGCTACCGCAACGGCCGATGTGGCCGATGGCGATGCGCAGCGCTTCCTCGCCGGGCGCGACGTGCCGGAACGCTGGTGGTCCACCTTCGGCAACACCGAGCTGGACCGCCGCGTGCGGCAGGCGCTCACGCACAGCCCGACGATCGCCTCGGCCCAGGCCGCCCTGCGCCAGGCGCAGGAGAACGCCCGCGCCGCTGGCGGTGCGTTGTTCCCATCGGTCGACGCCTCCGCCGGCGCCACCCGCGAGAAGCAGTCCGCCGCCGCGTCCGGCGTACCGGGCGGAGCCGGGCCGTTCACGCTGTACAACGCCTCGGTGAGCGTCGGCTACACGCTCGACCTGTTCGGCGGCGTGCGCCGCGGTATCGAGGCGCAGCAGGCGCAGGCGGACTACCAGCAGGCGCAGCGGGACTCCACTTATTTCACCCTGGCCGGCAACGTAGTTACCGCCTCGCTGCAGGAGGCCTCGCTGCGCGAGCAGGTGCGCGCCACCGCGCAGATCGTCGACTGGCAGCGCAAGACGCTGGACATCGCCGAGCAGCAGCAGCAGATCGGTGCGCGCTCGCTATCCGACACGCTCGCCGTGCGCGCGCAGCTGGCCGCCACCGAGGCCACGCTGCCGCCGCTGCGCGCCCAGCTTGCCGCCGTGCGCAACCGCCTGGCCACCTACCTCGGCACCACCCCGGCGCAGTTCGATGCCGCGCCGTTGGCGCTGGACGACGTGCACCTGCCGCAGGACATCCCGGTCAGCCTGCCCTCGCAGCTGGTCGACCAGCGTCCGGACATCCGCGCCGCCTCGGCCCTGTTGCACGCGGCCTCGGCGCAGGTCGGCGTGGCCACCGCGAACATGCTGCCGCAGGTCACCCTGTCCGGCAGCGTCGGCTCGCAGGCGCTCAGCGGGGGCGACCTGTTCTCCGCCGGCACCCGCGCCTGGTCGCTGGGCCTGGGCCTGACCCAGCCGCTGTTCCACGGCGGTGAACTGCTGCATCGCAAGCGCGCCGCGCAGGCTGGCCTCGACAAGGCCGATGCCGACTGGCAGCAGACCGTGCTGACCGCGTTCCAGAACGTCGCCGACGCGCTGCAGGCACTGCAGTACGACGCGCAGACCCTGGCCGCCCAGGCCACGGCCGAGCAGGCGGCGTCGAAGCGGCTCGAGCTCACCCGCGAGCAGTACCGCATCGGCGCCACCAACTACCTGAACCTGCTCGACGCCGAACGCAGCTACCAGCAGGCGCACATCACCCTGATCCAGGCGCGCGCCGCGCGCCTGTCCGACACCGCCGCGCTGTACACCGCGCTCGGCGGCGGCTGGCGCCGTGACGCCGCCGCCCCGATGGCGGCCACCACTTCCCCTTCCAACGTTTCCCGATAAGGAGTTCGCGCATGACCTCGCGCGCAGACAAGAAGCCCAGCACGGCCAAGCGAATGATCTGGGTGATCCTGGGCACGCTCGCCCTGATCGCCGTGATCGTCGGCGCCAAGGTGCTGCTGGTGGTCAGGATGATCCACTCCATGCCCAAGCCGGGGCCGGTCACCGTGAGCACGGCGAAGGCCAGCGAGCAGGACTGGCAGCCCGCGCTCGACGCCGTCGGCAGCCTGCGTGCGGCCAACGGCGCCGATCTCGCCACCGAGGTGGCCGGGTTGGTCACCGACGTGCACCTCAAGTCCGGCCAGGACGTGAAGAAGGGCCAGCTGCTGGTGCAGCTGCGCGACGGCGACGAAGTGGCCCAGTTGCAGCAGCTGCAGGCCAACGCTCAGCTGGCGAAGCTCACCCTCGAGCGCGCCCGCAAGCAGCTGGCAGCGCAGGCGATCAGCCAGGCCGACTTCGACACCGCGCAGGCCGACACCAAGGCCCGCCTGGCAGCCGTGGCGCAGCAGCAGGTGGTGATCGCCAAGAAGCAGCTGCACGCGCCGTTCGACGGCCGCGCCGGCATCATCACGATCAGCCCGGGCGACTACCTCGCCGCCGGCACCCAGGTGGTGACGGTGCAGCAACTCGATCCGCTGTTCGTGGACTTCAACGTGCCGCAGGGCGAGCTGGCCCGGCTGAAGGTGGGCCAGGCGGTACGCCTGCACCTGGATGCCTGGCCGGACCGCACCTTCTCGGGCCGGCTCAGCGCGATCAACCCGAAGGTCGACACCAGCACCCGCAACGTGCAGGTGGAGGCCACCGTGCCCAACCACGACAAGACGCTCACCCCGGGCATGTTCGCCAAGCTCACCGTCGACGTCGGCCAGCAACGCCGGCAGCTGACGCTCCCGCAGGCGGCGATCGTCTACAACCCGTACGGCGACACCGTGTACGTGGTGCAGCCGGCCAAGGGCAAGGATGAACAGGGCAAGCCGAACGCGCCGACGGTCAAGCAGGCCTTCGTCACCACCGGCGACACCCGCGGCGACCAGGTGGCGATCCTCAAGGGCATCAGCGCCGGTACCGAGGTGGTGACCAGCGGCCAGATGAAGCTCAAGAACGACGCCACCATCACCGTCGACAACAGCGTGCAGCCGGCCGACTCCGCGCAACCCACGCCGCAGGAGCAATAGGGTCCGCCCGCCGTCACCCAGCTGGTCGCGCCGCGGCCCTTTGCCCGCCATCGCGGGCATCGCGAGGACGATGTATGCCTTTAATGAATCAACCATCCACGCAGTCCCGGGGGCAAAGGCCCCCGACCCCGAGGATTGCTCCGCAGCGCCCGCCAGCCGGCGGTGCGCACCTTGGCCATAGCGATGCTATGGCGCTGCGGCGCGCGCCTTGTCCGACAGACGCTGCGAAGACAACGCGATTCACCCGGATGACCGCGAGCGGACCCTACGCCCCATGAAATTCACCGACCTGTTCATCAACAAGCCGGTCCTGGCGATCGTCGTCAGCCTGCTGATCCTGGTGCTCGGCCTGAAGGCCGTCACCAGCCTCACGGTGCGCCAGTATCCGGAAACCGAGAACGCCACCGTTACCGTCACCACCGCCTACTACGGCGCCGACGCGCAGACCATGGCGGGCTTCATCACCCAGCCGCTGGAGCAGGCGATCTCGCAGGCGCAGGGCATCGACTACCTGTCCTCCACCAGCGTGCAGGGCGTGTCGACCATCACCGCCACGCTGCGCCTGAACTACGACGCCAACCGCGCGCTCACCGAGATCACCACCCAGGTGAACTCGGTGAAGAACCAGCTGCCGCCACAAGCCCAGCAGCCGGTGCTCACGGTGCAGACCGGCGAGACGGTCGATGCGATGTACATGGGTTTCTACAGCGACGTGCTGCCCACCAACAACATCACCGACTACCTCTCGCGCGTGGTCAAGCCGAAGCTGGATTCGATCCCCGGCGTGCAGACCGCCGAGCTGCTCGGCGCGCGCAACTTCGCCCTGCGCGCCTGGCTCGACCCGGCCCGGATGGCGGCGCACGGCGTCACCGCCGCCGACGTCAACAACGCGCTGGCCGCCAACAACTACCTGGCCGCGGTCGGCTCGTCGAAGGGCCAGGCGGTCACCGTCGACCTCACCGCCGACAGCGACCTGCACACGGTCGAGCAGTTCAAGCAGTTGGCGGTCAAGCAGGTCAACGGCGCCATCGTGCGGCTGGAGGACGTGGCCAAGGTGACGCTGGGCTCGGACAGCTACGACTTCAACGTGGCGTTCAGCGGCAAGCGCTCGGTGTTCATCGGCATCAAGGTGGCGCCGGACGCCAACGTGCTGGACGTGGCCAAGCAGGTGCGCGAGGCGTTCCCGGAGATCCAGCACCAGCTGCCCAGCGGCCTGACCGGCGAGATCGTCTACGACGGCACCGAGTTCGTGAACAGCTCGATCGACGAGGTGGTCAAGACCCTGGTCGAGGCGCTGGTGATCGTCACGCTGGTGATCTTCCTGTTCCTCGGCAGCCTGCGCGCGGTGATCATCCCGGTGATCGCGATGCCGCTGTCGCTGGTCGGCACCTTCTTCGTGATGCTGGCGCTGGGCTACTCGATCAACCTGCTGACCCTGCTGGCGCTGGTGCTGGCCATCGGCCTGGTGGTGGACGACGCGATCATCGTGGTGGAGAACGTCGACCGCCACATGAAGGAGGAACACAAGACGCCGCTGCAGTCGGCCCTGCTGGCCGCACGCGAGCTGGGCGGGCCGATCCTGGCGATGACCGTGGTGCTGATCGCGGTGTACGTGCCGATCGGCTTCCAGAAGGGCCTTACCGGCGCACTGTTCACCGAGTTCGCCTTCACCCTGGCCGGCGCGGTGACGGTGTCGGCAGTGGTCGCGCTGACGCTGTCGCCGATGATGTGCGCGACGTTCTTCCGTAACGAGCAGGAAGAAAACCGCTTCGTGAAGTTCATCGACCACCAGTTCGAGCGCGTGCAGAACGCCTACAAGCGCCTGCTGCACGGAACCCTGTCGACCTGGTCGGTGGTGGTGGTGATGTCCATCCTGTTGGCATTGGCGACGATCGCGCTGGGCGTGACCGCGCAGTCGCAGCTGGCGCCGGAGGAGGACCAGGGCATCGTCGCCGGCCAGATCGTCGGCGCGCCGAACGCCACCGCGCAGCAGATGAACGTCTACGCCGAGCAGATGTACGCGGCGGCGAAGAAGCTGCCGGAATACGAGCAGATGTTCCAGCTCACCGGCGTGCCGACCACCAACCAGGGCATCGGCGGCGTGCTGTTCAAGCCCTGGGACCAACGCAGCCGCAGCGCACACGAGCTGCAGCAGGAGCTGCAGGCTGCGTGGAACGGCATCGCCGGCGCCAAGGTGGCGGCGTTCCAGTTCCCGCCGCTGCCCGGTGCCTCGGGCCTGCCGATCCAGATGGTGATCACCACCACCGAACCGTTCCAGAACCTCAACGAGGTCGCCAGCGAGGTGCTGGCCAAGGCGCAGGCCAGCGGCAAGTTCTACTTCATCGATTCGGACCTGAAGGTGGACAAGCCGCAGGCCACGGTGTCGTTCGACCGCGACATGATCACCTCGCTGGGCCTGACCCAGAAGGATGTCGGTGCATCGCTTGGCGCGGCGCTGGGCGGCGGCTACGTCAACTACTTCTCGATCTCCGGGCGCTCGTACCGGGTGATCCCGCAGGTGTTGCAGGTCGACCGGCTCAATCCGCACCAGGTGCTCGACTACTACCTCAACACGCCGAACGGCCAGGTGATCCAGGCCTCCACCGTGGCGAGCATCAAGCACTCGGTGGTGCCGCGCTCGCTCAACCACTTCCAGCAGTTGAACTCCGCAACCATCTCCGGCGTATCCGGCATGTCGCAGGGCGACGCGCTGGCCTACCTGAGCGGCCTGGTGAAGGAAGTCGCGCCGACCGGCTACACGGTGGACTACGCCGGCCAGTCGCGGCAGTTCGAGAAGGAGTCCGGCGGTTTCGGCGGCACCCTGCTGTTCGCGGTGATCATCGTGTTCCTGGCGCTCGCCGCGCAGTTCAACAGCCTGCGCGACCCGATCGTGATCCTGGTCTCGGTGCCGCTGGCGCTGTTCGGCGCGCTGATCTTCGTCAACCTGTTCACCAGCCTCAACATCTACACCGAGGTGGGCCTGGTGACGCTGATGGGCCTGATCTCCAAGCACGGCATCCTGATGGTGGAGTTCGCCAACCACTCGCAGTTGGCCGGCATGGGTAAGCGCGAGGCGATCGAACATGCCGCCGCGGTGCGCCTGCGCCCGATCCTGATGACCACCGCGGCGATGGTGCTGGGCGTGGTGCCGCTGGTGATCGCCTCCGGCGCCGGTGCCGCGGGCCGCTTCAACATGGGCCTGGTGATCTCCACCGGCCTGGCCATCGGCACGCTGTTCACCCTGTTCGTGGTGCCGGCGTTCTACATGCTGCTGTCCACCGACCATCATGCGGACCAGGCAAAGGAGGAAGAGCTGCCGCTGCTGGGGGCTTGAGCCGGCCCACAGCCTAAGGTGGCGAAACACGGAAAGGGCGCGGGCAACCGCGCCCTTTTTCCTGTCAGCAAGGGCGTTCGGTCCCTACGGGCCACCCGGGTTCGCCTATGATCCCGGCATGACCGACATCACCTTCACCGCCGACGAGCGCGCCATCCTCGTGCGCAAACTCCAGGGCTATTTCGCCGAGGAGTTGAAGCAGCGCATCGGCCAGTTCGACGCCGAGTTCCTGCTCGATTTCATCGGCCAGGAAATCGGCGCGTACTTCTACAACCGGGGGCTCTACGACGCCCATACCATCCTCGGCCGGAAGCTGGACGACCTGCAGGACGCGATCCTGCAGCTGGAACAGCCGACCGAGTTCAGCCGTTGACGCGGGCTCGGCGACAGCGCTCGCCGGCCGCCTCTCTCGTGCGTCGCCTCTTGACCGGAGACCTATCCCGGGCGCTCTAATCCGCCACGATTGCCCGACCCGCGCCCATCCTGAGGATGACCCCGTGAACAAACCCCCGGTGTGGTTCTACGTCGTCGCCACGTTTGCCCTGCTTTGGAACCTGGCCGGCTGCACGGCCTTCATCGCGGACCTGCACCTGGCGCCCGAGGACATCGCCAGGCTGCCCGACGCGCAACAGGCGCTCTACCGCGCCCGTCCCGTGTGGGCGCTCGTCGCGACCGGCGTGGCGGTCATCGGCGGCGCGCTGGGGAGCCTCGCGCTACTCCTGCGTCGACGTTGGGCCACCGGCCTGCTGATCGCTTCGCTGCTGGGCGTGCTGGCACAGGACGTGGGCTTGTTCATCATGCTGGACAACCTGCGCGCTGTCGGCGGCCTCGCCCAGCTCCTGCAGGGCGTCGTGCTGATCGTGGCGATCGGCCTGGTACCGCTGTCCGGATTGGCCAGCGCGCGGGGCTGGACCGCCTGAGATTCAACGCGGTGCACCGGATACGCCGCGCGCGCCATGCGCGCCGCGGGAGCGATCAGGACGCGCGACGGTGCCCGCGCCGGACCGATCCGGCGATCAGACCGATCGCCGGATAGTAGGTGCCGAGCACCCACAGCGCGGACCACGGCAACGCGTCACGGAAGCGGTCCCACGCCAGCAGGCTGTCGCTGGTCATGAACAGCAGCGCGCCGGCAGCGCGAGCGCATCGCCGGCGGCGGTGTGTTGCCAGGCGCGACCCGCGGCCTGCCCGGCCATGGTCGCCAGCACCAGCGCATAGACCGTCACCGGCACCCGCAACGGTGCAGCGACGAACGGCCACAGCAGCCAAAGCAGCCCGACGGCGGACAGCAGGCAGGCGAGCCAGGCCAGTGGACGCAAGCCGAAGCGGCTGTCGTCCAGCCACGCGGCGAGGAAAGCCAGATGGCCGAGCAGGAACGCGGCCAGCCCCGGCACGAAGAAGTCGCCGGGGAGCATCAGCAGCACGTCGCCGAGCAGGGCAAAGGCCAGACCGACGAGCACGCGCCGGCGGTAGCGCGGCGACAGCGGCGGCCGCGCACGCCAGGCCACCGCCAGGATCAGCCCGGTAGCCAGCGGCTTGCAGACCCAGTGCAGCCAGCGCCAGCGGTCGGCAACGTCCGACCCGGCCAGCAGCGCGCCGAGGATGGCTCCGATGGCCGCGAGCGCGGCGACCACCACCAGCCAGGAGCGGATCGTGCGTGGCGCGAACGCGGGACGAACTGCATGCATGCCGGGTATCCGTAGGGCGGGGCCCGACGATCATAGCGGCGCAACGAACGGCCCCGGGGTCGGTCGCCATGTTGGCGAAAACAGATACGCCTCGGCGGGATCGCGCGGGCGGGGAAAGCATCTCGGCGGGCCGGTTGCAGTTGCGCCATGGCTGCGGCTAGTCCCGCCGCCTGCCGACGCCGTGTCCGGATGCACCGCCGGTCCACCGGCGGTGGCGGAATAGCCGTCGTCCAGCGTGCGCAGGAAGGCCACCACATCGGCGATCTCGCCTGCGTCCAGCGCCGGCTTCGCGCCCTTGCCGCGATCCATCGGCGCATCGGTGCGATCCACGTTGCCGCGGTAGCGCGATGGCAGGTCGTCGTAGGCGACGACCTTGCCGTGGAGCACCGGATACCACTTGCCCGGATCGGTGTCGCGCTGGACGTAGAACGCCACCACATCAAGGAGCGAGCGGAAGGCGCCGTTGTGGAAGAACACCCGGCGCGTGGCGACATTGCGCAGTGTCGGCGTCTTGAACATGCCGCAGTAGCGCGCCTGGGCGCGCAGGTCGCGGCGGTAGGGGCCGCACAGGCCCAGGTCGACATGCCTGGGATCGCGGTTGGCCGGGATCCCCGGATTGCGCGGTACGCCGAGCGCGGCGTAGGCGAAGTCGGTGAACGGCGCGGGGCGCCCGCCCGGTCCCGGCACGTCGATGTGGCAGGCGGCGCAGTTGCCCTTGCGCGGGTTGTTGAACAGCGCGTAGCCGCGCAACTCCTGCGCCGTGAAGCGGGCGCGGCCGGACATCACCGCGTCGAACTTGCTGGTGTAGGGATGGAAGCTCGGGTCTTCGCGCTGGAACGCCGCCAGCGCGGCACCGATGTCGGCGAATGCCTGAGCGGGGTCGTCGAACACGCCGGCGCCGAATACGTGCCGGAACGCCGCGGCATACGGACCCTCGCGCACCGCCGCGACCACCGCCTGCGGATCGGCATTGGCCATCTCGTTGCGGTCCAGCAGCGGGATCGCCGCCTGCTGCTGGCGCGAAGCGGCGCGGCCGTCGCGGGTGAAGCCGCCGCGCGGGCCTTCGTACTCGGCATCCTCCGAGCCCGGCGTGAAGGCATCGAGACTGAACAGCGGCGTGTGATCGAGGTAGCGCAGCGAGGGCACGGCGCGGGTACCGGCGCGATCGAGGTGCGGTCCACCCAACTGCACGGCGCGTCCGTTCGGCGAGCCGTAGGCATGCGCCGGGCTGTGGCAGCTGGCGCAGGACATCCGCTTCGAGGCCGACAGGGTGGTATCGAAGAAGAGCCTTTTGCCCAGCTCGGCCTGCGGACTCAGGTGGTCGGGGATCGTTGGATAACGCACCCACTGGCGGATCGCCGCGTCGGCCGGCGTAGTGTCCACCGGGCGGCTCGCGGCGGCGACCGACCAACCGCCGCCGACGCACGCGATCACCGCCGCCACCGCGAAGGCAACGACGGCACGCGGGCCGAGCCAGGTGTTGGAGAAGCAGCGCATCGCGGGCCAGCCGACGGCGGAGTGCCGCCGTCGGTCGTTCGGATCAGAACTGGAACATCGACATCAGGTCGCCGACCGCCGGTCCGTTGATCGGCTGGTACGGCTTGGCCGGCAGCACGACCGGGTTGGGCAGGTTGTCGCGGCTGCGCGTGGACAGCGGGGCCAGTCGCCAGTTGCGCTCGATGAACTTCAGGATCGAGGCGTGATCCTGGTAGGCATGGTCCACCGTGCCCTTGCGCGCATAGGGCGAGACGGCAAGCATCGAGATGCGCGGGCCGTCGCCGAAGAAATCTACGCTCTGGATGTAGCCGGTGTCGAAGTGGCCGCCGCCCTCGTCGGTGGTGATCAGGATCGCGGTGTGCGCCCACAGTTCGGGATCGGCCTGCACCTTGGCCAGCAGGTCCTTGAGGAAGGCCTCGTAGCTGGCCGGCGCGGAGTAGCCCGGGTGGCCGCTGTCGAGGTTCTTCGGCACCACGAAGGACACCGCCGGCAGGGTGTGGTGGGCGAGGTCGGCGTCGAAGGTGGCCAGTCCGGCCAGGCCGGATTTCAGCGCCGGGTCGCCAACGACCGTGGCGGAGGCGGCCAGCGGATCGCCGATGTTGTTGTACTGGAGCATCTGCGCCTTGGCGACCGGCACGTGGTAGGCCGCGGCCTCGGCGGCGACATCCGCCGCATCGCGTCCGCCGGTGTACCACTTCCAGCTCACGCCCTTCTTCGCCAACGCTTCGGCGATGGTCGGCACGATCTGCGGCGGGTAGTTGTAGTTGTCCGGGCCGATCGGCTGCGGCTTGCCGTCCATGTCGTAGCCGGGGTTGTAGTTGTTCACCAGGTAATAGGTGTCCGGCGCGCACTTGCTGGGGATATGGCGCTCGGCGAGGAAGGCCAGGATCGGCGCCACGCCCGGTTGCTTCGGGTCCGCGCAGTTCACGTACGAGCCGCCCTCGTAGCCGTCACGGGTGTAGAAGTTGGCCGTGCCCGGCATCGGTTCCGGATTCTCGACCTGGTTGGCCGGTGGCATCGCCGGCTTGCCGTCGCGGTTGAAGAACGGCACGTCGGCGGTAGCGATGGCGAAGAAGTTGTCGCCGGTGCCACCCATGATCGACTGGTGGTAGTTGTCGCTCAGCGTGTACTGCTTCGCCAGCGCGTCGAACAGCGGCGCGTCGCCGGCGGACATGTTCATAAAGCCCATCAGCTCGCCGCCCTGCGCCGGGTTGGCCGGGCTCACGCCCTTGGTGTCGCCGCCCTGCCCGGTGCTGTCGGCGACCCAGGTGAACATGTCCAGCTTGTGGTTGTCGCCACCGGTCTGCTGCCACATCTGGAAGAAGCGGTGCACCGGGTCGCCGGTGCGCACTGCCGCGTCCAGCCCGGCCTTGCCGGCGTTGATGTAGGGCACGTAGCGGGTGATCTGGAACGGCCCGTTCGGCAGGTCGGCAGGAAAGCGCGGGTCCGGCAGGCCGCCGGCGGCCTGGAAGGTCACCGGGTTCATCTCGCCGATCTGCTGCGGCTGCGGCAGCGTGGCGTACGGACCGGCGCGCTCGGGCTGCAGGGTGTAGCTGGTCTGCGGCTTGCCCTGGCTCTGCGCGGCCAACGCGAAGTTCGGACCCGGCGTGCCGTCGGCGTGGATGATGCCCTCGGACAGCAGGTTGTTCACCGTCTGCCCCTTCGGTGGCGCGTAGCCGCCGAACAGGCCGTCGAAGGTCTGATTCTCGCCGATCACCACGATCACGTGCCGGATCGGCGTGGTGGTCGGACCGTTCGCCAGCGCCAGCGCCGAGGTCGCCGCCGTCGTCGGCACGACGGCGGAGAGCGCGCCGTGCGCGGGGATCGACACCACCGCGCGGTCGGCATCGCTGCCGACGCTGATCGCGCCCTCGGGCAGGTCGAAGTGCACCACGGAGAGCAGCCGGGCCAGCGGCGTGTCGGCGCCGGCCTGGAAGTCCGCCGCAGCGGCCGGGTACGCCGCCTGCGCAGCGGGCACCTGGAACGCGGTATAGAGGGGAGCCAGCACGCCGGCGACCTCCTTCGCGGCGGTGGTGACGCGGGCGTCGGTCAGCCCGGCCATCTGCGCCGCCACGGGTGCGCCCTGCGGCACGCCATCCAATGCACGCTGGGCGATCAGCGTGGTGACCGGACTGATGTTCACCACGGCCTGCGCCTGCCCGGTCGTCGGCACGAACGCCGCCGACCAGGTGACCGGTGCGCCGTCGCTGCCGGCTGCCGGCGAGGTCAACACGAACGGGCCGCTGCCATCGACGACCAGCGAGTAGTGGCCACGCGCGTCGGTCACGGCGGACACGGTGTGCTGGCCCGCATGATCGGTGGCCGTGACCGGCACGCCGGCCACCGGCACGGCGCCGCCGACCACGCCGCTCAGCGTGACGTGGATCGCGCCGGTGGTCGACGGGGCGTCGTGGTGGCAGGCAGTGAGCACAAGCATCAGGGCCAGCGGCAGCAGGCTACGTTTCATCGGGAATCTCGATAGACACGTGGAAACCGTCGCGCAGGCATGGCTGTCGACGGCAAGGTCGGAGGACGTGGATAGGCTCACGTGGGCATTCGACAACGGTGTTTCACCGCCCCGCGTCCGCCGCCATGCACGCACGGCGGCGGACGCGGCGACGATCATCAGAACTTCGCGCTGACGTTGAAGAACACCTGGCGCGGCGCACCGGCCTGCAGGGTCTGGTTGTAGCCGTTCGGGTCGGCCGCGACGTAGCCGTTGGTGCCGGTGGTGGCGAAGTAGTGCTTGCCGGTCAGGTTGGTCACGTTGAGCGCCAGGCGCAGGTCGCTCAGGCCGGCCAGCGCACCGAAGTCGTAGCTCGCACCGGCGTTGAACAGCCAGTACGAGGGCACGAACGAGTCGTTGGTGTAGGTGATGTAGCGCTTGCCGGTGAACTTGCCGTCCACGGTGAAGTTCCAGCCGCCCATGCCGTAGCTCAGGCCCGAGGTGAACATCCAGCTCGGGATGCCGACCACGTACTTGCCCTTGGTCGCGACCACGCCACCGTTGAGGTAGTTGTCCTGGTACTTGGTGCTGCCGTAGGAGAGCGTGTTGAGCCAGCGCATGCCTTCGACCGGACGCCAGATCAGCGACAGGTCGGCACCGCGGCTGTCCACGCTGCCGACGTTGTTGAGCTGGCTGGCGCAGGTCTGCACCGCCGAGCAGGGCGTGGTCTGCAGCAGGCGGTTGGTGAAGCGCGTGTAGTACAGGTCGGCCGCCGCTTCATAGGTGGTGCCGCGGACGCGATAGCCGGCCTCCAGCGTCTGCGAGCCTTCCGGCTTCAGCGTGCCCTTGCTGGTATCGAACACAGCCTGCGAAGTGGCGAAAGGCAGCGCGCCGTAGGCGTCGATATTCTTGCTGTACGAGGCGTAGACGTCCTGGAACTCGTCGATGCGGTAGTCCACGCCGGCCTGCGGCAGGAAGCCGTCGCTGGCCTTGATGCTGCCCTGCGCGTAGGCGCCGGTCGGCACCAGCGAGGTGGAGGTGGTGCTGGCGCGCAGCGACTTGGCACCGAAATTCACGGTCAGCCGGTCGTCCATCAGGTGCAGGGTATCCTGGGCGTACACCATCCGCGTGTTGTAGGTGTAGTGCTGCAGGAAGGCGCGGTAGAACGGCGTCTCGCCGTCGTAGATGGTCCACAGGCCGGTGTACGCGCCGTACAGGTTGAAGTAGTTGCGCTCGATGTTGTTCTTCGAGTTCTCGCCCCACACACCCACTTCGATGTCGTTGTTGCCCAGCGTGTACTGCACCGAGCTGGTCAGGCCGTAGCGGTCCAGGCCGTAGTCGGTGGTGCGCAGGGCCAACGGCACGCCGCTGGCCGGCGACGGCGTGTACGGCGTGGTCCACTGACCTTCGCCGCGATCGCCGTGGTAGTAGGTGCCCAGGTTCCAGGTCAGGTTGTCGCTGAGGGTGAAGCTGCCGCTGAGCCCGGCCAGGTTGTCGTGGCGGATGCCGCCGCCGGCGTAGTAGTTGGCGTCCAGCCAGTCATAGTCGGCGGGCAGCCCGGCCAGCGACGTCGGGTAGCCGTTGGCCACGCCGGCGTACTGGCCGGTGGTCTGGTAGGCGGTCGCCGCCTGCACCGCCTTGCTCCAGTCCGGCTGGTAGTAGTCGAAGTTCCAGCCCAGCACGCGCTGGCTGGTCAGCGACAGGTCCTGGTAGTCGTATTCCTTGCGCTTGGAGCTGTCGACGAACAGGCTGACGCGGTTGCCCTCGCCCCACTGGTAGACCGACTTCAGGTTGATCTGGTTGGAGCGCTGCGAGCCGTAGCCCTTCCACTTGTCGGTGCTGGCGTGGTTGTAGGACACGTACGTGGACAGGCCGTGGAAGTCACCGGTATCCAGGCGCACGTAGGTGCGGCGGGTGTTGTCCGAACCGATCGCCTGGTCGACGCGCGCGCCGGCCTTGGCTTCCGGATCGGCCGAGTAGAACTGCACGGTGCCGCCGAGGTTCGAGCTGGACGGCGTGCCCAGCGCGCCAGCGCCCTGCGCCAGCTGCACCGAGGCGATGTTGTCCGAGCTGATCGCGCGGGTCACCTGCAGACCGTTGGTGACGCCGTAGGCCATGTTGCCCAGCGGGATGTTGTCCAGGGTGAAGCCGAGGCGGCTCTGGTCGAAGCCGTGCAGGCTGATCGTGGTGGACCACTCGTAGGCGCCCCACGGATCGGACGACTGGAAGTTCACGCCAGGCAGCTCGTTGAGCACCTTCAGCGCGCTGGTGCCGGGTGTGGCGGCCTTGATGTCCTCGCGGCCGATGGTCTGCACCTGGCGCGTTTCGCCGGTGGCGACCACCGAGATGGTCTGCAACTGCTTGGCCTTGTCGGCCGTGCCGGCGTCAGCACCGGCCGCCGCCGCATCGGCCGGCGCGGGGACGGGCGTGGCCTCGGCGGCGAAGACGTTGCCGTGCAGCACGGCGAACAGGGCCAGCGCGAGGCCGGTGCGGCGGAGCGGGAAGCGGGAAGACATGCGTAGGCATCCTCGGCGCGCAGATCCGGGGACCTGTCGCCAACGTGGGAGATAGGGGGTGAACGAGCGCCGCCGTGGGACGGATCGCCGGAAGCATGGGCGACGCCTGTGAAGATTCGTTTACATCCGTGTGTACGCAAGAACGGACGTCTAAACAGAACTGTCATGTAACGGCTGGCGCGGCGGCGCTGAACCCCCGCGGCCGGTCAGGGGGTATCCACTGCCTCGCGGCCCGATGCCGGATCGTCGGTGAAGAACGCATCGATGCCGGCGGCCAGGTACACCTTAAGTTCGGCGACCATGCCAGGCGCATTGACCGTGTTCGGGTCGTCGCCGTGCCAGGACGTCCGCGCCTGGAAAGTGTTCTCCGGGCGGAAGGTGTATGGGTGTACCTCCAGCCCCACGGCGTGCGCATTGCGGACCAGCGCGGTGGGACGGCCCAGCCGGCCGTCGGCGGTGTACGGGATGATCGCCTGGTAGCCGGGCCCGATCGCGTCGGCGTAGGCAGCGATCGCCTCCAGCCCCTCCGGCGTGATCATCTGTGCATAGGTGAGCTCGCCGCCGCCGGCGAGCACGTCGCCGGGGTGGACGTGCGGATCGTCGATCAACTGCAACAGGCGGATGTTCGGATGTGCGTGGCCGAGTATCCCGCGCAGGTACTTCAGGTTGCCGATCTCGAACGACTGGATCTCCACCGGCGCGGTGCGCGTGTACGCATGCGCCGCCAGCGTGGCGAGCAGTTTGTCCTCCATCGGCAGGCCGATGCCGCGGAAATAGCTGCCGTGCTTGATCTCCGGGATCAGCCCAACGGGGCGACCCAGTGCGGCCGACTCGGCGGCGGTGAAATCGATGATCTCGTCCAGCGTGGGGATCTGGAACCGACCGTCGTATCTGGTACCGCGCAGCGCCGGCAGGCGTTCGCGGGCGCGCAGGGTCTTCAGCTCGGCGAGGGTAAAGTCCTCGGTGAACCAGTCGGTGACGCTGTGGCCGTCGATCATCCTGGTGGCGCGCCGATCGGCGAACTCCGGATGGGCGGCCACGTCGGTGGTACCGCCGATGGCATTCTCGTGACGGGCCACCATCACGCCGTCCCGGGTCATCACGAGGTCCGGCTCGATGAAATCGGCGCCGTCGGCGATCGCCCGGGCGTAGGAGGCCAGGGTGTGCTCCGGCCGCAACGCACTGGCGCCGCGATGGCCGATCACCAGGACCCGCTTGGCCAACGGCGGTTCGGCGGCATGCAACGCGCTGGACATCGACAGCATCCCGAGCAGGAGGGCACGAAGGACTGGGCGGTGCATCGGTGCGACTCCGGCGGCAGACACACCTTGTAGCGGGCGTACCTTACCGCCGCATGGCAAATGGCCGCGAGGCCACAGCTTCAGATGGACCCCACACCGGTCCATCGCCCACACGATCGACCACCACAACACCACGAGGACGATCGCCCAGGCAAGCGAAGCCACCCCAGGGGCCGGCCAGCGGCGTGATCCAGCCGGCGAAGCCACGCTGGTAGAGCAGCGCTTGCAGGCCACCGGCCGGCCAGCCCCAGCAGCACGATGCGCAGTGCGCGCCGCAGCGCTACCCGAAGCAGCGGCGCGCGCGTCGCCGCGCGCCAACCGTGGTCCGAACCCCAACGCGATCGACACGCCCACGATGAACAGGAAGAACGGGAAGATCAGGTCGGTCGGCGTGCGGCCGTTCCACTCGGCGTGTTCCTGCGGCCAATAGACGTGGCCCCAGTCGCCGGGGTCGTTGACCAGCAGCATCGCGGCCACGGTGAGGCCACGCAGCGCGTCGACCGACGCAAGTCGGGTGCAGGCCGCGGGATGATCCGGGCCGGACATGCCTTGGCGAGGCGTGACGGGGCGGCCAGGTCAGGCGGATGACGCTGGGCGGCTCGCCCGCGAGCGCGAGCGCGCGCGGGGGCGCACGCCGATCATCGGAGCGCCTCCAGCAACTGCACCCGGTCGAAGGCGTACAGCGGACCGTCGGTCGGCGCGGTCAGAACGAAGCACAGCGTGTGGCGTCCCGGCGGCGGCGTGACCGCCGCGTTGAACGTCAGGGTGCGCGGCGCGCGCGACGGATCCGGCAGGGTCCATTGGTTCAGTACCTCGCCATCGCAGCGGTCCAGGTGCACCACCAGTTCGCCGAACGGCGTGCTGTGCGGACGCTGCACCACCAGCTTGGCCTCGTGCGCCAGCGCATAGTTGTTGGGCAGGCGCTGCAGCACGACGTGCAGGCCGTGGATGCCGTCCAGCGGGGCATCGGTCCATTGCTGACAGCGGTTGAACAGCGGCAACTCGTACACCGGCGACAGCGAGGTGGCGTCCGGCAGCGGCTGCACGCGCAGGCGGAACGGGCTGCCCGGGCAGTTCGCCAGCCCGGTGGTGCCGCGGGTGAGTAGCGCGACGCGGTCGATCACGCGGCTGCGCGGCGCACCGAGCACGCTGCCGTCGTCGGCATACGCAACTGCGCGTACGGTCGCCGGCAGGCTCACCTGGAACGGCGCGCTGTACAGCGGCGCATGCGTATCTGGCACGCTGCCGTCCACGGTGTAGTGCACCGTGCCGAACTTCGCCTGATTGGTCAGCGTGACGCGGGTGCGCCCGGTGGCCAGCGCGGCATCCGTATCCACGTCGATGTCCGGAGCGAAGGCACTGTCGGCATAGGCGATGCCGGCTGAGCGATAGCGGGCCAGCTGCGCCGGCAGGCGCTCCAGGACATCGTGCCAGTCACGGCGGGCGGCAGGCGTCCAGTCGACCTCGGCCAGCGCATCCAGCCGCGGGAACACCGCATGCTCGACGTGCGCGAAGCTCGGCATGTGCTCGGTCCACACGTTGGCCTGGGCGCCCAGCACATGGGCTGCCCCGGCCGCGTCGAGCTGCTTCGACACCGGCTCGAAGGCATAGATGTCGGCCAGCGACTTCACCGGGATGCGGCCGGTGGTCTCGTCGGCGCGGTCGCTCTGCAACTGGTCGAAGTAGAGATCCGGCGCGGGCGACAGGATCACGTCGTGTCCTTTGCCGGCCGCTTCCACTGCACCCTTGCTGCCGCGCCAGGACATCACCACGGCGTCGCCGGGTACGCCGCCCTCGAGAATCTCGTCCCAGCCGATCATGCGGCGGCCATGCGCATCGAGGTAAGTCCCGAGCTGGTTCATGAACCAGCTCTGCAACGCGTCGTCGCTGGCCAGGCCCAGGCGCCTGCGCTCGGCCTGCACCGCGGGCGAGGCCTGCCACTGGTCCTTCACCGCCTCGTCGCCGCCCAGGTGGATGTAGTGCGAGGGAAACAGCGCCATCACCTCGTCCAGCACGTGCTCCATGACGCGCACGGTCCCCAGACTCGGGTTGTACAGCGTGGTGTTGACGCCCCAGTCGACCGACACCTTAGGTCGCTTGCCGGTGACGCCCAGGCGCGGGTACGAAGCCACCGCCGCGGTGGCATGGCCCGGCAGGTCGATCTCCGGCACCACGGTGATGTGGCGGGCCGCGGCGTAGGCGACCAGTGCGCGGATCTGCGCCCGCGTGTAGAAGCCGCCGTAGCGCTTCGGCTCGCCGTCGTGGCCGGCGTCGGGCGGCGTGCGCCAGGCGCCGATGCGGGTGAACTCGGGGTAGCGCTTGATAGGGATGCGCCAGCCCTGGTCGTCGACCAGATGCCAGTGCAGCACATTGAGCTTGTGCTCGGCCATCTGCTCGATCAGCGTGCGGATCTCGTCCGGCGTCTGCATGTGGCGCGCGGAGTCGAGCATCAGGCCACGCCAGGCGAAGCGCGGCGCGTCATCGATGGTCAGCGCCGGCAGCGGCGCGCCGGCCGGCACCGACGTGAGCACCTGCCACAGCGTGACTGCGCCGTAGAACAGGCCGGCGTCGGTGCGCGCGCGGATCTGTACGCCGTCCGGCGCGATCCGCAGGCGATAGCCCTCATCGGCGGCGATCGATCCGTCGCGCACGAAGCGCACCGCGGCGCCATGGCCATCGGTCGCCAATGGCAGCTCAAGTCTGCGGCTTGCCCGTGCCCTCTGTGCCAGCCATTGCGCGGCACCGGCGGCGGCACGGTCACCATCGGGTACGCCCAGCGCGTCACCGGAACGGAGCGCGAAGCTGCCCGGCGCGCGCCGCAAGGACACGACCTGCGGGATCAGCGACAGCGGCGGCACGGCGGGGGCCGGCGGCACCGCGGCGACGGAGGCGGCTGGACGGGGCGCGGTGGTCGGCGAACACGCCGCCACGAGCGAACCGGCGACGGCCAGGGCCAGGCGGATCAGGGTCGGGCGGCGGGGCATCGATCGCTCCTGTGGTGGTGACAACCGGCATGCTGCCACGCGTTTCAAAAAAAACGGGCCCGAAGATCGGACCCGCGGGGAGTAGAAAGAAACTCTTCTAAAGGGAGGCGGCCATCCATGGCCGGGGCCCTGCGCGACATCGGGGTCGAGGCGATGCCGTGCGAGGCAGGTCAGAGCTTGAAGCGCAGGTTGAGGTAGTACTGCCGGCCGTTCACGTAGAACGCGTACGGCTGCTTACCGTAGACATCGTTCTTGGTGAAATACTTCAGCTTCGGGTTGTTGAGGTTCATCGCATCGAGCGACAGCGACATGTAGTCGGTCAGTTGCACCCCGAACGAGGCCGCCAGGTTGCCGATGCCCTGCTGGAAGTAGGTATCGGTGCGGCTCACGCCGGCGTAGAACTGCGAGCGGTAGGTGTAGCTGATACGGGCGTTGAAGCGCTTGTTCTCGAAGTAGCCCGACACGTTGTAGGTGTTCTTCGAGGTGCCCTGCAGCGGCTTGTTGCCGCTGGCGTGACCGTCGGCGTAGGTGTAGTTCGCCTGCACGCCGAAGTTGTCGCCGATCGGCTGGATGTAGTTGAGCTCCAGGCCGCGGACCTGGCCATTGACGTTCTTCGGGACGCTGATCAGATAGTCCGAGTACACGTCGTGGCCGGCGGTCTGGCTGGCCTGCATGTCCTTGAAGCTGCGCACCTCATTGCCGAAGTTGATGTAGTCCTTCAGGTTCATTGCGTACACGCCAGCCGACAGTAGGCCGCGAGGAGCGAAGTACCACTCGACCGCTGCGTCGAAGTTGGTAGAGATCAGCGGCCTGAGCTGCGGGTTGCCACCGCTGCCAGTGTGGGTCAGGTCGTCGGCGGACACCGAGCCGGCCAGTGCCGAGTAGTCCGGACGGGTCATCGTCTGCGATGCGGCGAAGCGCGCCACCCACTGGTCGTCGAGGTTGAACTTGAGGTTCGCGCTCGGCAGGAATTTGTCATAGCTGTGGCGATACGTGTTCCAGTAGTAGTCGCCGAAGGCCGAACCGGTGATCGGGCCGGTCACCGTGGTGGCCAGCGCGTCCGGGGCGGTACTGGTGTAGCCGATGTCTTCCTTGGTCTTGACGTAACGCACGCCGACGTTTCCACTGGCGATGCCGGACTCGAAGTTCAGCTGCGCATAGGCCGCCGAATCCTTCTCCTGCACCTTGTAGATGTCGTTGAAGTAGAAGCGGCTGACCGGGTCGCGGTTGGCGAACTGCGCATCGATCTGGGCCAGTTGGCCCGGCGTGTAGTACCAGATGTCGGTCGGGAAGCTGCCGCCGACGGTGCTGTTGAAGTCGCCCGGATAGTTCTGGTGATCGGTCGGGTACGCCGCCGGGTTCTGCCAGTCGGAGGCCCAGTTCGGACCCTGCGCCACCTCGAACGGGTTGCTGCGCTCGTGCTTGGCGTAGCGGGCGCCGAACTGCAGCGAGGTGATCGCGCCGTCGTCGAAGTCGAGCTCACCGTCGAATTGCGCCCAGTCCTCCTTGTCCTTCACCTTGATGCCCTGGCCGCCGAAGATCCAACCCGCCTGCGGGTAGATGCCGGATGGCGAGCTGTTGTCGCCGCCCAGGGTCCAGTCGATCGGCTTGCCGATACCGTTCATGTTCCAGCTGGAACCGGCGCCGACGGCCGTACCGAGCTCGATTACGTCCTGCGTCGGGCTCTGACCGGTGCCGCGGGTGGTACCGACCTGGCCCTTCAGGTCGAGGTGGTCGGAGACGCGCCAGTCGGCGTCGAGGGTGAGGTACTTCGACTCCGAGGCCGCGCCGGGGCGGGAGATCTGGTCGTACACGCCGTATGCGCCCGTGCCGCCGGCGATCGTACCGCTGGTGACCACGTTGTTCTGGATCGAGTTGGCGGTGAGCACGCCGCCATTGGCCAGGGCATTGCTGGCCCACATCATGTAGTTGCGGTTGTAGTTGTCTGCCTTGAGCTTGGAGTAGAAGCCGCTCAGGTCGAGGGTGAGGTTGTCGGTCGGCTTGATCTCGAAGTCGATCACGCCGCCCTTGCGCTCGCGCTGCTGGGTGAACAGCACGGCGCCGATTTCGTTCGGGTAATAGACGGTCTGGCCGTTGACCGTGGTGGTGCCATAGCCGCCGACCACCTCCTGGCCGTTGCGCTGCAGGCTACGCTTCTCGTAGAAGCCCTGCACCATCACGCCCATGGTGTTGGCGTCGTTCTTCCAATTGAACAGGCCGCTGAATTGCGGTTTGGTGTCGCTGGGCAGGTCGGAGTAGACACCGCCGATCGACGCCTCGGCGGTGATCGGCTTGGCGAACTCCAGCGGCTTGCGGGTGATGATGTCAACCGAACCGGCGGCGCCACCCTCGACGATGCTGGCTTCAGAGGTCTTGTGCACCACCACTTCACTGACCACTTCGGATGGCAGCAGGCTGTAGCTGACGCTCCGGCCCACGGTCTGCACCTGGCTCAGCACGAACCAGTCGCCGGTGCCGATGGTGTGGCCGTTGACCAGGGTCTGGGTCAGGCTGGGTGCGGTGCCGCGCAGGCTGACGCGGTCGCTTTCGTCGAAGCCGCCCTCGCTGGCGCTGGACGAGCTGATGTTCACACCGGGCAGCCGCTGCAGCGTGTCGGCCACGTTCTTGGCCGGCAGCTTGCCGATGTCCTCGGCGGTGACGATCTCGACGTGCGAGTTCGCATCCTTCTTCAGCGCGAGCGACTCGGCCTCGCTGTCACGGATGCCGGTGACGGTGATGGCAGCGAGCTGCTTCACCTTTTCCTTGTGCGTCGTGGTGTTCTGGTTGGCATTCTGTGCCTGCAGTGTTCCGCCGATGCACAGGCTGGCGATGATGCTTGCGGCTAACAGCGTCTTGCGATGTGACATGGTGTCCTCCCCTCAGAGCCATTCGGCGACGGTCCTCTAACGGGAAGCCGCGGCCGGTGAAGTTGCTGGGCTTGCGCCCGTTGACGTGGAACTACTGCATCGTGGGTGTTGCGAAACCGGAAACAGTGCGACGGCGCGCTCAGCACTCCGTCGCCGAATGACCCTCCAGGTACAGTCCCGCCGCGCCGATCACGCCATGCTGGCCGTGCTCCATCAGGCGTACCGGGACCTGCTGCAGGTAGGCGTGCATCACGCCCTTGTTGAAGAACCGCGTGGCGAACGAGCTGGCCAGCAGCAGCTCGCGGATCTGCGGCAGGATCCCGCCGGCCAGGAACACGCCCCCGCGTGCCCCGTACAGCAGGACCAGGTCGCCGACGAAGCTGCCAAGCAGCCCGCAGAACACCTCCAGCGCCTCCACCGCCTGCGCGTCGGTGCGATCCAGCGCGGCGCGGGTGATGTCGGCCGGGCGCGCCAGCGTCGGCTCGCGGCCTTCCAGCTCGCACAGCGCCTGATAGAGATTGAGCAGGCCCGGGCCGGACAGCGCGTGCTCGAACGAAACGTGCGAACGCTCGCGGGCGAGGATGCGCAGGATCGCGATCTCGCGCTCGTTGCCCGGCGCCAGTGCGATCTGCCCGGCCTCGGTGGCCAGCACGGTCGGACCCTGCGGCCCCGGCAGCAGCACCGCCGAACCCAGCCCGGTACCCGGCCCCATCACCAGCACCGGACCCGGCGCGGCCGGCGCGGTGTTGTCGATCACGCCGATGGTGTCGGCGCGGGTGAGGACCTGGGTGGCGAAGGCGACCGCCTCGAAATCGTTGACCACCGCCAGCCGCGCCAGCCCGAGCCGCTCGCGGATCTCGCGGATCGACACCGGCCACGGCAGGTTGTCGTTGACGATGGCGTCGCCCAGCACGTAGCCGGCACTGGCCACCGCGCACTGCTCGATCGGCGCCGTCGGCGCCAGGTGGGTGACGAAGTCTTCCAGCACCGCGGTGAGGCTGGGCCAATCCGCGCAGGCATAGCGGTGGTAGGCATGCACCTGCACCGGCTGCGCGGTGCCGGGGGTGCGACTGACCAGGCCGATGCGGGCGTGGGTGCCGCCGACGTCGGCCGCCAGGAACGGTCGCATGGCGCCCGCCGCCATCGTTGCTGCGCTTTGTCCCGCCACGTCCACCACGCCGGATTCCCCCGTGTTCCCTCCGGTCCCTGGCGGCAAGCGCCCGTGGGACCCCTTGGCGACCGAGTGTGTCTACGGTGTGACAACGTTGTCAACCATTTCCTTCGACACGGTCGCGGCGATCGATGGCGCGACGCAACAAGCCCATCCGACGGGCGGCTGACCGGACACCCCAGCGGACTCTTCGGGCGCATGAAAAGGCGGGTTTTCGGCGGCATGGGTCACAAAATGGCGCTGCCGCATCGCATCACTCGCAGGCGTGGACAGGCGTCCGGCAGCGTGCCGGACGGGTCATCTTCGCCACGACACGATCCGTCGAACCCGATTGACAACGTTGGCCCTGGACGTCCATAAAGCGAGCCTGGGAAAGGCGAAGCCGGGGAGCATCGCCCGACCATCCATCACGCCGTTGCAGACCGTTCCGGGGAGTTCCGCATGTCGTCCACCACGCTCGACGCCGCGCCGATGGCCGGCCGCTCCACGCTCGGGCCGATGATCATCATCGGCGTGCTGTTCTTCATCTTCGGCTTCGTCACCTGGCTCAACGGGCCGCTGATCACCTTCGTCAAGCTGGCCTTCAACCTCGACGACGTGAACGCCTTCCTGGTGCCGTTCGCGTTCTACATTTCCTACCTGGTGTTCTCGCTGCCGGCCTCGGCGGTGCTGCGCCGCACCGGCATGAAGCGGGGCATCGCGATCGGCCTGTTCGTGATGGCGGTCGG
>JABLTH010067950.1_pt1 | contig 31136 bp, 17 predicted proteins | sample 7875711 | NCBI WGS metagenome assembly JABLTH01 (sample SAMN14941262, study PRJNA633318) | bioreactor metagenome | isolation source: bioreactor | place: China | collected 2019-03-05 | reverse complement strand
GCTCGCCTCGGCCTTCGATCATGCGGGGCTCGCCTTGTGACCATGTGCGTCTATGGCAGCGCAGAGATCAATATCACCAGTGCGACTCGATCGGCAATGCCAGCACCCTGCACCATGCGGAGGAATTGAACAAGTTCCTCATGACACTGCTTCGAGGTCCATTTCTGCACCCTTCCACGAAGCCAGTCAAACATGCGATTTCTCCAGCTTCAGGGCACGAGAGGTCTCGACTTTCTTGGCCATCTCATGCCGCATTTCGCAAGTGCCATAGCAATCCGACTGCGGTTGATTCACCTTCCGGTGTACAGCCGCTCGCCGAGGTAGGGGTGCAGCTGCGGGATCGCCTTGATCTTGTTGGCCGTCACGTCGATGTCGTAGGGCACGCGTGTGAACTCGACGCGGTCGGCGTGGAGGATGGCGTAGCTGGCGCGCGGGTCCATGTCGCGCGGCTGGCCGACCGAGCCCACGTTGATCACGACCTTCTCGTTCGGCTGGAAGCGGAAGACGCCGTCGCCAAGCTCGGTCGGCGGGTAGAAGTCGGGCTCGTTGGTGAACACGCCGGGCACGTGGGTGTGCCCCACGATCGCGACGCGCTCCACGCGGTCGAAGACCCCCTGGATCTTCTCGGGCGCGTTGGTCGCGTCGTCGGGGAAGATGTATTCGTTGATCGGGCGGCGCGGCGAGCCGTGCACGGCCAGGATCGGGAACGCGCCATCAGGCTCGGTCTCGACCACCCGCACGCGCAGCCGCCCGAGGAACTCATAGCGGGCGGCCCGGAGCGCCTCGTCGGGCTCCTTGTCGAACTGCTCACGCGTCCAGAACGCGGCCGACTCGGCGTTGGCGTTGAAGTTGGTCGGCTCATACAGCACGCCGAAATCGTGGTTGCCCATCAGCGACCAGGCGCAGCGCTCGCGGACCAGATCGACGCAGGCCAAGGGCTCGGGGCCGTAGCCGACGATGTCGCCGAGGCAGACAATGCGCTGCAGCCCGCGCTTCTCGATGTCTTCGAGCACCCGCTTGAGGGCTTCGGCGTTGCCGTGGATGTCGCTGATGACCGCGGTGGGCACAGAGTCTCCGGTTCGACCCCCCAGACAGGCCGGGATCGGGTGGGGATCATAGTGCGAATCGGCCTTCCGGGCGTCCCGGGGGCCGGATTCGGGGCGATCGGGCTATTGGTCGGTGCCGAATGTGCCGATCTTGCCGCGGGATGCCCTCCGCCTGAATCGGTCGGGGTGCGTCCGGGGAATACCATCCCGGGAAAGCGTCGGAAGAGATCGCCCCCCAGAGGCCATCGACGGATAGGAACCACCCATGCCATCAGCCGCTTCGATCACATACCAGCGAACCCGCGAAATGACGATCGACGAGCTCCTGCTCGAAAATCGCATCGTCTTTCTGATCGGCGAGATCAACCAGGGCTCCGCCGCCCGCGTCATGATGCAGATGCTCTACCTCGAAAACCAGAAGCGGGGCCAGGACATCAACTTCTACATCAATTCGCCGGGCGGCGCGGTCGACGACACCCTCGCCCTCTACGACACGATGCGATTCCTGTCGTCGCCGGTGTCGACGTACTGCCTCGGGCGCGCCTATTCCGGCGCCGCCGTGCTCCTCACCGCCGGCGCCAAGGGCAAGCGCTACATCCTGCCCCACGCCAAGGTCATGATCCACCAGCCCTACGGCGGGGTGACCGGCCAGGCCGAGGACATCCGCATCCAGGCCGAGCAGATCATCAAGGCCAAGGCCGAACTCAACCGCATCATCGCTACCCACACCGGGCAGGCGATCGAGAACATCCAGCGCGACAGCGAGCGCGACAAATACTTCACGGCCGAGGAGGCCGTCCGCTACGGCCTGGTCGACGAGGTGCTCGCCGAACCACCCAAGGCCGCCGCCGGCCTCCGCTGATCGCGCGTCCTTGTTCAACGCCCTTCCGGGCCCGCGACGCGTCGCGCCGGCCCGTCTGGAGAATGCCATGTCCGGATACCTGGTTCCCATCGTCATCGAGAAATCCGCCCGCGGCGAACGCTCCTACGACATCTACTCGCGCCTGCTGAAAGACCGCATCATCTTCCTGGGAAGCCCCGTCACCGACGAGGTCGGCAGCCTCATCATCGCCCAGATCCTCTTCCTCGCCAACGAAGACCCCAAGGCCGACATCCACCTCTACATCAACTCGCCCGGCGGGAGCGTCACCGCCGGCCTGGGAATGCTCGACACCATGCAGCACGTCCCCTGCGACGTCTGCACCTACATCATCGGGCAGGCCGCCAGCATGGGCTCCGTCCTCGCCGCCGCCGGCACCAAGGGAAAACGCTTCACGCTCCCCAACGCCCGCAACCTCATGCACCAGCCGCTCCTGTCCGGGGTCATGGAAGGCCAGGCGACCGACATCGAGATCGAGGCCCGCGAGATGCTCCGCCTCCGCGATCGCCTCTACCGAATCTACGCCGACGCGACCGGACAAACCGTCGACAAGATCGCCAAGGACTGCGACCGCAACAAGTGGCTCGACGAGCAGGAAATGCTGGAATACGGCCTGGTCGACGCCGTCCTGAAGAAAATGCCCATCATGCCGCGCCGGCATGGGGACGCCGAATAGCACAACGGCGCACCCGCCGCCCCATCACCCCGTCTCCCACACCGGTCGCGTGTCCGCGCCCGGTTTTTCTTCGCATGCACGATCGGGCGGGGCGGCTCCCACCTCGGCGCACAGCGCCGCCGTGCCGCGTCGCCGCCGGCTCCACGCCCGCGACACCCATCGCTCCGCCATGAACGGACGCACTCCCCGACCGACTCGTGGCCTTGCTCGCGTCGCCCCTACTCCACCCGGGCCAATCGCGTTCTCTAAATCCTCTCCATCACCGGCAGCTTGCCCACCAGCGGCCTGAGATACTCAAGAAACTTCTTCGACACGTTGCAATGTCCGTCGAAGAAGTCCTCCGGCATGTGCCGAGTCTTGGCCGCCACGTCCGTCAGTTTGATGAGCTGAAACTCGGCCTTGTACGCCTTGCCCTTGGCGCGGGTGATCGCGATCGAGCCGCTCATCACGCCCTTGGCCGCGTGCTTCACCGCCATCGTGCCCGCGATCCGCGCCTCCTTCGCGTCGACCGGCGACGGGTCGGGCCAGCAGCGTTGCAGGTATCCGAACGTGTCCGCCCGCACGCGCAGCTTCGAGCCCGTCACCCTCATGTTGTTCTTCACATGGTCCGCCAGTGCGTCGCCGAGGGCGCCGACGCCCGAGAGCTGGATATTCCCGTGCGAGTCCTTCTCCAGGAATTTCAGCAGCGTCGCCACGATCGGCTGTCCCTTGGCGTCCTGGATCCCCTCGCTGACCGCGACCTGGCAACGCCCCAGCTTGCTGTACACGCGCTCGACGTCCTCGAGGAATCGCGCCGAATCAAACGGGATCTCCGGGCAGTAGATGAGATGCGGCCCGTTCCGCTCCGCGTCCTTCCCCTCCCCACGCGCCAGCGCCGACGCCCCCGTCAGGAACCCCGCGTGCCGCCCCATCACCACGTTGATCTTCACGCCCGGCAGGCTCGCGTTGTCCATCGAATCAGACATGAACGCCAGCGCCTGGAACCTCGCCGCCGAGGGAAAGCCGGGCGTGTGGTCGCTCCCCATCAGGTCGTTGTCGATGGTCTTCGGCACGTGAAAGCAGCGCAGCTCATACCCCGCGCCCGCCGCCAGCTCGCTCACGATCCGGCATGTGTCCGAAGAATCGTTCCCCCCGATATAGAAAAAGTAACGTGCGCCCAGCTCCTTGCACTGCTCCAGGATCCGCGCGCAATAGTCGGGGTCGGGCTTGTCCCGACTGCTCCCCAGGGCCGCGCTCGGCGTCGACGCGATCCGCCGGAGCTTCGCCGACGGATAGCGCGTGAGGTCGATCAGATCACCCTTCACCAGCCCGTTCACGCCGTGGCGCATGCCGTAGACACGCTTCACGATCCCGCGCTTCACCAGGCCCGCCCGGAGCTCTTCGACCACGCCCACGAGGCTCTGGTTGATGACCGCCGTCGGACCGCCGGACTGCCCGATCAACGCGGTCCCCCTGCTCAACTTCTCCGCCATGGCATTCCTTTCCTTCCTTCGATCAACGCGGCGCATGACAGCCCGCAAGGTCAAGAATCCGCATTCACAAGCTCCCGACGGTGCCCGCGGGGCCGAGGCGAATCACCGCGCCGCTCCCGTCCGCCATCACGCCACAGCGTAGTCCACCTCCCCATCGCTTCGTCCGCTTTCCAGACCCGCCGCTCCGCCGTTCATTCGTCCGTCTCCCGAGCGATCCCCGGCCATGCCGTGGAGGCGTTTTCCCTTGGTACACTCCGACCCCATGCAAACCCTTCGAGCTTCGTCACGCCTGGCGCTCGCGCCGGCCGCCTTGGCGTCTCTCACGCTCGCCCTCGGGCAGCCCGCCGGACCGACAACTTCCAAGCAGCCGCCGACGCCTTCCGCCCGTCCGCTCAACCCGCCCTTCAACGGCCCGCGCCTCTCCAACCCCGCCAACCACGCCCTCGTCAACGCCACGGTCTATCCCGCCCCGGGCCTGGTGCTCTCGCACACCACCATCGTCATCCGCAACGGCGTCATCACCGATCTTCTGCCTCCCTCGCCCGGGCCCGACAACCAGCCCAACACCGACGACGACGTGCCCGCGCCGGCGCCCGCCGACTGCCGCGCCTGGGACTGCAGCGATGAGCACGTCTATCCGGGGTTCATCGAGCCCTACTTCGAGGTGGATCCCACCGCCACCACCAACCGACAGGGCGCGCACTGGAACTCGCGCATCACGCCCGATGCCTCCGCCCAGACCATCGACGAAAACGCCGCCGCCTCACTCCGCAAGCTGGGCTTCACCGTCGCCGGACTGGTTCCCTCGCGCGGCCTGATCCGGGGCACGACCTCCGTCGTCTCCCTCGCCAAGCCCAGCGATGAACCCAGCCTCGCCGTCTCACCCGTCATCCGCGAGCGCGCCTTTCAATCCCTGTCCTTCGACTTCGGCGGCTTCGGCGGCGGCGGGCCACGCCAGAACCGCGAGGCCGGCGCCGAAACCCGATGGGGCGGCTACCCAAGCTCGCTCATCGGCGCCATCGCCCTCATCCGACAGACGCTCATCGACGCCGATTGGCAAGCCGCCTCCCGCGCCGCCGGCCTGGTCATTCCGACCAACTCGCTCGACACCATCAACTCCCCTTCGCGCCAAGCAGCGCCTCCGCTCTTGTTCTCGGTGAACGACGAACTTGATGTGCTCCGCGCCATCAAAATCGCCCGCGAGTTTGATCGACCCGTCACGATCGTGGGCTCGGGGCTTGAATTCCGCCGGCTCGCCGCCATCACCGAGGCCGCTCGAAAAGCACCCGACGCGGCCAACGACGTCTCCTTCATCATCCCCCTCGCCTTCCCCGGCGCCCCCGATCTCTCCTCCGTCGCCGCCACCGAATCCGTCTCCCTCCGCGAGCTCATGAACTGGGAGCAGGGCCCCACCAACCTCCGCCGCCTCGACGCCGCGGGGCTCAACGTCGCCATCACGTCCTCAAAGTCACGCGATCGAAACTCCTTCCATCGCGGCCTCTCCAAGGCCATCGCCTACGGCCTGCCCGCCGAACGCGCCCAGGCCATGCTCACCACCATCCCCGCCGCGATGCTCGGCATCACGGACACCCACGGCACGATCGCCGTCGGAAAATCCGCCGACTTCGTCGTCACCGACCATCCCCTCTTCACGCCGGAATTCCCGAAGCTCCCCGAAGACAAAGCCCCGGACGCCAAGAAAGACGCCGACAAACCAGCCGATCCGAACGCCAAGGCCGACGAAGCCAAGCCGGATGCAACGCCCGAAGCCAAACCCGCCGAACCGCCGCAGGATGAAGCGCCGGCACGCCGCGGACGCGGGCGACGCGGCGGTGGACCCGGCGGCATGGGCCCACGCGCGAACAGCGGCGCCGGCACGCCCGCCGGGGACAAGGCCAAACGCGCCTCCATCCGCGAAGTCTGGGTCGACGGCCAGCGCCACGAACTCTCGCCGCGGCCCGCCTCCCTCGAAGGCTATTGGAGCGTCAGCGTCAATCCCGCCGGCCGTGCCATCGAACGCGCCCTCCTCATTGACAAAGACAACACCGTCACCGTTCAACGCGGCGAAAAAACCGTCCGCGCCACCAAGTCCAACTTCGATAACTCGCTCCTCTCGTTCACCTTCGATCACTCCGCCGTCGACTTCCCCGAGGCCAACGACGTCCACCCGGGCTTCTTCACCGTTTCAGCCGTCGTCGAGAACGACGCCGATGGCAAACCGAGCGTCATGACCGGCGAAATCCTCGCCCCCACCGGCGATCGCATCAGCTTCTCGGCGACACGTCGGCCCACGTCACCCATGCTGGGCTCCTGGCGCGTCACCGAGGCCGACGGCACGCCCCGCGGCGCCGACGACGCCGACTCCCTCGTCATGGATCTCACCGAGTCCTCCGGAAAACCGGCGCTGAAACTGACCTTCACCAGGCCGTCCAAGGATCCGAACGCCAAGGAAGGTGACAAAGCCACCACCATCATCAACGCCGACGACGTCAAGTTCGACGCCGACAAGATCACGTTCACGCACGACCTCAAGCCGATCGGCGGCGAGGGCAAGTCCTCCGACGTGCTCACGCTGACCGACGCCACGCTGGCCGGGGAATCAACGCTCCCCGACGGCTCGAAGCACACCTACAAAGCGGCGCGCATCCCCGCCAAGCCCCCCGCGCCGCCGCGGAATCCCGCCGATCCTTCCGGCGCGTACCTCGTGGTGTCGGTCGACGACAAGGCCGAGCCGATCAAGAAGGACAATCTCACCTTCATCACCGTCAAGGACCACAGCGTCACTCTCCACGCCAAGGGCGACAAGAGCATCGCCGCCACCGATGTCACCGTCTCCTCCGACCGCGTCTCCTACAGCGCCGACATGGCGGCCCTCGGCGGGCAGGGCGCCGTCAGAGTCACCGCGATCCGCTACGCCACGCTCCTCATCGGTTCGATGACCGTTCCCGACGGCTCGCTCCACACCTTCAAGGCCGTGCGCGTCGCCGACACCGACACCCCGCCCGCGTTCGAAGAGATCGATCGCGGCCAGTGCTTCGCCGCCGCCGTGCCGGAGCTCCTCCCCACTCCCTTCGGCGCGTACGGCTACCTCCCGCAGGATCAGCCCGCGCAGGAAAACCTGATCCTCAAGAACGCAACCGTCTGGACAGGCGACAAGAACGGGGTGATGCAGAACGCCGCCGTCTGGATCAAGGACGGCAAGATTCACTGGATCGGAGCCGCCGCCACCCTCGACGCCGGCGCCAGCGCCCTGGCCGACCTCGACGCCGCCCGCGTCATCGACGCCACCGGGCTCCACATCACGCCGGGGATCGTTGATTGTCACTCGCACACCGGCATCTCGCGCGGCGTGAACGAGGGCGGACAGGCCGTCACCGCCGAAGTCCGAATCCAGGACGCCACCGATCCCGACACCATCTCCTGGTACCGCCAGCTCGCGGGGGGCGTCACCGCCGTCAACAGCCTCCACGGCTCGGCCAACCCCATCGGGGGCCAGAATTGCATCAACAAGAACCGCTGGGGCGCCGCCAACCCCGACGATCTGCACTTCGCCGGGCGCGACACCTACTCCGACGCCAATCCGTTCGCCCCGGCCGCCGCGCCCGCCACAGCCCCCTCGCGCCAGGACCAGCTCGTCCTGAGCGACAACAAGGTCATCCCCGGCGTGAAATTCGCGCTCGGCGAGAACGTCACCCAGGCCAACGGCGGCGGTTCACGCTCCCGCTACCCCGTCTCACGCATGGGCGTCGAAGGGCTCATCCGGGACCGCTTCACCGCGGCCCAGGACTACGTCAAAGAATGGAAGGCGTACAGCGACAAGGTCTCGCCGCTGCTCCGCCTCCGACTCGCCCCCGATGAACTCCGCCGCCGCGTCGCCGAGATTCCCCCGCCCCACCGCGACCTCGAGCTCGAAGCCATCGGCCAGTTGCTCGAGCACCGCCGCCTCATCCACTGCCACTCCTACCGCCAGGACGAGATTTTGATGCTCGCCCGACTCACGCGCGACTTCGGATTCACGCTGGGCACCTGGCAGCACAACCTCGAGGGCTACAAGGTCGCCGACGCCGTCAAGCAATCCTCCCGCGGCGCCAGCGTCTTCTCCGACTGGTGGGCCTACAAGATCGAGGTCCAGGACGCGATCCCCTACGCCGGCGCCATCCTCCACGACGTCGGCGTCCACGTCTCCTTCAACTCCGACTCCGACGAGCTCGCCCGCCGACTCAACTACGACGCCGCCAAGGCCATCCACTATTCCGACGGCCTGTCGCCCGAGGAAGCACTGAAGTTCGTCACCACCAACCCCGCCTATCAACTCGCCATCGATGACCGCGTGGGGACGATCACCGTCGGCAAGGACGCCGACATCGCCGTGTGGTCCGGCAATCCCCTCTCCACCAGCTCCCGCGCCGTCCGAACCTTCGTCGACGGCAAGGAACTCTTCTCGCTCGACCGCGACGCCAGGCTCCGCGCCCAGAACGCCGACAACCGCCAGCGCATCATCCAGAACATCATCAGGCTCGGCGAAGAACCAGGCTCCACCGCCGCCGCCAACGACTTCTTCTTCGCCGGCAACACCGCCGACGCAGGCGCCGACACCCCCGACGCATCGCCCCGCGGCATGCTCTCCAACTACCTCCTCGATCTGGCACGCCGCGGCATCGATCCCACCCAAACCAAGCCCCTCGACTGCGGTTGCGGCCTGGTCTCCGAACTCCAGCAGCCCTGATGACTCGTCACCCCCCGCTCCACCCGCGCCCATGACCCACCATCCCGCACGGCTCACCGCGTCGCCCCTTCCCAATTGTGAATCCCCACGGCATCCTCCGCGACCCCAGCGTTGAAGCCGCCCCGCCCCCGAGCGCCACCATGAACAAGCCCATCCAAGCCGCCGTTCTTGCTTCCGCCCTCCTGGCCTCCGCCGCGTCCGCCCAGGATCTTGGCATCAAGGCCCCGCCCCAATCGCGCCCCATCGCCATCAAGAACGCGACCATCCACCCGATCTCATCCGAGCCGATCCAGAACGGCATCATCGTCTTCGACAAGGGCGTCATCGTCTCGCTCGGCGCCGCCGACAAGGTCGAACTCCCGTCGGGCACCCAGATCATCGACGCCAAGGGCAAGCACGTCTACCCCGGCCTGATCTCCTCGTACTCACAGCTCGGGCTGACGGAGTTTCCTCCCATCCGCCAGACCGTCGACAGCTCCGAAACAGGGAACACGACCCCGGAAGTCCGCGCCGTCGCCGCGATCAACCCAGACTCCACCCTCCTCCCCGTCACCCGAGCCAACGGCGTGCTCGTCGGCGCCATCTTCCCCGTCGGCGGCACGATCTCAGGCCAGGTCGCCATCGTTTCCTTCGATGGCTGGACTTGGGAGGACATGGCGATCACACAGAACGCGGGCCTGGCCCTCAGCTGGCCCAACGCCCGCCCCATCACCGCCTGGTGGAACACCACGCCCCGGGACGAACAGGCCCGCCGAATCCGCGAACAGCTGCAGTCGCTCGACGACATCTTCAACGCCGCCACCGCGTACCGCGATCACAGGCCCGAACAGTCCGACATCCGGCTCGCCGCCCTGCAGGACGTGCTCCCGCCCCCCGCCGACTCTAAGGCCGGGCAGAAGCCCGTGTTCATCCAGGCCTCCGACGCCGATCAGATCTCGCAGGGGATCGCCTGGGCGATCGGGAGGAAACTCAGGCCGATCATCGTCGGCGGGCGCGACGCACGCCAGTGCGTCGAGTTGCTCAAGAGGCACGACGTTCCCGTCATCGTGCTCAACACCCACTCCCTCCCGCGACGCGACGACTCCCCCTACGAAGAGGGCTACACCCTCCCGCGTGACCTCCAGGCCGCCGGCGTCCGCTGGTCCCTGGCCTGCGGCGACGATACCGCCCACGAACGGAACCTCGCCCATCACGCCGCCTCCGGCATCCCCTTCGGCCTCTCGCCCGACGACGCGCTCCGCGGCATCACGCTCTCGGCCGCCCAGATCCTCGGCGTCGATGACTCCATCGGCTCCCTCGCGCCGGGAAAGGCCGCCACGCTGATCGTCACCACCGACACACCCCTCGAAGTCATAACCTCCGTCACGAACGCCTATATCAACGGACGCGCGATCGACCTCGCCACCAAACAGTCAAAGCTCAACGAGAAATACCGCGAACGCTACAAGCAGATGGGGCTCATCCGCCGGTAAGCGCCGCGTCGCCGGCGCATCGCGCCGGTGCATCGCCAAGAACATCCTGGGGTTCAGGCGATGCTGGCGGGCTCCAGGCCCCGCTCGATCGCCGCGATCTTTTCCAGCCGGCGCGCGTGCCGACCGCCCTCGAACGCCGTCGTCAGGAACACCTCGGAGATCTTCTCGATCAGGCGCTGCCCCAGCAGATCGGCGGACAAGCAGAGGATGTTCGCGTCGTTGTGCGACCGCGAGAGGCCCGCCGTCAGTTCGTCGTGCGCCACCGCCGCACGAACGCCCTTGACCTTGTTGGCCGCGATGCTCATCCCGATCCCCGTCCCGCAGATCAGGATGCCCCGATCGATCCTCCCGGCGCTGACCGCCGAGCCCACCAGGTACGCCGACTCGGGATAGTCGCACGAAGCGCCGGAGCACTCGCCAAAGAGCTGGACATCATGCCCCTCGCGACGAATCTTCTCCGCCAGCAGCTTGGCGGCCGATGCCCCGCGGTGGTCTGCGCCGATGCCGATCTTCATGCCGAACTCCCGGTGCGCGGAACACCCGTCCAACGCCGCGAACATTGAAAGTGGCGTCGGGCCGCGAGTCCAGCCGCGCCGCCGGAAAACTGCCGCCAACGCGGACTTCGACCCGCGCGCCCGCCACGGGCCCGTCGTCGGCCGGGGCCCGGTCCGGGCGCCCCGCCAGGCCGACATCTACTCCCGAAGAAGTCCCCGCTGACGCAGCCGCTCGCGGACAAGACGCAAGAGCCGCTCCGCCGTTCGGTCGTACGCCGTTTGTCCCATCCCGATCGGATCATCGATGTCGACCGAGTCCGGGTCGAGCAACTCGATCTTGTCGCGAGCGCCCGGCGCGATCCGCAGGGCCGCGTCGCGGTGCGCCGCCGTCATGGCGTAGACCGCCTCGGCCTCTTCGATCATCTCGCGCGTCACCCGGCGCGAACGATGCTCCGGCGCCACGATGCCAAGGCGGTCCAGCGCCTCCCTTGCCTCCGCCGTCGACGGGGCGCCCCCCGACGCCCCAACGCCGGCGCTCATCGCGCCCGCGAACTCACCCGCCACACCCTCACGCTCAAGGAGCTGCCGGGCGATCGCCTCGGCCATCGGGCTCCGGCATGTATTGCCCGTGCAGAGAAACAAGACCCGGCGCGTCATGCTCTTGTGGATCTCCGCCGCCGAGACCGCGCCCGCCGACTCCACCGCGTATCCCCCCGCCCGGGTCAGCCGCACCGCCGTCGACGCCCCCCCAAGCCGCGTCGTCCCCCCATCGATCACCAGATCAACGCCCGGCACCGGTCGCGCGGTCCTTCCATCGCCAAGGCCCATCGCCGGCAGGCCCGCGACCACGATCGGCACGCCCGCTCGCTCGATCACGCGCCGCGTTGGCTCGTGCGCGGGCACCCGAACAGAAAGAACCCGCTCCGACGAATCCAGCGTCCCCGCCGCCGCTCCGATCCGCCGCTCCACCTCCGCCAGGTCGTCAACCTCGATGAGCAAACGCACCGGCCCCGGAAGCCAGCGATCAATCAGCCGCAGGTGCGCCGGCCCGCTGATGCCCAGGGAATTGATCACGGCCTCGGACGACGGCGCGTGCCACGCCAGAAGCCCGCGCGCCCCGAGCGCCCGAAGCCGCGCCACCGCCGACGCGTCCGCCGCCGACGCCGCGATTCCATACACCGTCTCGGTCGGAAGCTCCACCAGGCCACCCCGGCGCAGCACCTCCGCCGCGCTCGCCACGCGGGCGTCATCCGGCGCTGGTTGGACCGTGCGCTCTCCCAATCGGTCTGAAGTATCGGATGTCACCGATCCCCGGGCAATCTCGCTGATCGTCCTATTTCCCGAGTGAAAGCCGAATGACCCCTCTCCGGCGACCACGCCGCCGATCTGCTATTGTTTTCCCAGCGATTTGCCGGTTCGGCGCCTCACGCCCGAGGCCCGATCACCAAGTCTTCACCGACCGGCGGGAACCACGTGGACCGCCACCAGCGAACAGTCCATGGAGTTCCTTCCGAAGGGGGTCGGCGTTCGCCGCCCGGGTGTCGGAGTTGGTGGTCGGTCGTCCTCGGAATGGCCCGACCGACCTGGTTCTGTTCCCCGTCCTTGCGAGGAGACGCTCATGTTCGCCCGGCACGCCCGAACCGCCTTCACCCTCGTTGAACTCCTGGTCGTCATCTTCATCATCGGGATCGTGATCAGCATCACCGTGCCCGCCCTCTCCAAGGCCAGACGCTCCGCCAAGTCCAGCGCGACCCAGCAACTCCTCGCCCAGGTCAACAACGCCTCCGCCGCCTTCCTCGCCGATCAACGACGCCTCCCGGGCTATTACTCCGCCAAGGACATGGGCGCCGACGAAAACGCCAACGCCGTCGGCATGTCCGCCATGGAAAACGTCATGCTCGACCTCGCCGGCGGCATCGTCGCCGTCGGCTTCGGGCCCTCGTCCTCCGCGACCGGAACCATCCCCGTCGCGCCCTTCAACCCCAAGCGCCGACCGCCCGAGGTCGCCCTGGTCGATCCCACCAAAATCGGCGTCGTCGACGGCACCGCCAAAGCAAACAAAGGCTACTTCGTTCCGCCCGCCAAGTTCTTCGTCGCCCAGGTCACCGCCAACAAGGTCGTCAAACAATTCGGCACCATGGGGCTCAAGGCCCTCCCCGACCTCGTTGATGCCTTCGGCACTCCCATCCTCGCCTGGTGCGAGGACGAAACCGCCACCGGGCCCGTCCAGTTCGACGCCAACAACTCCGGACCCAACAACTTCGCACGCATCAGCTCCACCCAGAAGGCCGCCCACTTCTATTGGAACTCCAACGCCGCCTTCCTCAAATCAACCTCGCTCGGAACAATCGGGAAAGACCAGACCAAGGGCGCCTCCCCCGAATACAGCGTCATCGGCGACGGCGTCCCCGCCGACGCCCGCGAAGCCAGCCTCGCCGGGATCCTCGGAAATCCCTCCCAGTCCAACCCCTTCGACCCCAGCAGCATCAACGTCGATTCCATCCTCCCCACCGCCGCACGAGGAAAAATGATCCTCCACGCCGCCAGCCCCGACGGCGTCTACTTCTCCTCACTCTCCAAGGGACAAGGACAGGTCAAAGACCGCGTCCTCAAATACGGCTACAACTTCGTCAATCCCAGCGGCAACAGCCTCCGCACCGATGACTCCGGCAAGTCCGCCTCCATCGACATCGTCAAGTTCTTCGAAGACTCCATCAACTCCTCCGCGATGTAAACGCCCCGACTCCCGCGTGGCCCCCGCCCCCTCTCGAACCAACCGCTGATGCATGCCAAGGCCCCCGTCATCCGGGGGCCTTTGCTTTGCTCGCGCCACGCCGCGAACTCGCCTCCGTTGTTTGCTCTCCCCCGCTCGTCCTGCGATCATCACCGCGTGGAGCCGCTCCTGCCCAGCCCCGTCATCGCGCCCGCCGCGCGCGCCCGGGCCGCTTCGGCGCTCCTCATGCTCATCCTCGGATACGCCGCGGCGCTCTCGATCCGCGCGCCCGCCCTCGCCTGGGCCATCGCGTCGTGCCTCTTCGCCGCGCTCTCGCTGGGGATGACATGGCGCGCCCAAGGAACGACCCCCGGCGACCGACGCGATGACCAGGCGCGCCCTTCGCGGCACCTCTCCATTCTTCAAATCGCCCTCCTCATGCTCGCCTGGACCATGCTGTCCGCCGCGTGGTGCACCGTTCGCGTCGAGAGCCCCGCCGCGGACTTCGTGCGCGCGATCGACCCGCTCGCCGATCCGTCGCGGATTCTGGCCGAGGGCGTTGTCCTCGATGATCCGCGCCAGTCCCCCGATTCGCTCGACCCGCTGGAGCGCTTCCGTCGCCGCGCACCACGGGGCGCCTGCACGCTCTCCCTGCGCGCCATCCAGGTCGATGCGCCGGACGCCGGGAAGGCCTCCGGCTCAATCAACCACACACGCATCATGACTCCGGCGTCGGGAACCATCCGCGTCTCGATCCCCGGCTCGACATACTCGGGCTCCGCCGGCCTGGCCGGCTTCCCCTGCAAGGCCGGCGATCGCGTCCGCCTCATCGGCTCGTTCCGTCCCATCGCGCCCGCGATGAACCCGGGAGAAGATCGCTGGGCGAGCGACCCCGTGCTCCTGGCGAACCAGGACGGCCGTGTCGGGTCGATGGTCGTGCCCGACCTCTCACTCGTCACCGTGCTCGAAAACACAGGACTCCTCGATCGCGCCGCGGCGCCACTCCGCCGCCTGCTCGCCAACATCCGCGCACGCTCGCTCGCCATTCTCGATCCCGGGCCGACGCCAACCCCCGCCCCAGACGCCGCCGCGCTCGGCAACGCGGCGCTGGATCAGCACATGCTCGCGCGCGCGTTCATCCTGTCCCTCCTCCTGGGCGACGACCCCTCGGGGCAGCGCGAAGTCTCTGCCATGTTCGCCCGCGCCGGTCTGTCGCACGTGCTGGCCATCTCCGGCGTGCACGTCGCGGTCGTCGTCGCGCTCGGCCTGTTCCTGCTCCGGGCGCTCCGCGAGCCCGGGAGAATCGAGCCGCTCATCGTCGCGCTTCTGGTGGCGGCCTACCTGGTGCTCGTGCCCGCGCAAGCGCCCGTCGTGCGGTCGGGCGCCCTCGCCATCACGCTCGCCCTCGCTCGCTTCGCCGGAAGACGCTACGACCCGCTCCCCCTCCTGCTCTGGGCCTCCATCGCCCTCGCGCTCTGGCGCCCGCTCGATGTCTGGTCGCTCGGATATCAACTGAGCGTCGGGCTCGCGGCCCTGCTCGTGTGGAAGTCCCGAAACTTCGCCGATCGCCTCTTCCTCCCTCACATCCGAGGCGTCGTCGACGAACGACCACGGTCCGTACGACTCGGCGCCGATGCCGCCAGACACCTCGTCAGCTCCACCGTCCTTTGCTCCGTCGTCGGCGCCCCCGCCATCTGGTGCGCCACCGGACGCGTCTCCCTCGCGGCAATCCCCGCCGCACTCGCGGCGCTCCCCCTCGTCGCCATCCTCATGCACGCCGGTTACGCCGTCCTCATCGCCGGCCTGCTCGTCGCGATCGCCTCCCCAGGCATCGCCGCAGGGCTCGGCGCGGCACTCCTGCCGCTCGCGCACTGGTGCGTCAGCATCACGGCGTTCTTCGAAAGCTTCCCCCACTCATCCCTGTCATTGGCCGCCCCCGGCACGCCGTGGGCGATCACGGCCACCATCGTCGCGCTCTGGGTGCTCCTCACGGCGCGATGGAGGTCGCCGCAAACCTGGGCGGCGGTCGCGCTGATCGTGGCCTGGGGCGCGGCGGGCAGCATCATCGCGCGGAGCGACACGCCCCGGCAGCCTGTCGATGAGGGGTTCGAGAACGCGCGGAAGGATCGGTGGTGCCTTCAGACGCTCGCGCTCCGCGAGGGCGTGTGCACGATCGTGAAGGCGAACGGCAGGTGCGTGCTCTTCAACGCCGGCGCGGGCGACGCCTGGAGCGGGGCACGCACCATCGAACGCGCCATGGTGAGCATCGGCGCGCCGACCGCCGACCGCGCGATCCTCGCGCGCCCCGACCTCGAGCACGCCGGCGCGGTCCACGCGCTGTGGAGCCAGGGGCGCGTTCAGGCCTGGGCGGCTTCGCCATCGTGCGCGAAGTTCTTGACGGACGAAACAACCCCGATGCCGACCCTGGGGCGCGCGTTGGGTCCGCCGGCCGGCGCTGACGCGGGCGATCCGATCGCGTGGGAGCCCTTGGACGACGGAGCCGCCGTGCGCTTCACGCTCGGAAAAACCCGCGTGCTGCTCGCCACCGGGCTGACGCGCCCGGAGTTGCGACGCCTGCTCGACTCAAACGCCGACCTCCGCGCCGACGTGCTGGAACTCCCGCACGCGACGGGCGTCTGGCGCGAGTGCAAGGAGCTCGTGAAGCGATCGGCCGCGCGGGTGGTCATCCAGACCGATCCGCCCCACGTCGCGCGCGATCCGGATTGGGATTCGGCCAAGCAAGGACGAGTCTGGATCGCAACCGCGCTCCAAGGGAGCGCCATGGTCCAGCACGGACCCGACGGCACGATCCGGGCAACGCCATTCATCGCTTCGACGCCGCAAACTCGCGGATCTCGTTCGCCTGGCGCTGGTCCTTGACCGAGCCCGCGGCATGTTCCATCCGCGCGATCGCGTCGCCCTTGCCGAACACGCGCACCCAGGGATCGAAGAGGTCCTTGGCGTCCTGGGCTTCCTGCCCGACACGCAGGTTGTCCATGAGGAGGAGGAGCAGCTCGCGCGCGGGCGAGCCGCGCAGGTCGGGGATCGACACTAGCCACAGCGCGTCGCGGAACAACGGGTCCTTGGCGGTGTTGGCGTCGAGCTTCTCGAAGGCGCGGCGGACGCCGTCGGAATTCCCGGCCCGATAGAGCGGCAGAATGCTCTCCATCGCCACGCTGGCGTCGACGGCCTCGGGCTTTGCCAGCGCGGCGAGCGCGAGCCGCGACGCGTCGTCATCCCGCGCCTGCAGCGTCAGCCCGCGCAGGCCGACCGCGATGTTCTTCGACGCGATCGCGGCGCGTGTCTCGTCGGCGACGTCGGACGTACCGGAGAGCGGGAGCTTGTCGGTGGAAAGACGCGGCGCCGGCTCGCCGAGCGTGAAGAGCGGATCACCGAAGCTGTTGAGGCGCCAGGTCGGGTAGTTGTCGATGCGGCAGGCCGCGGTCCAAGGAGCCCCGGCCAGCAAACGCTCGGCGATGGCGGGCGTCGGCAGGAAGGCGCCGAGGTATGGTTCCTGCACCGATCCAAAGTACGCGAACGCGCCGCTCGCGTGCCAGCGCCCGCAGACGGTCTCGCGCCCGGCCGGGTACTGCGCCGACCACGAGTGAACGATGTGGACCGCGGCGGGAAGCAGGAGCATCGGGATGTCGCCGGGCCGGCCCACCCCGGGCTGGAGATTGAAGAAGTCGCAGTTGCCGCTGCTGTTGATGAGGACGAGGGCCGCGTCGAGGGGCTTGGCGGCCCGGGCGCGCCAGTCGTCGCGCGACTGGTGCGGCGTGTCGTCGACCGTGACGCTGAACCCGGCGCTCCTCAGGATGTCGCCGGCGCGGGTCGCATCCCAGGTGTTCCAGGGCTGCTTGTCCTCGTAGCCGTCGAACAGCCAGGCACGATCCGGCATGGTGAAGATCGCGGCCATCGCGCGGTACGACGCCTGGGCCTCGCTCCCGAAAATCTGAGAGGTCCAGGCGTAGCGCTCCGCGGAACCCTCGGGGTCGTGACGCCCGATGAAGTCGGTGGTCGCGAACACGTCCCCGGCCTTGGCGGGCTGGCGGCGTGGGTCGCCGGGCGATGGTGTGCCGGGAGACGCCTGCACCTTCGGCGGCGCGTTCTGGCAGATCGTGATGGCGTCAACATTGTCGCCCAGGGCACGCCACGACAGGCCGGATCGCTCGAGAACTCCCTCGATCTTCAGCGCGTAGTCGCGGGCCTCGTCGGGGCGCATCGCGTCGTTGATGGCGTTGCGCACGTCGACCCAGGCCAAAAGCTCGGCGCGGGCGGCGGCGAGCGCCAACGCGGCGGTCCACGCGGGATCGTTCTCGTCGGCGACGACGACGCCCGGAGGGATGATGCCCAGGGAACGCCACGCGCCCACCAGCTCGGTCTGCGTGACGGTCGGCGGCACGCCCCACGAACGGCGGAGCGCGGCATCGACGCGCGCCGTGCGCTGCACCGGCGCGGCGGGATCGGGCCCGTCCGACTTCCATCGCACGATCTTGTCGGGCTTGAACGCACGGACAAAGCGCGCGATGTTCTCGCGCGTGGCCAGCTGCCCGTCGTCGTACAGCACCGGATAGATGACGCGCGGCGACCAAGCGGCGATGGCCTCGATGTACGACGCTTCGTCCGCCACCAGCACCACCACCGGAACGACCGGGCGCTGCCGCCGGAGCAGGTCGGATCGGACACCCAATCGCACCGGCGCGGGGAGCGACTCGAGCGTCCGCGAAGGGTTCTCGGACGGCGGCGCGTGCGCCTGTGGCTGCGGCTGCGCCAAGCCCGGAACGGGCACAAGCGCCAGGGCGGCGAGGAGAGCCCGAAGGACTCGGGAGGCGAGGGAAAGCTTGAATCGCGTGATCATCCTCCCTGAGCGTACTCGGGCGGCGGGCGGGAGTTCCGAATCCGCCGCCCATGTCCTCGATATTGCGCAAAACCGCGGTGATTCGCGCGAAATGATGGCGCCCGGGGCGGGGGGCCGAACGAGAACGCGGGCCATGGAGGGATCACGGGGGTACGGCGCGCGTCGAGACGGCGGCCTCGGGGCATCGAGAGACGTCCGCCATGATTCCTACAGTCTTTCCCTGATGCTGACTCGGGAGCGATTCATCCAGGAGGTCGGGGCCGGGAGCACCAAGACGTTGGCGGTGCCATTGGCGGCGCGCCTGCTGGCCGATCAGCTCACGCCGGTGCTGGCGTACCGGCGATTGGTCGCGGGCGATGAGCGGAGCGCGCCGTCGTTCCTGCTCGAATCGGTCGAGGGTGGCGAGCGGCAGGGACGGTACTCGATCCTGGGCGCGCAGCCGATTCTTCACGTCACGGCCAGGATCGGCGCGGGGAACACGCCCACGACGACGGTCCGCGATTTCCGGCACGCGCGCCACGATCGATCGGGCGTGGTGCGTGAGAATCCTTTGTCGGTGTGCCGGTCGATCGCGGGTGATTTCGAGCTGCGCGCGGTGGCGCCGGCGAATCGGCGTGACGCGCTGCCGACGGCGTTCCTGGGCGGGTGGGTCGGGTACGCTGGGTACGACACGGTGCGGCTGGCGGAGCCGGAGAAGCTGGCGAACACGCCGCGGGACGATCGTGGGTTGCCCGACCTGGACTTTGCGTTCTACGACGGCGTGGTGGTGTTCGACCACGTGGACAAGCTGGTGTGGGTGATTCAGCTCGCCATCGTGGAGCCCGGCGCGGACGCGGGCGAGGCGTTCGATCGCGCGTCGGCGAAGCTGGCGCGGCGGATCGACGACATCCAGCGGCACAGCAAGCCCTTGCCGGCGGGTGTGTACGAGCCCGAGACGGGCGCCGCCGGTTCGCTGTCGAGCAACATGACGCGCGACGAGCACGCCGCGATGGTCGCGAGGGCCAAGGAATACATCCGCGCGGGCGATATTTTCCAGGTGGTGCTGGGGCAACGCTTCGAGCGCCGGAGCAAGGCCGATCCGTTCGATGTGTACCGGGCGCTGCGGGCGGTGAACCCGAGCCCGTACATGGTGTACCTGCAGGCGTCGGCGTGCATCCTGGTGGCGTCGAGCCCGGAGATTCTGTGTCGGGTCCGGAGGAGCGCGGGTGGCGGGCTGGTGGTGACGAACAGGCCGCTGGCGGGGACGAGGCGGCGCGGCATGACGCCCCAGGAGGATGCGGCGCTGGAGCGGGAGCTGCTGGCGGACCCGAAGGAGCGTGCCGAGCACATCATGCTCGTTGATCTCGGAAGGAACGACGTGGGCGTGGTGGCGCGTCCGGGCACCATCCGGCTTGACGCGGTCATGGAGGTGGAGCGCTACAGCCACGTGATGCACATCAGCTCGACGGTGACGGGCGAGTTGCGGGAGGGGCTGGATGCGTGGGACGCCCTGGCGGCGGCGCTGCCGGTGGGGACGATCTCGGGGGCGCCGAAGGTTCGCGCGATGCAGATCATCGACGAGCTGGAGCCGATCAAGCGCGGGGCGTACGGCGGCGGGGTGGGGTGCGTGGGGCTGGACGGGCAGATGGACATCGCGCTGACGCTGCGGACGATGGTCGTGCCGCACGGGATGAAGAAGGACGGCGTGTGGACGTACCACCTGCAGGCGTCGGGCGGGATCGTGGCGGACTCGGAGGCCGGGGCGGAGTATCAGGAGACGGTGAACAAGAGCGCGGCCCTGGCGCGGGCGATCGACGTGGCGGAAAGGGCGTTCGGGGGCGAGGCGGAGCCGGACTGACGAGGGGAGCACGACGGGCGCGCGGAGAGCCGTCGAAAAACGCCGGGAGTGCGTGCGTAGGATCTGATGTGAGCACGGAAGAGAAACAGCCGGTGAACAAGGGCGCGAAGCCCGGGACCGCGACGCGGGAGCGGCGCGAAGAGAAGCCCATGCCGCCGCGGTGGTGGAACGTCGTGCTCCTGGACGACGACGACCACACCTACGAGTATGTGATCCGCATGGTGACGACGCTGTTCCGCGTGAGCCGGGCGCGGGCGTTGGAGCTGGCGACCAAGGTCGACACCCAGGGACGGGCGGTGCTGCTCACGACGCACAGGGAGCACGCGGAGCTCAAGCGCGAGCAGGTGCACTCGTGGGGCGCGGACGCGATGTTGTCGCACTCGGCGGGCTCCATGTCGTGCGTCATCGAGCCGGCGATCCACTGGGGCGACGAACCCGGGGACGGCCTGAACGATCACGCGCGCGGCGCGGGCGGGGATCATCCGGTGGACTGACCGCCGGCACGCCCAGGGGCGTGCACGGATCACGCGAGAGAAAGCACGACGATGAGCACGGGCGCGGCGAGTGCGGGGAGTGCGGGGCCCCGGGTGCTGGTGAGCGAAGAGCTTTCGGCGTCGGCGCTGGGGTGGCTGCGCGAGCGCTGCGAAGTTGAGTGCGAGCGGTTTGACGCGGGGGCGGCGTTTGATGCGGCGCTTGCGCGTGCCGACGGTCTTGTTGTTCGGACGTATACAAGGGTGTCGGGGGATTTTCTGGACCGAGCGCCCGGGCTGAGGGTTGTCGGCCGCGCCGGAGTCGGGCTGGACTCGATCGACGTCGGCGCATGCCGCACGCGGGGGGTGGAGGTTGTGTACACCCCGGACGCGAACACGGTGGCGGTGAGCGAATATGTGCTGGGGCTGGTGCTCGATGCGTTCCGGCCGCGGGGGTTTGTGCGGGCGGCGCTCTCGCCGCGCGAGTGGAGCGCCGCGAGGAAGGACAAGGTCGCGTCGCGGCAGATGTCGGAGCTGACGCTGGGGATCCTGGGGTTGGGGAGGATCGGGAAGCGCGTCGCGCGCTGGGCGCGGGCGCTCGACATGAACGTGCTCTACCACGACCTTCTGGAGATCCCCGAGGCGATGCGGCACGGGGCCAAGCCCGCGTCGCGCGATGAGCTTCTGACGCGCGCGGATGTGCTCACGATCCATGTCGATGGACGCGCCGGCAACCGAGGGCTGTTGTCGGCGGAATGGCTGGCAAGGGTCAAGCCGGACGTGACGCTCGTGAACACCAGCCGGGGATTCGTGGTGGATGTCCCCGCGCTGGCGGCGTTCCTGCGGGAGAATCCGGGGGCAAGGGCGATTCTCGACGTCCACGAGCCGGAACCATTCGGAGCAGACTATCCGTTGCTTGGGATTCCGAACGCCTCCCTATCGACGCACCTGGCGGCCTGTACGGCGACGGCGCACGAGAATATGAGCTGGGTGGTGCGTGACGTCTGGCGCGTGCTCGCGGGCGAACGCCCGGAGTTTCCGGCCCCGCGATGAACGGGGCACGCCCGGAGAGTCGGACTTCGGGCTTCCGTCCGGTTGCAAATACCGATAGTCTGGGGGGAGTCTCGGCCGGGTGGTGCTGGGGTCGGGACTCTTGTGGGTGTCGCTGTCGGGCGGCCGGCGGCGTGTCTAATTGGGGCGGATGGCGCCCTCTATAACGAGAGAGTTGGATATGAAGCGCACGAACATCTGGCGTGTCGGTCGGTTTGGTGTGGCGGTCACGGTCCTGGCGATGAGCGCGGCCGCGTTCGGTCAGGGTGCGCACGAGATCGTGGGCGATGGGATGTCGTTCGACGGCGCGTGGATCAGCCTTGCCCAGTGTCCTCCGGAGGTCGAGGCCGGTGAGGCGTGGGTTCGCCCGAATGCCTATCACGCGGTCATGCTTGACGAGGCGGTGATGCGCCAGGTTCTGGGTGGTGCCCCCAGGGAAGGGTCGCCCGAGGCGGCGCACCCGGTGACGGTGACGATCCCCAAGCCCGACGGCACCTTCGCACGCTTCGCCGCGGTCGAGTCGCCGATCTATCAACCCGGCTTCGAGCTGCGTTGTCCCGACATGAAGACCTACCTGGGCCGGGGGATCGACGACCCCGCGGCGTCGGTGCGGTTTGATCTGACGGTGCACGGGCTGCGGGCCCAGGTGCTGTCGCCCAACGGCTCGTACTGGGTTGATCCATACACCAAGGGCCACGCCGATTACTCGGTCAGCTATTGGAAGAAGGACCTGACGAACCAGTTCGAGTCCGAATGGGCGTGCGAACTCATCGGCAAGACGCCCAAGGACACGCCCGCGGACTCGTTCTCGACGCGGGCGGCGGTGACCCGGCGTGAATACACGCTGGCGCAGGCCTGCACGGGCGAGTACGCGGCGAAGTTCTTCCTGGCCAGCGACACCGACGCCGTCAAGAAGAGCAAGGCGCAGGCGGCGATCGTGACGGCGGTCAACCGCGTGACGGGCGTCTATGAGCTGGAGGTCGGGGCGCGGTTCATCCTGGTCGCCAACAACCTCGACATCGTCTACATCAACGGCGCGACCGATCCGTACACGAACAACGACGGCGGGACGATGCTGGGCGAGAACATCGCCAACTGCAACGCCGTCATCGGGAGCGCCAATTACGACATCGGGCACGTCTATTCCACGGGCGGCGGCGGCGTGGCCTACCTCGCGGTGGTGTGCACCGCCAACAAGGCCGGCGGCGTGACGGGCCTCTCGAACCCCACGGGCGACGCGTTCTACATCGACTATGTCGCCCACGAGATGGGGCATCAGTGCGGCGGCAACCACACGTTCAACTCGACCTCCGGCTCGTGCAGCGGCAACCGCGCGTCGAGCGCGGCGTATGAGCCCGGGAGCGCCTCCACGATCATGGGGTACGCCGGCATCTGCGGCACCATGAACCTGCAGGCCCACTCCGACGCGTACTTCGTCCACAAGAGCCTGGACGAGATCAACGCGCACCTCTCGACGCGCACCTGCGACACGGAGGTGGCGACGGGGAACAACACGCCGACGGCCAACGCGGGCGCGGACTACACGATCCCGGCCAACACCCCGTTCATGCTCACCGGTTCGGGGAGCGACCCGGACGGGAACACGATCTCGTACTGCTGGGAGGAGCGCGACCTCGGGGCCGCGCTGAACACGTTCACGGACAACGGCACCAGCCCGATCCTGCGCTCGTGGAATCCGACGACCAGCCCGACGCGGATCGTGCCCAACCTGGCGAATCTGCTGGCGAACACGACCGCCAAGGGCGAGGTACTCCCGACGACCAGCCGGACGATCAACATGCGCCTGACGGTGCGTGACAACGTGGCGGGCGCGGGCGGGACGGGCTCCGACAGCATGGTGATCACGACGACGACCGGCGCCGGGCCCTTCCTGGTGACGTCGCCCAACACCGCGGTGACCTGGTCGGGGGTGCAGACCGTCACCTGGGACGTGGCGAACACGAACGCCGCGCCGGTGAACTGCGCCAACGTCGCGATCGAGCTCTCGGTCGACGGCGGGAACACCTGGGCCTACACCCTGGCGGCGAGCACGCCCAACGACGGCTCGCAGAGCGTGACGCTCCCCAATGTCTCCAGCAGCCAGGCGCGCGTGCGCGTCCGTGCGGTCGGAAACATCTTCTTTGACATCTCGAACGTGAACTTCACCGTCTCGCCGGCGGCGCCCCCCGCGACGCCCACCAACGTCGCGGCCAATCCCTCGACGATCTGCGACGGGGGCTCGTCGCAGCTCACGGCGACCGTGGGTTCCGGCGAGGTGGTCGACTGGTACACCGGCGGGTGCGGCACGACGTTCGTCGGCACCGGGAGCCCGCTGGTGGTCGCGCCCCACGCCAGCACCACCTACTTCGCCCGCGCCCGCCGCACCAGCGACAGCGCGGTCTCGACGAGCTGCGGCTCCGTGACTCTCACGGTCAACCCCCTGCCCACGGCCCCCTCCGGCGCCTCGTCCGATCGTTCCGGCTTCTGCGAGCTCGACGGCGGGACGATCACCCTCACCGCGATCGGCGGCTCGGGCTCCGTGCTCAAGTGGTTCGACGCCTCGGACAACTCGCTGGTCGGCACCGGCAACGCCCTGGTGATCGCGTCGCCCGCGGTCACGACGACGTACCTGGCGCGCTGGGAGAACTCCTGCGGCCAGTCGGCGGCGGCGGCGGCGCTGGTCGATGTCGTCGAGAGCATCGCCGACATGAACAACGACGGATTCGTCAACGGCGATGACTACGACTTCTTCGCCGACCTCTTCGAGGCCGGCGACTCCGGGGCCGACGTCAACCAAGACGGGTTCGTCAACGGCGACGACTACGACGTCTTCGCGGAGGCGTTCGAGGCGGGGTGCTGACGATGCCCGCGACGTTCGACATCATGCCGCGCGTCGCACGACGACCACGCTCGCACCGATCCGCGGTGCTGGGCGCGGTCGTCGCGCTGGCGGCGGCGGATGTCGAGGGAGCGGCGGACTTCTACGTTCACGCATCCCTGGGGCTTGACAGCAATCCCGGGAGCGCGGACCGGCCCTTCCGCTCGCTCGACAAGCTCGCGCGGGTGATGGGGTCTGGTGATCGCGCGTTCCTGGCAGGCGAGTTCCGCGAGCGGCTGCAGCTCGTCGGGCTGTCGAACATCACGGTCGCCCAGTGGCCCGGCGAGCCTCAGGCGGTGCTGCGCGGCGATCACATCATCACGGGCCCCTGGAGCGGCGGGGGCGGCGTCTGGTCCACCGTGTTCCCGGCGGACACAACGCCCGCCGCGGTGGTCGTTGATTGGGATGCCAGCATCGATCAGGACGGACGGCACTTCGGGTTCCTCGTCAGGATGCCCGATCTTCAATCGCTGATGGACAATGTCAACTCGTTCTGCTTCGACGACGCGACGGGCACGCTCACGATCAATCTCGACGGGGATGACCCGGCGCTCCATCAGATCGCGTATTGCGAGAAGGGCGTGGACGGGCTGGCCATCATCGGCGGAGCCTCGGGCGTGTCCGGCGTCGTGGTGGACGGCATCCACTCGTACCTGTGGGGCGACCCGACGCCCGGACGGGGGTATGGCTTCAAGATGCAGGACTGCCGCGACAGCGTGCTGCGGAATCATGTCGCCATCGACAACGGGTATCACGGCACCGGCTGGGTGAACTACAACGTTCCCAACATCGGCAACCTCGAAGAGCACGGCAGCGTCTGGGGCGCCAACAACGACTCGTGCTACGTGTTCTACACGAGCGTCGGGGAAGTGTCGGGCGCACGATGGAGCGATTGCGTCGCACGCAAGTACACGTTCCTGGGACGGAACGGCCGGCCCGCTCCCGGGGCGCGGTGCGTCGCGTTCGCGGTGCACACCAGCAACGACGGGCCGCTCGTGAAGGACGTGATGATCGAGCGATGCAAGGTGATCGAGTACGCGGACGAGAACCTCGGGGCGGCCTACGCGAGCCAGAGCACGCCGCTCCCGGGGGATCCGCTTGATTGGCGCACGTACCCGGTCCGGGTCGTCGAGAGCGCCGTCGTGGGCGGCAAGGCCAACTACATCTTCCCGAGTTCGATGGCCCTCGTGCGTTGTCGCCTGGATTACTCCAACACGGGGGCGTTCTCGGGCACGGGAGAGGCGGTGTTCTCGGACAACGCCATGTCGGGGAGCGGGGCGGTGCTGCTCGACGCGTGCGAGGTCGTCACCAACCTCGACGGGCCTGGGGCACGTGCGTTCTTCGGCATCCGCGGGCAGATGCGGTGGATCTTTCTCAATTCGTCGTTTCTCGACGCGGGCACGAACAGCCTCGCGCACCGCCTGTTCATGTGGTACAGCCCGCAGGCGGGGGTGCAGGCCCGGGGATCGATCTTCGCATTCCGGGATCGTGCGGGGACGCGCTGGTTCGGGTACAACGACAACAACGCCGCGTGGCTGGGGCTGCATGACTTCGAGGACTGCGTGTACGTGAACGTGTCCGACGCGGCGTACTCGACGGTCTCGAACGGGAGCTACAACGACAAGGCGGAGTGGGCGACCCTGGTCGATCCGGACGGGATCTACCTCACGCAAGTGCCGTTCGCGGACGCGAGCGGCGCGGGCGGGCTGGCGCTCGATCCGGGCGGGCCGCTGGCCGGCCTGAGGAAGCGGCTGGCGATCGCGACATCGAGAGGGATCAACGGCGTGGCGTATTCGGGGACCTACGGCGCCTACCAGGAACCGTGCGAGGCGGACCTGAACAACGACGGCTTCGTGAACGGCGATGACTACGACGTGTTCGCGGAGATGTTCGAATCGGGCGATCCCGGGGCCGACGTCAACAACGACGGCTTCGTCAACGGCGACGACATCGACATATTCGCGGGGGTGTTCGAGTCCGGCTGTTGATCGTGAAAGCTCCGCGGCCGTCGGGGGAACTTACCGGCCGCGCTTCGTGTGTGGGTCTTCCCTTCGGGAGGTGTATCCGTGAACAAGTTGGCTGCATGCGTGTGGTGTCTGCTTGTGCCGGTGCTGAGCATCCGCGCGATGGCGCAGGGCGTGCGATCGTTCGAGTTCAACAACGGCGCGACGATGGACCAGGGGCTGACCTGGTCGTTCGACCGATCACTGGGCTCGATCGACATCGACGGGCAGGCGGTGCCGCCGCACTGGCCGCGGTATGCGCAGACGACGCTGCTGTGCGGGGCGCCGAACGTGACGACGGTGGCGGGCACGACGTCGCCGATCACGGGGATCCACGCCTACAGCGCGGGGGTCCTGGCGGACAACACCACGCCGGCGTGGCTCATCTACAACGTGACGCAGGGAAATGTCCAGCTCCATGTGGGGTCGGTGAACGGGGCGGTGTACAGCTACAACGTGAACGGGAGCGCGACCAAGGGGAACACACCCGACCTGCTGAAGGAGTCGATCGACGTCACGCCGAACGAGGCCTGGACGCCGCGGAGCGCGACGATCTGTCACGGGTTCGCGGTGGCATTGTGCAACGTCTCCACGAAGGGGGCGGACGGCATCTGGCGTCTCGACCGGGTTGGGATCGCCGTGTGCAACATGGCGAACCTGTCGGGGCCGAAGAATCTGTGGTGGCGTCGGCACGCGCTCTCGGACGTGCTGGACGACCGGGTCGATACGAACTATCAGTTTGGGGCGTTGTGGGCGCTCCCGCGCTGGTGGGTGCGGACGCGCGACGGGCAGCCGCCGACGGAGTTCTGGATCACGGGCGTGGACTACCGGGCGTTCCCGCAGAAGGACGGCGGGATGTATTTCGTGATGCCGGTGCGCCGCTCGAGCCAGACCTCGACGGACTGGGTTCCCGACAAGGTGATGGAGCTGCCCGGGCGTTTCGCACGCCCGAATCAGAACGTGACGCACGCGCACACCGCCGGCCTGTGCGGGTACGGCGATCAGGGACTGCTGGTCATGGGCTCGCGCGGCGACTCGCTCTACAACAACTGCACGTACACCTGGACGCTGGACATCGCGAACAACTATCGCGCCGGCGCGGCCCTGCGCCCCGGCTCATACGAGTGGTACTTCGGCGGCGCCAACTGGACCGGGCCGAAGCTGGTGCATGGGTTCATCGGAACGCCGACGGACCCGGTGCAGCTCCGTCGCCCGGGCAATCAGTGGATCGGCATCGCGCCGGGCCCGACGGATCGGACGTTCGTCACGGGCTCGGACGAGGTGCACGAGGCGCTGTTTCTGACGCCCGACATGTCGAGCAACCCGGACGCGCTCGATTTTTCGTGCGTGTACGGGATCAAGCGCAAGCAGATCATCCCCACCCAGTCGGAGGGGAACGCGATGCCGGGGCGGTTCCTGTGCTTCCACATCCAGGCGCAGCACCCGAACTCGACGGACACGTCGTACGTGGCGCAGCTGGCGCCGAGTCAGTTCGACACGGAGCACACGCTGAATCAGCGGATTCTGTTCAGCCCGGACGGGATGAACTGGGGCCAGATGTGGGCCCACCGGGAAAACGAGCAGACGCGCCCGGTGATCTCGGACGGGAAGGTGTGGGTGGGCTCGGCGGGCCAGGCGCTGGGGCTGGGGATTCGTTCGACGCCGCTCCCGGCGACCAAGCTGGCAAGGCCGCTGACGATCGCGCCGGGCGGCGCGAACATGGTGTCGACGTTCGCCAGCGCGGGAGACCCGGCGCCGGGGGTGACCGTGGTGCCGGTGAATCTTCCCGACGGGATGGCGGACAAGCCGCCGGCGAACGGCCCGGCATTCCTGTTCGTGAACGCGCCGACGAGCAACGCGACGGCGGTGTCGTACCTGGGCTCGGTGGTTCTCGCGCCGGGGATCCCGAGCAACACGGGGATCATGACCTTCCGGATCTGGGTGCGGAACGCGCTGGCCAAGGACCAGGCCGTGCCCGGGTCGCTGGCGCTGAAACTCCGGCTGCGCTCGACGGACTCCAACGGGACGTTCGGGAGCACGAAAGTCTCGGGGTATGCGCCTTCGATGGAGATCCCAAGCTCCGGGGACTGGGCGGCGATCACGCTGACGACCAATGTGGCGGCATGGGGCGCCCAATCGACCAGCCCCTGGCTCGAACTGTTGGTGAGCACGGGTTCGACCGCCCTGCCTTGCGCGTTCCACCTCGTGCTCGAGTCGGCGAATCCGGGATCGACGCTGATGTACCCGAGCGACGCGGGGGCGTCCGGCGCCGGTGAACAAACCAGCATCAGCTTCTCGCCCTCGGCGAGCGGGGACTGGACGGCGATGCTCGCGGCGATGGAACCCTGGGACAGTTGGGGCTCGATCACGCTCGACCCGAGCGAGCGCCCGCTCTTCTCGCTGGTCAGCCAGGACGGGACTCACGCCGCGGTGGTCTCCGCGGACCCGGCGGGAAGGACACTCAAGCTCAGAGCATGGGCGAACGGTGCGTATGACGACGGATACGTGTCGGTCATCCCGAACATCTATTGGATGCAGGGCTCGCCGATCCTGTGCGGCGTGTCGTACCAGGCCTCGACGAGCCGCCTGACACTCCGCGGCTCGGTGGGCGGCAACGAGATCGGAGGCGCCCAGTTCAGCTTCCCAGGACTCGACACGGTTGATCGCTTGGTCTTCGGCGACCCCACGGGCCAGGTCATCACCCCCCTGTATGTCTTCGGCGGCAAGGTTGATTCGACGGCCTGGGACTCGGTCAGCATGGACACGACCCTGCGAACGCTCGACATGGTGCCCAAGGGCGGATGCCCCGCCGACTTCAATCGCGACGGGTTCGTGAACGGGAACGACTACGACCTCTTCGCCGAGGCGTTCGACGCGGCCGGGCCGTCGGCGGACATGAACGGCGACGGGTTCGTGAACGGGAACGACTACGACCTCTTCGCCGAGGCGTTTGACGCGGGATGTTGAAGCGATCGAATCGGCCCAACGGCCAGGTTGCACGAATCTCGAAAAGATTGGAACCGTCTCCGGAACATGGCGCGAACACCTGAGACCGGGCGTCGCGTGGCGCCGTCCGATATTCGCGCCCGGGGCCGGGAGAAAAGGCTTGGCGCGGGGCGGAGAGATCGGCTAGTCTGGAACGGATGGCCTGTTCCGGCGGGATGGCCGATGGGAACGGGTGTTGGGGCGCCGCCAGCGGCGTGCCGACAATGGGATTCTGGCAAGTAGAGGAGTGTATTCATGCGGTCGACGACCTCGGCGGTGATGTGCCTGCTTCTGACGGCAGGGACGGTCTTTGCAGCAAATGACAATCTGAACCCGGGCCAGATGCCCGACATGCCCATGCCCGTGGCGGCCCAGGAATTCCTGGCTAAGCACGACGGGGCGCGGTTCTACTGGACCGGTGATCGGATCACGACGGTGTACGGCCGGGCGTTCGGCTCCGGCGAATCGGCGCGCGCCGCCGCGGACGCCTTCGTCGCCAAGAACGCGGCGCTCTTCGGCGTGAGCGCGGCGGAGCTGGTCCCGGGCTCCCTCGCCGCCGACGGCGCGGCGGAGCGGCAGCTCATGCCCGACCTCGAGACGGGCAAGATGAAGTTCACGCTCGTGTCGTACCTCCAGCAGCGCGAGGGCATCAACGTGTTCCGCGGCGACATCCGCCTCCTCATGCGTGAGGAAGACGGGTTCCCGATCGTGCTGGCGCGTTCCGGCCTGATCCCCCTGGGCGACTTCGCGGTCGACCAGGCGGCGCTGAGCAACCCCAATATCACGGTGGCGATGGACCAGGCGGATGTCCTGGTGCCGGGCTTCGACAACGTGAGCGATGAGGAGATGGTGATCTGGGCCGGCACCGAGACCATCGCGGTCGCCAAGCCGACCCTGGCGTTCAAGTTCGTCGTGACTCGCGGGCACGCGGGCGACGAGAACTACGCCAAGTACCTGCTCCTCGCCGACGCCAAGACCGGCCAGCTCGTGTACAACGAAAGCCTGATCTCGCACACGGACGTGAACGGCAACGTGAGCGGCATCATCACGCCCGGCAAGAAGGCGTCGGACTGCGCGACCGAGATCACGCTCCCCTTGCCCTACGCCCGGGTGTGGATCGGCTCGACGATCGCCTACGCCGACGCGGCCGGCAACTTCACGATCCCGAACTCGGGCTCGGCGGCGGTGACGGTGGTGTCGGGCGTTCGAGGCAGGTGGTTCCGGGTGTACAACCCCAGCGCCGACGCGCCGACGATCTCGCTGAGCGTGACGCCGCCCGGACCGGCGAACTTCCTGCACAACAGCGCCAACAACAACCAGGTCCGGCTGGGCGAGGTCAACGCCTACTACAACGCCAACGTCGTTCGCGATTACGCGCTGCAGTACAACCCCAACTTCCCGACGATCAAGACGCAGACCGAGTTCCGCGTGAACGTCGCGGTCTCGGGGACTTGCAACGCGTACTACGACGGCTCGTCAATCAACTTCTATAACTCGGGCGGCGGATGCGCCAACACGGCGTACGGCGACGTGGTCCACCACGAGTACGGGCACCACATGGTGCAGGTCGCCGGAT
>JABLTH010036798.1_pt1 | contig 31142 bp, 28 predicted proteins | sample 7875711 | NCBI WGS metagenome assembly JABLTH01 (sample SAMN14941262, study PRJNA633318) | bioreactor metagenome | isolation source: bioreactor | place: China | collected 2019-03-05 | reverse complement strand
CCCCGTCTTCCCCGTCTTCCCCGTCTTCCCCGTCTTCCCCGTCTTCCCCGTCTTCCCCGTCTTCCCCGTCTTCCCCGTCTTCCCCGTGCCTGGCAAGTATCTTGCTTGATCCCCACGGGCCTCGGGAATGCCGCAGCTTGCGGCCGGCGCCGGCGCGGGTATGCTGGAAGAGCCAGCATGCGGCACCGCAGCCAGCGCTGCCGGGGCCGCGCAGGGGGGTTCCCCAGATCGCAAGGCTGGGGACGCGAACATGGCCAACAACGGGCGGCCGGCAGTCCGGAACGCCCTCGACACGGAGGATGGGCCATCATGGCGGCGGCGCGGTTTTTCGACGAGATGCTGGACTGGAGGGGCGAAGGGGTCCCGGCCATCCAGGCGGGACAGGACCTGCCGGCGGGCGCGGTGCGGCCGCACTACCGGCAGTTTGCGGACTGGCTGGCGCGGCAGTCGGAAGCGACCATGGCCAACAAGCGCGCGGAGGCCGACCTGATCTTCCGCCGGGTGGGCATCACCTTCGCGGTGTACGGCGACAAGGACGAGACCAACAGCGGCACCGAGCGCACCATTCCGTTCGACGTGATTCCGCGCATCTTCCCGGCGTCGGAGTGGGCGGTGCTGGAGCGCGGGTTGCGCCAGCGCGTGGCGGCGCTGAACCGCTTCATCCATGACATCTACCACGGCCAGGACATCATCCGCGCGGGCGTGATCCCGCCGGACCAGATCTACAACAACGCGCAGTACCGGCCGGAGATGCTCGGCATCGCGGTGCCGCAGGACATCTACGCCCACGTCGCCGGCATCGACGTGGTGCGCGCCGGCGAGGGCGAGTTCTACGTGCTCGAGGACAATCTGCGCGTGCCGTCCGGCGTGTCGTACATGCTGGAAAACCGCAAGATGATGATGCGCTTGTTCCCGGATCTGTTCGCGCGCAACCGGGTGGCGCCCGTGGCCCACTATCCCGACCTGCTGCTCGACATGCTGCGCAGCGTGTCGCCGCAGGCCATCGCCGATCCCACTGTGGTGGTGCTGACACCGGGCATGTACAACTCGGCCTATTTCGAGCACGCCTTCCTGGCGCAGCAGATGGGGGTGGAGCTGGTCGAGGGCAGCGACCTGTTCGTACAGGACGACTACCTGTACATGCGTACCACGCAGGGCCCGCAGCGCATCGACGTGATCTACCGCCGTGTCGACGACGATTTCCTCGACCCGCTGGCCTTCCGCCCGGATTCGGCGCTAGGCGCCGCCGGCCTGCTGTCGGTCTATCGGGCCGGCAACGTGACCATCTGCAATGCGATCGGCACCGGCGTGGCCGACGACAAGTCGATCTATCCCTACGTGCCGGACATGATCCGCTTCTACCTGGGCGAGGAGCCGGTGCTGGCCAACGTGCCCACCTATATGTGCCGCCGGCCGGACGACCTGCAGTACGTGCTTGACCACATGGACGAACTGGTGGTCAAGGAAACCCACGGCGCGGGCGGCTACGGCATGCTGGTCGGCCCGGCCGCCACGCGCGCGGAGATCGATGTCTTCCGCGAGGTCGTCAGGGCGCGGCCGGAGCAGTACATCGCCCAGCCCACGCTGGCCTTGTCCACCTGCCCGACCTATGTGGAGTCCGGCATCGCGCCGCGCCATATCGACCTGCGTCCCTTCGTGCTGTCGGGGCGCGAGGTGCGCATGGTGCCCGGCGGGCTGACGCGCGTGGCCTTGCGCGAGGGCTCGCTGGTGGTCAATTCCTCCCAGGGCGGGGGCACCAAGGACACGTGGGTGCTGGAGCGCTGAGACAGCGCCGGCCACGACCATTGCATTGCCAGGAGCCGAACCATGCTGAGCCGCACCGCCGACCATCTGTTCTGGATGGCGCGCTACACCGAGCGCGCGGAAAACACCGCGCGCATGCTCGACGTCAACTACCAGACCTCGCTGCTGCCGCAGTCCGCCGAAGTGGCGGAGCAGGGCTGGTGGGCCATGCTCGACATTTCCGAGCTGACGCGTGCCTTCGACGACAAGTACGGGCTGCTGTCGCGCGACGACGTGATCGATTTCATGGTGCGCGACATGACCAATCCCTCGTCCATCATGAGCTGCCTGCGTGCCGCGCGCGAAAACGCCCGCGCGGTGCGCGGCTCGCTGACGACCGAGGTGTGGGAGACCATCAACACCACCTGGCTGGAGGTGCAGCGCCTGATCGCCGACGGCGAACTGCAGCAGGATCCATCGCGTTTCTTCGAGTGGGTCAAGTTCCGCTCCCACCTGGCGCGTGGCGTGCAGTTCGGCACCATGCTCAAGGACGATGCCTTCCACTTCATGCGCCTCGGCACCTTCCTCGAGCGCGCCGACAACACGGCGCGCATCCTGGATGTCAAGTTCCAGTCGGAAGGCGGCGACGAGAGCGACCCGCAGCGCATGGAGAGCGATTTCTACCACTGGGCGGCGGTGCTGCGTTCGGTGTCCGGCTTCGAGGTCTATCGCAAGATCTACCGCACGGTGATCACCCCGGAACGGGTGGCCGAGTTGCTGATCCTGCGGCCGGACATGCCGCGCTCGCTGGTGTCGAGCATGGAGGAGGTGGTATCGATCCTGGCGCAGGTGCGCAACCAGCAGTCGGGCGAGACCGAGCGGCAGGCCGGCAAGCTGCACGCCGACCTGAAGTACGCGCGCATCGACGATATCTTCGCGGTCGGCCTGCATGCCTTCCTGACCAGCTTCCTGGAGCGCATCGGCGGGCTGGGCAACGGCATCAGCGTCGATTTCCTGGTGCCGCCGCTGGCCGCGTGAGCGAACCGGACCGCTGCCGTGCGCTACAGGATCCGCCACCACACCGTCTACCGTTACGCGGAGCCCGTGCGGCGCAGCGTCCATGAGCTGCGCCTGGCGCCGCGCTCGGGGCCGCTGCAGGCGGTCCATGGCTGGCAGATCGCGGCGCCCGGCCGGCTGTCGGAAGCGCGCGACGGCTTCGGCAACATCGTCCACAGTTTCACCCTCGGCGCGCCGAGCGACACCATCGGCATCACCGCCTGGGGCGAGGTGGAGGTGCTGGGAATGCAGGCCGGGACGCACGGCGCCTTCCAGGACGCCGGCGCCGATGGCGAGGTGCGGGTGTCGCCGCTGTACTTCCTCTCGGCGACGCCGCTGACCGCGGCGCCGGCGCCGTTGCGTGCGTTTGCCGCGCCGTTCCTGGCCGCGCGCCGCGATGTGCCGGCGCTGCTGGCGCTGGCCGCTGCGGTGGCCGCCCGGGTGCGCTACCAGCCCAATGCCACCAGCGTGGATACGGCGGCGGCGGAGGCCTTTGCGCGTGGCGTCGGCGTGTGCCAGGACCAGGCGCAAGTCATGGTGGCGGCCTGTCGTTCCCTGGGCATCCCGGCGCGCTATGTCAGCGGCTACTTCTACGACCCCAAGGCCGAGGCCCTGGCGAGCCACGCCTGGGCCGACATCTGCCTCGATGCCGGGCGCGGCCTGTGGTGCAGCATCGATGTCACGCACCGCTGCCTGACCGGGGGGCGCCACGTGCGCCTCGCGGTGGGGCGAGACTATCCATCGGCTGCACCGATCCGGGGCGTGCGCGAGGGCGGCAGCGGCGAAGCCCTGTCGGTGCGCATCGAGATCATGCCGGCGCAGGCGGGCGCAGCGTAGTCCCGCGGGGGGGGGCGGGAGGGCGTGGGCGCGCGCAACCGAGGGATGCCTCCAGCGGCGCCGCGGCCGCCGGCGCTAGAATGATGCCCGCAAGATCCCGGCGGCGGGCCTGGCCGCCGGGCCCGCCTTTGCACGACAACCCAAGGTATCCGAGAAGAAGATGACGTACTGCGTGGCCATGCGGCTCGATGCCGGCCTGGTATTCCTGTCCGACTCCCGCACCAATGCCGGCGTCGATGCCGTCGCCACCGCGCGCAAGATGACGGTGTTCGAGGAGCCGGGCGACCGGGTCATGGTGCTGATGACGGCCGGCAACCTGGCCATCAGCCAGGCGGTGCGCCAGATCCTGGTGGAAGGGCGCGACGAGGCGCGCTCGCTGTGGAAGGCGCGTGACATGTTCGAGGCTGCAACCCTGGTCGGCGATGCCGTGCGCCAGGTGCATAAGCGCGACGCCCACGCGCTGCGCGAGGCCGGTATCGAATTCAACGTCAGCATGATCTTCGGCGGCCAGGTCCGCGGCGAGCGGGCCCGCCTGTTTCAACTCTACGCGGCCGGCAACTTCGTCGAGGCCATGCCCGAGAACTGCTACTTCCAGATCGGCGAGGCCAAGTACGGCAAGCCCATCGTGGACCGCGTGGTGCAGCCTTCGATGCCGTTGGGGGAAGCGGCGAAATGCGCGCTGATCTCGATGGATTCGACGTTGAAGTCGAATATTTCGGTGGGTTTGCCACTCGACCTGCTGGTCTATGAAGCGGATGCGCTGCGCGTCACGCGCTTCGTCAACATCGACGAGAAGAACGCCTATTTCCGCATGATCCGCGATACCTGGGGGCAGCGCCTGCGCCAGGTTTTCGGCGAGATCAGCGATCCGCAGTGGGATGCTTCCCTGCCGGCCGAATTCCCGCTGGCCCGCCAGGGCGAAGCCGACCGCTGGGGCCAGCCGGTGCGCGCGCGCCGGCGGCGCCCGGGCACGCCGGCTTGAGGGGGAGGCGATGCGCGAGATCATCCACTTTTCCCATGCCAACGGCTTTCCCGTCTCCACCTACCGCAAGCTGTTCGGCCTGCTCGAGGACGATTTCGAACTGCGCGCCGTCGAACGCTATGGCCATCATCCGGACTATCCGGTCACGCGGGAATGGCCGCACCTGGTCGAGCAGCTGCTGGCCTCGATCGATGAGCGCTACCGCGAGCCGGTCTGGCTGGTCGGGCACTCGCTGGGCGGCTTCCTGTCGCTGATGGCCGCGTTGCGACGCCCGGCGCGCGTGCGCGGCGTGCTGATGCTCGATTCGCCGGTCATCGCCGGCTGGCGGGCCTCGCTGCTGAAGGCCGCGCAGGCGCTCGGCCTGGACGAGCGGCCCAGTCCGGCGGCTGCCACCAAGCGGCGCCGCACGCACTGGCCCGACGCGGAGTCGGTCTGGCAGCACTTCAAGTCCAAGCCGAACTTCGCCGTGTGGGACGAGGAGGTGCTGCGCGACTATGTCGAGCACGGCACCGAGGCCACGGGCAAGGCGCAGGAACGCCGGCTGCGTTTCGAGCGCCAGGTGGAATACGACATCTACCGGACCCTGCCTACCAGCCTGGGACGCCAGTTGGCGGGCGGGGCGCCGGTGCCCGTGGCCTTTATCGCCGGCACCCGCTCGCGCGAGGTGCGGCAGTGCGGCATGGGTGCCACGCGCAGGCTGGTGGGCGAGCACCTGCGCTTCATCGAGGGCGGCCACCTGTATCCGATGGAGCAGCCCGGACAGACCGCGGTGCTGGTGCGGGAATTGATCGGCGCGATGCGCGCGGCGGGGCACTGATAGCGGTGTCCGGCGGCGTGCGCCGGGCAGGTGCCGCGGGCAAGCGCTGCATAGGCCATGGCGTGCCCGGCCGGCGGCTGCGCGGCGAATTTCGCGGCCGCGTGAGGCGGGCTCTCATGTATAATCCCGATTTCCCCGGCAAGCTCGGTTTATGACCAAATTCGTCTTCGTCACCGGTGGCGTCGTCTCTTCCCTCGGCAAGGGCATCGCTGCCGCCTCGCTCGCGGCCATTCTTGAGTCGCGCGGCCTCAAAGTCACCCTCCTCAAGCTCGATCCCTACATCAACGTCGATCCCGGCACGATGAGCCCCTTCCAGCATGGAGAGGTGTTCGTGACCGAGGACGGTGCGGAGACCGACCTGGATCTCGGCCACTACGAGCGTTTCGTCTCGGCCAAGATGCGCAAGTCGAACAACTTCACCACCGGCCAGATCTACGAATCGGTGATCCGCAAGGAGCGTCGCGGCGAATACCTGGGCAAGACCGTGCAGGTGATTCCCCATATCACCAACGAGATCCAGGCCTTCATCGAGCGCGGCGCGGCCGCCTCGCACGACGGCAAGGCCGACGTGGCGCTGGTCGAGATCGGCGGCACCGTGGGCGACATCGAGTCGCTGCCCTTCCTCGAGGCGGCGCGCCAGATGAGCCTGCGCATGGGCCGCAACCATGCCGCCTTCGTGCACCTGACGCTGGTGCCGTTCATCGCCAGCGCCGGTGAGCTGAAGACCAAGCCGACCCAGCACTCGGTGCAGAAGCTGCGCGAGATCGGTATCTCGCCGACCGCGCTGCTGTGCCGCGCCGACCGCCCGATCCCGGACGACGAGCGCGCCAAGATCTCGCTGTTCGCCAATATTCCGCAGGATGCCGTGATTTCCGTGTGGGATGCGGACAGCATCTACAAGATCCCGCAGATGCTCAACGAGCAGGGCCTGGACCGCCTGATCTGCGAGGAACTGCGCCTGGACCCGAAGCCGGCCGACCTGTCGATGTGGCAGCGCCTGGTCAACGCCCAGGAAAACCCGCAGCACGAGATCACCATCGGCATGGTCGGCAAGTACGTCGACCTGACCGAGTCCTACAAGTCGCTGATCGAGGCGCTGCGCCACGCCGGCATGCACACCGCGACCCGCGTCAACATCGAGTACATCGATTCCGAGGAACTGGAATCGGGCCACCTCGAAGTGCTCAAGCCGCTGGACGCCATCCTGGTGCCGGGCGGCTTCGGCAAGCGCGGCACCGAAGGCAAGATCCGCGCGATCCAGTACGCCCGCGAGAACAAGGTGCCCTACCTGGGCATCTGCCTGGGCATGCAGCTGGCCGTGATCGAATTCGCCCGCCACGTGGCAGGCATGGGCGATGCGAACTCCACCGAGTTCAACCTCGAGACCGAGCACCCGGTGGTCGCGCTGATCACCGAGTGGGTGGACCGCGAAGGCAAGGTCGAGCAACGCAGCGCCGATTCCGACCTGGGCGGCACCATGCGCCTGGGCGCGCAGCGCGTGCCGGTCAGGGAAGGCACCAAGGCTGCGCAGATCTACGGCGCCGAGGTCAACGAGCGCCATCGCCACCGCTACGAGGTCAACAACCACTACGTGCCGCAGCTGGAGCAGGCCGGCATGGTGATTTCCGCGCGTACCCCGACCGAGAACCTGCCGGAGATGATGGAGCTGCCGGACAGCCTGCATCCCTGGTTCGTCGGCGTGCAGTTCCACCCGGAATTCACCTCGACCCCGCGCGACGGCCACCCGCTGTTCAAGGCCTACGTCGAAGCGGCACTGGCCAACCAGCAGCGCAAGGCAGGCTGAGGCCGCGGCAGGCAGGAGAGAGCGATGAAACTCTGCGGATTCGAAGCCGGGCTCGAGCAGCCCTTCTTCCTGATTGCCGGGCCCTGCGTGATCGAGTCGCAGCAGATGGCGCTGGACACCGCCGGTGCACTCAAGGAGATCACCGGCGAGCTGGGCATTCCTTTTATCTACAAGTCCTCGTTCGACAAGGCCAACCGCTCGTCGGGCAAGTCCTTCCGCGGACTGGGCATGGAGAAGGGACTGGAGATACTGGCCACGGTCAAGCGCGAGATCGGCGTGCCGGTGCTGACCGACGTGCACGAGATCGAGGAGATCAAGCCGGTCGCGGCCGTGGTCGACGTGCTGCAGACGCCGGCCTTCCTGTGCCGTCAGACGGATTTCATCCGTGCCTGCGCGCAGAGCGGCAAGCCCGTCAACATCAAGAAGGGCCAGTTCCTGGCGCCGCATGACATGAAGAATGTCATCGACAAGGCGCGCGAGGCCGCCCGCGAGGCAGGCCTGCCCGAAGACAGCTTCATGGCCTGCGAGCGCGGCGTGTCCTTCGGCTACAACAACCTCGTCTCGGACATGCGCTCGCTGGCGATCATGCGTGAGACGGGTGCCCCCGTCGTGTTCGACGCGACCCACTCGGTGCAGTTGCCGGGCGGGCAGGGCACCAGTTCGGGCGGCCAGCGCGAGTTCGTGCCGGTGCTGTCGCGCGCTGCCGTGGCCACCGGCGTGGCCGGGCTGTTCATGGAAACGCATCCGGACCCCGCCAAGGCGCTGTCGGACGGCCCCAATGCCGTGCCGCTGTCGCGCATGAAGGAGTTGCTCTCGGTGCTGAGAGACCTGGATGCGCTGACCAAGCGCGCCGGCTTCCTGGAAGACAATTTCGGCTGGCCCGCCTGCGCCTGACCGACGCCAGGCCTCGCCGCCGGTTCTCCTTGCGGGGCCGGCGGTGACGGCAGGTATCGAAAGATAATACGAAATCATCGGAGATAGATCATGGCCGCAGGCTATATCATCGCCTACGTCGACGTCACGGACCCCCAGCAGTACGAGGAGTACAAGGTGCTCTCCAGTCATGCCATGCAGGTGCACGGAGCCGAAGTGCTGGTGCGCGGCGGCCAGACCGGGCAGCTCGAGGGCCAGTGGGCGCCGACGCGCGTGGTGGTGCTGAAGTTCCCCAGTTTCGAGGCGGCCAAGGCCTTCCACGACAGCGCGGAGTACCGCGCGGCGCGCAAGGCGCGTGAGCATGCGGCGCACATGAACATGATCGTGGTCGAGGGCGTCTGAAGCGCTGACGCGCCGAAGCGGGCCTGTCGCGGCCCTCTCCCCGGTTTCCAGCATTTGCAGCTTTTGCAGCTAGCGGTACAAAGAATCCACAATCAAAGAGGAATCCATGAGTGCAATCGTAGATATCATCGGTCGCGAGGTTCTGGACTCGCGCGGCAATCCCACCGTGGAATGCGACGTTCTGCTCGAGTCGGGCGTGATGGGCCGCGCCGCGGTGCCGTCGGGCGCCTCCACCGGTTCGCGCGAAGCCATCGAGCTGCGTGACGGCGACAAGTCGCGTTACCTGGGCAAGGGCGTGCTGAAGGCCGTCGAGCACATCAACACCGAGATCTCCGAGGCCATCATGGGCCTGGACGCTTCCGAACAAGCCTTCCTGGACCGCACCCTGATCGACCTGGACGGTACCGAGAACAAGAGCCGCCTGGGCGCGAACGCCATGCTGGCCGTGTCGATGGCCGTGGCCAAGGCTGCCGCCGAGGAAGCCGGCCTGCCGCTGTACCGCTACTTCGGCGGTTCGGGCGCGATGCAGATGCCGGTGCCGATGATGAACATCGTCAACGGTGGCGCGCACGCCAACAACAGCCTGGACATCCAGGAATTCATGATCATGCCGGTGTCGCAGACCAGCTTCCGCGAAGCGCTGCGCTGCGGTGCCGAGATCTTCCACGCGCTGAAGAAGATCCTGGCCGACAAGGGCATGTCGACCGCGGTGGGCGACGAAGGCGGTTTCGCGCCGAACTTCGCTTCCAACGAAGAGTGCCTGAACACCATCGTGCAGGCGGTCGAGAAGGCCGGCTACCGCATGGGCGACGACGTGCTGCTGGCGCTGGACTGCGCCGCCAGCGAGTTCTACCGTGAAGCCGAGGGTGTCTACCACCTGGAAGGCGAAGGCCTGAAGCTGAGCTCGGAGCAGTTCGCCGACTACCTGGCCAACCTGTGCGACAAGTTCCCGATCGTGTCGATCGAGGACGGCATGGCCGAAGGCGACTGGGACGGCTGGAAGACCCTGACCGACAAGCTGGGCAAGCGCGTGCAGCTGGTGGGCGACGACCTCTTCGTCACCAATACCAAGATCCTGAAGGAAGGCATCGACAAGGGCATCGGCAACTCGATCCTGATCAAGATCAACCAGATCGGCACCCTGACCGAGACCTTCGCCGCGATCGAGATGGCCAAGCGAGCAGGCTACACCGCCGTGATCTCGCACCGTTCGGGCGAGACCGAGGACAGCACCATCGCCGACATCGCGGTGGGCACCAACGCCGGCCAGATCAAGACCGGCTCGCTGTCGCGCTCGGACCGTATCGCGAAGTACAACCAGCTGCTGCGCATCGAGGAAGATCTCGGTGATGTGGCCAGCTACCCCGGCAAGAGCGCGTTCTACAATCTGCGCTAAGCTGCCGGGTAGCCGCCGCCGTGCGCCGTCCTTGACGCGTGCGCGACGGCGGCCTCCCTTGCCATTCCGCGGTTCGCCCGGCTTCTGCCGGGCCTTTGCGTCATACGCTCCATGCGCCTGATTTCGCTGCTGTTGTTCGTGCTGTTGCTCGCCATCCAGTATCCGCTCTGGCTGGGCAAGGGAGGCTGGCTGCGCGTCTGGGAGCTGAACAAGCAGGTCGAGGAACAGAGCGTGCACAACCAGGCGCTCAAGCTGCGCAACGCCAAGCTGGAAGGGGAAGTGAAGGACCTCCAGGACGGCACCGGCGCCATCGAGGAGCGGGCCCGCTACGAACTGGGCATGGTCAAGGATGGCGAGGTCTTCGTGCAGTTCGTCGCGCCGCCGCCCAAGGTCAGCGCTACGCCGCCATTGCCGCCGCCGCCCAATTCGCCGGCCGCCACCGGTCGCCACTGAGCCGACCCGGCATCATCCGCCCGTTCCGGGCCCGCCCGCCGTCCGGCCGGGCTGCTCACCGCCTCAAGCTGCCTTCCCCGCGCATCCGGCCGCCATCCGGCGGATCATCCGCGCCGGCCGCGCCTCGTCGAGCTTTACCACCACCCGTACGGATAGCCGCCCCAACCCCAGTAGCCGGGTGCGCCGAAGCCGACCGAGCCGCCCCAGCGGCCGCCGCTCCAGCCGCCGTAGTAGACACTCCAGGCGGGGGCCGGCGCGTAATAGTAGCGGGCCAGGGCTTCGGCCTGCCGTTCTTGCGCGATGGCGGCCTCCTGCTCGCGCAGGACCTGCTGGTTCAGGGCATCGAGACGCTGCTTCTGCTGCGGTGTCAGCGCAGCGTCAGACGCGCCGGTGACGCCAGTCGCACCAGTCGCACCAGTCGCGGCATCGGGGGCCAGGCGATAGGTGGGAGGCGAGCCGTTGCTGTCGCGTGGCAGTTCGGCGCAGCCGCCGGCGGTGAGCAGCGCGGTGATACCGGCCAGGGCCGCCGCCCTGGCGCGCGGGCGCGTTTGCCGTGGCGGTGGCAGCGCGGAGCGGCGGACTGGAGGGAAGCGCGTGGACATGGTCATGCCTCGAAGGGATCGACTTCCCGTTGGACCACATGCCCGCGCCGGTGGTTTCCGCCGGCGCGGCGGTTTGCCTCAGTGGTGCTGGTGGGCGCCGTCGCCGGCACCGGTCGCGGTCGGTGCCGGGGCGAACAGCTGGGCGCAATCGACCGCGTCGAAGTGGTACTGCTGGCCGCAGAAGTCGCAGCGGATATCGGCAGCGCCGCGTTCGGCCAGCAGGCCTTCGATTTCCTCGCGGCCCAGCGATTGCAGCATGCCGGCCACCTTGGCGCGCGAGCAGGAGCAGCGGAACTGCGGGCGCGCCGGCTCGAACACGCGCAGGCCGGCCGCCTGCAGGTCTTCCCAGAACAGCCGGCGCAGCAGCGTGTCGGGCGATTCCGCCAGCAGTTCCGGTGCCTTCAGCGTGGCGCCGAGCTGGCAGGCACGGTCCCAGGTGTCGAGATCCTGTGCCTGGCCGACGCCGTCCAGCGCGCCGCCGGTCTCGCCGACCACGGCCGCTTCGCGCGCATGGCCGGCTTCCAGCGTGCCACCGTAGGAGGGCAGCTTCTGCAGCAGCATGCCGGCCGCGACCTGGTCGTCGGCTGCCAGCCAGAGCCGCGTGTCGAGCTGCTCGGAGCTGTGCATATAGTGTTCGAGCACCTCGCTCATCGACGCCAGTGGCCCGTTCTCGTCGGCCAGCGGCACGATGCCCTGGTAGGGTTGCTGGCCGGGCAGCTTGTCGTGTGGATCGAGCGTGATGGCGAAACGGCCGCGGCCGCCGACATTGACCAGTTCGGCGAGGGTCGCGTCGTCGGCCAGCTCGACATCCTCTGCCAGCTTGGCGGTCGCGCGCAGGCTCAGGTCGGACAGGCACTCGACCACCAGCATGCGCACCGGGCCGTCGCCGTGCAGCTGCATGACCAGGGCCCCGTTGAACTTGAGGTTGGCCGACAGCAGCGCCGCCGCCGCCATCATCTCGCCGAGCAGCCGGCGCACCGGGGCAGGATAGTGCTGGCGTTCCAGCACCTCCCGCCAGGTGGATTCGAGCCGGACCAGTTCGCCGCGCACGGGGGCCGCGTCGAACAGGAATTTCTGCAGGGTATCTGGGGAGCGGGTATCGGTCACAATCACTCTTCGGTCAAACGGGTTGGGTTGGGCGCCCGGCCTCGGCTCAGTCGAGGCGCTTGAGCTGCGTCTTGTACATGGCCTGGCGCTCGGCGTAGGTCGCCGCGTTGCGGTACAGGTTGGCCACTTCCTGGTCGTTCAGCTCGCGTACCGCCTTGGCGGGCGCGCCGAGGATCAGGCTGCGGTCGGGGAAGGCCTTGCCCTCGGTCACCACCGCACCGGCGCCGACCAGGCAGTTCTTGCCGATCACGGCGCGGTTCAGCACCACCGCCTGGATGCCGATCAGCGAGCCCTCGCCGATGGTGCAGCCGTGCAGCATCGCCTGGTGGCCGATGGTCACGTTGTCGGCGATGTCCAGCGGGCAGCCCGGATCGGTGTGCAGCACCGAGCCTTCCTGCACATTGCTGCCTTCGCCCACGGTGATCGGCTCATTGTCGCCGCGGATCACCACGCCGGGCCAGACGCTGGCGCGCGCCTTCAGCGTCACGTTGCCGATCAGGGTGGCTTCTGCCGCCACGTAGGCGTCGGGGTCGATCTGGGGGGCGAGGTCGCCGAGCTGGTAAAGCGCCATGGAGTCTCCTGGGCAATGGCTGGGGGGAAGATGGGGGCCGCCCGGCGTCTTTAAAGAGCCTTGCAGCAGAGCAGGGGGCGCATGCGGCGCGCGCCCGGCCCTACAATGGCGGCAGCCGAGATTTTACGCCGATGCCAGACCAGCGACTCAACGACCGGTGCGCCACGGGTGCACCCGATGCCGGACAATCCGATGCCGGACACATTGCCCCGGCCGCTCCGGGGCGACCATGCCTGCGCGAGCAGGCTCTCCACGTGCTCTGCCTGACCGATGCCCGCGCCAAGGCGACGGCGGCGCGCGAGCTGTACCGGCGTGCCAGTGCCGAGACCGATGCCGCACTCGGCTGCGGACTCGTGCTGCCGGCGCCTGCCGGTGTCCCCGGCCGTCCCCGGCGGCCCGAGCTGGTGCCGCCGCGCGAGGTCGGGCCACGCCGCTCGCCCCATACCGAACTGGGGCGGGCGACCCTGATCCATGCGCTGTCGCATATCGAATTCAATGCGATCAACCTGGCGCTGGATGCGGTGTGGCGCTTCGCCGATATGCCGCCGGCCTACTACCGCGACTGGCTGCGCGTAGCCGACGAGGAGGCCCTGCACTTCACGCTGCTGGCCGACCATCTCGCCACGCTCGGCCATGCCTACGGCGATTTCCCCGCCCACAACAGCTTATGGGAGATGGCCGACAAGACCGCCGGCGACGTGCTGGCGCGCATGGCCCTGGTGCCGCGCACGCTGGAGGCGCGCGGGCTGGATGCGTCGCCCGCGGTGCGTGCGCGCCTGGCGGCGGCGGGAGACCATGCGGCTGCCGCCATCCTCGACATCATCCTGCGCGACGAGGTAGGCCACGTGGCTATCGGCAACCGCTGGTTCCGCTGGCTGTGCGCGGTGCGCGGGCTCGACCCGGTATCGAGCTACGCGGAGCTGGCGGCGCACCATGGCGCGCCGCGCCTCAAGCCGCCGTTCAACCTGCCGGCACGCCGCGCCGCGGGCTTCGACGACGATGAGCTGGCCTGGCTCACGGCGCAACAGGATTAGTCTGCAGAGGCCGGCGTGGCGGCGCGCTCCGCTTCGAGTTGCCGCAACACGCGCCGCTGGATCTTGCCGGTAGTGGTCATCGGCAACTGCTCGATGAACTCGATGGCCTTCGGATACTCGTAGGGGGCGAGGCGGCCGCGCACGTGCTGCTGCAGTTCGGCGACCAGCGCGGCATCGGCCGCGGGCGAGCGCGCCACGCCGGGGCTCAGCACCACGAAGGCCTTGACCACGGCGCCGCGCTCGGGGTCGGGCGAGGGCACCACGGCGCAGTTCGACACGGCTGGATGCTTGAGCAGGCAGTTCTCGATCTCGTTGGGGCCGATGCGGTAGCCCGAAGACTTGAAGACGTCGTCGGCGCGGCCCTCGTACCAGAGATAACCGTCGTCGTCGAAGCGCGCCAGGTCGCCGGTGCGGAACCAGCGCAGGCCGTCGTGGCTCGCATACTTGGCCTCGGTCGCTGCCTCGTTGCGCCAGTACCCGAGAAAGATGACCGGGTCGGCGTGGCCGGCGCGGTCGGTGGCACATACCGCCACCTCGCCGATCTCGCCGCCGGCGCAGGGCCGGCCGTCGTCGTCGATCACGGCCACGCGGTGGCCGGGATAGGGCCGGCCCATCGAACCCGCGCGCGCGGGCCAGCCCAGGCGGCCGTCGTCGTACTGGGCGGCGCAATTGCCGACCACATAGTTGATCTCGGTCTGCCCGAACATCTCGTTGACGATGACGCCGAAGGCCTCGCGGCACCAGGCGAAGACGGTGTCGCCGACCGCCTCGCCAGCGCTCATCAGCGCGCGCAGCCGCAGCCGGTAGCGCTCGGCCGGGCGCGGGCAGGCCTTCATCATCTGCTTGAGCGCGGTGGGGAAGAGGAAGGTATTGGTGACCTGGTAGCGCTCCAGCAGCGTGAAGGCGACCTCGGCCGAGAAGCGACCCTGGTAGCCCACGATGGGTTTGCCGAAGTAGAGCGCCGGCATCAGCGCATCCCATAGGCCACCGGTCCACGCCCAGTCGGCCGGGCTCCAGAACACGTCGTCGTCCTGCGGGTACCAGTTCTGCGAGCAGACGAAGCCGGGCAGGTTGCCCAGCAGCGCACGGTGCGGCAACAGCGCGCCCTTGGGTTGGCCGGTGGTGCCGCTGGTGTAGATCAGCACCGCGCCGTCGTCGGCGCGCGTCGGCTCGGGCGTGAAGTCGGCCGGCCCGGCGGCCAGCAGCGCCTCCCAGCCATGGTCGGCCCCGGCGGCGGCCGCGCCGACGCCGATCACCGTTTCCAGCGCCGCGCACTCGCCGCGCGCCGCCAGCAGGTTGTCGAGCGAGCCCTCGTCGGCGATGGCCACGCGCGCGCCGCCGTGTTCCAGCCGGTAGGCCAGGGCCTCGGGGCCGAACAGCATCGACAGCGGCATGGCGATGGCGGCCAGCTGGTAGACGGCCATGTGCGCGACCACGGTCTCGATACGCTGCGGCAGGATGATGGCGACGCGGTCGCCGCGCCCCACGCCGAGCGCCCGCAGGGCTCGCGAGAGACGGTTGGCGGCGGCCTGGATGTCGGCGAAGCTGTGGCTCGCGCGCCGGCCGTCCTCGTGCTCCGCATGGACGGCGATGCGCTGCGCGGTGGCGGGGTCGCGTGCCCAGCGCGTGCAGCATGCCTCGGCCAGGTTGAAGGTCTCGGGCACGTCCCAGCGGAACGATTCGTGCAGCGCGGCGTAGTCGTCGCGCCGGGTGGCCGGCAGGGCGGCGGATGGCATCGGGTGTCTCCAGTCGGTCCGAGGCCCGCCGGCCCGCGCACGACGCCGGGCGGCGAGCCGTTATAATCGCGGTAAAAGAACGACCGTTCTTTTTTTGCTTCCTGCGTCAGCCGGGCGGTGCCGGATCTCCCGCGCGGACGGCCGGGGCCGCCACGGAGACAGCATGACGATCAGAGAAACCTCGCGCTCGCAATGTATCACGCTGCGCGGGCTGCAATACCACGTACGCCAGTGGGGCGAGGAGGGCGCGCCCATGCTGGTCCTGCTGCATGGCTGGATGGATGTCTCGGCTTCCTTCCAGTTCCTGGTCGATGCCTTCGCGCGCGACTGGCACGTGGTCGCACCCGACTGGCGCGGCTTCGGCCTGAGCGACTGGCCGGCGCGCTACCCGGGCACGCGGTCCTACTGGTTCCCGGACTATGTGGCCGACCTCGAGGCGCTGCTCGACCACTACCAGCCGCAGGGCCAGGTGGACCTGGTCGGACACAGCATGGGTGCCAACGTGGCCTGCCTGTATGCCGGCATCCGTCCGCAGCGGGTGCGCCGCGTGGTGGACCTGGAGGGCTTCGGCATGACGGCGACGCGGGCCGAGCAGGCGCCCGGGCGCTATGCGCGCTGGCTGGACGAGTTGCGCGCGCAGCCGGAGATGCGTACTTACGACGACCTGCAAGGCGTGGCGGCGCGGCTGCAGAAGACCAATCCGCGCCTGTCCGACGCGCGTGCTGCCTTCCTTGCCGCACATTGGGCGCGCTGCAACGAGGCGGGGCGCTGGGAGATCCTCGGCGATCCGGCCCACAAGCTGGTCAACCCTGTGCTGTACCGGCTCGACGAGGTGATGGCGATCTGGGCCGAGGTGCAGGCACCGGTGCTGCACGTGGAGGCGCGCGATTCCGCCACGCTGCGCCATATCGCCCACAAGCAGGAGATCGCCGAGTTCAAGCAGCGCTTCGCCGCCTTCCGCGATTTCCGCGAGGCCGTGGTGGATGAGGCCGGCCACATGCTGCATCACGACCAGCCGGAAGCGGTGGCCCGGCTGGTGGAGGACTTTCTTGCCTGAAGCTTGCCTGACGCCGAGCCTGGCGCGTCGCCAGCGGTGCCGTCAGGCGTGCGTGAGCCTTTCCTTGAGCGTGGCGTTGTTGCTGGTGTGCACGTGTACCAGGGCCTTGTCGGGGAAGGCGTAGTGGTAGGCGCGGCGCAGCGCCAGCGCGGCCTCGTGGAAGCCGGACAGGATCAGCTTCTGCTTGTTGGGGTAGTAGGCGATGTCACCGGCGGCGAAGATGCCGCGCCGCGAGCTTTCGTAGGTGGTGGTGTCGACCAGCACGCGGCCGGCGCGCAACTCCAGGTCCCAGTGCGCGATCGGGCCGGGTTCGGTCACCAGGCCATACAGGGCCACCAGTTCGTCGGCCGGCAGCGTCAGCGGCGCCTCGCGCGTGCGCACTTCCACCGCGGCCAGTTGCTCGCCGTCCGGGCCGGGCGCGCACTGCAGGGCCCCCAGCATGCCGATCACGAAGTCCATTTCGCCGGCGGCCACGGCCGCCTTCATCTCGGCGACGCTGGCGTCTGCGGCACGGAAGCCATCGCGCCGGTGCAGCAAGGTGACGCGCGCCGCCACCTTGCGCAGCGCCAGGGCCCAGTCCAGCGCCGAATCGCCGCCGCCGGCGACGACCACGCGCTTGCCGGCGAAGCGTGCCACCTCACGCACGGCGTAGTGAAGGTGGCGCCCCTCGAGCGCGGCCGCTTCCGGCAGCGCGACCCGCTGCGGCGCGAAGGCGCCGGCGCCGGCGCAGACCAGCACCGCCGCCACGTCGAACTGCTTGCCGCCGTCGGTCGTCACCAGCAGGCGCGCATGGCCGTCGCGCTCGACTTCCGCCACGCTGCTGGCGCGCTGGCCGAAATGCATGGGGAAGGCGAACGGCGCGCATTGTTCCAGCAGCCGGTCGACCAGGTCCTGCGCGAGGCAGCCGGGCACGGCGGGAATATCGTAGATCGGCTTCTCGGGATAGAGCTCGGTGCACTGGCCGCCGGGGCGGTCGAGCACGTCGATCAGCTCGCATTGCAGGCCCAGCACGCCGGCCTGGAAGGCGGCGAAGAGGCCGACCGGGCCGGCACCGATGATCAGGACATCGGTGCGTACCGGAGCGGCGGCAAGCGGGGCGGAGGCGGGAGCAGGGGTGGATTCGGGCATGGCGTGGCGGCCGGCGCGCGGCGCGGCCTCGGGGACGGTTAGGGCGCGAGGCCCGTTCAATCTCCCACTATACCGCCTGGCGGGGCGCCGGCCGTCCACGCCAGCATTGGCGGCAGGGGCATCGGCGCACCTCGCGGCCCGCCGCGCGATGCCTGCGCCATCACAGCGGCAGATCACAGGAGTAGAATGTCCCTATGCTGAATCCCAACGCCCTCAACGCCGATCTGCATTGCCATTCCACCGTCTCGGACGGCACGCTGGCCCCCGCCGTGGTCGCCGAGCGTGCGCACGCCGGTGGTGTCGCGCTCTGGTCGCTGACCGATCATGACGAGGTCGGTGGCCAGGCCGAGGCGCGTGCCGCGGCCGAGGCGCTGGGCATGCGCTACGTGACCGGTGTCGAGGTTTCCGTGACCTGGGCCAGCCAGACCGTGCATATCGTCGGGCTGCAGATCGATCCCGCCTGCCAGGCGCTGATCGACGGCCTGCACGACACGCGCTCGGGTCGCGCACGCCGCGCGCGCGACATGAGCGAGGCGCTGGCCGGCATCGGCATCGCCGGTGCCTACGAGGGAGCGCTGCGCTATGTCGGCAACCCCGACCTGATCTCGCGCACGCACTTCGCGCGCTGGCTGGTCGACCAGGGCTACTGCGCCGACATCGGCGAGGTGTTCGACAAGTACCTGGCGGAAGGGCGGCCGGGCTACGTCGGCCACCGTTGGGCCACGCTGGCCGAGGCCGTGCACTGGATCCGCGCGGCCGGCGGCATTGCCGTGATGGCCCATCCGGGGCGCTACCACTACACCGACCTGGAGCACGACGCGCTGTTCGACGAGTTCAAGCAGCTCGGCGGCGGTGCGGTCGAGGTCGTCACCGGCAGCCACACCCCCGACCAGTATCGCCGCTACGCCGAGGTCGCGCGCCGCTACGGCCTGCTAGCCTCGCGCGGTTCGGATTTCCATGGCCCGGGGGAAGGGCGCGTCGAGCTCGGCGCGCTGCCGCCGCTGCCTCCCACGGTCAAGCCGGTCTGGCACGACTGGTAGCCGCCATTGCCACCACGGTGCCACTGCGGCCGCGCAGCGTGAGTGCGGCCGGCGCCTGCCGACATCGCCCCCATGTCCCAGTTCTTCGATACTCACCCGCTCAATCCGCAGCCGCGCCTGATCAAGCAGGCCGCGCAGATCATCGCCCAGGGCGGCCTGGTCGCGCTGCCGACCGATTCCTGCTATGCGCTGGCCTGCCGCCTGGACGACAAGACGGCGGTGGAGCGCCTGCGGCGCCTGCGCGGCATCGACGACAAGCACCACCTGACGTTGATGTGCCGCGACCTGTCCGAGCTGGGCAACTTCGCGCGCGTCGACAACCGCCAGTATCGCTGGCTCAAGGGCGCCACGCCCGGGGCCTATGTCTTCATCCTGGAGGCCACCAAGGAGGTGCCGCGCCGGCTCTCGCATCCGTCGCGTAAGACCATCGGCGTGCGCGTGCCCGACAACGCCATCGCGCAGGCCTTGCTGGCGGAGACGGGCGAGCCGCTGCTGTCCGCCACGCTGCAGCTGCCCGGCGACGAGGTGCCCCTCAACGATCCGGCGCAGATCCGCGCGCGCCTGGAGAAGCTGCTCGATCTCGTCATCTGCGGCGGCCCGGCGCCTGCCCAGCCTTCCACCGTGATCGACCTGACCAGCGGCGAGCCCGTGCTGGTGCGCGCCGGACGGGGTGATATCGCGCGCTTCGGCCTGTGAGCCAGCCCGCCGGCCGCCTGCCGGGGCGACCGGCCCGCCCGGTACAATAGCGTTCCATGGACTCCTCCCTTATCCAGACTTTCGCGGTCTACGCCCTGCCGGTGCTGTTCGCTATCACGCTGCACGAGGCGGCGCACGGCTACGTGGCCAAGCTTTTCGGCGACAACACGGCCTACGTGCTGGGACGCGTCAGCCTTAATCCGCTGCGCCACGTCGACCCCATCGGCACCATCGCGGTGCCGCTGCTGCTGTACTTCCTGACCGGCGGCCAGTTCGTGTTCGGCTACGCCAAGCCGGTGCCGGTCGCCTTCGACCGCCTGCGCAATCCGCGCTGGCACGGCATGTGGGTCGCGCTGGCCGGACCCGGCAGCAATGTGGCGCAGGCCTTCCTGTGGGCCCTGATGGCCCTGGGACTGCTGATGGCGCATGTGCAGGAGCCGTTCTTCGTCGAGATGGCGCGCGCCGGCGTGCTGGTGAACCTGGTCGTGGCGGCCTTCAACCTGTTCCCGGTCCCGCCGCTGGACGGCGGCCGCGTGCTGACCGCGCTGCTGCCGCAGCGTATCGCCTACGCGGTCGCGCGCATCGAACCTTACGGGATCTTCATCGTGCTGGCGCTGGTCGCCGCCGGGGTCATCACGCAGGTCTGGATGCGCCCGGTAGTCAACCTGCTCAGCTCGCTGGTCGAGCTGATGCTGCGGCCGCTGCTCGCCTTGATCCACTGATGTACTGATGCACCGAGCCGCGAGCCATCGCGTCTTTCCCGAATCAACCGCTTCCCCATCACAATCATGACGTTCCCCGATCGCGTTCTCTCCGGCATGCGGCCCACCGGTGCGCTGCACCTGGGCCACTACCACGGCGTGCTGAAGAACTGGGTCCAGCTGCAGGCCCAGCACCCCTGTTTCTACTTTGTCGCGGACTGGCATGCGCTGACGACGCACTACGAGTCGCCCGAGGTGATCGGCCAATCGGTATGGGAGATGCTGATCGACTGGCTGGCCGCCGGGGTCGATCCCGAGCAGGCCACGCTCTTCATCCAGAGCCGCGTGCCCGAGCACGCCGAACTGTTCACGCTGCTGGCGATGGGCACGCCGCTGGGCTGGCTGGAGCGCGTGCCGACCTACAAGGACCAGATCGAGAAGCTCAAGGACAAGGACCTGGCCACCTACGGCTTCCTCGGCTACCCGCTGCTGCAGGCGGCCGATATCCTGATCTATCGCGCCGCCTGGGTACCGGTCGGCGAGGACCAGGTGCCGCACGTGGAGATCACGCGCGAGATCGCGCGCCGCTTCAACTACCTGTACGGGCGCCAGCCCGGCTTCGAGGAGCTGGCGCAGGAGGCGGCAAAGAAGCTCGGTGGCAAGCGCACCAAGGCCTTCCTGGAACTGCGCAAGGCCTTCCAGGAGCAGGGCGCACAGGAGTCGCTGGAGGAGGGCCGCGCCCTGGTGGCGCAGTCGCAGAGCCTGTCGGCGGCCGACCGCGAACTGCTGCTGGGCTACCTGGCCGGCTCGCGCCGCACCATCCTGGTCGAGCCGCAGGCGCTGCTGACCGCCGCGTCGCGCATGCCGGGGCTGGACGGGCAGAAGATGTCGAAGTCCTATGGCAATACCATCCGCATGCGCGAGACCAAGGACTCGGTCGAGAAGAAAGTGCGCACCATGCCGACCGACCCGGCCCGGGTGCGCCGCAGCGATGCGGGCGAGCCGGCGCGCTGCCCGGTGTGGCAACTGCACCAGGTCTATTCCGACGAGCCGACACGCGAATGGGTGGAAAAGGGCTGCCGCAGCGCCGGCATCGGCTGCATCGAGTGCAAGCAGCCGGTCATCGATGGCATCCTGCGCGAGCAGCAGCCGATGCTGGAGCGGGCGCAGCAATACATGGACAACCCGGCGCTGCTGCGCGACATCGTCGACCACGGCTGCGCGAAGGCCTCCGAAGTCGCGCGCGAGACCATGCGCGAAGTGCGCGACGCCATGGGCCTGGGCTACCGCTGAGCTCCGGCGTGACCATGGCAATCCCTGGCGCCTCGCCGGCCGCCTCCCACCCGGGCCTGGGCGAACCCTCGTCCTGGGTGACGCGCTGGGCGCACCTGGTGCGGCCGGGCGGGCGGGTGCTGGATCTCGCCTGCGGCGGCGGCCGCCATGCGCGCTGGTTCGCGCAGCGCGGCCACACGGTGCTGGGTGTCGACCGCGATGCCCAGGCCGTGGCCGCGCTGCCGGCCGGCGTGGCCGGCAGGCAGGCGGACCTCGAGCAGGGTGACTGGCCGCTGGCCGGCGAGGCACCCTTCGATGCCATCGTCGTCACCAACTACCTGCACCGGCCGCTGTGGCCGCACCTGCTCGGCGCCCTGGCGCCCGGCGGCGTGCTGATCTACGAGACCTTCGCCAGCGGCAACGAGACCGTCGGCAGGCCGTCCAATCCCGATTTCCTGCTGCGCCCGGGCGAACTGCTCGAGGCGGTGCATGGACACCTGCGCGTGGTCGGCTACGAGGACGGCCTGCTGCAAGTGCCGAAAACGGCGTTCGTGCAGCGGCTGTGTGCCGTGCGCGAAACCGCGCGCGAGCAGGGGGCGGCGGGGCCGCCACGCTATCCGCTGCCGGCCTGAGCCCAAGCCCGGGCCGGCGCGCCCGGGCAGGGAACTACCTAGGGGCGGCGCGGTCGAATCCGCGGTCGGCGGGCCGGTGGTATCCGGTACAATCGCAATATTTGCATCTCCAGAAACCCATTCCTATGACACAGATTACCGGCAGCATCGTGGCGATCGTCACCCCGATGCAGGAGGACGGCAGCCTCGACTACCCGGCGCTGCGCGCGCTGATCGACTGGCACGTGGCCGAAGGCACCGACGCCATCGTCATCGTGGGCACCACGGGCGAATCGCCCACCGTCAACGTCGATGAGCACTGCGAGCTGATCCGTGTGGCCGTGGAGCAGGCCGGCAAGCGCATCCCGATCATCGCCGGTACCGGTGGCAACTCCACGCAGGAGGCGATCGAGCTGACCGCCTTCGCCAAGCAGGTGGGTGCCGACGCTTCGCTGCAGGTCGTGCCGTACTACAACAAGCCGACCCAGGAAGGCATGTACCGCCATTTCCGCACCATCGCGGAAGCGGTCGACCTGCCGGTGCTGCTGTACAACGTGCCGGGGCGCACCGTTGCCGACATGAGCAACGACACCATCCTGCGCCTGGCGCAGGTGCCCGGTATCGTCGGTGTCAAGGAAGCCACGGGCAATATCGACCGCGCCGCGCAGCTGATCCACGAAGCGCCGGCCGGTTTCTCCATCTACAGCGGCGACGACCCCACCGCGGTGGCGCTGATCCTGCTGGGCGGCCAGGGCAATATCTCGGTCACCGCCAACGTGGCGCCGCGCAAGATGCATGAGATGTGCGTGGCGGCGCTGAAGGGTGATGTGCAGACCGCGCGCCGCCTGCACATGGAACTGATCGCCCTGAACAAGGCGATGTTCGTCGAAGCCAACCCGATCCCCGTCAAGTGGGCGCTCCAGCAGATGGGCCGGATGCCGGGTGGCATCCGCCTGCCGCTGACGCCGCTTTCGCCGCAATACCACGACACCGTGCGCAAGGCGTTGTCGGCGGCCGGCCTGCTGGCCTGATCACGCGCGTCTCCCGCCGTCATTCCCTTCTCTAGGATTGCGTGTCAATGAAACTGAAGCTTAACCGCGGCGCGCTGCCTGTGCGCCACGCCGCCTTGGTCGTGCCCCTGCTGGCCATCGGTGCCGTGTCCGGCTGCAGCAGCATCAACGATATGATGCAGCCCGACAAGATCGACTATAAGTCCGCCGCCTCCAGCAAGCGCGGCCCCAAGCTGGACGTTCCGCCCGACTTGACCAAGCTGGAGGGCGATCGCCGCTACTCGGTGCCGGGCGCTACCGCGGCCGACGGCAATTCGTCGACGCTGTCCGACTACAAGCAGGCGACCAAGGTGCAGGAGCAGGCTCCGGCCGAGAACGTGCTGCCGGTCGCCAACGGCATCCGCATGGAGCGTGATGGCAACCAGCGCTGGCTGGTGATCAGCAACGGCACGCGCGCCGACCAGCTGTGGGAGACGCTGCGCAGCTTCTGGCAGGAGAATGGCTTCCTGCTGGTGCAGGATTCGCCCGAGACCGGTGTGATGGAGACGGACTGGGCCGAGAACCGCGCCAAGATCCCGCAGGACTTCATCCGCAACACGATCGGAAAGGTCTTCGACGGCCTGTACTCCACCTCCGAACGCGACAAGTTCCGCACGCGCGTCGAGCGCGGTGCCAACGGCACGCTCGAGGTTTACATCAGCCACCGCGGTGCGCAGGAACAGTTGACCGGCATCGATAAGTCCAACACCGTGTGGACCGCGCGCCCGGCCGATCCGGAGCTCGAAGCCACCTTCCTGGCGCGCCTGGCGCAACGCCTTGGCGTGCAGAAGGAGCAGGCGCAGGCCATGGCCAAGAAGACCACCGGCACCAATGCCGCGGCCGCCGAGGTCAATGTGCCGGGTTCCGGCGGCAAGTCCCTGCTGACCCAGGTCAACGGCGTGCAGGCCCTGCAGATGGGCGAGCCCTTCGATCGCGCCTGGCGCGCGGTCGGCCTGGCACTGGATCGCGTCAACTTCACCGTCGAGGATCGCGACCGCTCGCAAGGCCTGTACTACGTGCGCTATGTCGATACGCGCGACGTCGCCGACAGCCGGGGCTTCTTCTCCAAGCTGTTCACCAAGCCGAACGATGCGAAATCGGCGAAGAAGTATCGCGTCGCGCTGAAGGGCGATGGCACCGGCACCGTGGTCACGGTGCTGAACGACGCCGGCCAGCCCGAGTCCAGCGATATCGGCAAGCGCATCCTGTCGCTGCTCGACGAGCAGCTCCGCTAAGACGGCCGTGCCTGCACGGCAATCGACCCGCCGGCACCGCCAGGTGCCGGCATGATGCGCTTCGGTTTCCTCGGTAGCGGCAGCGAAGGCAATTCGCTGCTGATCGAATCCTGTGCGGGGGCAACGGCCACGCGCGTGCTGCTGGACTGCGGCTTCGGCCTGCGCGAGACCGCGCGCCGGCTCGAGCGCCTGGGCGTGCAGCCGGACCAGCTGGACGCGGTGCTGGTGACCCACGAGCATGGCGATCACGTCGGTTCCGCCTACGCTTTCGCCGCGCGCCATGGGCTGCCGGTCTACACCAGCCATGGCACCTGGCTCGCGACCTCGCACTTGCGTGGTGCCGCGCACGCCGATGTGCGGGTTTGCGGTGCCGATCATCCCTTCGCCGTCGGCGATCTCGAGATCCTTCCGTACACGGTGCCGCACGACGCGCGCGAGCCACTGCAGTTTGTACTCGGCGACGGCGACGCGCGCCTCGGCGTGCTGACCGACGCCGGCATGCTGACGCCCTATGTCACGGCGCGGCTGTCGGGCGTTCATGCACTTGTGCTGGAGTGCAACCATGATCGCGAACTGCTGCGCAACTCCGCCTATCCTCCCTCACTGAAGCGCCGCATCGGGGGCGACTTCGGCCATCTGGCCAATGAAGTGGCGGCCGAGATCCTGGCTTGTGTCGTCCATGATGGCCTGGAGCGGGTGGTGGCGGCGCACCTGAGCAAGCAGAACAATACCCGGGAGCTGGCGACCAGTGCGCTGGCGGGGGTGCTGGGGGAGGGGCGGGCGGAGATCCTGGTGGCGGATCAGGAGGCGGGCCTGGACTGGCAGCCGGTGCGCGCCTGAGGCGGGCGGGGAGTGCGGTGGCGGGCAGGCGTCCGCCGATCCCGCACCCAATAAAAAAAGCCGGCCTCGCGGCCGGCTCTTTCTTTCAGCGTCTGGCTGGAATTACTTGCCAGCAGCAGCCGATGCGTCAGCGGCGGGAGCCGATGCGTCAGCAGCCGGAGCCGAGGCTTCAGCGGCGGGAGCCGAGGCTTCAGCAGCCGGAGCCGAAGCGGCTTCAGCGGGAGCGGCAGCAGCGGGAGCCGAGGCTTCGGCCGGAGCAGCAGCTTCTTCCTTCTTGCCGCAAGCGGCGAGGGCCACGGCGGCCAGCAGCGAAGCGATCAGGAGAGACTTCTTCATTGTTCGTCCTTTAACTTTGTAATGACGGAAAACAACCAGGCGATCAATAATTACCGGTAATTATCGCTCTTGTACTGCAAAATAGAGGCCCTCCCGGGTGCCAACAAATGCAGTGGTACACAGTACTAGCCAGCCGACGATTATATCCGCGTTTTCCCGCCTTGTGTAGCGTGGAAATCTGGGGATTCCAGTGTTACGCATTATTACAGTGCTGCTGGCGCCAGCAGCAGCCAGCCTTCCTCCAGCCAGTGATGAAATGTCTCCATCAGGTCGGGAAGATTCGCGCTGGCAGCCACGTCGGCGGCGCTCAGGCTGCGCCGATCCGCCAGCTTGCGCAGCCATTTTGCCAACTCCGCGGGTGGCTCGTAGGCCTCGCCGTTGAGAAAGAAGTGGTTACGATCATAGAGGGCGATCGAGGCAGGAGCCAGCACGATGCCATGAATTCGTGCCAGTTTTTCGAATTTTCGCAGGGAGATCGATGAGGGCTCGCGGAATTCGACGGTCGGCTTCGGCTCGGACAGGTGGGCACCGAGGAACTCCGAGACATCGGCCTCGGACCAGCGCATTGCCTTGAGCCGCGTGCTGACCGCACGCACCAGATCGGCGGGCATTTGCGCAGGATGCTCAGTGGCGTTTTGTCCAGCGTCGCTGTAGCGTCCCGACAACGCTTCATTGTCCTCGACGGTTTCCGACAGCCAGGCCAGGAAGTGGCCGGCAAGTTCGCGATAGGCGGGAGCACGGAATCCGATCGAACAGGTCATGCACTCGCCTTCGGCGATACCGTCATGCGCATACTGCGGCGGCAGGTAAAGCATGTCACCCGGTTCCAGCACCCATTCCTGTTCCGCACTGAAGTCGGCCAGGATCTTGAGTGGCAGTCCGGGAATCAGCTCCAGCGCGGTCTGCGACGAGATACGCCAGCGCCGGCGGCCGGAGACCTGCAGCAGGAAGACATCGTAGGAGTCGAAGTGCGGGCCCACGCCGCCACCGTCGGTGGCATAGCTGATCATCAGGTCGTCGAGGCGCGCGTCCGGCACGAAGCGGAATTGCGCCAGCAGCTCGGCGGCTGCATTATTGTGGAGATTCACGCCCTGCACCAGCAGCGTCCACTGGCGCGTCTTGCGCGAGGGCAGGTTGTCGGCCGCGAAGGGGCCGTGTTCGAGCTTCCAGCGGTTGCGGAAGTGCGTGACGAGGCGCGATTCGACCTCGTCGCGATCGGCCAGTTCCAGAAGAGACTCGGCCGATACCGGGGGCACGATTCCCGGTACGGCTTGTCGAATCAACAGCGGTTTACGTTGCCAGATATCGCGCATGAAGGCAGCCGGCGTCAGGCCGCCCAGCAGGTCCAGCGGCTCGTCCGGGTCGATGGGGCCGGGCGGCAGGGCCTGCGCGTATAATGCGGAATCGTTCATGGAGTCAAGAATTGAAAATCGCTAAGAACACGGTGGTGTCCGTGGTGTACAAGCTGTCGGACGCGCAGGGCAATCTGATCGAGGAGTCGGACGAGCCCATGGTCTATTTGCACGGCGGCTATGATGGCACGTTCCCCAAGATCGAGGAAGCGCTGGACGGCCACGACACAGGCTTCGAGACCCAGCTGCAGCTCGAGCCCGAGGATGCGTTCGGCGATTACGATGCGGAGCTGGTCAAGGTAGAGCCGCGTAACCGTTTCCCGGAGCCGCTCGAAGTCGGCATGCAGTTCGAGGGCGTACCCGAGGACGGTGACGACGACGATTCCATCATCTACACCGTCACCGACGTGGCCGAGGACAAGGTCGTGCTGGACGGCAACCACCCGCTGGCCGGCATGGCGCTGCGCTTCTGGCTCAAGGTGTCGGAAGTGCGTGAGGCGACCGCCGACGAAGTCGAGCATGGCCATGCCCATGGCGCCTCGGGTGTGGAAGTGGTCGACGAGGACGAAGACGGCGAAGAGGGCGGACGTACGCTGCATTGATTCCGCCGCAAGGCGCGCATCCACCAGATCGGGAAGGCCGGCCTTGCGCCGGCCTTCTGCTTTGGTGCGGCCGCGTCATCGCGCCGTCGCACGATCGCAGCGCCGCGGCCGGTCGGGCTCAGTCGCCGTCTTCGCCCGTGCCGCCGGGCGCATCCTTGACGCTCACGCTGAACAACTCCGGTGAGGCCGGCGTGATGCGCAACTCCGCCCATTGTCCGGAGGCGCCCGTCGGCAGCGTGATCCGCTTGAAGTTGCGCAGGGTCTTGCCGTTGGCATCGCGCAAGGGCGTGTCGATGCCGAAGCCCTTCAGGCTGGCATGGATCAGCAGCACCTGGCCGCGGAAGCGCGCCGTCAGCTCGCGCAGCTGCCGCTTGAACTCGAGGAAGCCATCGCGCTTGCGGCGGCTGACGAAAGCATCGAGCAGGGTAGGCCTGCCGCGGTGCTCCCAGCCGTTGCCGAATTGCGGGTCGCCGTGCACGACCAGCACGAGGCCGGCCAGGTTCTGCTGCTGCGCCAGGAAGAAGGCGCGCGCCAGCCACTGGTGGTTGGCTTCGCGCCGGTCCTCGAATTCACCGTTGCGCCCGCCCTCGGCCAGGTAGTGGTTGTTGTCGCCGGGCAGGTTCATTCCCACCATCATGACCGGACCGGCGCGCCAGCGCACGTTCTCGCGGAAGCTGCGGAAGGTGGCCTGGTCGGATTGCCGCATCAGCGGGATGGTGCGCTGGCCGAGCGAGGCATCGCTGGCGTAGAACAGTTCGCGCAGGCGGTTCAGCCGTTCGAGCGGGTCGAAGCTGCCGCTCGCCGCACGCTGGCACTCGGCCCATTCGGCCTCGCCTGGCACATAGACGAGTGGTAACGGTGAAGCGTCGAGCAACCGTTCGCGCGCATCGAGCACGTGGTCGCCGCAGCTTTCGGTGTCACCCTTGATGCCGCCGGCGTGGACCACGAAGTCCAGCCGCTGCTCGCCCAGGCTGGCCAGCAGCCGGCCGACCGCGGCTTCCGCCGCCGGCCACTGCGGCTGGTCCGCCAGCAGCGCCACGCGCACGATCGGGCCGGTCGGGGCCGTCGGGGCCCCGTGGCCGGCCGCTGGGGCCAGGGCGGCCGCCAGCGCCAGCGCGCCGAGCAGGTACGCCCGGGCGCGTGCCACGCCGCGACGGTGGCGAGCAGCCAGGCCCGGCCGTGGCCTGGCGATCGGCGTCATGCGCCAGCGGCCATCTCGACGGCCAGCGCCTTGAGCCGATAGAGGGCTTCCAGTGCATCGCGCGGCGTCATGCTGTCCGGGTCGACGCCCGCCATGGCATCCAGCAGGGCCTGCGCCATCGGCGAGCCGCCGGGTGCCGGCGAGACATCGGTCTCGGCATCCTGCTCGTCCTCCGGGGCCGGCGGTGCGGCGAAGAGGTCGAGCTGGGGCGTCGGCGTGGCATCGGCGGATTGCTGTTCGAGCCAGGCCAGGTGCTTGCGCGCGGCGCGGATCACCGCTTGCGGCACGCCGGCGAGCTGGGCCACCTGCAGGCCGTAGCTCTGGCTGGCCGGCCCGTCCTGCACAGCGTGCAGGAACACGATGCCGTCGCCGTGCTCCACCGCCGACAGGTGGACGTTGGCGGCCTGCGGAAACTCCTGCGGCAGCTGGGTCAGTTCGAAGTAATGGGTGGCGAACAGCGTGTGGCTGCGGTTGTGCGCCAGCAGGTGGCGCGCGATCGCCCAGGCCAATGCAAGGCCGTCGAAGGTCGAGGTGCCACGGCCGATCTCGTCCATCAGCACCAGGCTGGAAGGCGTGGCGTGGTGCAGGATGCCCGCCGCCTCGGTCATCTCCACCATGAAGGTGGAGCGCCCGCCGGCGAGATCGTCGGCGGCGCCGATGCGGGTGAAGATGCGGTCGATCGGTCCGATCACCGCACGGCGCGCCGGCACGTAGGCGCCGACGCAGGCCAGCAGCGTGATCAGCGCGGTCTGCCGCATGAAGGTCGACTTACCGCCCATGTTCGGGCCGGTGATCAGCAACAGCTTGCGCGCCTCGTTGAGCTGGCTGTCGTTGGCGATGAAGGGCACCGACTCGGCGGCGAGCTGGCCCTCGACCACGGGATGGCGGCCCTGCACGATATCGATAACGTTCTCGCCGACGCGCTCCGGGCAGGTCCAGTCCAGCGTCTGCGCGCGCTCGGCCAGCGCCGCCAGCACGTCCAGCCGAGCCAGCGCACCGGCGACGCGCTTGAGTTCGCCGATGTGCGGCAGCAGGTTCTGCAGCAGGCCGTCGTAGAGCAGCTTCTCGCGCGCCAGCGCGCGGTCCTGCGCCGACAAGGCCTTGTCCTCGAAGGCCTTCAGCTCCGGCGTGATGTAGCGCTCGGCGTTCTTCAGCGTCTGGCGGCGGCGGTAGTCATCGGGCACCTTGTCCGCCTGCCCGTTGGTCACCTCGATATAGAAGCCGTGCACGCGGTTGTACTCGACGCGCAGGTTGGCGATGCCGGTGCGGCTGCGCTCGCGCGTCTCCAGGTCGATGAGAAACTGGCCGCAGTTTTCCGAGATGTCGCGCAGTTCGTCGAGCGCGGCGTCGTAGCCGCGCGCGATCACACCGCCGTCGCGGACCGCGGCGGCCGGCTCCTCGGCCACCGCCGCGTGCAGCAGGTCCAGGCAAGCCTGCGGCACCTCCAGTTCGCCCACTGTCAGCGCCAGCAGCGGCGCGCCGTCGTCGGCCGCCACGCAGGCCGCCACCTCGGGCAGCGCGCGCAGCGTGTCGCGCAGCGAAGACAGGTCGCGCGGGCGGGCGCTCAGCAGGGCCAGCCGCGCGGTGATGCGCTCTACGTCGGCCAGCCGGCGCAGCGCCGTGCGCAGGGTGTCGGTGCCTTGCTCGATCAGCGTGCCGATGGCCTGCTGGCGCGCGCGTGGCTGCGCGGCGTCGCGCAGCGGATGGTGCAGCCAGTGGCGCAGCAGCCGGCTGCCCATGGTGGTGGCACAGGTGTCCAGCAGCGAGAACAGGGTCGGCGACTCGCCGCCGCGCAGTGTCTCGGTCAGTTCGAGATTGCGCCGCGTGGCGGTATCCAGGCCGACGAACTCCGACTCGCGCTCGACCTGCAGGCTCTGCACGTGGCGCAGCGACTGCCCCTGCGTGTTGGCCGCATAGTTCAGCAAGGCGCCGGCGGCGCCGATGGCCGCGCCCAGGCCTGCGCAGCCGAAGGGGTCCAGGCTGGCCACGCCGAGCTGCTCGCGCAGGCGCCGCGTGCCGGCCTCCTGGTCGAAATGCCACTCCGGCAGCCGCGTACGCGCGCAGCCGAGTGCGGGCAGCTCGATGCCATCGGCATACAGCACCTCGGCCGGGCGGATCCGCTCCAGCTCGCGAGCCAGCTGCGCGACCTCGCACTCCATCAGGCGCAGCTCGCCGCTGGCCAGGTTCAGCCAGGCCAGCCCGATCTTGCTGACGCCGCGGCGCGTGGTCTGCTGGTGCACAGCCAGCAGGAAGGTATCGGACTTGTCCGGCAGCAGCGCCGCATCGGTCAGCGTGCCGGGGGTGACGATGCGCACCACCTTGCGCTCGACCGGCCCCTTGCTCGTTGCCGGATCGCCGATCTGCTCGCAGATCGCCACCGACTCGCCCAGTTTGACCAGGCGGGCCAGGTACTGGTCGACCGAGTGGAAGGGGATGCCGGCCATGCGGATCGGCACGCCGTTCGAGGCGCCGCGCGCGGTCAGCGTGATGTCGAGCAGGCGCGCGGCCTTCTCGGCATCGTCATGGAAGAGCTCGTAGAAGTCTCCCATGCGATAGAAGAGCAGGGTATCGGGGTGGTCGGCCTTGATGCGGAGATACTGCTGCATCAT
>JABLTH010014022.1_pt1 | contig 31174 bp, 30 predicted proteins | sample 7875711 | NCBI WGS metagenome assembly JABLTH01 (sample SAMN14941262, study PRJNA633318) | bioreactor metagenome | isolation source: bioreactor | place: China | collected 2019-03-05 | reverse complement strand
GTCGTTCAGGTTTTCTGTGCTTCAGGCTCTCTGTGCTTCAGGCGCTCCGGAGTTCAAGCGCGCTGTCGCTCAGAAGCCCTGTCAGCGCTGTTCAGGCGCCTTGCCGGGTTCCACCGACTCAGCCGCCTCAGCCCGCGCCTCGGCTTCGCGCCGGGCCAAGACCTCCTGCTGGTGTGCCACGCGCTCGGCCGTGCGGCTGATCTGGTGCTCCGTCGCCTCGCGGCCCTCGCGCTTCTTCGAGACCGCCAGGCTGGCGACCACGGCCAGAACGATGGTGCCGAGGATGAAGATCAACGAGAACGACGTGGGGATGTCCGGGGCCCACTCGATGTGCTGGCCACCGTTGATGAACGGCAGTTCGTTCTCATGCATGGCGTGGAAGATCAGCTTGAAGCCGATGAAGGCCAGGATGATCGACAGCGCGTGCTTGAGGTAGATGAGCCGCTCCATGAGACCGCCCAGCAGGAAGTACAGCTGGCGCAGGCCCATAAGGGCGAAGATGTTGGCCGTGAACACGATGAACGGGCTCTTCGTCAGGCCGAAGATCGCGGGGATGGAGTCCAGGGCGAAGATCAGGTCCGTCATGCCGAGGGTCAGGAAGACCAGGAGCATCGGGGTGAAGAGACGCTTGCCGTTGATCTTGACGGTGGCCTTGCCGCCGTTGAACTCGTTGTGCATCGGGAGGATCTTGGAGAACCAACGGACCAGGCGGTTGTCGCCGGGATCCTCCTCATCCTCGCTGTCGTCCTTGGCCTGGTTGTAGGCGGTCCAGAGGAGGAAGGCGCCGAAGATGTAGAACACCCAGGAGAACTGCTCGATGATCACGGCGCCCAGCAGAATGAAGATGCCGCGCAGGACCAGCGCGATGATGATGCCCACCATGAGGGCTTCCTGCTGGTACTTCCGGGGCACCGAGAAGCGCGCCATGATGATGATGAAGACGAACAGGTTGTCGATGCTCAGGCTGTACTCGGTGACCCAGCCGGCCACGAATTGACTGCCGTACTCGGGACCGGTGAACGCGAACATCAGTCCGGCGAACACCAGGGCGAGCGTGACGTAGAAGCCGACCCAGAGACCGGCTTCTTTCATGGAGGGTTCGTGGGGCCGCTTGAGGACCATCAGGAGATCGACGAGGAGGACGATGCCGAGGACCACGAAGGATCCGACCTCAAACCAGAGGGGAAGTTCAGGCACGGGAGACCTTTCAGAGGGTATGGAACATTGCCATAAGTCTCTCCGGGCCTGACGAACAGGACCTGCCCAGCCCGGCGAAGCGCCATTGCCTCACGTGTTGACGGACTGAGCACACGGGATACTCCCCTACTCGGGAATCATTCTATCCCACGGGGCGGCCCCGGCGGGACAGCCTCTTCACGTCCAGCCCGCCGCGTCTTGCCCGTCCTACCGTGCCGCACGTCCGCCTACGCGTGACCTGCCGCCTGCATCTGGCGCAGTTCCTTCTTCAGCTCGCCCACCTCGTCACGGAGCCGGGCGGCCAGCTCGAACTGCAGTTCGGCCGCGGCCGCGTGCATCTGCTCGGTCATCTGCTCGATCAGGCCCACCAGCTCGGTGGCGGGCGCCGCCGCCAGGCCGTCCCTCCGCACCGTGGCACTCGCCTTCTCCGCGGCCGCCTTGGAGCCCTTGCCGTTGCGCTTGGCACCGGCCAGCAGCTCCTGGGTGTCCGCATCCTCGCGCGCCAGCTGATCCGTGATGTCCGCGATCTTCTTCCGCAGGGGCTGCGGGTCGACGCCGTGCTCCTTGTTGTACGCCACCTGGATCTCACGACGGCGGTTGGTCTCCTCTATGGCCAGGGCCATCGAATCCGTGATCCGGTCCGCGTACATGTGGACCTGACCCGAGACGTTACGGGCCGCACGGCCGATGGTCTGGATGAGCGACGTCGACGAGCGCAGGAAGCCTTCCTTGTCCGCGTCCAGGATCGCGACCAGGGAGACCTCGGGAAGGTCGAGGCCCTCACGGAGCAGGTTGATGCCGACGAGCACGTCGAAGGTTCCCAGACGCAGCTCCCGCAGGAGCTCCACACGGCGCAGCGTGTCCACATCCGAGTGGAGGTACTGGACCTTCACCCCGTGGCTGAGCAGATACTCGGTGAGGTCCTCGGCCATGCGCTTCGTCAGCGTGGTCACCAGGACACGCTCGTCCTTCTCCACACGCGTGCGGATCTCCCCCAGCAGATCGTCGATCTGGCCCTTGGTGGGCTTCACCACGATCTCGGGATCCACCAGACCGGTGGGACGGATGATCTGCTGCACCACGCCGTCGGACTTGCCGAGTTCGTACTTGCCCGGGGTGGCGGAGAGGTAGACGGTCTGCCCGACGCGTTCCAGGAACTCGTCCCACTTCAGAGGCCGGTTGTCCATGGCGGACGGCAGACGGAAGCCGTGCTCCACCAGGGTCCGCTTCCGGCTCGCGTCACCTTCGTACATGGCGCCGATCTGCGGGACCGTGACGTGGGATTCGTCGATCACGAGCAGGAAGTCGTCCGGGAAGTAGTCCAGGAGACAGTGCGGGGCCGAACCCGCCTCGCGTCCATCGATGTGACGGGAGTAGTTCTCGATGCCGTTACAGAAGCCCATCTGCTGCATCATCTCGAGGTCGTACGTGGTGCGCATGCGCAGACGCTGAGCCTCCACGAGCTTGTTCTGCGCTTCGAAGGTGGACAGCCGCGAGGCGAGCTCGTCCTCGATCGTCTTGATGGCGCGGGACATCCGCTCCGGACCTGCGACGTAGTGCGACGCCGGGAAGACGTACATCTCGTTCTCTTCGCGGACGATCTCGCCGGTCACGGGATGCAGGGTGTAGATGTTCTCCACCTCATCGCCGAAGAACTCGATCCGCAGGGCGAGCTCTTCATACATGGGGATGATCTCGACGGTGTCGCCGCGCACCCGGAAGGTTCCGCGATGGAAGTCGATGTCATTGCGGGCGTACTGCATGGCGACGAAGCGCCGGAGCAGATCGTCCCGGTTGATCTGCATGCCCTTGCGCAGGGTGACCATGCCTGCGATGTACTCCTCCGGCGTGCCCAGACCGTAGATGCAGGACACCGTCGCCACCACGACCACGTCGCGGCGCGTCAGCAACGCGTTCGTGGCGGAGTGGCGGAGCCGCTCCACCTCCTCGTTGATGGAGGAGTCCTTTTCGATGAAGGTGTCCGTCTGCGGGACGTAGGCCTCGGGCTGGTAGTAGTCGTAGTACGACACGAAGTACTCGACGGCGTTGTTCGGCAGCAGTTCCCGGAACTCGTTGGCGAGCTGCGCGGCCAGCGTCTTGTTCTGCACCAGGACGAGCGTGGGCCGCTGGACCTGTTCGATCAGCCAGGCGGTGGTCGCGCTCTTGCCGGTGCCGGTGGCGCCGAGCAGCACGATGTCCTTCTCACCATTGGTGATGCGTTCCGTCAGCTCCGCGATGGCGGTGGGCTGATCCCCGGCGGGCTGGTATTCACTGACGACCTCGAAAGGCGCCACGACGCGGTTGATCTCCTGGGCGAGGCTCATAGAACAAATGTACTACTCGCCTACGACACTTTACGGGCCACGTTCTCCCAGAGCGCATCGACCTGTTCCAGCAGTTCCGCCAGACTCCCCGTGTTCTCCAGGATGACGTCGGCGGCGGCGTTGCGTTCCTCCCGTCCGGCCTGGGCGGCGATACGGGCGCGCGCCTCGTTCTCGGACATGCCGCGGAGCTCGACCATGCGTGCGACGCGGACGTCATCGGGAGCGTCCACCACGACGACCAGATCGAAATCATGCTGCTGCCCGGTTTCCACCAGGAGAGGGATGTCCTGCACGACGACGGCGTCCGCCGGCGCCGCTGCCACGATGGCTGCCGCGGCACTCCGGACGAGGGGGTGGACGATGCCGTTCAACGTCCGGCGCCTGCCCTCGTCGGCGAAGACGATCGCGCCGAGGGCCGACCGGTCGAGGGAGCCGTCCGGCATGATCACGCCGTCGCCGAACGCGTCCCGGATCGCGGCCAGTCCCGGCGTCCCCGGCTCCACGACCTCGCGGGCGAGCGCGTCGGCGTCGACCACCACGGCCCCCAGCTCGGCGAGCCGCGCCGTCACGACCGATTTCCCTGAGGCGATCCCGCCGGTCAACCCGATTCTCAGCACAGCTCCACCCTAGCGGCTGCGTCCTGGATCACCAGCGAGGACCGAGGCAGCCCGGCGCAGCCCGGCGCAATTGGCACAGACCGACGCAGCCCGGCGCGACCGGCGCGACCGGCACAGACCGACGCAGCCCGGCACAGCCCGACGCTGCCCGGCACGGACCGGCGCAGCCCGGCACAACCGGCACAGACCGACGCAGCCCGCCCCCCAGCGCGGCGCCCGACTACGATGGACTGGTGCCTGAAGCCGAAGACAGCCGCGCGACGCGGTACACGACGCTCGCCGCCGGCCCGGACTTCCGCCATGAGCTCGAAATCAAGCGGTCGCGGTTCATCACGGTGCTCCGCCGCGTCGAGGACGAGGACGGGGCCCGTGCGCTGATCTCCGAACTCCGCCGTGAATTCCACGACGCCCGGCACCATTGCAGCGCCTTCATCCTCGGACCCGACCGCATGACGCAGCGCTCGAGTGACGACGGAGAACCGTCCGGCACGGCGGGCCTCCCGATGCTGGAGGCTCTGAACCGCCGCGAGACCGCGAACGGGGTGGCCGATCTGAGCGACGTCTGCGCCGTCGTCGTGCGGTACTTCGGCGGAATCCTGCTGGGCGCCGGAGGTTTGGTGCGCGCCTACTCGGACTCCGTGTCCCAGGCCGCCGACCGCGCGCCGTGGGTGAGCCGCCAGCGACTGCGCCTGGCGGACGTGCCGGTGGGCTTCGCCGACGCCGGCAAGCTCGAAAACGAGATCCGGTCCGCCGGTCTCCACGTCGTCGGCACGGAGTACGGAATGGGGAACGCCGTCCTGAGGGTCGCCTTCGAGGATGACGTGGCCTCGCTGGAGCGCGTGCAGCGGACCGTCCTCTCCCTCAGTGCGGGCGCTCATGAAGCCCATCCCGGCGGCGCCGAGTGGGTCGATCTGACGGGATGACCGGCAACCCCTGCCGGACTTTTCTGAAGTGGATCTTTCAATAGCCATTGAAAACCCTGGGAACGCCGACTAGAAACGAGGGAAGGCACTCGCCTGCAGCCGGCACGTCCGGCCTCCACTCATCGAGAGGACCCTCACCCATGAGGTTGCACACTTTCCGCCGGCCGTTGCGCCCCGTCGCCTGCGCCGTCGCGTCGCTCGGCCTGGTTCTGCTCGGCTCCGGGGTCTCCGCCCAGGCCTCCGTGACCGAAGCCTCCACACCCGTCCCGGTGAACCCGCCGGACGGAACCGTCATGAGCTACGTGGTCAACGCGGGGCAGGCCAACCCCGGCCAGACCCGCAAGGTCGAGCAGGCCGTCACGGCCGCAGGTGGCGTCGTCGTTCAGAGCTGGCCCGAGATCGGCGTCGTGATCGCCCAGTCCGACCGTTCCGCCTTCCGCGACCGCGTCAAAGCGGCCGGCAAGAACGCCGTCCAGTCGGTCGGCGCGACCCGGACCGCCGAGGTGACCGACAAGGTCACCGGCCCGCAGGTGCCGTGGGGCCCGGGTGCCTCCGGGTGGAACAAGGGGAAGAACAAGCCCGTCAATGGCGACGAGCCCACCACCCTGGTCCCGGCAGGTCCGGCAGATGCCATGGAATCCCAGCAGTGGGACATGACCCAGATCAAGGCCGATCAGGCGAACAAGGTCACCGACGGCAGCCGCAACGTGCTGGTGGGCGTGCTGGATTCCGGCATCGATCCCACGCATCCGGACCTCGCCGCCAACATCTCCGTCCCGGACTCGGTGAACTGCACCGCCGGCGGACGCCCCGATCAGACGCCCGGCGGCTGGTACCCGACCACGTCCGACCACGGAACCCACGTGGCCGGCACGATCGCGGCCGCCCGCAACGGCGTAGGCATCGTCGGCGTCGCCCCGAATGTGCGCCTGGCCGCCGTCAAGGTCGTCAGTGACGCCGGATTCATCTACCCCGAATACGCCATCTGCGGGTTCATGTGGGCCGCGCAGCGCGGCATGGATGTCACCAACAACAGCTACTACATCGACCCGTTCGAGTTCTGGTGTGACGACCAGCCCGATCAGGCCGCCGTCCGCGAGTCCGTGGCGCGTGCCGTGAACTGGTCCGTCAAGCGCGGTGTGGTGAGCTCGGCCGCGGCCGGCAACTCGAGCGTCGATTTCACCCTCAACACCCAGGATGACGGCAGCCCCAACGACGCCCCGGCGCCGACGCCGCGCACCATCAACCAGGGCTGCAAGGACATCCCGTCCCAGTTGCCCGGCGTCGTGACGGTGTCGTCGATCATGAAGACCGGCCAGCTGTCGTACTTCTCCAACCGTGGGCTCGGCGAGATCGACGTCGCCGCCCCCGGTTCGAGCATCCTGTCCACCATCCCGAAGGGCAAGTACGGACTCAAGAGCGGCACTTCCATGGCCTCCCCGCACGTCGCCGGCGTGCTTGCGCTCATGAAGTCCGCTCATCCGGAGCTGACCCCGGCTCAGATGGTCGCGAAGCTCCGTGCCGATGCCACCCCGACGCCGTGCTCGGCACCGCAGGCCAACATCGGCCCGGCCTGCACGGGCACCACGGAGCTGAACAGCTACTACGGCTACGGCATCGTGAACGCCCTGAAGGCGGTGCAGTGACGGCCTCCCGCAGTCACTGACGGCACCAGGCCCGGGACCCCCTCTCCCCGGAGGTGGGTCCCGGGCCTCCCCTTTGCCGGCCCCAGGTGACAGGATGTGGCCATGGACATCACCATCCTGCAGCCAGAGGGCCTCGTGAAGAGTCCCGCCTTCAGTCATGTCGCCATCGTTCCACCCGGAGCGACCACCCTCTACGTCGGTGGTCAGAACGGGGTGGACGAGAGCGGCCGCGTCGTCTCCGACGATGCCGCGGAACAGTCGCTCCGTGCCGTGGAGAACGCCCTGGTCGCCCTGGAGGCGGCCGGCGCCGGGCTGAGTGACGTGGTGCAGTGGACCGTGCTGATCCAGGCCGACGCCGATCTGCGCGCGGCGTATGGCGCGATCGCTCCACTGCTCGCCCGGGAAGGCGCCCCTCCGCTGGTGACGGCGGCCCTCGTCGAGGGACTGGGTGTGCCCGGAGCCCTCATCGAAGTCAGTGCGGTGGCCGCCGTCGTGCGGTGAGCACCGGGCGCTGAGGACTGAACACGGTGCCCTGACTGCTCAGCGGTTCGGCACGCTCTGGGTGAAGCGCGGCCCCGACCCGTCCGGGTTCTCCCAGAGCACGGACCCGTCGAGCGGCAGCGGCACGCTGAACGGCGTGCCGAAGTCGCGATGGTAGTCCGCGTCGTCGCTGAGGACGACGACGGCGTCGCGGTTCAGTTCGGAGATCACCACGGCGATGGGTTCCGGATGATCCTGCACCGCGAAGCTCCACCGGCGGGCCAGGTAGGACAGCCCCAGTTCCGCCAGGCGTTCCTCGGCCTCCGTGTACTCGGCGGGCCCTCCGTGCGGGCGCCCCAGGAGATCGTAGGGCTGGAACTCCTCCCCCACCATGTCCAGATAACCGACGGTCTCGCCGTCGTCGAGCCGCGTGGCAGGGAACCAGCTGTCAGGGATCATGCTCTCTATTCTCTCTTGACCGTGTTTTAAGACAAGGAAGGCCGCCACGGTTTCCCGCGGCGGCCTTCCTCACGTGATCAGTTCACCGGAGTGAACGGCTCACGAGGCAATCAGTTGCCGGTCAGCTTCTCGCGCAGAGCGGCGAGAGCCTCGTCGGAAGCCAGGGTGCCGGACTCGGCAGCCGGGGCCTCGGAGGAGTAGCTGGTCGGTGCGGCGTCTGCAGAGCCGGTGGTGGCGGCTGCAGCGTCGTCGGCCAGGTGCTGAGCAACCTGCTTCTTGTGGGACTCCCAACGCGACTGGGCGTCAGCGTACTGCTGCTCCCAAGCGGCGCGCTGGGTCTCGTAGCCCTCAAGCCACTCGTTGGACTCCGGGTCGAAGCCCTCCGGGTACTTGTAGTTGCCCTCTTCGTCGTACTCGGCGGCCATGCCGTACAGCGCCGGGTCGAACTCGGTGCCTTCCGGATCCACGCCCTCGTTCGCCTGCTTGAGGGAGAGGGAGATGCGGCGACGCTCGAGATCGATGTCGATGACCTTGACGAACAGCTCGTCGCCCACGGACACGACCTGCTCGGCGAGGTCCACGTGGCGGACGGCCAGCTCGGAGATGTGCACCAGGCCCTCGATGCCGTCTTCGACGCGAACGAACGCACCGAACGGAACCAGCTTGGTGACCTTACCCGGAACGACCTGGCCCAGCGCGTGAGTGCGGGCGAAGGTCTGCCACGGATCTTCCTGGGTGGCCTTCAGCGACAGGGAGACACGCTCGCGGTCCAGCTCGACGAGCAGAACCTCGACGGTGACCTCCTGGCCGACCTCGACAACCTCGGACGGGTGGTCGATGTGCTTCCAGGACAGCTCGGAGACGTGCACGAGGCCGTCGACGCCACCCAGGTCCACGAAGGCACCGAAGTTGACGATGGAGGACACGACGCCCGTACGGACCTGGCCCTTCTCGAGCTTGTTGAGGAAGGTGGAGCGGACCTCGGACTGAGTCTGCTCGAGCCAGGCACGGCGGGACAGGACCACGTTGTTGCGGTTCTTGTCGAGCTCGATGATCTTGGCTTCGATCTGCTGACCGATGTACGGAGCCAGGTCGCGGACGCGACGCATCTCCACGAGGGATGCCGGGAGGAAGCCACGGAGGCCGATGTCCAGGATGAGACCACCCTTGACCACCTCGATGACGGTACCGGTGACGACACCGTCCTCTTCCTTGATCTTCTCGATGTCGCCCCAGGCACGCTCGTACTGTGCGCGCTTCTTGGAGAGGATGAGGCGGCCTTCCTTGTCCTCCTTGGTGAGAACGAGGGCTTCGACCTCATCGCCAACAGCGACGACGTCACCGGGGTCGACGTCGTGCTTGATGGAGAGTTCGCGGGAGGGGATGACACCTTCGGTCTTGTATCCGATGTCAAGAAGGACCTCATCGCGGTCGACCTTGACGACAGTACCTTCGACGAGATCGCCATCGTTGAAGTACTTGATGGTGGCGTCGACGGCGGCGAGGAAATCCTCTTCGGACCCGATGTCGTTCACTGCGACGACGGGGGTACCGGACTTCTCGGTAGAGGTGATGGTCATGTAGTAGGGGCTCCGATGTGGATAGTTAGTCGGTCAGGCAGATCCGCCACGCTCAGGGCGCGGACACGAGGACCATCCTGATGTGTTGGATTGATTCGCGCGTACGCGTAGCGCACGCCCTACTAGTTTACCGTCCCGCGGCAACGCCGGTCAAAGCCGCCTTCCCGAGCCCGAACACCGTGCTCAGATGCGCGAAGTGAAGACCCCGCCCCAGCATCCCGGGAAGGCCCGCCACGTACCCCTCACCCGTGCCTGACCTGGGCTGATTGAAGTGTGAGATCACGACGTCCCCGGCCTTCACCTCCTCCAGCTGGCCGGCGACCATCTCCGGCGTGAAGGTGGCGCCGCCGTCGGCGTTCACGGAGAAATTGGCGGGCAGCAGACCGCAGCGCCGGACCATCGCTGCCGAGACCTCGTCGTAGTGGGCGGTGCCCGGACGGAAGGCGAGCGGTGCACGGCCGGTCAGCGCGGAGAGGCCTTCCTGATTGCCCATGACCTCGTCGTACGCCTCACCCAGATTCGCCGTCCCCGGGATCCCGTAGGCGCTGCGGCCGTTGACCGAGAGAGGACTGTGATGCACTCCGTGATTGGCGATCTCGAACAGCGGATCCGTGGCGAGTTCTCGCAGGAGTCCGGGATTCCTCCGGGCCCAGCGCAGATTGATGAAGAGCGTGGCGGGGACCTGGTGTCGGCGGAGGGAGCGGATGAGCTTCCGGTCGAAACCCGAGCCGCCCGGTCCGCCGCACGCGTCGAACGTCAGCGCGACCGAGCGGCTGCGGCTGCCCAGCGCCACGCCGGTCACGTCCAGCCCCCATTGCCGAGGGGTCCGGCGTCCGAATTCGGCCAGGATCTCCCGGCGGCTCACCACGGGCACGACGGGCGGAGTGGGCTGTGGCCGCGCGACGCCGGGCGCCGGCGGCGCGGCGGGCAGCGCACCGCCTGCGGCGCCCGCCGCGCCGCGCGGCGACGTCTCGGGGGCGTCCCCCGCGTCGCAGGCCACGAGGCCGAGTCCGACGGAGGCGGCGATGCCCAGGAACAGGGCACGACGACCGGGATCCGCAGGCCCGCCCCCGAGCCCTTCCCGGAGATGACGCGGGGAATACACCGCCTCAGTGTAGTCCGGGAATCCGGACGAATCGCTGTAAAGCGACTCAGCCTCAGACGAGTCGTCCGGCTCAGAAGTGCGTGTGGCAGTGCACCGGACGCTCGGGGGTCAGGAAGAGCCCCAGACGCTCCACCGCACCCGGGACATGCTCCTCGATCCGGCCGGCCTCCGCCAGCGTCGCCGCGGGGACACCGCCAAGGTAGACCGAGCTCAGCTCCGCGACGCCCAGGGTGAGTTCCACCGTGGCGTCGTCCACGTCGTCGTCGCCGACCTCGGTGACGGTGGCGGTCCCGCCGACCACCACCACGCGGTAGGTCCCGCCCACGAGATCAAGAGGGTCCTCGACCCGGAGCACGAGGCTGCCGTCCAGCGGGTAGCGCTTCGCCTCCAGCGCGGCCTTGACGTCCAGCAGGCGGAGCCACAGCATGTCCCGCGGCTCCTTGGCCTCCACGCAGCGGGGATCCTCGAGAGCCCACTCGAGCGCGTCCTGCGCCGGGGCGGATTCCACCTCGATGCGCTCCACGAGATCCAGGCTTGCCAGGAAGGCCCACAGCCCCAGATGGGCTTCCGGGGTGGCCGCCACGAAGTCGACGACGGTCATCGTGTAGGGCTCGGTGTTCCAGCCCTTGAAACGGTAGGAGACGTAGCCGTCCGGCGTGCCGTCGGCGTCGTAATGCAGGGCGGCCCGCAGGTCCTTACTCTCCTCGCCCTTCTCGTCCATGAAACCCGAGGCGAGCATCGGGTAGAAGCGGGCACGACCGATGGAACCCGGCGTCGCGGCGTGGAAACGGTCGAAGATGCCCTCGGCGAGCTCCAGCAGATTCCGCGGATCGGTCAGCTCCACCCGGCCGGCCGACGCCTGACGGAGCCGGAAGCGCGAGGTGACGTCCACGGTGAGCGACCGTTCGTAGGTGGCGACACCGAAGCCGAAGCGGCCGTAGATGCCGCCCTCGGAGGCGGTCAGCGCCGCGATGGCAAGGCCGTTCACCTGAGCACGCCTCAGGTCCTCGGTCATGAGCCGGGTCAGCAGACCCTTCCGGCGGTGGGTGGGCCGGACGGTGACGGCCGTGATGAGGTGCGCCGGGATCTCCTGGCCGCGGCCCACGTTGAGGTTCTTCGTGAAGGTTCCGAACGTCGCCACGGGCGATTCGGCGGCCAGTCCGTACTCCGGGGTGGACTCCTGATACACGCCGGTGAGGACCCGGTTGTCGTGGCGGGCGTTGCGCAGGATCTTGGCGATCAGATCGTCGCCCGGCATCGAGTCGTGGAACCCGAGCTTGACGGCTTTGCACCACTCGGCGAAGCGGGAGATCTGGTCTTCTGGAAGGGTGGCGGCGTCAAAGCTCTGGACAGTGTATTCCCCGGTCAACTGCGTCATGACCTGAGCCTATCGTGGACCCTGACCGATTTCGAGGAATCCTGAAAGGAGCCTTTGACATGACGGACGGCGCCAATCGCGGACCGCCCCCGGGCGACCGGCCTCAGTCGCCGAGGAGGCTCTCCAGGGTGGCACGGGCCAGCGGCGTCTCCTGGGAGTAGCGGGCGACGACCGCGCCCATGACATCCTCCACCCGGAGATCCGGCGACAGATCCTGGACGCTCCCCGCCGTCGCGGGACTCCACTCGAGGCCGAGCGCCGCATACGAGTCGGTCAGGACGTCCCGCAGCGGGCCGGAGTCCTCCACCACGATCACCGAACTGAAGAGCCAGGCGCCCGACACCACGCGCTGCGCCGTGCCGATGAGCTTGACCTGGTGCGAGGGGAACACGGGGTCGTCACCGTGCACGCTGAACTCCCCGGGGCAGTACTCCCCCGGGATCTCCCCGACGGCGGCCAGCACACCCAGCGACCGCAGGGACTCGGCGAGCAGCTCCCCGTAATGCGAGAACCTCGCCTTCGCTCCGGCGATCGCATCCGCGCGCGGCTCGACGTGGTCGACCACGAGGCACCCACGGTGGTACGCCGCGGCACGGCCGCCCGCTTTGCGGATCAATGGTTCGAAGCCCCGCTCACGGCAGGCCTGCGCCGCGGCGTCGAAGCCGGGCAGCTTGGCGTCCCGCTGTCCGAACGCGACGGTCGGCTCCGGCCGGTACAGCCGCAGGGTGGGACCGATCAGCCCGTCCTGGGCACGACGGAGCAGACGGAGTGCCAGGTCCAGGTCCTCGGCCGGCCCGAGGGTGCGCTCCTGATGCACCACGGTCAGGGGCTCGACGGTCAGCGGCGCGACGGCGGCCGCGTGCCGACCGGTCATCCCACGGCCCGGATGGTGAGGATCTGCTCGGCCCTGCCGAACGGGCCATGGAGGTCATGCAGGACCGTGGACGTCAGACCGATCCCGTCCGTGCCGAACGACACCGAGTTGTCCAGGCCGAGCCACGTGCCGGAGGGCTGACGGTACAGGTGGATCTGGAGGTCCGTGTTCGGCCAGGCATAGCCACCGGGCCCGGGCTTCTCACGTGCCGCGATGCCGTTGGTGGTGTCCACGAGCCCCATGAGACGGATCCACTCGGGCGTCTCCTCGCCCTCGATGAGCGGGTGTCGAGTCGAGACCCAGACACAGCCGTTGCCGCGCCGGTGGTGGCGGGCCACCCGCACGTCGAGGGAGGCGATGTAGCCACCCGGCCAGAGCGAGGCGACATCGAACGGGTCGCATTCCTCGAGCGACGGCATCGGTTCGTCCTCGACCGCGGCGATGGCAGAGGTGTCGGTCATGATCAGGCGCCAGGCGGACGCACGGATCGCCACGCGCTCCACGCCCTTGGCATCGGGCGCCAGCAGTTCGGCCTGGACCAGCTCGATGGTCTTGCCGGGCCGGATCGTCTCGCACCGGATGGAGAACTCGCCACCGGGGATGAGGCCGAGGATCTCAAAGGAGAGCCGGGCCATCCGCAGTTCGGGCCGGGGATCATGCTGCGCCAGTTCATGGACCATGAGCCCGCTGGCCGGGGCCATGTGCTGCTCGTGGGGATTCCAGGCGCCCTGCGCATGGATCGTGGACTGGTATCGACCGTCGCCGAGCGGGACGTAGTAGGAGTCCCCTCCGGCCAGTTCGGGCAGGTTCACACCGCGTCCTTCCTCGCTGGAGCCCAGCGCGTGGAGGTGGGCTCGCCGAGGCGGTCAGGGCTTGACGTCGGCATCCACCGGGGTGACGGCCGCGCGCAGGCTGCGTCGCCGTCGTCGTACAAGTACCAACGCTACAACGGCCAGGACCACGAGCGCCGCTGCGACCCAGGCCCACGGCGAGCCCGCCATGAGACCCAGCCAGGTGTCGATCAGCGCGAGGATGGCGGTCGCGTACAGGAGTGCCCAGATGATCGAGCCCAGGGTGACGGCGGGAAGGTAGCGCTTGAGGGGCATGCGGCCCGCGCCGGCGGTGAAGTTCACCGCGGTCTGGATGCCGATCGTGAGGAAGGAGACGACGACGGCGCCCGGCCCCCACTTCGCGATCCAGCGTTTGGCGGTGCCCGCCTCGGCTCCGCTCAGGCGATGCGCGAGCCTGGTTTTCTCCAGCCCGTTGACCGCGCCGCGCCCGATCCAGTACGTGGCGTTGGCGCGGCACATGACGATCACGAACAGCACCGGGAACGCCACGTGGAACGGGAGATTGAGGAGGAAGTCCATCCCTTCCAGTGTGACGCATCGGCCTCCTCGGGGATGGTGACGATGCGTCAGCAAACAGGATGGTCCACGGGAGTCAGCCGAGCAGGAACGCCCTCATCTGCGGCACGAGCGCGGCCGGGTCCGAATTGTGCGTCTGCCCCGGGATGGCCAGCGCCTTGCCGTCGGTGACCGCGGCGGCCACAGCCTCGGCCGAGGTCTCGGCCCACTGCGGGCTGTCCCCGCCGTACAGCGAGAGCACGGGCACCTCGACGCGGGCGAGCTCGTCGATCGGCACCGAGCTGTCGCCGACGATCTGCAGATCGTAGGTGACAGTGTGACCCAGCGCTTCGAGTCCCGCCCAGAACGGCATCTGCCGCATCGACGGGTCGAAGGGCGCGCCGACGTGCCGGATGAAGTTCTCCACCGCGTCACCGGGACGGCCCGCAGCAGCCGCCTCGCGCTGCTGCTCCGCGAAGGCGCGCCAGTCCGTGGTCTGCTCGGTCAGGAACGGGGGTTCATAGGTGACGACGCGGCGCGCCGGAAGCCCGGCCGCGACGGCGAGAAGGCTCAGGATGGCGCCCGACGAGTGCCCGTACACGGAGACCGGCCCGTCGAACTCAGCGGCGACGGCCTTCAGATCCTCGATCTCGCGTTCCGTGGACCACGGCTGGGTGTCACCCGACTCGCCACGGCCACGGCGGTCGTAGCGGACCACGGTGAAAGCGTCCTCCAGGAGCGGGACGTAGCCCGCCGCAGAGTTCCTGTCATTGAGGGCTCCACCCACGATGAGGAGCGGATGCCCGCTCCCCTGGGCTTCGTACGCGATCCGGGTGCCATCGGCTGAAGTGACGAAGGAGGTCATGCCACTTGTCTACCCGCATCGGGGTCCGATGTCACCCCCGGTCGCCTCCCCGCGCCATCCGCCCGCGCCCTGGGAAGAAAGCCGGACCCCGTACTGTTGTGGTCTGCAGAAACGCAGACACAGACCCGATCAAGCACAGACCCGATCAGACACAGACCCGAGAGGAACCCGTGGACTTCACCCCCGAATCCGGCAGCATCACCATGTTCTCCACCGAATGGTGCGGCTACTGCAAGCGCCTGAAGAAGCAGCTCGATGCCCAGGGCATCGGCTATCAGGAGATCAACATCGAAGAGGTCCCGGGCACGGCTGAGCTGGTGGAACAGCTCAACAGCGGCAACCGCACCGTGCCGACGGTGCTGTTCCCGGACGGCTCCGCCGCCACGAACCCGAGCGCGGCCGAAGTCAAGGAACGCCTCGGGGTCTGACAGCCCAGGTGCGCGGAGGGGGCTCTGACAGCCCGGCGTGACCCTGCTGTCAGAGCCCTTCAAGAAAGCTCCTCTACACTCCAGCCATGCGCTCCGAACCACCGAACCACTCCTGGCAGGCCGCGCGCACCGGGCGGATCGAAGCCCAGCGGGGTCTTCCGCCCGAAGACCCGGGCGACTACGGACACCCGGGAGCGCCGGAGCCGCAGGGGGCCTGGCCGGACGAGACTGCACCGGCCCGCGGTCGCCGTCCACGCCGCGACAAGCGGCCACGCGGCGTCGTTCCCGCCCCTGCATCAGCCCCAGCCCCTGCCCCACGATCCCGTCCTGCCGGCAGGGACCAGCAGCCGGCAGTATCGGTTCCGGCCCCACCCGCCACGCCACGGCGCCGCCGTCGCAAGATCCTGAAACGCGTCACGGTGAGTGTCGCGGTGCTCCTGGTGGTGCAGTTCCTGTCGGTCCTCAGTTACAACTGGTTCACTCCGCCACGGACGTCATACATGTTCCAGAGTGGCGAGCCGATCGTGTACCAGTACGTCTCGATCGACCACATCAGCCGCTTCACCCTCGCCGCGACGATCGCCCACGAGGACGAACAGCTCGGCACCCGTGTCGGCGCCTTCACCTGGGAGGAACTGACCCAGCGGGCCGAGGCCTGGCAGAAGGGCGAGAAGGACCCCAGCGGGTCGACCATCCCCCAGCAGCTGGTCAAGAACATCTACCTCTGGCCCAGCCAGGACCCCGTGCGCAAGAGCCTGGAGGCCGGCCTCGCCACGGAGATGAGCCTGACGGTTCCGGCCAAACGGGTCCTGGAGCTCTATCTGAACTACGCCCAATTCGCTCCCAAGCTGTATGGGATCTGTGCCGCGAGCTGGTATTACTTCAACTCCCCGCCCTGGGCCATGACCGAGCACCAGGCGGGCCAGCTCATGGGCGTCCTGCCGTTGCCGGAACGCGTCCGCAGAGCACCGGAAGGCGGCATCGACCTCGGCCCCAGCGCCGACCCGCTCGCCTGGGACCTGATCAACGGCGCGGCCAACGTCTGGGTGCCACGCCAGATCGAGGGCATGGGCGGCTGGCAGGCGACCGTGGCGACCGTCGGCATCACCGATCTGGCCAGCGACCACGCGGCGGACCGGAACTCGGGTGACTCCTGCTCCACGATGCCGGCCGCGGTGTCGAAGCGCATCGCGGAGGATGCCGCCGGCACGTGACGCCCGGGGTCGCTCAGCCCCGGCTCAGTCCTGGCTTCCTTGAAGGACGTCCCGACCGGGGCGGGGAGCCCGGAGCGCGATGAGGATCGCAGCGAGGGGTCCCAGCACCGGGAACATCAGCACCGCGAGGGCCAGCACCAGCCGGTACGCCGGAGTGAGCGGCTTCCTGACCAGGAGCAGGATCCACGCCACGATGGCCAGCACCACGATGAGGATGCTGATGATCATGACCCCCGCTTCCCACCCGGTGGGCACGAGCGGATTGGGTGACTCTTGCATGGGCCTGCCTTCTGTCGGGATGCGAGGACCCCTTCAGCCTAACCGGGAGTGCCCTCTCAGCCGTCCGCGGCTCGTGCCACACCGCCCGAGATCCGGAACGACGGCCGGTATCCCCGCAGTCGCACCTGGAGCCGGAGCTTTCCTTGCCGCGCCAGGACCACCGAAACGACGGCCGCCGCCACGGCGGGCACCACTCCCGAAACGAACAGCGAGACGTGAGGTCCGAAGTGCTCGGCGAGAGAGCCCATCATCGGACCGCCGAGGGCCTGCCCGCCCATGAGCACCACGAGGTAGAGGCTCATCACACGGCCCCGGATGGCGGTGTTGGAACTCGTCTGCACGAGCTGGTTGGCGGCGGTCAGGAAGAGCAGCGAACAGAATCCGGAGCACACCATGAGGACGCAGAACGCCACCAGTCCCGGCACCAGGGAGGCGATGCAGAGCATGACCCCGTAGGCGCCCGCGGCGAACACCGCGGACCGGACCTGGAGCCTGCGGCGCCGGGTCGAGGTGACGGCGCCCAGGAGCGCACCCAGCGCGAGCATGGCGTTCAGCAGGCCGTAGCCTCCGGCGCCGACGTCGTACACCCGGTCCGCGAAGGCCGCGAGCTGGACCGGGAGGCTGAGAGCGAACAGCGACACGAAGGCTGCCATGAGCCAGGGCCAGCGGATGGTGGGCTTGCGGAGCGCGTACTGGACCGCCTGACGCACCATGCCCTTCTGGCGGGGCGCCGGAGCACTGACGTGCAGTCGGTCGCGGTTCATGGCCGTGAGGCTCAGCACCGTGCAGCAGCACGCCAGCGCGTTGACCGCGAACGCCCAGCCGGCGCCGACGGCGTTGAGCAGCACCCCGGCGAGGAACGGCCCGATCAGACCGCCGAGCTGGAAGACAGTCGAGTTGACGCTGATGGCGTTCCGGAGGTGCTCGGGCCCCACCAGTTCGTTGACGAACACCTGGCGGGCCGGCTGGTCGAGGACCGTCACCAGGCCGAGAATCAGCGCGATCAGATAGCAGTGCCACACCTCGATGCGGCCGCTGAGCGCCAGGACGGCGAGGCTCGCGGCCAGCAGCGCCGCCGCGCTCTGGGTCGCGATAAGGATACGCCGCTTGGGCAGGCGGTCCGTCAGGGCTCCGCCCCAGGGTCCCAGCACGAGCGATGGAAGGAACTGCAGCGCCGCGGTCACACCGACCGCCGTCACCGAGCCGGACAGCTGAAGGACCAGCCAGTCCTGGGCGATGCGCTGCATCCAGACCGCGATGACCGCCACGAAATGGCCTGCGGTGAAGATCCTGAAATTAGGGATGGAGAGGGAGTTGAACGTCTGCCGCCACGGCAGCTTTTCGGCGACGACGGCGAGGGGCTGGGTCGCGGGGTGGAGGGTCTGGGAGGCGGCGGACTGACTGGATACTGGGCTGGCGGTCGGGGAAACGGTGGGCGGCACGGGGGCCGGTGGGGGCGTCACGGAAGTCCTCGGTTCAGGTTCTCGGGGTGTGAGTCCACCGTAGGCTTGCGCAATTCCATTGCAGAAGAGAATTATGGCTATAAATGCCATTGCGTATCGCAATGGCCATGGATGCCCGGAAACACGGGGATCCCACGTCCGCCGAGCCCCGCCGGGAAGGCCTCTTCATGTTCGATCCTGTTCACCTCCGGTCCTTCCTCGCCGTCGCCGAGACGCTCAACTTCACCCAGGCGGCGCAGCGGCTCGGCCTGGCCCAGCCCACCGTCAGCCAGCATGTCCAGAAGCTGGAGGCCGCGGCGAAGCGGTCCCTGATCGTGCGCGACACCCGGGAGGTCCGCCTCACCGACAACGGTGACGCGATGGCCGGATTCGCCCGGACCATCCTGGCGGAGCAGGACGCCGCGGCCCGGTACTTCGCCGGGTCGGCCATGCGGGGGCGGCTGCGCTTCGGGGCGGCAGACGATCTGGCGAACACGAGCCTTCCCCGGATCCTGCGCGAGTTCCGGCAGCTCTACCCCGAGATCAACCTGGAGCTCACGGTCGGACAGAGCGACCAGTTGCACCGGCGCCTCAAAGCCGGCCAGCTGGACCTCGTCTTCGTGAAATGGGTGGCCGGTGCGGCCGAGGGCGAAGTGGCGCGCCACGACTCCTTCGCCTGGGTCGGGCTGGAACAGACCGTGCTGCCCGACGACTCCCCCGTGCCGCTCGTCGCCTACCCCGCGCCGAGTCTGAGCCGGAGACTGGCCATCGACGCCCTGGAATCACAGGGGCGGCGCTGGAAGGTGACATGCTCCACCCGGCAGATCGCCGGTGTGCTGGCCGCCGTCCGCGCCGGGCTCGGCGTCGCGGTCATGCCCTCGACGCTCATCCCTGAGGACCTGACGGTCATCACCCGTCGCTTCGATCTCCCGCCCGTGGGGGACGTGGATTTCACGCTGATCAAGAATCCCTCGGCGGACACCGAGGTGAGCGACGCCCTCATCCGCGCGATCGTGGGACGCGGACTCAAGTGGTGAGGTGACCAGCGGGTCAGTCCCGGCTGGCCCGGTCGGCACCGGCCGGCCCGGTCAGTACCAGTTGTTCGAGACTTCGTGCGCCCAGGCGCCGCACGGTGAGCCGTAGCGGTCCCGGATGTAGCCGAGACCCCATTCAATCTGCGTGCGGTAGTTCGTGAGCCAGTCGCTGCCGGCGCTGGCGTACTTGCCGGCCGGGAGCGCCTGGGCAATGCCGTAGGCGCCCGACGAGGCGTTCGTCGCCGTCGTGAGCCAGCTCGACTCCTGCGTCCACAGCAGTTGCAGACACTGGAACTGGTCCTGCCCCCAGCCGTAGGACCCCAGCCGGCCCGCGGCATAGGACTGGGCACCGGCCGGATCGTTCACGGCTCCCCCGGTGTCGGGCGGCACGACGACGGGCGGCTGTGGCGCAGGGTCGGGTGTGCTGGGCGCCGGAGCGTTCCCGGAACCCGCCTGCTGGGCGTTGGCTGCGGCCTGTTCCTGCTGGCGTTCCCGGTCCGCGGCAGCTGCAGCCGCCGCGGCCTGCTCCCGCGCCCGCTCCTCGGCGGCGGCTCGCTTGGCGGCCTGAGCCGCCTCATACGCGGCAAGGGCCTCCTGACCCTGCTGATACCGAGCTTCGACGGATGCCGTGGTCCCCTTCAGCGCAGCAAGCTGCGCGGTGAGTTCCTGTCCGTGCTGCTTCTGCTGGGCGAGCTGCGTGTCCATGGCGGCCTTCGCGGCCTGTGCGGCGTCGAGCTTGCGCTGGGCATCGTCCGCCAGACGCTGCCGCTCGGCCTCGGCGCGCTGCTCCTGGTCGCTGAGGGACTGCACGGTGTTCTCCGCGGCGGACGACTTCGCCAGCAAGGCGGAGGCTCTGCCCGTCACCACCTCCAGGACGCTGAGTCCTTGCAGGCGGTCCGGCTGAATGGACTGGAGGTCCGGGATTCCCGGCATGTCCAGACTGCCGCTCTTATAGGCCTGCACGGCCAGAGAGCCGTACTCCTTCCGGTACCGCGCGGCTTCCGCGGTGGCCTGGCGGAGCTGCGCCGAGAGTCCGTCCGCTTTCGCTTTCGCGACGCCCAGGGCCGCATCCGCCACGGCATACTCTCCCGACGCGACGACGGCGGCGTTGCCCCGTTTCTCGGCCTCGGTCTCCAAGTGCCCCAGCAGGCCTTTGATCCTGGTGATCTCGGCGGCCTTCGCGCTTTCGCTCTGCTTGGCCTGCTGGACGTCGCTCCACGAGGGGTAACCACTCGGCGGGGTGTCGTCGTCCGCCACGGCTCCGGGCAGCAGGCCGCTGCAGAGCAGCGTCACGGTGAGTGCCGCGGCGAGCGTTGGGGCTGCAGCGCGGCGGGCAAAGCTCGACATACTGCCAGAGATTACCGGCTCGCCGGCGTCATTCAGCGGAGCCGACCGGACACCGCCGGAGATTCACAGGGTAATCGCAGAAACCCCGAGGTGATCAGAGCCCTCCGAGGAGCGTGTTCAGGACGTCCTCGCCGACGACGGGGATGCCGTAATCCCGCGCGCGCCGGGCTTTGAGCGACATGCTGTCCGGATCCGCGGCGATCACGAGCGCGACCGCCCGGGTGACGGTGGGGTGGACCGGATACCCGGCCGCTCCGAGGCGTTCGGTGATCTCGTGGCGCGGCCTGCCCATCTGCCCAGTGAGGACGAGCCGCTGGCCCGGGGTGACGGGAACCGTGGGAGCGAGCCTCGTTCCGGACGACGCGGGGGCCGGTTCCTGGAGCAGTGCGTCGATGTGCTCGCCCGGGACGCCGAGCCGGGCCGCCTCCGCATACAACCCGGACACGCTCTCCGGGGAGAGCATGCCATCGGACCAGGCCGCCGCGAGCCGTCGCCGGAGGCTTCCCAGCCGGTCACTGTCGGCGCGCGACAGCCCGGGGTGTCCCGCACGGGCCGGAACGGACCAGGCGGCCGCTGCCGACCGATCGAGCGCCGCCGCCCACCTGAGGTCCTCGGGCGCCATGCTCAGATAGGCGCTCAGGACGTGCGCGGTGGCCTCGGCGTCCGCGCCCGCGGTGTGCGCGTCTTCCAGCAGCAGGCCGAAGGCGTTGCAGCAGTCCTGGAGCGACCGGCCCGCACCCGGCAGGAATGTGCGGGCCAGGCGCATGGTGCAGACGACATCGTCGGCCACGACGGGGAACTCCTCACCCGCTCGGAGGAATTCCGCGGTCAGGAAGCGATGGTCGAACCGGGCGTTGTGGGCGACGAAGGCGCGCCCGTCCAGCCGGCGCATGATCTCGGGCAGGACGTCGGCGAAGAGCGGGGCGTCCCGCACCTGCTCGGCACGGATTCCGTGGATGCGCTGCGGACCGAGGTCGCGCTGCGGGTTGACGAGTGTTTCCCAGCGGTCGCGGACGGTGCCGTCCGGGTCGACGTGGACGACGCCGATCTCGGCCACACGGTCCCTTCCCGGGACCAGACCGGTGGTCTCGACGTCGACCACGGCGAAACCCGCGCTCACTCGGACGGCCTCAGCCGCTCAGCCCGCGGCAGGAAGCTCAGCGTCGGCGAGCTCAGCGCCGGCACCGAGTTCGCGCACCAGGGCCTCGCGCTCCGCGGCGCCGCCGTTCTGCAGGGCGCGGCCGGCGTCGCTCACCGCGGCCTTCTTGCCCGCGACCTCGAGGTATCCGAGTTCGCGCAGGCTCAGCCACAGGGTGTTCAGGTGCTCCAGCTCCGCCATGGAGCGGACGACCTGAGGCAGGCGGCCATCGGCGTCGGCCAGGGCAGCCACCTCGTCCTCGGAGAGACGCTTCTGGGAGCCCACGGCATGCACGCCCACGGCCGCCGCGGCGCCCGCGATGTCCGCCAGACGCAGCGACCCGGTGGCGGTCAGCTCCTTGCCGTCGCCGAGCCAGTCGAGGAGCGCGACGGCGTGGCGGACAGTACTCACGGAAGCATCGGCGCTAGCGGAAGCATCGCCGCTGCCAGCCTCGGCGTCTGCGACGGTTTCAGCAGGCGCTTCCTCCGTCGCCGCCTCCTCGTCCTGGCTGAGGACGAAGTTCTCGAGCAGCACCTCGAGGTCCTCGGCGGTGCCGGTCCAGGACCCCGTGGCGTCCAGGAATCCGAGGTACACCTGAAGGTCGTCCGTCATGACCTGGAAGACGCGGCTCTCCCCCGCCTCGCTCATCGCCTGGAGCTGCGCCATGGCCTGAAGGAAGACGTCGGCGTCGAACGCGGTGGCGGACACCGGGGCGCCGCTGGCGCCGTACAGCCACAGGAACTGCTTGACCGACTGGAGCACCTGCAGCGCCTCGGCGCCCGTGTTCCCGTCCGTCTCCTCGTACCAGCGCACGAAGGCGAGAGCCTGGGTGTCGACGGCGCGGTCGGCGTTCTTGTACAGGGCTTCGCTCTGCTTGAGGGCTGCCGCCTGCTTCTTGTCCTGACGCGGCTTCTTCCGGTTCCGGCTCATGGTCCTCCGTTGTCGTTCAGCTACTGACCCCGGTTCCGGGCACGCGTGAGCTCACGCGGCATGTCCGGGGAAGCTTCCATGATAGTGCCAGGCGTGCTCGTCGGCCCCGAGGAACCGCGTTGGATGACGGTAATGTGCCGCGCGTCACCCCGCCGCCGGGTGGCCCAGATCAGCCAGTGCGAGGAGGACCCGTTCCGGGTGCTCGGCGATCCGGTTGAGCACGTAGAGCCACCATTCCGGTCCGTAGACGATGTACTCCCGGGTGGCGAACCCCTCGGCCTGCAGTGCGTCGAGCAACGCTGTTCCGAGGCCCTGCAACATTTCGAACTCGACGTGGTCGTCCCGGAGCGTGTCGCCATGCCGGGCGCGGAGTTCCTCCACGAGGGCGGCGTCGTGGGTGGCGAGGTTGACCCGGTGCCCGCTCCTGAGCAGCCGGTCCGCGAGCCGATGGTAGGCCGCGATCATGGGCTCGGAGTCCCGGGGATAGGCCACCGCCGAGGGTTCGAGGAAGGCGCCCTTCACGAGACGGACCGGCCCGGGCCTGCGCAGCACACGCTCAAGGTCCTCCGGCGTGCGATGCAGCCGGGCCTGGAGGGTGATCCCGGTCTCCGGGAAGTCCGAGGAGAGCCGCTCCCAGAGGTCGAGTACGAGGTCGGTGCGGTCGGAGCCCTCGGCGGAGATCATCACGGAGGTGCCGGCGTCATGTGCCGCCTGAGCGACCCGCGACGCGTTCTCGAGGCCCAGCTCCGGCGAGACGAGCGATCCGAGATGGGAGAGGTCGAAGGAAACGGTCGGAGGGGCCGGAAGCGGGGACCCGGCCTGTCCGAGCCGCTCCGCCAGGTCCACGAACGCCTCGGTCTCCTGTGAGGCGACCCCCGCATCCCGCACGGACTCACCCACGCATTCGATGCTGCCCCGGTGGCCCCGATGGGCCACGGACTCGAGAGCCCGAAGCGCGCCGTCGACGTCGGGCCCTGCCGTATAGCGTGCGGCGACGCGTCCGGCGACGGCCGCGAGCGCAGGATCGGCCATGGTTCTGGCTTTCAGATCCTCATCGAGGGCCCAGCGGCGGAGCGTGTCGGAGACGGTGTGAAGCGTTGCAGCAGTGATGTCCATCCGGACAGTCTGCTGCGGATACGCCGCGCCGTCTTGTACGAAGTTGCGTCAGCCCTGGTAGGCGCCGGGCGTCGCTGCGACGTGCGACCGGAACACCCGATGGAAGTGGCTCTGGTCCGTGAAGCCGAGCGCGTACGCGGTCTCTGCGGGCGACCGGCCTTCGCGCAGCAGGGCGCGCGCCTCGATGACTCGGTCGTTCTGATGCCAGGCGATGGGAGGGAGTCCCGTGGCGTCCTTCACGGCGCGGATGAGCTGGTACTTGTCCATGCCGAGCAATCCGGCGAGTTCATCGAGGCTGGGGGTGGGCGCATCACTCCGGAGCCGGTCCAGGACGGGTGCCAGAGACGGATCCGCGGAGGGCTCCGGACTGGGCGCGCCTCGGTACGCCGGAGCGAGGTCCAGGCAGGCGGAGAGCGCCTCCACGAGCCCGGCCTGCACCCCGGTCGGATCGTCCCCACGGAAGAGGGCGTCGTTGAGGCGACTGAAGACGCCGTGCAGGCCGGGCTCACGGAACACCGCGACGCCGTCGAACAGCCGTGCGGCGCCGTCCGGGAGGAGGCCTGCGATCCAGTCCTGGTCCAGGTGGATCATCTGATAGGTCCACAGGCCGCTCTGCCGGTTGCAGGAATGCACGGTGTGGGCGGGGATCAGCAGCACGTCCCCCGGCTCGAGCTCACAGCGTGTGTCACCGCTCCCGGCGAACACCGCCTGTCCGGCATCGATGAGTCCGATCGAGAAGCGGTCATGAGTATGGGGCCGGTAGCAGGACACGGCCTGGCAGGAGCGCCGCGATTCCAGCTGAGGCATGTCGCGGCTGCGCCAGAATTCGGTCATGTCACCGACGGTACCCTGCCCGGGCGCTCATCCCCGGGTGATCCGGTCCACGAGTTCCTGCAGTGCCGCCAGCACGGAGCCTTCCAGGACCTCCATCGGGTTCCCCTCGAACTTCCGATGGACGACGTCGGGTTCCTCCCCTGCCGCGCATGTCGCCAGATAGACCGTTCCTGCGGGCTGTCCCTCTTCGGGACCGGGGCCTCCGACGCCGGTCAGAGCGACCGCGTAGTCGGCTTCCAGTAGCTGCACGGCCGAGCGGGCCATGGCGGCCGCCGTCGGAGCGGTCACCACCGGGCCCGGTGGTGCGGCGAGCAGTCCGTGCTTGGTGGCGGGCTGATACGCGACGATCCCTCCCCGGTACCACTCGCTGGAATCGTCGCACGCCGAGATCGCGACGGCGAGCTGTCCCCCGGTGAGCGACTCCGCGGTCGCCACTGTGAGGCCCCGGGCCTGTGCCAGCCGGGCGAGTTCCTGAACGAGGTGGTCGGCCGGCTCACTCACCACGGATTCCGCCATGGGTGTGCTCCTTTCGGACGGGTCAGGCGCCCTTGCGGGCCGGGGTCTTCTGGGATGCTGTCTTCTGGGAAGCTGCTTTCTTGGCAGGGGACTTCTTGCGGGTGCCAGTGGTCTTCTTCGCGGTGCCGGTCTTCGCTGTGCCGGCCTTCCCGGAAGTCGGCTTATCTGCTGGCTCCGCCTTTCCAGCCCCGCCCTTCTTCCGCGCCCGCGAGCGCTCAACGCTCTGTTTGAGTGCCTCCATCAGATCGATGACCTGGCCTCCACCCGATTCCTCCCGCCCGAAGGTCTCCTCCGTGTCGAGCGAGTCGCCGGCACGGCGCTTCGCCTCGATCAGGGTCCGCAACTGCTCCTGGTAGTCGTCGTGGAAGGCGGAGGGGTCGAAATCCTCGGAGAAACTCTCGACGAGGGCCGCGGAGAGCTGCATCTCCTTGGCGCTGATGCGGGGATTCTCGTCCAGCGCCGGGAACTCGGGTTCACGGATCTCATCCGGCCACAGCAGCGTCTGGAGGAGCAGCGCGTCGCCCCTGACGCGGAGGGCGGCCAGCCGGGTCTTCTGGCGCAGGGCGAAGTGCACGACCGCGGTCCGGTCCGTCTTCTCCAGGGTGCGGCGCAGCAGCACGTAGGCCTTGGCGTTCTTCCCCGCGGGCTCCAGGTAGTAGCTGCGGTCGAAGAGCAAGGGGTCGAGCTGATCACTGGGGACGAACTCCACCACGGTGATGTCGCGATCGTGTTCCTGCGGGATGGACTCGAGGTCCTTCTTCGTCAGGACGATCGTCTGCTCGTCGTCCGCATAGGCCTTGTCGATGTCCTCGTACTCGACCACCTTGCCGCATACCTCGCAGCGGCGCTGATAGCGGATGCGCCCGCCGTCGGCGTCGTGCACTTGATGGAGGTCGACGTCGTGGTCCTCCGTCGCGCTGTACAGCTTGACCGGGACGTTCACGAGGCCGAACGTGATGGCTCCGCTCCAGATCGCTCTCATCCTTACAGTAGAGACCCCGCAAACGTCAACGGTCTACCTCTTGCGTGGGCACAGGACCATGATGTAGTCATGGCACAGCGCGACGGCGAGGTGCGGCTCGGCGGGCACCGTATCCGGGTGACGAAGCTGGACAAGGTGCTCTACCCCGAGACCGGCACCACCAAAGAAGAGGTGATCGCGTACTACTCCGCGATCGCGAAGACCATGATCCCCCACTGCCGGGAGCGTCCGGCCACGCGGAAGCGATGGCCCGATGGCGTGGGCCCGGACGGGAGCGGGGCGTTCTTCCAGAAGGACCTCGGCGATTCCTACCCGGACTGGGTGCACACCGGCGAGATCCAGCACAAAGACCACGTCAACACGTACCCGCTCGTGGATGACGCGGCGACGCTCGTCTGGCTCGCCCAGCTGGCCTCGCTGGAGATCCACGTGCCGCAATGGCGTTTCACCCCTGAGGGGACGCCGGGGACCCCGGATCGCCTGGTGTTCGACCTGGATCCCGGGGACGGCGTCGAACTGACACAGATCGCCCAGGTGGCGTTCCTGGTCCGCGATCTGTTGCGGGACATGGGACTGGAATCCATCCCCGTGACGAGCGGCAGTTCCGGCATCCACCTCTATGCCGCGCTCAGCGGCGAGCTGAGTTCCGACGATGCGTCCGCCGTCGCCCACGAACTGGCGCGTTCCCTCGAGACGGACCATCCCGAGACGATCACCAGTTCCATGAAACGTGCGCTTCGCCCCGGAAAGGTCTTCATCGACTGGAGCCAGAACAACGCGGCGAAGACCACGGTCGCCCCGTACTCGTTGCGCGGCCGGGCCCGGCCCATGGTGGCGGCGCCGCGCACCTGGCGGGAGCTGGCCTCTCCCCACCTGCGCCATCTGGAGTTCCACGAGGTCCTGCAGCGCGTGGAGAAGCGCGGCGATCCACTGGCGGCCTTGCTCAAGGCGGGCGCCGGCAAGGGAGCGAGTGCGGCGCCCGACCGGCTGACCGAGTACCGCGCCAAGCGCGACGCCGGACGGACCCCGGAGCCGGTCCCAGCCCCGGGCGACAGCGATGACGATGCGGAGGGCGACCAACGGCGCTTCGTGATCCAGCGCCACCAGGCACGCCGGCTTCACTACGACTTCCGCCTGGAGCATGACGGGGTGCTCGTGAGCTGGGCCCTGCCGAAAGGCGTGCCCGACGATGGCGCCGTCAACCACCTCGCCGTCCCCACGGAGGACCACCCGCTGTCCTATCGGACGTTCGAGGGCACGATCCCCCGGGGCGAGTATGGGGCGGGCACGGTGGAGATCTGGGACAGCGGCCATTACGACCTGGAGAAGTGGCGCGACGACGAGGTCATCGTCACGCTGCACGGCAGCCCCGGTGGCGGGCTCGGTGGCCCTCGTCGGGTCGCGCTGTTCCGGGCCGGTGAGTCGGGCGGCAAGCCCCGCTGGATGATCCACCGCATGGAGCTCGACGGCGGGGCGCGGCCCACGTCCTCGGAGGTCACCACCTCCGGGGCCTCCGATCCCGCGGACTTCACCCCGATGCTGGCGGAGACCGCACCCCTCGCCTCGCTCCCCCACCTTGACTCGGGCGAGTGGGCGTTCGAGATGAAGTGGGACGGTATCCGGGCGCTCGCCGTCGTCGAGGACGGGCGACTGCGCCTGGGGAGCCGCTCGGGTCATGACCTCACCGCCACCTATCCCGAGCTGCGGGGACTTCCGGACCTTCTCAACGCCGAGCAGGCTGTGCTCGACGGCGAAATCGTCGCCCTGGACGGAGACGGCGTTCCGAGCTTCTCGAAACTCCAGCAGCGGTTCGGGCTGACCGAGCCGGACAACGTCGCGCGCGCTCGCCAGGCCGCGCCGGCCGCATACTTCCTGTTCGACGTGCTCCAGCTCAACGGCCGTGACTGCCGCTCGCTGGGCTATGAGCAGCGTCGCGAGCTCCTCGCTTCCGTGGTCGAGGTTCCTCCGGACGCGCCGTTCGCCGTTCCGGACGCCTTCGACGGGAACGGCGAGCAAGCGCTCGAGGCCGCTGGTGAATTGGGGTTGGAAGGAGTGGTCGCCAAACGCCGGGACAGCGTCTACCGGTCCGGCTCGCGCTCGCGGGACTGGCGGAAGTATCCGCTGCTGGACACGGCAGAGGTGTACGTCATGGGCTGGCGGGAGAGCGACGCCGAGCCGCGCGGTTTCGCCTCACTGCTTCTTGCCGAGCGACGGGACGGCGCGCTGCAGTACGCCGGACGGGTCGGCACCGGGTTCTCGGCGCGGCAACGCCGGGAGATCCGGGAACGGCTGGAAGAGCGGGAGCGAGCCGAGCCTGCGGTGGAGATCCCGGCGGAGATCCGGCGCGGAGCACGTTGGGTCGACCCCGACGCGCTCGCAGAGGTCGAATCACGGGGACGCACCGGCGACGGAATCCTCCGGCAGCCGGTCTGGCGTGGCTGGCGGCCGGACAAGGGGTGAGGTGCAGAAGGGCATGACCCATCAGAACGGCGGCGGGTCCTGACCCGCCATCGGGGCAGACGCCATCCGCGTCGTCGGGGCCGGAGGATCGTCCCGATGGATGCGGCCCGTGGGGCTGGTCCATTCGAGGATCCCTCTCCCCAATTGCCGAACGGACCAGCGGGAGTGATGTTTCAGCACATGGTGTCTGCGACAGAGCCCGGCGAGATTGGTGGAACTCGTCATGCCTCCGTGCGCCGCGTCCTCGGTGTGGTCGAGGTCCAGGAACGCGGCGCGGATTCCACAGCCCGGGAAGCGACATCGAGTGTCCCGAGCCGCGAGATACCTGCGGAGGTCTGCATTCGGACGGTACCGGTCAACGGCCAGGACCGCACCGGACAGCGGGTCGGTCAGCACCCGGTTCCAAACGGACTCCGCACCGGCCAGGCGGCGGGCGGTCTCCGGGTCAAGGGCGAACCGCCCGTTGAGTTCCGCACTCACGCGGTGGTGTCCTGCACCGCCGTCTGAGGCGACCGAGCCGCATGACCGCACTGGACCGTCAGATCGGACCGGACTGTCGCTCCCCGAGCCGAGGCCGTGGTCCGGAATCCTGCGCCGCTCAGAAGCTCTCCATGATCCGTCAGACTCTTCCGAGGACCGGAGCAACTCCACGGGAATCGTCACGTCGACACGGGCCCGGATCGCCGCGAGGTGCCCCTCCAGGTCCGCCACGCCCTGGGGCGCACCGGTCAGCAGCATGTCAGTCAGCAAGTCGGCCCGGAGCTGGTCGAGAGTGCGCACCTCGCCGGAAGCGCCAGCGCCAAGCGGTGTTCGATCCTTCAGGTCCCGCGCCATGTCCGTCAGGCGGCCGTGAATCCCATGAGCCACCGCGGCAGGCAGGACCGCCGCAAGCGCCGCCATCCCATCGGGCAGGGGCGACACCCACACAGGTCGTTCGGCGCGGGCCCGCTCGAAACGGAGAGCGAGAGCTTCCGGCCGGGCCATTTCCGCTTCCCGGACCGCGAACCGCCTCAGCCGTTGCTGCGACGTGTTCTCGGCATGAGCCACCACACGGGCCTCATAGTCGGCGCGCACGCTGTCTTCGCGCAGATCAGCGGCGACGTCCCGGACCACCCGGGTATGGGCGAGGCTGATACGTCCCTCGCTGAATGCACGCAGCGTTTCGGGGAATCGCACCACGAGATCCGCGGCCTCCGCCATCTGCCGTTGAATGGTCCGGTCGCTCGTGCGGGTCGCCGTGCCGATCTCGGCCGCCACGGAGCGCTCGGCGAGCTCTGCCGGCCGTGCGTCCCAGGTGAGCGGGTCGAAGCCGGCCGGCACGCCGTCGCCGTCCATCAGAGAAGGGGCCAGGCCGGCGGCGAGGGCGAGCAGCATCTCGCGGCTCGCCTGCATCTGGGCGATGAGGCGGTCCGCCGCGACGATCGCCTTGGTCAGGGCACCGAGCGCGTCCCAGGGATCCGTCACGGCCGCCGAGGCCGGAGGATCGAGAGGTTGAGCTCCGAGAAGCTGAGCACTGACGTCCATGACCCCATTCTTCGGCAGGGGTGTGACATTTATTTCTGCATTCGGCCAGTATTCAGGCCGCCCGCGATCAGCCCTGCAGCGTGGCCAGGTCGGCGGATTCGCCGGTCCAGGTGCCGGTGTCTTCCAGGAAGTCGAGGTAGGAGTGCATGGCGGCGCCCAGGAAGTCGCTGAGGTCCTGTTTGCCGTCGACGCTCTCGGCCAGGACGTCGTAGGCGGCAACGAATCCATCGGGGGTGAATCCCGTAGCGGAGACGACGCCGGTCCCCTCGGCATGCGCGAACACGAAGTCCTGCACCACGTCCAGCACGGCGGCCGCGTTCCACAGACCGACGGGCTCCTCGTGCTCGGCGAACCACGCCACGAAGGCCGGCGTCACGACGTCGACGGCACGTCGCGCCTTGCCGCGCAGCGCCTGCTCCTCCTGGACTGTGCCGCCGGCTCGGCTCGTGCTGCGCTTCTTCTTGGCCATGGGGTTCCTCTCGTACAGGAGTGACAGGTCCGGAGAACCCGAAGGGTAGACTCGCGGCGTGACGATGCCCTCCATTTTTCCTCATGCCACGTTCGCCGGCGCCTACGGCGACACCGCGACGAACAGCTGGTACCCGGCGCAAGCGGTGCTCGAGCAAGGGATCGTCACGCTCTGGGTCGGATCGCCGACCGGATGGATGCAGTATTTCAGTGTTCCCGCGGCCGAGGTCACCGTGAAATCGGCCGCGCAGCGCATCACCCTCACGGTGGCGGGGCGGAACTACCCGATCCTCGCCGACCCGAGGGCGGTGTACCAAGCGCTCAACTTCGGCACCGCGAACGTCGTCGGAGAGATCACGGGAAACCAGACCCTCGGCGCCATGAGCACCGCCGGGCGGGCCATGAACCAGGTGGGAGCCGCGCAGGCGTTCAACGCCGGTGGCGGGAACGAGTTCCTCGCCGCGATGCGAGCCTCCGGAGCCCGCGTCTCACGGCTCGGCTACGGAGCGATCGCCGCCATCGGCTGCGGCGCCGGGCTCCTCGTCGTCATTCTGGTGGTCGTCATCACCGTGTGGACGCTGAACCTCTAGCCGCGGCAACGCTCCCCCGCACACGACGACGGCGGCCGCCCACCCCCAGGTGAGCGGCCGCCGTCGTGCGTCAGACGC
>JABLTH010049761.1_pt1 | contig 31178 bp, 25 predicted proteins | sample 7875711 | NCBI WGS metagenome assembly JABLTH01 (sample SAMN14941262, study PRJNA633318) | bioreactor metagenome | isolation source: bioreactor | place: China | collected 2019-03-05 | reverse complement strand
CAACGGCGGCACCGCCGGTGGCGGCATCGACCTCGACCCGGTAGCCAACACCATCACCGTCGACGTCACCTCGGTCAACGACGCCCCGGTCAACACGGTACCTGGCGCAAAAGTGACGAATGAAAACACCAGCCTTAGCCTGAATGGGCTGATGAGTATTGCCGACGTGGATGACAACGGCGGCAGCATGACGGTCACCTTGAGCGTACTGAACGGCACGCTGGCAGTGAGCGGCGGTACCGCCACCATCACCAACAGCGGTACCAGCACCGTGACGCTGACGGGCACTGTGGCTCAGATCAATGCCACGCTGTTAGCGACGGTGACCTACACCCCGACGACTTCTTTCAACGGCGCCGATACGTTGACCTTGCTTACTAGCGATAACGGCAACACCGGATCAGGCGGCGTGCAGACTGCCAGCGATAACGTGACTATCAACGTCGGCCCGGTGAATGACCCTCCGGTCAATACCGTGCCAGGTCCGTTGGTAACCAATGAAGACATCGGCCTGGTGATTCCCGGCCTCAACATCTCTGATATTGATGCCGCCGCTGGCAACCTTACCGTTACCTTGAGCGTGCTGCACGGCACGCTTGCGGTGGCGGGCTCCGGCGCGGTGGTCACCAACAACAACACCGCTACCGTCAAATTGACGGGGACGGTGGCGCAGATCAACACCAGGCTGGCAGCCGTCACGTATGTGCCGACGACCAACTACAACGGTGCCGACACCCTGAAAATGAGCACCGATGACGGCGGCAATACCGGACTGGATCCGGGCCTTTCAGGCACCCCCAGCTCGGAGGCGGATACCGATACCGTGGCCATCACCATCAATGCGGTCAACGACGCGCCTGTGATCGGCAGCAACGGCGGCGGGGCAACGGCTACCGTCGGCGTTGCCGAAAATACGACGGCGGTGACAACGGTGACGGCCACCGATGTTGACCTGCCCGCGCCGACGCTGACCTACAGCATTGTGGGCGGCGCCGATGCAGCCAAGTTCACTATCAACAGCAGCACCGGGATACTGGCTTTTGTCGGGGCGCCCAACTTCGAAGCCCCGACGGATGCAGGTGGTAACAATGTATATAACGTCACGGTGCAGGCCAGCGATGGCGCGTTGACGGATACCCAGGCGATAGCGGTGACGGTGCTGAATGTCAATGATGCCCCGGTAGCCGTGAATGACGCAGCTTCTGGCAATGCAACCACAACATTGGCCGGTACCGTGCTGCCCAATGACAGCGATGAGGATGGCAACGCCTTGAGCGCCGTGCTGGTGACCGGCCCCACGCATGGTTCACTGACCCTGAACGCCAACGGCACGTTTACCTATACGCCGACGGCTTCGTATACCGGGAGCGACAGCTTCACTTACAAGGCTTTTGATGGCAGCCTGGCCTCCAATGTGGCGACGGTGGATTTGACGGTTAATGCTATTGCGTTTGTGGGCGGCGGTGGTGGCGGTGGTGGCGGTGGTGGTGGTGGTGGTGGCGGTGGCGGTGGCGGTGGCGGTGGCGGTACTGGTGGCGGCACCGGTACTGGTGGTGGCACCGGCACCGGTGGTGGCACCGGCACTGGCACCGGTACTGGTGCCAGTGCCGGCACTGGCGCCGGCACTGGCGCCGGCACTGGTGTTGTTGCGCGAGTGCCACTTAACGCCAATGAACAAAGCCTTGCCAATACGCGGGTGGACACCGAGCGCAGAACGCAGCAAACGGTTGCCCAGGTGAATACGGTATCCGCTCCGGTGACAACCACGGGCACAACGGTGACGATCAGGGCGCTGAGTGCCGGTGGCGAGGCCGCCCAGGTGTTTGGGACGGAATCACTGCAACTGCTGAACAACAATGCATCCAAGCAACAATCCGGCGCTCCGGGCAATTTGCTCAACCAACTGGCATCCGGCAGCAAGATCCGTGTTGAAAGCGCAAGCCTGCTGGAAGCCGATGCGTTGACGAAAGAAGAAGGCGCATCGCTGCTTACGTTCAGCATCCAGAAAAAGGTGCAGATCTCCGGCGCGGCAGCTTCTGCCGGACTGGTGGTGTGGGCACTCAACTCGGGTGGTATCCTGTCGTCGGTGCTGGCAACCGTGCCGGTATGGAAAAACCTCGACCCGATCTCGTTGCTGGATAGTCGCGGCAGCGAGGAGGAGGGCCTGGGTGACGGGGATGAAGACGATGAGGATGAGAATTCCGAGGAGAGCGCCGCAGATGTGCTGGCTTAGTAACCAAATGATGCTGGGGGCGTATTGAACATCAGCCTGAAGTTGCCCTCGCTCAAACTCAGCCCGGTCATGCGCATCAGCCTTGGCCTGATTTCGCTCTTGATGGGCTGGATCATGCTGCTGGACCTGCTGGTTGGATTCTGGCCGGACACCACGAAAACCATGCTGGAACTGCGGGAGAAAACCAGTGAGAACCTGGCGATCCAGGCCGCGGTGCATATCCAGTCGCGCGATTTCAACGGGCTGAAAAAGACACTGGAGGATGCGGTCCGCCACAACGACCAGATACTCTCCGCGGCGATTCGCCACAAGAGCGGCAGCATCGTGCTGCAGGTTGGGGATCATGTGGCGCACTGGAAACCGGTGGATAGCAAGAATTCCACCGAGGATTTCGTACGGTTGGGGATCACCGCCAGCGACCAGCCATGGGGCGAACTGGAAATCGCCTACCAGCCTTCTTCGCCAGGCACCATCAGCGGCTGGCTGAAACAGCCGTCGGTGATGTCGTTCGGACTGCTGTTGCTGGGGGGGCTGGTACTCTATATTTTTTACCTGCGCGGCGTATTTTCCTACCTCGACCCGTCTTCGGTGATTCCTGACCGCGTGCGGGCGGCGTTCGATGCCTTCAGCGAGGGGGTGATGATGGTAGACAGCACCGGCCGCGTGATGATTGCCAACAAGATGTTCCGCAGTTGGGGGGAGGGCATGGATGGTGAATTGTTCGGCAAGCATGCCAAGGAACTCTCCGTGGTCAGCGGCGCACTGGGGCCGGACCCGAAAAGTTACCCCTGGACCAAGGCCATGGAAGCCTTGCAATCCATCAATGGCTGGCCGGTCAAGATCGTTCTGCCATCAGGGGAGTCGATCAAGGTGATTGTCAATTGTTCGGTGATCCAGGATGTCGGTAGCGTGCGTGGCTGCCTGGTGACATTCGATGATGTGACCGAGTTGGACAAGTTGAACCAGAACCTCAGTTCAGCGATGGAAAAACTGAAGAAATCGCAGGCGGAAATCGAGGAGAAAAACGAGGAGCTTTACCGCCTGGCGACGCGCGACCCGATGACAGGGGCTTATAACCGCCGGGCGTTTTTTGCCGAAGCGGAAAAGATTTTCGATGAATACCGGGCCAATAAAAAGCCGCTATGCGCGCTCATGACGGATATCGACCATTTCAAGAAATTCAATGACGTGCATGGTCACGCGGTCGGCGACAAGGTGATTATTGCGTTCGCCAAGTCGCTAGGCGTTGGCTTGCGCACCGAGGACAAGTTGTGCCGTTACGGCGGCGAAGAATTTGTGATCCTGTTGCCGGGTGCCGAGCCCAGCACCGCAATGGCGATTGCCGAGCGCCTGCGGCAGGAGGTAGAGCAGCGCGCAGGCCCATCCATCCGCCATACCGTGCCGCTCAATATTACGTCCAGCTTTGGCGTATCCCAACTGGAAGACGATGTGGTTGATCTGGCTATGTTGGTTGATCGCGCCGACCAGGGGCTTTACGTGGCAAAAAAGAGCGGGCGCAACCGGGTTAAGTTCTATGGCGAGCCCATTGAGGAAAATGCCCCGCCGGAAGCGCCGCGCGACCTGTTTTAGCACGGGGTGTCGGCGACATGCCGGCGGCGTGGCTTAGGCGGCCATTTTGGCTGCGTAGGTTTCAAAGTCCGAAGCGGTCAGCGGCTTGCTGAACAGGTAGCCCTGGATGATCTCGCAGCCCAGGTCTTCGAGGTATTTGTGCTGGTGGTCGCTGTCCACGCCTTCCGCGATCACTTTCTTTTCAAAGGTGTGCGCCACGTCCACGATCACCGAAACGATTTTCTCTGCCGGCTTGCCTATCCCCAGTACAAAAGAACGATCCACTTTCAGGATGTCGAACGGCAGCAGCCCCAGGTAGCTCAGGCTGGAATAGCCGGTGCCGAAGTCGTCGATGGCGATGAGGAAACCCTGGTTCTGCAAGCCGCGCAACACCTCCACCACACCGCCTGAAGCATCCACGAACATACTTTCGGTGATTTCCAGTTCGATGGCGGAGGTTGGTACGTCGTACAGTTCCAGTGTTGCCAGCACCTCTTCGGCAAACGTCTTACGGCGCAGGTCCTGACTGGAGACGTTGACGGCAATGCGCGGCGGCGCCACGCCTTTTTCCTGCCATTCCAGATATTGCTTGCAGGCGGTATGCCGGATGATTTCGCTCATCTTGATGATCAGGCCGGTTTCCTCGGCAATCGTGATGAAGTCGCCTGGAAATACCATGCCGCGGGTCGGATGGTTCCAGCGTACCAGCGCCTCGACCCCGGCAATCTTTCCGGTGCGCAGGTCAATCTGCGGCTGGTACACCAGGAACAGTTGATCTTCTCCCATGCCCTGGCGCAGGTCGTGTTCCAGTTTCAGGCGCTCGATGGCCTTGGAGTTCATGTGTTCTTCGTAGAACCCGTATTGGGTGTGGCCGGATGCCTTGAGCCGCGACATCGCCATTTCGGCGTTGTGCAGCAGCTGGTCGATGCTCTGGCCGTCATTGGGGTAGAGGCTGACGCCCATGGCGGCGTTAACGTGCATATTGTGGTTGTTGTAGACGAAATGCTCGGCGAACGTATCCACCAGTTTGCCGGCAACCTTGGTGATTTCGTTGGCGGTGTTGATATCGGGCAGCAGGATCACGAATTCGTCATTGCCAAAGCGGGACACAACGTCTGATTCGCGCAGCGTGGTTTTCAGCCGTTGCGCGATTTGGTTGAGGATGTCGTCGCCACCGGCATAACCCAGGCTGTCGTTGATTTTCTTGAAGCCGATGAGGTTGATGTTGATCACGGCGACCAGCAGCTTTTTGCGGCGGGCGCGAGAGATTTCCTGGGACAGCCGGTCCCTGCAGAAGGAGCGGTTGGGTAGTCCGGTCACCGGGTCAAAGTGTTCTTGCAGGTACAGCTCCTTGCCGCGCATGACGGAAGTCAGCGCCACCCCCAGCCGGTCGGCAAATGCGCGGGCGTAGTGGTGTTCGCCTTCGGTCAGCCATTTGTCTTCCGGCAGGCCGAAATGCAGGATGGCGGCCAGCGCGCCTTCGCGATAGACCGGGAACAGGTGCAGCCGGGTGATGCCGAAGTCGGCCAGCGGCTTCAGGAACGGCTCCTGCTCGGGATGGTCGACCAGGTAACCGTTGGGCTCACTGTCCAGGCGCTGCCGGAGGGCTTTGTCCAGCGGCGGCAGTTGGACGGATTGGGTGTTGTCCAGGGTGTTGACGAAAGTGCTTTGCTGATCTGGCGTGCTTTCGTCCAGTGAGGTGACGGCAATCAGGGTGCAGGGGATGACCTTGGGCACATGCGCAAACGTCAGGTCTATCATGTTGTTGAAATTGGCGTTCGACAGGATGGCGCGATCGAAGTCATCCATCGCCCGTACGATGTCCAGCGGCTGGAACAGCGCGAGTTGCGTGCCGCTGCTCTTGTGCGGCGCGTCAGGCCGCCTGGCACGGCGCAGGCGCAATACCGCCAGCCATGCCAGCAGCAGCGAGAGCAAAATGCCGGCTGCCGTTATCCAGGTCAACGGGGTGACGCTGCTCAGCCATGGCGATGCGGGTACGGTTGCCACCACGTTCCAGTCGTCAACGGCATAGCGTTCGTGCATGGGCAGGGTGACATAGCTGCCGCGACCCTGCCGGGCAGTTTCACCCCATTGCAGGTCGCCGGAGGTGGAGCGGGTCGGCTGCTGCAGTGCTTTTACCATGGCCGGGTTGAGCGGCTGGTTTGCCGGCAGTGCGGAAGCGTGCAGTAACTGGCCTTGCTTGCCAACCACCAGCAGGCTCTCTGGAGCGGACGGCGATTGCCAAAGGTAGTCTGCTGCCAATTCTGCCGCAACGACGCCGGCCACGCCGCTGTCCTGGAGGATCCCGCGCAACAGGATCACCCTGGATACCCCTGCGCGGTTGGGGTCTGCCAGCGTGAGCAAGGCGGGATTGCCGCGGGCGAGGTGAATCGCTATGGCTTCGCGTTGATCCGGCAAATCGAGCCGGGCGCCAATGATCGGGGTCAGTTGTCCGGCAGCATCCACCATGCTGACATTCTTGAAATAAGGGGAGGCAATGCGCGGCAAAGCGGGGGAGTGCGTGTCATGCGCAATCAACTCCAGTGCCTGGTCGGCAATATGGAGGCGATTCTGCAGTGCCTGCTGGTAAGCCAGGGCGCTTTGGCGCAGCGATTTTTCATTTTCCACCAGCGCGGCTTCACCGGCATCGACAAAGTATGCCGCGGCAGAAAAAGTCAGCAGCAGCGCCAATAGCAGCGAGGCGCCGTGGATGTATCCTGATTGAAAATGCCGTTGGGTTTTCATTAGTTTTTGCTTTATTACTACCAATGCTTTACGGTGTGCACGGTTTTTATATAGTCTTGATCATACCTGTAGTTGCTTCTTGCCAGATTACAAAATAGCATAACAACGAATCAGCATCAGCAGCTTATTGCCATATTAAACAACAATTAGAGATGCAACTGAAAAATTGAAAGTAGATGCAGCATCCATCCTGGAGTTCCAGGCGACCTTGTTGTCACGGCACCGCTTTGACGAGGCGGCGACGGCGCTTGCCACGGAACTGGCGCTAAAGCTGGAATTCGACCGGGTTTCGATCGGCCTGGTGGAACATGGCCAGGCATCCGTCAGGGCCGTTTCCCACAGCGCTTATGTGCTGCCAAAATATGAAGCACACCGGGCGATTGCGCTGGCGATGGATGAGGCGATCGAACAAGCGGCGGTGCTGACCTCGAACGAAGTTGCTGGCAGCATCCCCAGAATCACGCTGGCGCACAAGACGCTTGCCAGAAGCACAGGCAACCAGGTGTTTACCATTCCTCTGGCCAACCACGATGAGTTCTACGGCGCGATCACTTTTGAGCGTGGTGCTTCGGCACCGCTTGAAACGGAAGACATGGACGCCTGCGAAAACATCGCGGTTTTGCTGGGACCGGTGCTGCTGCTGAAGTGGATGGATGAACATCCGTGGTATTCACGTCTCAAGCAGGACTGGAAATGGCGCATGCGCCGCAGCCTGTATCGGCACGCGGCGTTCAAGGTGGTGCTGTATCTGGTGCTGGTTGCGCTGGTGGCTGCAATGTTCATTCCCGTGCAGTATCACATCGCCGCCCCGGCCAGGCTGGAAGGTTCCATTCAGCGGGCACTGGTGGCACCGGACAATGGTTTCCTGCAGCAATCGTATGTACGCCCGGGCGACCATGTGAAAGCGGGGCAACTGCTGGCGGAACTGGCCGACCAGGAGCTGCTGTTGGAAAAGCGCAAATGGGAGAGCGAGCTGGCGCAGTACCAGAACGAATATGGCGCGGCCCTGGCGCAAGCGGACCGGGTGCAACTGGTGGTGAACCAGTCCAAGGCGGAAGAGGCGCGCGCCCAGCTTGAACTGGCCGAGCGCAAGCTGGCCAGGTCGAAAATCGTGGCGCCATTTGATGGGGTCATCATCAAGGGCGACCTGCGGCAATCGCTGGGGGCGCCGGTACAGCGTGGCGATGTGCTGCTGACCATTGCCCCGGCCAATGATTACCGCCTGATGGTGGAGGTGGACGAGCGCGAAGTGGCGGATGTCCATACCCAGCAGGCCGGGCGGGTGGCGCTGGTGTCCTTGCCGGATAAAACCCTGCCGTTCCGCGTGCAGCGCATTACGCCGGTAGCCACCACCAAGGAGGGGCGCAATTTTTTTGAAGTCGAGGCGGCACTGGCCGACCCGTCACATAAATCGCTGCGGCCGGGCCTGGAGGGCGTGGCAAAAATCAGCGTCGGCCAGCGCCCCTTCGTCTGGATCTGGACGCATCGCGCGCTGAACGCGATCAGGCTGGCAGTCTGGTCATGGGGGGTGTGGTGAGCGGCGTGGTTTTCCCGGATTGCGGATTGAACTGAAATGCGCGAGTCGCTGTTCAGCCCGCTTTGGCACCGTTTTGCGCAACAGCGTCCGCAGTTGCGCTCCCATGTCACCGTACAGCAGCAGCAATACCGGCAGCAAACCTGGTACCTGCTGACCAATACGACCAACGGCAGCCATCACCGTATTAACCAGATTGCCTATCAGTTTGTGGGACGTTGCGATGGCTCGCACTCGGTGCAAGCGGTGTGGGACAGCCTGCTGGAAATCCTGGGTGATGATGCGCCGACGCAGGATGAGATCATCCGGCTGCTGACGGAGTTGGACCAGCGCGACTTGCTGCGCTACGAAGTGCTGCCCAATATTCCCGGGATGTTCCGGCGCAAGAAGGAAAAAGCCAAGCAGCAGCGCCGCGCCGCGATCAACCCGTTGGCCATGCGCTTGCCGATATGGGACCCCACGCCGCTGCTGGAACGAGCCGGCTGGCTGGAATCCCTGATGTTCAACCCGCTGACATTCCTGCTGTGGCTAGTGGCCGTGGTGGTGGCTGCACTGGCGGCGGCGGCGCATTGGGATGAACTCGCTACGCATTTTAATGCTTATATGGGTACGCCGCGCTACCTGCTGCTGGCGTGGGTCAGTTTCCCGCTGATCAAGGTGCTGCACGAACTGGGGCATGCCCTGGCGGTGCGCAACTGGGGCGGGCAGGTGCAAGAATTCGGCGTCACGCTGTTTTTGCTGACGCCTGCGCCGTATGTGGATGCGTCGGCTTCCAGTGCTTTCCGCCGCCCGGTGCAGCGGGTGATCGTCGGTGCCACCGGGATGATGGTTGAATTGCTGCTGGCGGCGATTGCCCTGCTGGTCTGGTTCAGCGTCCAGCCGGGACTGGTCCATGACCTGGCGTTCGTGACACTGTTCATTTGCGGCGTATCGACGCTGCTGTTTAACGGCAATCCGCTGCTGCGGTTTGATGCGTATTACATCCTGTGCGATACCTTTGATCTGCCGAACCTTGCCACGCGCAGCAGAACCTACTGGATCAACCAGTTGAAAAAGCTGGTGCTTGGCGCCAGGGCGGTCGTCCCGCTGGCGACCGCACCCGGGGAAAGCAAGTGGCTGCTGGCCTATGCGCCGCTGTCTTTCTTTTACATGCTGGGAATCATGAGTTATGTGGTGTTATGGCTGGGGTCACAGTCTTTCCTGATCGGCATGCTGGGGGTATTGTTTGTTGTGGTAATGCTGGTGTTCAAGCCACTGTTTGTGCTGGGCCAGGAGATTTTTGCCGCCGCCCCGATCGGAGCGGCACGGGTGCGGGCCAAGCTGCTGGTTGTCTCGGCAGTGGCTGCTGCCGTTGCGGTGCTGCTGCTGTTGCCCGTGCCCTTTGTGACCATGGCGCAGGGCGTGATCTGGCTGCCGGATGAGGCGCGTATCCGCCCGGAAACCGAAGGCTTCATCCAGGAGGTGCGCGTGCATCATGGAGACCCGGTGGAGCCGGGGCAGGTGCTGATGGTGCTGGAAGACCCGGCGTTGGTGGCGGAGCATGAAAAGCTCTCCAAACAGTTGGAAGGCCTGCGTACGGAGCAGTTCTATGCCGTGTTCAAGGATGCCAGCCGGGCAATCGTAATTGCGGAAAAAATGGAAAAAGTGTCTGCCGAGTTGGCGCGTCAGGAAGAGTTGCTGGCGGACCTGCAGGTGCGTAGCCGGGCCAGGGGCAGGCTGGTGCTGCCGCATGAACATGACCTGCCAGGTACGTTTGTCAAAAAAGGTGTGCAACTCGGCTATGTGCTTGACCCCACCGAAATCAAGGTGCGGGTGGCCGTGCCGGAACCGGATGCCGGGCTGGTGCGCGAGCAGCTGCGCAGCGTGCAGGTGAGAACCGCGGATCATCCTGACGAAGCGCTGGTGGCGCGAGTGAATAGCGACACCAATACCGTCCCCCGGGAATTGCCCAGCGCGGCCATGGGCGACAAGAACGGCGGAAAATATCCTACCGATCCGGAAGACAAGGAAGGCCTGAATACCACCGAGCCAGTGGTGCTGATGGATGTCATCGTGCCGGCTACGGTTCTGGAGCGGGTCGGAGTGCGTGCCGCGGTACGCTTCGAGCACGGCAGCGAACCGCTGGCCGCGCAGGCTTACCGCCGGTTGCGCCAGCTGTTCCTGCGCTACTTTGCCACATCCAGCTAGATCCTGGGCAGCGTTCCGGTGAGCAGCATCAAGCATCCCGTTCCCGGTATCCTGCTGGGCAATTATCCCGAACAGCGCGAGGCTCCGCGTACACTTTTCGAGTCGCTCAAGCACTGGTTGCTGGTGCCTTATGCCATCTACGGTGGCCGGAGCGCGCGGCGGTATGCCGCCAGGCTTCGGCAGATCGCCGCGCATGAAGCCCTGCTGGGCGATTTGTCGCAAACGGAACTGGCGCAACAAGTGGTGGAACTGCGGAAAAAGCTTTCGCGGCACGGGCTGACGTCGCCGTTAAAGGTGGAGGCGCTGGCGGTGGTGAAGGAGGTATGCGCGCGCGCCATGGGTGTCAGGCCTTACGATACGCAAATGATTGCCGCCAGCATCATTCTCGACGGCAAGCTGGCGGAAATGGCTACCGGTGAAGGCAAGACGCTGACGGCAGCCGTCAGCGTCGCGGCGATCGCGCTGGCCGGCATCCCGGTGCATGTGATGACCTCCAATGATTACCTGGTGGTCAGGGATGCCGATAAATCACGCCCGCTCTACGATGCGCTGGGGTTGACCGTGGGCACGGTGACGCAAGAGATGGATGCCGGTAGCCGCCGCCAGGCTTACGCCTGCGACATTACCTATTGCACGGCCAAGGAGCTGGCGTTCGATTACCTGCGCGACCGCGCCATCGGCGGCGCACCGCGTTCAGGCCTGCACCGCCGTATCTCGCGTCTGGTCGGCGACACCTATCAGCCGGTTTTGCGCGGGTTGTGCATGGCCATTATCGACGAGGCCGACAGTATCCTCATCGACGAAGCACGGGTGCCGCTGATCCTGTCGCAGAGTATCGTGGATCCCAAGCAGGTCAATTATTACGCCAGGGCCCAGCAGCTGGCGCGGCAACTGGTGGAGGGGGCGGACTATACGCTCAACCGGCACGGCATGTCCGCCAGCCTGACCGAAGCGGGAAAGAAGAAGCTGGAAGAGAAAGCTGCGCGCCTTGGTGCGTTGTGGCGCAATCGCTTGCACCGCGAAGAAAGCATCTGCCAGGCGCTGGCGGCACAGCACCTGTTCCTGCGCGACAAACATTACCTGGTGCGGGACGGCAAGGTGCACATCATCGACGAAATTACCGGGCGCCTGTCGCCCGGCCGTGTGTGGTCGCGCGGCCTGCACCAGCTGATCGAGATCAAGGAGCAGTGCCAGCCCAGCGGCGAGATGGTGACCGCAGCGCAAATCACGTTCCAGCGCTTTTTCCCGCGCTACCTCCGGTTGGGTGGCATGAGCGGCACGCTGAGCGAATCCAGGGGGGAGCTGTACTCGATTTATCGCCTGCTGGTGTGCAAGGTGCCATTGCGGCAGCCCAGCAAGCGCATCATGTTGCCTACCCGCATCTACCGCAACAAGGCGGCGTTATGGCCTGCCGTGGTGGCGCGGATCCAGGCCATCCACCAAACCGGCCGCCCGGTGCTGGTTGGTACCGATTCCGTGGCTGATTCGGAGACGTTGTCACAGCATCTGGCTGCCAGCGGCCTAGTGCATGAGGTGCTGAACGCCCGGCAGGATGAACGCGAAGCCGAGATTGTCGCGCGTGCCGGGGACTTGGGGAAAATCACGGTTTCCACCAACATGGCCGGGCGGGGTACCGATATTCCGCTGGGGCCGGGTATCAGCGAGTTGGGCGGGTTGCACCTGATTATTTGCCAGCACAATCCGGCGCGCCGCATAGACCGGCAGTTGCTGGGACGTTGTGCCCGCCAGGGTGATCCTGGCAGTGCGGAAACCATGATTTCCTTTGACAAGCCGTTGATTGCAAGGCTGTTCCCGGCATGGCTGCGCGGTTTTGCCGGCAAGAATGGCTGGTCGCATCCGCAATGGCTGGTCAGGCTGGTCATCGTGTTGCCGCAATGGCTGGAAGAAGCGCACCAGCGCGCCCAGCGCCGCGAAATGCTGAAACAGGATGCCAGGCTGGAGCAGGAGTCGTTTACCGACAGCGATTGAGCGAATCAGGACCAGTGGGTCCTTTTATGGTATTGTACGCGCCGTAACCGAGGGATTTTTCATGTTTGATGCCAGCCAGATTCAGCGCGTATTTCTGTCCAGTCTAGACCACCACCGGCGCGATGATGCGCCATACCCACATTGGTTTTTGGCGGATTGCCTGCCGGAAGCCGTGGTGGATGCGGTGGCATCGCTACCATATGAACCGGCTGAAATTGCAGACACTTATGGCCGGCGTGAAACCCACAACGCTTCGCGCGTGCATTTCGGGGAAGCGAATCGCCAGCAGCATCCGGTCATGCAAGCTCTGGCCGAGGTGTTTCAGGACCAGAAAATCGTGGATGCGCTGAAAAGCCTGACCGGTGCGCCGCTGGAGGGCACCTCGCTGCGGATTGAATACTGCCAGGATACCGGCAATTTCTGGCTGGAGCCGCATACCGACATCGGCGTGAAAAAATTCACCATGCTGATTTACCTCAACCGCGAGCCGGAAGCGGTGGAATGGGGTACCGACCTGTATGCTGATGCAGATACCTATGTCGGGCGCGCACCTGGCGGTTTCAACCGCGGCCTGATTTTTGTGCCGGGAGAAAATACCTGGCACGGCTTCAAGGTGCGTCCGCTGACCGGCATCCGCAAGACCATCATCATCAATTACGTTAGTCCGGAATGGCGCAACCGCCATGAACTGTGCTTCCCGGAGCAGCCTGTCGGATAAAGGGGTGTCGGTGTAGGCAAACACCGCTATTCACTTTGGGCGTTGCTTTGGCCATAATGGGCGTGCCGGTCTGTGATCAGACTATCCGTGTCAATAAAGCGGGAGCGTTCCAAAATTAATCGCCGTCTGCTGGTCGTCATTCCCCCCCTGGTCATGCTGGCGGCGTGTGTTACCACGGCACCTGCCGACACGCCCGCTGCCGCTAGCAAACAAGTCCAGCAGTTGGATTCACGCAATTCCCTTTTCCAGCTTGGCAAAGCCGACCTTGATCGCATGGCCGATGTGCAGATGCATGAAAACAAGCAAAGCCTGCGCCTGTTGATGGCCAAGCTGTACAAGCGCAACCCGCGCGAGCTGAAAAAAAGTACTTCCGGCACCGTGGATGAGATGGTGGGCTGGGTGTTCGAAGGCAAGCACGACTGGAAGTTCAAGGAAATTGACGAAAAGCAGGGCACTGATGCCATACAGCTGGCATTCAACCCGGGATACGAGGGCGACCGCGTGCTGCCGTTCATTGTTGGCATCTACACCATGCTGGTGAAGGCGCATGGCGGCAAAACCGAGTTTTACCTGACGGACAGCATCGACCCGCAGAATGTCTACAACGCAGCGCGCAACGTGGAAATCGCTGCGTGGAGGCTGTCAACTGCACGCAACGACAAAGGGGAACTGTTCCTGCTGACCAATGAACTGAGCGATACCGAACGCAACCTGAGTTTCGAGCGTGAATTCGGCAAAATGATCGGGCGCCTGGATTTGTATGCAGTGACGCTGGCCGAGAAGTCGCAGCGCCTGATTTCACGGGTGGCACAGGGGCTGGCCTCGGTACTGTTCCTGCCGTTCTGATCTGGTCGTACGGCATTGTCCTTCTTTGCAAAACGCTTGATCTGGCGCAATATCCGATATTGCAAGAACTGAGATATTCGCCCCGCTATGAAATCATCCGACCACCACGCCCCGTTGTTTGAACCGGCGCTGTTGCGCCGCTTCGACATCAACGGCCCCCGTTATACCTCGTATCCGACGGCCGACCGTTTTCACACTGGCTTTACCGCTGACGACTACCTGGCGGCACTGGGGCGGCGTGCTGGCGATGCATCGCCGCTGTCACTGTATTTTCACCTGCCGTTCTGCCCGAATATTTGTTATTACTGCGGCTGCAACAAGATCATCACCAAGGATCACGGACGCAGTGCCAAGTACATCAAGTACTTGGCGCGCGAGATGAAACTGATCACGCGGGCGCTGGATGCTGAAAGTAAATTGCTGCCGGTGACGCAGTTGCACTGGGGTGGTGGCACGCCGACATTTTTGTCGCATGATGAAATGCGTGAGCTGATGCAGCTTACGCGCAGCCATTTCAATTTGCTGCCGGGCGGCGAGTATTCCATCGAGATCGACCCGCGCCAGGTCGTGGAGGCCGATATCGCCCTGCTGGCAGAACTGGGTTTCAACCGGATCAGCCTTGGCGTGCAGGACTTCAACCCGGAAGTGCAGGTGGCCGTGCACCGGGTGCAAAGCGAAGAGGAAACCGCCGCCGTCATCCGTTGGGCGCGGCAGTACGGTTTTACTTCCACTAGCGTAGACCTGATCTACGGCCTGCCCAAACAGACACCGCAGACCTTCCGCGAAACCGTGCGGCGCGTGCTGGCGATGGATCCGGACCGGCTTTCGGTGTACAGCTACGCACATCTGCCCACTCTGTTCAAGCCGCAGCGCCGGATTGCCGAGGATGAATTGCCCAATGCCGCTGACAAGCTGGAAATCCTGTCCGATACCATCAGCAGCCTTACGGATGCCGGTTATGTGTTTATCGGTATGGATCATTTTGCCAAGCCGGACAACGAACTGGCGATTGCACAGCAACAAGGCCGGCTGCACCGCAACTTCCAGGGATATTCCACGCAGGCCGAATGTGATTTGCTGGCATTCGGCATTTCTTCCATCAGCAAGGTGGGCGATGTGTATGCGCAGAATGTGCGCACCCTGGACGAATACTACGCCATTCTGGACGACGGCCGGGTCCCCACGCTACGCGGTCTGCGGCTGGAACCGGATGACCTGCTACGGCGCGAGTTGATCGGCGAACTGATGTGCCAGTTCGCCCTGGATGTCGCGGCGTTCTCGCAAAAATACGGCATCGACTTCCAGCAGTATTTTGCGAGCGAACTGGTGGAACTGGCTGACCTGGAAAAGGCCGGCCTGGTGTGTGTTGGTGCTGACCGTATTACCGTACCGATCAAAGGTCGCCTGCTGGTGCGCCGCGTAGCCATGGCGTTTGACCGCCATCTGCGCGATAGCCAGACACAAGCGCGCTATTCCAAAGTGGTTTGATGGAAACCTGTTACCACTGCGGCGGGGAACTGCCGCAGCCTACCCTGCATTTCAGCGAACTTGGCGGAAAAAGACGCGCGTTCTGCTGCGCCGGCTGTCAGGCCATCGCCGAAACCATCCATGGGCAGGGATTGCAGGCGTTTTATGCCCGGCGTATTCCGCTCGGCAGCAAACCGGACGAATTTTCTGCCAGCGTACCGGACCGGCTGCTGGCGTACGACGATCCGGTACTGACGTCGCGCTTCGTGCAGACCAAGGCGGATGGCCTCAGCGAAGTCACGCTCCGGCTGGAGAAAATCCGCTGCGCTGCCTGTGTCTGGTTGAATGAGCAGCACCTGCTGCGGGTGCCGGGCGTGCAGAGCGCCATTGCCAACTATGTCACGCAGCGCGCGGTGATTCGTTTCGATCCGGCGCGCTGCAAGCTTTCCACCCTGCTGTTTGCGGTTGAGCAAATCGGTTATGCCGCCTGGCCGTTTGAGCCTTCGGCCAGCAACGAGATGGCGCGGCGCGAACGGCGCCAGCTGCTGATGCGCCTGTCGGTGGCCAGTCTGGGCATGATGCAGGTGATGATGTATGCCTGGCCGACGTATACCGGCGCAACGGACTTGCTGGCCGAGCATGCCAGTCTGCTCGGCTGGGCCAGTTGGCTGCTCACCTTGCCGGTGATTTTCTATTCGGCGGCGCCAATGTTCGGCTCCGCGTTCAACAGTGTTCGCCACTTTGCGCGCAGCCGTGCGCTGAGCATGGACGTGCCGGTGGCGCTGGCGCTGGCCACCGCCTTTGCCGCCGGGACGATCAATCTGATGCATGGCCTGCGCGAGACCTATTTCGATTCCATGACCATGTTCGTGGCATTCCTGCTGGCGGCGCGGTACGTCGAACTGCGTGCCAGGCAGGATGCACAGAGCGGTGCCGAGGCGCTGGCACGCCAGTTGCCGGCCACCTGCGAGCGGTTCAAGGCTTATCCGGAATCGCAGGATGTCGAAACCATTCCCGTGGTGCGCTGCGAAGTGGGCGACGTGCTGCGGGTGCCGCCCGGCGAGGCGATCCCGGCCGATGGGGTGGTGCTGTCCGGGGCCAGTTCCGTGGATGAAGCGCTATTGTCCGGGGAAAGTCGCGCCGTGAGAAAGAACATGAATGACACGCTGTACGCCGGCAGCCACAATCTGGAAAGCCCGCTGATTATCCGCATTATCGCGGTGGGGCAGGCCACGCGCCTGGCCGGTATCGCCAGCCTGCTGGACCAGGCGCTACAAGCCAAACCACAGATGGCCGGACTGGCCGAGCGCTGGGCGGGGTATTTTGTCGCGGTGCTGCTGGTGATGGCGCTGATGACCGGGTTGGTCTGGTGGTGGCTGGATTCCCCGCGGGCGTGGATCAATGCGGTAGCGGTGCTGGTGGTCAGCTGCCCTTGCGCGCTCTCCCTGGCGACGCCCGCTGCACTGGCGGCGGCACAGGGGGCGGTGACGCGGCTGGGGTTGCTGGTGGTGCGCGGACATGCGTTGGAAACCATGGCGGCGGCGACGGACCTAGTGCTGGATAAAACCGGGACGGTGACCACCGGGCAGTTGCAGGTCACCCGTCTGGACATCTGCCGGGATGGCTTCAGTCGCGAGCAGGCGTTGGCGCTGGCAGCGGCATTGGAGGCCGGGCAGCGGCACCCGGTGGGTGTTGCGCTGTTGGCGGAGGCGGGAAAACGGGGTATCCGTCCGGCGTTATTGGGCGCCACTCCGCAAGGGGTGGTCGGTAAAGGCGTGCAGGCTGACGGCTGGCAACTGGGTTCTGCCGCCTGGCTGGGCATGCAGCCAATGGCTGCGGAACCTGGCACCACGCTGGTGGCGCTTGGCGATGCCCAGGGCGTGGTCGCCGTGTTTGGATTGAGCGATACACCCAGGCCGGGTGCGCAAGCGTTGGTGGATGCTGCGCGCAAAGCCGGGATCAGGGTGCATCTGCTGTCTGGCGATGATCCGCTGACGGTGGCATGGTGGGCGCAAAAAATGGGGATTGAGCATCATCGCGGCGGGGCGTTGCCGGAAGAAAAACATGCGGTCATTCGCGCCTTGCAGGATGAAGGGCGCGTTGTCTGGGCGGTGGGCGATGGCATCAATGATGCGCCGCAACTGGCGCAGGCCAACGTCTCGGTGGCCGTAGGCAGCGGTGCGCCGCTGGCGCAGGCCGGCGCGGATGCGGTGCTGACGGCGGAATCGCTGGCTCCGCTGGCGGCAGCCATCCGTCACGCCCGCCGGACTGGTACCATCATCCGCCAAAACCTGGTCTGGGCGTTTGTCTACAACGTGATCGCCATCCCCCTGGCGGCTTGTGGCCTGATAAATCCATGGGTCGCGGGGGTGGGTATGGCGCTTTCGTCGCTGGGCGTTACACTGAACGCCTGGCGATTAAGGAAGGTGACATAATTCATTATGGAAAGCTTGTATCTGCTGATTCCTTTTGCGCGTCTGCTGGTGGTTGTGGTGGCTGTTTTCCTGTTCTGGTCGGTGCGGCAGGGGCAGTTTGATGATATGGAAGGCCCCGCGCACTCGATTTTGCTGGACGACGATTCGGCCGAGCAGCCTGCGGTGCTGGATGAATCGGCAAAACTTGACCCAGATCAAAGCTCTGGGGTGCGGCAAAATGTAGCATCTGATTGCCATTAATCGGCTTTAAAATAAGCCAATAAGGAGGAACCATGGGAGTGACAGCGTTGCAAGAAGATACATTTAACTACAAGATTGTCACGCAGTTTGCCTTGGTCACGGTGCTTTGGGGCATTGTGGGCATGGCGGTCGGCGTGTTCATTGCGGCCCAGTTGATCTGGCCGGACCTGACGTTTGGCATAGAGTGGTTGAGCTATGGCCGACTGCGTCCACTGCATACCAATGCGGTGATTTTTGCCTTTGGCGGGAGTGCGCTGTTTGCGACTTCCTACTATGTGGTGCAGCGTACCTGCCACACCAGGCTGTTCTGTGAAAAGCTCGCGAACTTCACCTTCTGGGGCTGGCAGGCAGTGATACTTTCCGCGGCGATTACCCTGCCGCTGGGGATTACCCAGGGCAAGGAATACGCCGAGCTGGAATGGCCGATCGACGTCCTGATCACGCTGGTGTGGGTGGCTTACGCGATTGTGTTCTTCGGCACGATCTGGAAGCGCAAGGTAAAGCATATCTATGTAGCCAACTGGTTCTTCGGCTCGTTCATCCTGACGGTGGCGCTGTTGCACCTGGTGAACAGCGCGGCGATCCCTGCCGGCCTGTGGAAGTCCTATTCGGCTTATGCGGGTGCGCAAGATGCCATGGTGCAATGGTGGTACGGCCATAACGCGGTGGGTTTTTTCCTGACCACCAGTTTCCTGGGGATGATGTACTACTTCATTCCCAAGCAGGCCGAGCGCCCGATCTATTCCTATCGCCTGTCCATCGTTCACTTCTGGGCCTTGGCGTTCACCTATATGTGGGCGGGTCCTCACCACCTGCAATACACGGCATTGCCGGACTGGACCCAAGCCTTGGGTTCGCTGTTCTCCATCATCCTGCTGGCACCTAGCTGGGGCGGCATGATCAACGGCATCATGACCCTGTCCGGTGCCTGGGATCGCCTGCGCACGGATCCGATCCTGAAGTTCATGGTGACCGCGCTGTCGTTCTACGGCATGTCCACCTTTGAAGGTTCGATGATGTCCATCAAGACGGTGAACGGCCTGTCGCACTATACCGACTGGACGATTGGCCACGTGCATTCCGGTGCGCTGGGCTGGGTGGCAATGATCAGTATCGGCTCCCTGTACTACATGATCCCGCGCTTGGTGGGCGACAAGGAAATGTACAGCAAGCGTCTGGTGGAACTGCATTTCTGGATTGCTACCATTGGCGTGGTGCTGTATATCGCCGCAATGTGGATTGCCGGTGTGATGCAGGGCCTGATGTGGCGCGACTTCCAAGCCGATGGCACACTGACCTACAGCTTTGCCGAAGTGGTCAAGGCAACCTATCCGTTCTACGGTATCCGTCTGTTGGGTGGCCTGATGTACCTGTCCGGCATGCTCATCATGGCATACAACGTGATTAAAACCGTCCAGAACAAGCGCGTTATTGAAGCGCCTATTCCTGCCCCGCAAGCGGCGCACTAAGGAGAGGAACATGTCTGATCAAAACGAAAAATTTTTCTCTCACGCCACACTGGAAAAGAATGTCGGCATTCTGATTGTGCTGTCTTTTGTAGTGGTGTTATTTGCCGGGCTGGCACAGATCGTTCCGCTGTTCTTCCAGCATTCGACGACCGAGCCTTATCCCGGGGTTAAGCCGCTCACGGCGCTGCAATTCGCCGGGCGGGATATTTATCTGCGCGAAGGGTGCTATACCTGCCACTCGCAGATGATCCGTACCCTGCGCTCGGAAACCGAGCGCTACGGCCCTTATTCGGTGGCGGGTGAGTCGGTGTATGACCATCCGTTCCAATGGGGCAGCAAGCGTACCGGTCCGGATCTGGCACGTGTGGGCGGTCGCTATTCCGATGACTGGCATCGTATCCATCTGCGTCAGCCGCGGGATGTGGTGCCCGAGTCCAATATGCCGGCGTTCCCCTGGTTGAAGGACAGGATGGCGGATGCCGGCACCATCAGTGCGCATATGAGTGCCGTGCGGGTGGTGGGTGTGCCGTATACCGATGAGCAGATCGCCAACGCCCCCAAAGAACTGGAAGGCAAGACCGAGGAAGACGCCTTGCTGGCCTACCTGCAGAACCTGGGTACTGCGCGCCGTGCCGTGGCTCCGGCTCCTGCACCGGCTGTGGCTAACTGAGGACGGCGGATATGAACCAGATAACCGTCTATCTCTCGGCAGCTTCTACTGTACTGGGGTTGGTGGTGTTTCTGGGCATCGTGTGGTGGGCATGGTCTTCGCAGCGCAAACAAGCCAACGAAGAATCTGCCCGCATGCCGTTCGATTTGCCTGACGAATTTAAGAAGGATTAATCATGAGTGATTTTACTAGCAGTTTTTGGGGCGTGTGGATTGCGGCCATTGCAATTGGCGGGATTGTCTACCTGCTGTGGCTGCTCCTTAACAATCGTGTGACCAAGGTGCCGCTCAAGGCGGATGGCACGGTGGAGGATACCGGCCATGTGTGGGATGAGAATCTGCGCGAACTGAATACACCCATGCCGCGCTGGTGGGTGTGGATGTATTTGCTGGGCTGTGCGGTTGGTATCGGCTACATGGCGCTCTATCCGGCATCCGGAATTTATCAGGGGTTGCTTGGCTGGACCACGCAGAAGGCGCAGCAGGCTGAAGTGGATGCTGCCAATACTGCACTGAAGCCGCTTTATGACAAGTATCTGGCAATGGACCTGAAGCAGGTTGCCGCGGACCCGCAAGCACGCCAGATCGGTCAGCGCCTGTTCCTGACGCACTGCTCCCAGTGCCACGGTTCGGACGCCGGTGGTGGCAAAGGCTTTCCTAATCTGACCGACAATGATTGGCTGTATGGCGGTGATCCTGAAGTGATCAAAACCACGATCACCGGCGGTCGCCAAGGTGCTATGCCGGCATTGGGCAGTGCCTTGAGTGCTGACCAGATCAAGGATGTGGCCAATTACGTGCGCACGTTGTCCGGCATGGAAGCAGACAAGGCTGCGGCAGCCCGTGGCGCCGAAACCTTCAAAGGCATTTGTGCAGCCTGCCATGGTCCGGACGGCAAGGGAACCCAGGCCGTTGGGGCGCCTAACCTGACTGATCGCATCTGGCTGTATGGTGGCTCTGAAGCGACGATCATTGAAACGGTGACCAAAGGCCGTGCCGGCAAGATGCCAGCATGGGGTGAAACCCTGACGCCGGAAAAGATCCACATGCTGGCTGCTTATGTTTGGGGACTTTCCAATACTGGTGCCGAAGCAGGGCAAAAATAAACCGGTTTTATGAGTACTAATAACCTGCAGCAACAAACCGTCTCGTTAGAGACTGTCGAACAGTCTCTATACGAGGTCAGGCGCAAGATATACCCCCGCTCGGTGAGCGGGGTTTTTGCACGTTGGCGGATTTACCTGGTCGCGTTTACGCAACTGATTTTTTACGGCTTGCCGTGGTTGCAGTGGAATGACCGCCAAGCAGTGCTGTTTGATCTGGTGCAGCGCAAGTTCTATATTTTTGGCTTGGTGCTGTGGCCGCAAGACGTCATCTACCTGACCCTGCTGCTGATTCTTTCAGCGCTGTCGTTGTTCCTGTTTACCACCATTGCCGGAAGGCTGTTTTGCGGTTATGCCTGCCCGCAGACGGTGTACACCGAGATTTTCATGTGGATCGAGCGCAAGGTGGAGGGCGACCGCTTTGCCAGGATTCGCCTGGATGGCGAAGAATGGCCGTGGAGCCTGCGCAAATGGCGGTTGAAGATTACCAAGCACTTCCTGTGGGTGGCGATAGCCTTCTGGACGGGGTTCACGTTTATCGGCTTCTTTGCCCCGATTCGCGATTTGGGGACGGCGCTGCTCGCTGCCAACCTTGGGCCATGGCAGACCTTCTGGCTGGGTTTTTACAGCTTTGCCACCTGGGGCAATGCGGGTTTCCTGCGGGAACAAATCTGCAAGTATATGTGCCCCTATGCGCGCTTCCAGAGCGTGATGGTGGACAAGGACACATTTGTAGTCACTTATGACCAGGTGCGCGGCAATCCGCGCGGTAGCCGCGGCAGAAATGTGGACTACAAGGCGCAGGGTTTGGGCGATTGTGTGGATTGCAGCATTTGCGTTCAGGTATGCCCCACGGGAATTGATATACGCGACGGCCTGCAGTATATGTGCATTGGCTGCGGCGCCTGTATTGATGCCTGTGACCAGGTGATGGAGAAGCTTGAATATCCGAAAGGTTTGATTCGCTACACCTCGGAGCGTGCTGTGCAGGAGAAACTGCCAAACAAAGGTGCACGACACTACATCCTGCGTCCGCGGGTACTGGTGTATTCCACTATCCTGCTGACCCTTACCGCGATATTTTTTATTTCACTGGCGACGCGCAGCCCGATGCGTTTCGACATCATGCGCGACCGGGGTGCATTGGCCCGTGAGGTGGATGGGGACAAGATTGAGAATGTCTATCGCCTGCAAATCATGAATGCCTCGGAAAACCCGCTGGAGGTCGAGTTGACGGCGAGTGGCTTGCCGGAAATGAAGTTGCTGGGGGCGCAGAACCACGAGATTCGTAAACTGGAGGTGGCGCCGGCCAGCAACCTGCTGGTGCCGCTGAAAGTGCGGGTAGAGATGGACGACGTTAAGCCAGGCAAGCACCCGCTGACTTTTGTGGTCACCGGCAAGGAGCAGGGCGAGCATGCGGATGATACGGTCCGCCGTCGTGAAGAACATACCAATTTCATCGTGCCTGAATAAGGGAGTGACTGATGCAACGCAATGACACGAAGCCTTGGTGGAAGTATGCCTGGCCATGGATACTGATGAGCGGGCCGATGCTGGCGATTATTGGCTGTGCCATTACCATCTGGATGGCGTTCACCGTCAGCCCTGACATCCAGTTGCATGATGGCGTGGTGCGGCATGGCTTGAAAGTGACTGAGCAGAAAGCGGCACATTAAATGATCCGCAAGAATACCATTCGTGTGCTGTGGCCATCGTTCCTCGTGGCCGGTGTGGCGACAGGCCTGCTGTTCGCCGCAGTGGACCCTGAAGATGTGGCGGTATTCGGACACCAGCTTGAAGCTCCGACGGAGGCGGTGTACAGCATCGGATTTTTGCTGTTCTGGGCGCTCTGTGCGCTATCCAGTGCGCTAACGCTGGTCATTTCCCCGCGCCGACCGGAAGATGACGGCGAAGACGATCTGATCTGATTCCGGCTGGGGGCCGTTAGTAGAGGTGGCTGCCGGCCGGTTGCATTACTTCGGCCGGGGCGGTATGGCCGGCAATCCGGGCCAGTCCATCCATGTCGATAATCCTGACGTTGCGCAGCTTGATTTGCAGCAGGCCGCCTTCCGTGAAGCGCGACAGTAGCCGGCTCACGGTTTCAATTTGCATGCCCAGATAACTGCCAATTTCTTCGCGGCTCATGCGCAGGTTGAATTCGTTGGCCGAATAGCCACGCGCCGCAAATCGGCTGGAAAGGTTCAACAGGAAATTCGCCAGCCTTTCCTCGGCGCGCATGCTGCCAAGCGCCAGCAAATGTAAGCGGTACTGGTTGATTTCCTGGCTCATGATGCGATGGAACTGGTGCTGCAACGATGGCAGCTGACGGGCCAGGTCTTCGAGTTGACTCAACTGAATGACGCATACTTCGCTGTCTTCCAGGGCGCAGGCGTTGGCGTGGTGGTGGTGTTCTCCAATGCCCCCCAGCCCCAGGATTTCACCGGGCAGATGAAAGCCGGTCACTTGCTCACGGCCATCCTGGAAGACAACCAGGGTTTTCAATGTGCCGACCCTGACCCCAAATACTGCATTCAGCGGATCGTTTTGCCGGTACAGCGTTTCTCCCTTTTTGAGCCTGACGCGTTCGGTGATAATGGTGTCAATCTGGTCGGCGTCTTCAGCACTCAGGCCCAGCGGCAGGCAAAACTTACCCAGTACGCAGGTGGAGCATTTGTTAGGTGCCTCGGCAGCTGGAATGCGATTCATGGCTTCTTGATCTAGATCAACTAATGTGGGAATTGTACGCGGATGACAACGGCTTTGCTACTAAGTATTTTTCTCGGCGCTTTGGTCAGCGGGTGGCACTGCGCCTTGATGTGCGGCGGTATTGCGGTTGCGATTGAAAAGCCGGTGCGCATTGTGAGTCGGCGGCGGCTGATGCTGGAGCAACTGGTGATGCATCTTGGGCGTATTGCTACTTATGCCATGCTGGGAGGCCTGGCTGGCGCGGTGGGTGCCGTGTTCTGGCAACAGAACTGGCTGCCGGTGCAGCGCCTGATGTTTGCTTTGGCTGCCGTGCTGTTGCTGTTGCAGTCCGTGTTGCTTTGGCGTGGTCGCCTTGCTGCAACGGGGCGGGTCGAGGCCTGGCTGATGGCAATATCAGCCAAATGGTGGCAAGCGGTTACCAATGCCATCCTGGCGCGAGGTGGCTATGTTTCGGGGGTGACCGGCTGGCGCGGCCGCTTGCTGGCGGGTGCGGCCTGGGGCTTGGTGCCCTGCGGGCTGATCTATGCGGTATTGCCCTATGCTTTCCTGGCCGGTAGCAGCTGGGCCGGGGCTGGCGTCATGCTGGTATTTGGCTTGGGTACATTGCCCAACTTGCTGCTGATTTCCGGATTCAGCGCCAGGCTGGCCGGGATGGGGCACCAGCGGTGGGCGCGCATGGCGGCTGCCGGTTTGATGGCGATGACCGGGTTGTTCGGGTTGTACCGCGCGTTGACACTGTCAAACGATATGCTGCGCGGAGGCTTTTGCCTGACGCATTAATTTGTCAGACAACATGGCATACAAGTGCCACCTGCGGCGGTTTTGCCGCCACTAACCCTTTAAGCTAAACTGCCACGACTTTTTACGCTGCATTCTGGAGAACTACATGTCACAAGCCAAGCAATTGGGGATTCGCGATACGATAGGAAAAGACGCACTGGCATCGGTGGTGGTGTTTTTGGTTGCGCTGCCATTGTGCATGGGCGTTTCCATTGCGTCCGGCGTGCCGCCCACCGCCGGGCTGATTACAGGTATCGTCGGTGGTCTGGTAGTTGGGTTTCTCGCCGGTTCCCCATTGCAGGTGAGCGGCCCTGCGGCCGGACTTACCGTGCTGGTGTGGCAACTGGTACAACACCACGGTTTGCCTATGCTGGGAGTCATTGTGTTGCTGGCAGGGCTGCTGCAGTTGGCAGCGGGACTGCTCAAACTGGGGCAGTGGTTCCGGGCGGTTTCCCCGGCGGTGATCCACGGCATGCTGGCGGGCATTGGGATATTGATCCTGTCTTCGCAGTTTCATGTCATGCTGGACAGCCGGCCAATCGGCAGCGGCATCCAGAACCTGGCTAGCATCCCGGGCACCTTGGTTCAGGCCGTCACGGCGGGTGGAAATCCGCTGCATGCGCTGGAAATCGGGGTGCTGACCATCGCGCTGATCGCACTGTGGGGCGGCTTTGCGCCCAGGAAACTGAGAATGCTGCCTGGCCCGCTGGTTGGTGTGCTGGTCGCTGTGGCGGTGTCGGCGATGCTTGGGCTGGATATCAAATACATCCCTGACCTGCTGGCAAATCCGGGCGATATCAATAATGTGTGGACAGTGATCCAGTTGCCTACACTGGAGAATCTCTGGTCGGCGCTGGATCCGGCTATTTTGACGGCAGCGGTTTCTGTGGCGTTTATCGCCAGCGCCGAAACGCTGCTGTGCGCCAGTGCGGTAGACCAGATGCACCAGGGGCCGCGTACGAAATATGACAAAGAACTGGCGGCGCAAGGGGTGGGCAATGCGATTTGCGGCTTGTTGGGCGTTTTGCCGATGACCGGGGTCATTGTGCGTTCCAGCGCCAATGTGGATGCCGGTGCCAAGACGCGGGTTTCAGCGATTCTGCACGGGGTGTGGCTGGTGGTGTTCGTGGCGGTGCTGCCGTTTACCCTGAAATATATCCCGGTTGCCAGCCTGGCTGCGGTCCTGGTATTCACCGGCTACAAACTGGCCTACCCCAAGGCGGTGCCAAAGCTGCTGGAGTTCGGCAAAACCGAAGTGGCGATTTACCTGGTCACGATTGTGACCATTGTGGCAACCGACCTGTTGAAAGGGGTGGTGCTCGGGCTGATACTGTCCATGGTCAAATTGCTGTATGTGTTTTCCCACCTGCAGATCCAGCAGGAGGAGCATGGGAACCGGGTTGATCTGCGCTTGAACGGGTCTGCGACACTGATCCGTCTGCCGAAACTGGCGGCGATACTGGAGCAGGTCAAGGCTGGCACGGAAGTCCATGTGCATTTCGGCGAACTGGAATATATCGACCATGCCTGTTTTGACCTGTTGACCAACTGGGAAAAGCAGCATCAAGTCACCGGCGGCAAACTGGTGGTCGAGTGGGATGAACTGGTGCACAAATATCATCGTCGCCGGACGGCGGCGCAGAAGGCGGGTTGAGGACAGCGCGTGAGTCAATTGCCCGTAGGTGTCATGGATTCCGGTGTGGGCGGGCTTTCCGTGCTGCGACATATCCGGGAAGCGTTGCCGCACGAACACCTGATCTATGTGGCGGATTCGGCACACGCACCTTACGGCACCAAGACGCCGGAGCAAATCCAGGAACGCAGCATGCACCTGGCAGGTTTCCTGATCGAACATGGGGCCAAGGCGCTGGTGATTGCTTGTAATACCGCGACGGCGGCGGCGGCGGCTTTGCTCAGGCAGAATTTTCAGGTGCCAGTGATCGCCATGGAACCGGCGGTCAAGCCGGCGGTGGCCGCGACCCAAAGCGGGGTGGTTGGCGTGCTGGCGACCAGCGGGACGCTGAGAAGCGCGCAATTCGCCGCTCTACTGGAAAATTTCGGGCAAGGCGTTAAAGTGGTCACCCAGGCCGGGCATGGGCTGGTGGAATGCGTCGAGCGGGGGGAGTTGGATGCCCCGGCGACGCGCGATCTGCTCTGGACGTATTTGCAGCCATTGCGGCAGGCGGGAGCTGATACTCTGGTGCTGGGGTGTACGCATTACCCGTTTCTGCGCCCGGTGATTGATGAATTGGCAGAAGGGCGCATGACCGTGATTGATACGGGGTCCGCGGTTGCGCGCCAGCTACGGCGGCGGCTTGAGTCTGCACAGTTGCTAGCGCAGGATGGCCGGTCGGGTGATGAGCAGTTCTGGAGCAGCGGAGAGTTGCCCCGGAGCAGGGACGTCATGTCTCAACTCTGGGGGGCAACGGTCGCAGTGAATGCGCTGTGACTAGTGGTGCTTTACCGACTCGCCGGCTTTAAGGCGGTATTTGGTCCCACAGTAAGGGCATGACGCTGCGCCGGTAACCGTGACGTCCAGAAATACGCGCGGATGAGAGCACCACAGCGCCGACTCTGCCGTCGGGCAGTGCAACGGCAGGTCCTGCGCTGTGACTTCAATCTCGCGGGGTGTATCGCCCATGTAGCGCTCCTTATACCAGGGTCAGCCAGTTGGCGTGCTGAGCCGACTTTCCAGTCACCACTTCGAAATATTTCTTCTGCAGTTTTTCGGTCACGGGACCGCGTGTGCCGCTGCCGATAGTACGTCTGTCCAGTTCACGGATTGGCGTCACTTCGGCGGCGGTACCGGTAAAGAAGGCTTCGTCGGCAGAATAAACCTCATCGCGGGTGATGCGCTTCTCAATGATCGGCAAACCCATTTCCGATGCGAGTTGAACGATGGTGTCGCGGGTGATGCCTTCCAGTGCGCTGGTCAGATCCGGGGTGTAGAGTTTGCCGTTGCGAACCAGGAAGAAATTCTCGCCGGAGCCTTCAGCCACAAAACCGTCAACATCCAGCAGCAGGGCCTCATCGTAACCATCCTGGGCAGCTTCCTGGTGAGCCAGGATGGAATTCAGGTAGTTACCGTTGGCCTTTGCCTTGCACATATGAATGTTTACATGGTGACGGGCAAAGGACGAGGTTTTTACACGAATGCCGTTTTCCAGCGCTTCCTTGCCCATGTAGGCACCCCATGCCCAAGCTGCCACGATGACGTGTGTGGACAGCGTTTTCGCGGAGATGCCCATGGCTTCTGCGCCGTAAAATGCCATGGGCCGCAGGTAGCCGGAATCCAGTTTGTTCTCGCGCACGGCGGCTTTTTGCGCCTCGATCAGGGTGGTCTTGTCGAACGGCATTTTCATCCCCAGGATGTGGGCAGAGCGGAACAGCCGGTCGGTGTGTTCCTGCAAACGGAAAATGGCCGTGCCCTGGTCGGTCTTGTAAGCGCGGACGCCTTCAAAAACCCCCATGCCGTAATGCAGGGTATGGGTCAGGACGTGGGTTGTGGCATCCCGCCAAGGCACCATTTTGCCGTCATACCAAATCAGCCCGTCGCGGTCAGCCATTGACATCTTGAAATCTCCAAATGAATTGTTTTGTTGCGAATAAATGGCAATTGTAACCTTTGAATCGCTGGAACAGGAAGGCCTGTATGCCACAAAGATGGCGGGCTGCAACGGGTTGAACTGGAAGTTGATTGATGCTATGGTTAGCAAAAGTGCGGCAATTTGACGCAGATCAAATTGCCGTTCTGCAAGTTAGGGTGCAGGGATTGGTGATGCCTAGTGCGGAATTCAGCGTAATGACGAAGCCGAACTGCTCGATGTCGGTGGTGGAGCAGAGGCGCGGTTTTGCAGTTATTGCCGGTTTCGCTCTGATAGTGGCGACAGGCTTTTCGCTTGCTGGGGCTTGGCTGGTCATGCCTTTTGCCGGGGTCGAATTGCTGGCGCTGGCGGCAGCCTTTAGTTATCTGAACGGATGCTCTGAAGATTACGAGAGTATTTCGCTTAGTGGCGACAGTCTGGTGTTGGAACTGCGTAGCCGGAAACGGGTTGAGCGGATTGAGTTCAATCGTTACTGGGTACGAGTGATGTTGAAGGTTGTTCCCGGGGGCATGCAGCGGCTGTGCTTGTGCTCGCATGGTAGGGAAGTGGAATTCGGGCGTTATATGAACGATCAGCAGCGTTTGGCGCTGGCGCACGAACTAAAGCGTATGACGGGTTCGTCATACCGATAATTAATAAAGTCTTGAAGGAGAGAGGTATGGTTGGTAAGCGATTAGGACGATTCGCGGCGGGATTGGGTTTGCTGCTGTGGTCACTTGTAGCTGGCGCTGATTATTCGTGGAATTTTCCCAAGCCAGTCACACCGATAGCGTTGGACACGTTGCATGTGCACAACAAGTTTATGTTGATCGCAATGATCATCTTTTTTGTTGTGCTGGGCATCATGATTTACTCCATTTTTGCTCACCGCAAGAGTCGTGGTCACAAGGCGGCAGCCTTCACTGGCCCCAGCACCGCCGCGCAGGTGGTGTGGACGCTGGCTCCTTTCGCTTTGCTGCTTTACATTGACTTTATCCTGATGGGGATTCCCGCATACCACAGCGTGGTGATGATGGAAGACACCAAGAACAATGCTGACCTGGTGCTAAAGGTGACGGGCATGCAGTGGCGCTGGCAGTATGAATATCTGGATGGGGATGGCAAGGGCATCAAGTTTGTCAGCAACCTCAAGACGCCTCAGGATGAGATCGACAACAAAGCCGAGAAAAATCCGCACTACTTGTTAGAGGTGGATGAGCCGGTGGTGTTGCCGGTGGGTAAAAAAGTCCGTGTTCTGTTGACCTCAACGGATGTTATTCATACTTGGTGGGTGCCTCAATTTGGCGTTGCACGCGATGCAATTCCCGGCTTCCTGCGCGAAACCTGGTTGAAGATCGAAGAGCCGGGCACTTATCGTGGGCAGTGTAAGGAACTGTGTGGCAAGGGCCACGGCTTCATGCCTGTGGTGGTCAATGCTGTGTCCGAAGAGGAATATAAGCAGTGGACCGATACCAAAAAGACACAGTTGGCTGCGGCGTCCGCTGGCGCTGACAAGGAGTGGAGCAAGGATGAATTGCTGGCTCACGGCAAGGATGTGTACGAGAAGAACTGTGCGGTCTGTCACCAAGTCACTGGCGCAGGTGTGCCACCTGCGTTCCCCGCGTTGACCGGCAGCAAGATTGTGAATAGCCCCATCTTTGACAAGGATGGCAAACTGATTCCCGATAGCCATGTGGACCGCGTATTCAACGGTAAAAACGTGATGCCGGCCTGGAAGGGTGTGCTGAATGATGTGGATATTGCAGCGGTTGTGACCTATGAGCGTAATGCTCTGGGGAATTCCGTCGGGGATGTGGTGCAGCCGGCGCAAATCAAGGCTTTGCGCTAATCGGTGCAGCTACGCTTGAATTAATAGGGAGAAAGTGAAATGACAACAGCAACTACCGCTCACGGTCACGAACATGATCATGAGCATCATCCATCAGGGCTGATGCGTTGGTTGACAACCACCAACCACAAGGACATCGGTACCATGTACCTGACCTTCGCGCTGATCATGTTCCTGGTGGGCGGCATCATGATTCTGGGCGTTCGCGCTGAGTTGTTCCAACCGGGCCTGCAGTTGATGAAGCCGGAGTTTTTCAATCAGTTGATAGGTGTTCATGCGCTGGTCATGATTTTTGCGGCGCTGATGCCAGCCGCAACAGGTTTTGCCAACTGGATGCTGCCGCTGCAACTGGGCGCGCCGGACATGGCGCTGCCACGCCTGAATAACTGGGGGTTCTGGCTGTTGCCCCCAGCGGCGATTCTGCTGACCGCTCCGTTTACCCTGGCGCTGTTTGGCATTGGTGATGGCGCGGTAGCCACCGGCTGGACCTTGTATGCTCCGCTTTCGGTGCAGGGTGGCATCGGTGTTGACTTTGCCATTTTCTCCGTGCACTTGCTGGGTATTTCCTCGGTGTTGGGTTCCATCAACATCATTGTCACCATCTTCAACATGCGCGCTCCTGGCATGACGCTGTTCAAGATGCCGCTGTTCGCATGGGGTTGGCTGATCACCGCTTTCCTGCTGATTGCCACGATTCCAGTACTGGCTGGCGCGGTGACTATGCTGTTGACGGATCGCCATTTCGGTACTCACTTCTTTGATGCTGCCGGTGGTGGTGACCCCATCCTGTTCCAGCACCTGTTCTGGTTCTTCGGCCATCCTGAAGTGTATATCCTACTGCTGCCGGTATGGGGCTTCATCCCGCACATCCTGGAAGCGTTTACCCGTAAGCCAATTTATGGCTACAAGGCGCAAGTGTATTCATTCTGGGCTATCGGCATTTTGTCGGTGATTGTGTGGGCGCACCACTTCTTCACTGTCGGCCTGCCGGTGCCTGCGCTGCTGTACTTCATGTATAGCACCATGTCCATTTCGTTGCCGCTGGCCGTGCTGTT